>MDTD01192110.1_pt1 | contig 174618 bp, 149 predicted proteins | sample 811221 | NCBI WGS metagenome assembly MDTD01 (sample SAMN05326646, study PRJNA326480) | marine metagenome | isolation source: seawater | place: Pacific Ocean: South West | collected 2011
ACAGAAGCGTGCGCATGGCAGCACTGATTATTTGGAAAAGGTGTTAGCGGCGGGTTTGGTAGCGTTGAACGATATTTGAACGTTCATGCTCTCACCCTGTCATCAAAATAAAGCACCCAACATTGAGCTTTTTAATCTTGTTACTACCTCAGAGTCTCTTGGACGGTCATTTATGCTATCTGAAGAGCTTCTACAACAAGCTTTTGGGTTAGATGCTGACATAAAAAGCTTAGATTACTTTCGAATTGTTTGCTGTATAGATTACTGTGGGAATAAGCGTAAATTTAAAGGGATAAAGAAGCAGATCATAAACTTTGTAATAGGCACTAAGTTTGACGATTTCGATATGATTGAAAAATCAACAGAAGCCTTTTTGTTGATATGTGACCTATTATCTTCCCCTTATATCTCCAAAGCAGAGAAAAAAGCAATCGCAAAAGCTTATTTAATCGCATATCAAAAAGAGAATACATCACTTAAAACTGAACAAATCGGTCAAAAAGCTTCAGCTCTTACAAGTTACTTTAGCTCAGAAAAAGAGTGGTTCTATGCTTGGAAGAGCAAACCCGAAGATATTCAAAAATTATTGATGCGCAAAGAGTTGCGTACAGCATATTGATATAATAACATCGTAATTGCAAAGTGGCAGGCTGTAATTTGAGCCGTGCCTAGAGATCTAAATAGATGATACCTATCGTGATTAGTTTATCAATAAACTAAGATTGATAGGTTGAGTTTATTTGGGTTTACACGATGCTTATAGCTTTGTCTGTAGTAAGATGCGTCAGAAACGGGCCATAGGTGTGAGGTTTGGTAACGTTACAAGCCTGACATCCTAAGACACCGGTTAAAGTGACCTTAGGGTCATAAAGCTTAATAGCTTAGATTTAATGATCAAGCTTGATGGTTAACTGTTGATGTTTGAAATAATGAAGCTGGATAGCCTTGCTAGAAAGCTGACTTTTCGAGAATGGATGCAGCACACACGAAAGGCCCACTTTGCACCCTTCTAGTTTATGCTTTTGGTTCATTTATCATTGATTTATTTGTAAATATTTCTTTATTGAAACTGAAAGAAATGATGTCTTCCGCAGTAAATAAATCAGTAGTCAAATTTAGCCTCATTGCTGGACTTGTCGGTTTTGGCATTAACTGGCGTTTACCCTTGTATTCTTCTCTCAAGCTACGTTCATTGGTAGAGCAATAATTGTGGTATATCCTTTTAACTTCCATTAGCTTTGCCATCCATTTTGGATTGTATCCTGAATATGCATTCCATCGCTTTGAATTGGTTCCGCTTGTAACAGGCCGTTCATAGTAATTAATGTGTCTCCTTAAAATCTGGAACCAATTATCGACTCCATTTAGTGACGCTGAATTTAGTAGTGACGCAATTTTTTCCGGCTCAAAACCTTTAATATTTGTTAGCGGTAGAAAACCAGCGAACCTTGATAACATATTCGGACTCACAATCCATTCTGATTTACTTCCTTTGAGCGTGACACGGTTACTTAACTGCTGGCTCCAAAGTAAATTAAGCCGTTCTTCTTTAGACAAACTAGGAAAGTCTTGCTGTAATTCTAAGTCTCTCTTTTTTATCAGTTCAGCAGTAGATTTATCTAACAATTGATTATTGCCTGAACGCTCCGTAAAGACTTGAAAAGCCCTCATTGTTCCATCGGCAAGCCAGTCCTGAAAAACACCGGAAATAGCAGTTTTGAACCCAGAGTCGTTATCAGCGTACAAGTTAATATGCCAAGCGGTACGAAGCATCTCTTTTATGACAGCGAAATGTGTCAACATACTATACGTTTGATTTACCAAGAGTCCTTGCGTTGGCATTTGCATTGCCACATCAGCATTTGTTTGACGAGCTATTTCTTCTACTTCGGCATCATTTAAAACATACTGAGCATACCTACGATAATAACTCTCTTTGTCACTATCTTTTTTCTCTTTATATTCTTTTTTAATGTAATCAGAGTCGCTGGTGAAATCGAAGTTTAATGTTGAAGCAAACACATACCCTGAATGGTTATCAACTGTAGAGGTTACAACAAGAGGCGTTGGACGAGGAATATCATGATCTCCCCAATTTGTTGTATGGTGCAATCGATCTGTACTTAGATTTAAAGTTTTAGTAGCTACAGCGTGGTCAATAAGCTGTGAATGATATGCATCGAAAGCCAAAGCTTGTTCATAGAAGAAATCAATTTTCCCATATATTACTTTGGCTGACATATCTAACTTTTCTTCCTCACGGTTGATTATTCCTTTGTTCATGAGGTTGAGGAAGAGAGGTAAGTTTCTATCTCTCATATAGTGACGCTGCTGAGGGTCGAGCTTAACTGAAAACCTTGTATTACATGACTCACACTTAATTCTTTGAGATCCCAAGCGCTGCTCTTCAAGTTCTTGAACTGTTGGCTTACGACCTCTAGCAACTGACTTGCTCACTTGCTTTTTGATAACTTCTGTTGGTCTAGTTTTTCCTGATAACGTATATAGTTCAGGATTACTGAAAATACCTTTACCAACATTTGTACATCGTGGCTTTAATACTGCCGTTCCTTTTCTTACTTCGTATGACTCTGGTATATAGTAATGGCGCTGACCATAAGGAGTGCCGCTATCACCAGTATTTGGGCAGGATGGCTCCTCCTGTCTATTAATTGCAGCTTGTCGCTCTAATTCTTTGCCAAAGCTTTGATTATTTATAATTACAGAGCTTTGACCACATAGCTTACAGGTCAGCAGGTACTCATTTTTATTCGTGGTTAGCTTATATCCATTTCTGAGTCCCTTTTTAGGCTTTCCATTTTGATATTTTTCTGGATTTAAGGCCACAACGCCAAAGTTTGCACACTCACTGTTCTTACAAAAGTTTTGTTGGATGAATGTTCCATCCAATTTACTTTTATATGCCCTAGGAATAGTTAGTAGCTTGGGATCTCGATGAGGTTTTGACTGAGGGGTTCGTTCTAAAGGGGTGATTGTTTCATCTGTTAGCTTGAAAAATAGCTCTGCACATAAAGCAGCATCAATGAGGGCACCGTGGGTTTTACGATGGCTTATATCAATACCGTATCTTTTACATGCATTATCTTGGCTAATATTTTTTTCTGAATTGAATTTGAGTTTGGTCAACTCCATCGCACAAGTAATTTCAGAGCAAATGTCATTAATTGAAGACGGGTAGTTAATTCGATTTAGCTCACTATTTATGAACTGGATATCGAATGATGCATTGTAAATAACAAGGTGAGCATCCTTTATGAAATTTATGAAGTCTTCTGACACCTCTTTAAAGGTCGGTTTTGCTACTAATTCTTCACCAGAGATTTTGTGAACTTTAAAAGCGCCTTTTGTAGATTTTTTACCTTCAGGATTAATTTGCGTATTAAACACTTTCCCTGTTTGTTTGCCATCTCTATATTCTATGCAGGCTAGGTCGATGATTCTATGACCACCTTTATGCGGATTTAAGCCCGTAGTCTCAGTATCTAAGAAGACATATCTCGTCATAATTTCCCCCGTTACTGAGAAATTATAGGTAATTTGAATGGTTTTTATAGTATATATTTGAAATTTAAGTGCTAATTGTAATTTAAATTGAAATTAATCTAGACGAAGTTTGGATCGTTATTATTACAACCTTCTGATTTATATAGGTTAGTTTGTGAAAAAGCCACTGTTAAAAAACAATGGCCTCCAAGTTCATTCAGTAGCCCGCCGTAAAGGTGGTGTTTTTTTAATGCAATGGAAGTGTTATTCGCTTGCGTCTTTGTGAAGGTGTACATCCATTTGTGGGAATGGAATAGAAATACCTTCTTTATCAAAGCGAAGTTTTACCGCTTCTGTAAAGTCAAACTTCACACCCCAGAAATCAGCCGATTGTACCCATGGACGAACCACGAAGTTCACACTGCTGTCAGCCAGTTCCGCAACGGCAATAGTCGGTGCAGGCTCTTGAAGAATTCGTGGATCGGCTTCCACCATTTCTTGTAATACTTGCTTCGCTTTCAGTAGATCAGCGTCATAACCAATTCCCACAACCATATCTACACGACGTGTTTCTTTTGCTGAGAAGTTGGTAATTGTACCGCTGTAAATAGCCCCATTTGGCACAATGATTTCTTTGTTGTCTGGGGTCGTCATTGTAGAGGTAAAGATACCAATTTTATTCACAGTCCCCGCTGTACCGCCGGCTTCTACGAAATCACCGGATTTAAACGGTTTAAAGACAAGTAACATAACGCCAGCAGCGAAGTTTTTCAGCGAGTCTTGCAAAGACAAACCAATCGCTAAACCAGCCGCACCCAATATAGCAACCAACGACGTCGTATCCACGCCTAGCTGATCTAACGAGGCCACGATGACGAAAAGCATCAAAATCGCACTTATTATGGCTTCTAAGAAATCAACCAACATCGCATCATATTTAGATTTCGCCATAACTCGGCGGAAAATAGAAAGGATAAACCCAACTACTATTCTACCAATGACATAAATAGCAATCGCCATGGCAATGTTAATACCCCATGGAATTGCGTATTCATTTATATAGCGTTCGATGTCGCTTGCTGAGAAAAGCGATAAATTATCTTCCATCATATTGTCCTTTTAGTTAGTTGCTAATTTCAAGCCGAATTAAACTAACAGGCTTTTTAGGTTAGGCCAATCGCTTTGCCCTAAAAAGGTTCATTTTTCCCCTAAAGTCTAATTAGAATGCCGCCTGCAGCGATAAAACTTTATCCTAAAGTTGAGTTGGCTTACGCCATCAACTTGGTAATATTTACTTAGAAATCAAACACTAAATGTTTATAAAATGTTAACAACATCATCACTGATGTTTTTATAAATTTGAAGTCAAAGTGAACCATTTATTCTTGTTTTTAGATAATAACCTTGGTTATTTCAACTATTTCATAGATTTAACGGGCTGTTAAATTAAAAAAGGATTCATTTATGTTTTTTCTCGTGATTGTTTATCTCGTTGTGTCAGTGATTTTTATTTACGCCTTACGTTCAGATTCCGGCGAAAACACAAAATATGCGCGTAAAAGCCACGTTAGAACCCTTAACACTGATGACAATAGCATCCCATCTATCTCGAACTCTAAAAGCCCTATAAGCCTTTCTTCTCGGTTTACGCTGGCCTAACATGCAGCGCATTGCCCTTAATATTCCCGTGTAGTGCTGTCAATTTTTTCGTCGCGGGTTATTCCCTTCCTTCTTTATCCTTTAACGCATTGCATGCCCCCTGCTCTCACACGTATTATATACCCCTATCTGATTTTTGATTGTTACGTATGCGCATACCAAGAGTTTATTACCCTCACCCTATTCCTTTGGAACAAGAGTTTCCATTAACTGATGACGCGGGTCACCACATAGCCACCGTCCTTCGATTGAAAGCGAATCGTCCCATTGTGCTTTTCAATGGAGATGGAAATGAATATAGCGCGCAAATTATCAGTGTTCAGCGTAAAAACGTGATTGTTGAAGCGGATGCGTGCTTGTCTTTGACTAAGGAGTCTCCCTTACCGATACATCTTGGCCAAGGGGTCTCCAAGGGCGACAGAATGGATACGGTTTTACAAAAAAGTGTGGAGTTGGGAGTGACTGAAATTACCCCTATCCTGACAGAGCGCTGTACCGTGAAATTAGATGCCGGGCGGTGGGAAAAAAAGCAACAGCAGTGGCAAAAAATTATGGTTGGTGCATGTGAACAAAGCGGAAGGAATGTGCTGCCTACGCTCAACCCTCCGGTAACTCTGTCTAACTGGCTAGCCGAGTCCACGTCTTCCACTCGTTTAGTATTAGCACCTGGCGCTACCTCTTCATTAGCACGTCAACCTTACAACACCAAGGGTTACCGGTTACTCATAGGCCCAGAAGGTGGCTTATCAGAAACGGAAATACATCATGCGAACGAAAAGGGTTTTCTTTCTGTTAGTTTAGGGCCACGCATTCTTCGCACGGAAACCGCCGCCATAAGCAGTGTCTCCATCCTGCAAGCGCAACATGGCGACCTGTAATTGGTAGGTTAAAGCACAAAAAAGCGAGGCTTAGCGCGCACTATGTGAAACATTTTCCGCGCGGCGATAAATGCGAAAAAGCCGGGGCGAACGCTTGAAGAATGTTGTGACGCCCCAACATACATAAACAGATTCAGTAGGGTGAACCCCGGTTTCACCCTGCTTTCCTTCAATGATTAATGAATATGCGTAAGTGAGAAAATACATGCACTATACCGTTGGCGTGATTATGGATCCCATTGCGGCGATAAAGCCACACAAAGACACGAGTTTTGCGATGATGCTGGAAGCGCAGCGCCGTGGCGCCACTGTGTTGTATTTTGAACTTAAAGATTTGTATTTAGATAACGGTAAGCCCATGGGACGGGGCAAGCGAGTCACCGTGATTGATCGCGCCGAGGACTTCTACGCTATCGAGGATGAGCAAACGCTATGCTTAGGTGATGTGGACGTTTTACTTATGCGTAAAGATCCGCCTTTCGATGGTGAGTTTCTTTATGCAACTCAAATCTTGTCATTAGCCCAAGATGCCGGCGCCTTGGTAGTGAATAATCCGCAAGCATTAAGAGATTACAACGAAAAGCTATTTACCTCTTACTTCCCTGAGCATATTCCACATACACTTGTTACCAATAATCCGACGCTGGTTCGTGAGTTTCATGCCACGCACAAAGATATTATCTGCAAACCCCTCGATGGTATGGGTGGTGCGTCTATCTTTCGCGTAAAGCCTGATGGGAATAATTTAGGGGTCATCATTGAAACCCTTACCCAATTGGGTCAGCGCTACATGATGGTACAAGAATACCTTCCGGAGATTAAAGACGGTGACAAGCGTGTGCTTATTGTGGACGGCGAAGTTATTCCTTACTGCCTTGCTAGGCTCCCCACCAAAGGGGAAACACGGGGCAACCTAGCGGCTGGTGGCACGGGACGCCCTCAACCAATTTCAGCATCAGATCGTGCACTGGCAAATGCGATTTCTCCCACATTGAAAGCAAACAACATCATGTTTGTAGGCTTGGATGTGATTGGCAATAAAATTACCGAAATAAACATTACCAGCCCGACCTGCGTAAGAGAAATTGAAGGGCACTATAATATTAATATTATGGCAATGCTTTTTGATGCAATTGAAAAGCGACTGGCTAGTAATTAGGCCGTCATCCGTCAGTAAGAGGTACAAATGACTGAATTGAAAAGCTTACAAAACCACTTTCTCATCGCCATGCCAACGCTGGACGATCCGTACTTTTCTCGTTCTCTCACCTATATTTGTGAACATAACGATGAAGGAGCAATGGGTTTAGTTCTCAATCAGCCATCCACAATGAACCTCAAACAATTACTTGAACAAACCGATAAAACGCTTACCGTAAGCGATGATAAAGCAGAGCAAATTATTCTCGCCGGTGGCCCGGTGAGTCAAGAAAGAGGGTTTGTCCTTCATACTGAACAACCAGGCTGGGGTTCTAGTTTAACCCTTGCACCTGGCATTATGGTTACCACCTCCCGGGATATACTTACGGCTATTGGTAGCAATCAAGGCCCTGACGAAGCCCTCATCGCCTTGGGTTACGCAGGATGGACCGCAGGCCAGCTTGAACAAGAAATGCAAGAAAACGCATGGCTAACCATAGAAGCAGATGAAGAGATTCTGTTTAACACACCTATACACAAAAAGTGGCAAGCTGCGGTGAATAAACTTGGGGTCGATGTGTGGCAGTTAGCTCCCGGAGCTGGTCATGCCTGATATAGGTCAACGAACAGTACTGGCATTTGACTTTGGCACGAAAAGTATCGGTGTGGCTGTTGGGCAGGAAGTCACGGGCACAGCGTCCCCTCTTGCCGCATTAAAAGCGAGGGATGGTATCCCAGATTGGCAGCAGATTGCTGCGTTATATGAGGAATGGCAGCCACATTTAGTCGTGGTGGGTTTACCGCTAAATATGGACGGTAGCGAACAAGAAATGACGCAAAGGGCGAAGAAGTTTGCCAATCGGCTTCATGGGCGATTCAAAGTCGCGGTAGAAACCTGTGATGAGCGTTTAACCACCACTGATGCCAAATCAATGCTCTTCGAACTGGGCGGCTACAAAAAACTGACGAAAGACAAAATAGACAGTGTATCTGCCTGCGTTATATTTACCAGTTGGATTGAAAGTCAGTATTAGGGCGTATTAGTACTCTTCTCACCACGCCCTACACCTCGTGTCTTTGATGTTCACATTGCCAGCAAAAATCGAAGGCAGCGCCGTTTTTTTCCTTACAGTTGCGACAAACCCACTCTTGCTCTTTATCCCCCGGTGACGAAACACTGTGTGCCATTAAAGCGTCCATCACCTGATTTGCTCTTGCCTGCCAGGTATCATCTATCAACCACAGTTCTGGCTGAGTATCTTGCCAAGGCAGTTCTCCCATTGCGCCACTGGCGTACTCATTTTTAATCATGTAAGGAATGGCAAGCGCATCTAATTCGCTTTTTAAAGATTGCATTAAAAACATGTCATCAGAGGAAAAGAGTTTAATCAAAATAGTACCCTGGTGTGGACAGTACCCTCATCATACCTTGTCCAACGCGACACACCTATTCTCATTAATCATCCATGTCGATTGACACGTTAGATAGGGTGCCTAACGAAGCCCCTGTATTGGCATCAAGTTTAATCATTAGCCGCAGATCGTTCGGTGAATCCGCATGATGCAACGCTTGCTCCACATCAATTTTGCCTTCACGGTAAAGAGAATAAAGCGCCATATCAAAACTTTGCATTCCCTGCTCTTTCCCTTTTTTCATTGCCTCTTTCAAACTACCGATTTCATTTCGTTGAATAAGATCTGTCACTAGCGGGGAATTCAGTAAAATTTCAATCGCCGCCACTCGTCCTTTCCCGTCGGTAGTAGGGACAAGTTGCTGCGCCACAATTGCACGGATATTCAAACTTAAATCAAACCTCAGTTTATCGTGCTGATCTTTAGGCGCAAGGTGCATAATGCGTTCTATGGCTTGATTGGCATTGTTTGCATGTAGCGTCGCTACGCATAAATGGCCGGTATCAGCAAAGGACATTGCGTATTCCATGGTTTCCATAGACCGAATCTCACCAATAAGAATGACATCGGGTGCTTGGCGCAATGAGCTTTTTAGCGCATCGTCGAAGGACTGTGTATCTATGCCCACTTCCCGTTGTGTGACCACACAATTTTTGTGTTCGTGAACAAATTCAATGGGGTCTTCAATAGTGAGAATGTGCCCGTGAGAGTGCTGATTTCGGTGACCAATCAGTGCCGCCAGAGAGGTAGATTTACCTGTGCCTGTCCCCCCCACAAATAAAACCAGTCCACGTTTAGCCATTATGATGTCTTTCAACACTGGCGGCAGCCCCAAATCATCTGCTTGCGGGATGTCAGTGACAATGCGACGAATGACCATTCCCGCTTGATCCCGCTGCCAGAACGCAGAACAACGAAATCGGCCTATGCCCTCTCGTACAATGGCGAAGTTGCATTCTTTAGTGGAATGGAACGCCGCTTTCTGGCTGTCATTCATGGCATCTTCAACCAGAGAAAGCGCGGAATGTTCTGTAGTGACCTGTTCACTCAATGGGGTTAACTTACCGTTAATTTTTGCGCTAACTGGAAACCCAGCCGTAATAAATAAGTCTGAAGCCTGTGCGCTAACCATTTTTTGTAGATATGTGTCTAACATGACTGCCCCCTAAAAATTCGCCAAGGCAGATTTATCCATTAACTTGGCTGCAGCATCTTGTTGAGTAACCACACCCATCGCCACCAAGCGCTGTAAACATTGATCCATGGTTTGCATACCATGGGCTTGACCTGTTTGAATGACTGAGTACATTTGTGGCACCTTATCTTCCCGAATAAGGTTTCTAATCGCGGGGATCCCCACCATTATTTCATGAGCAGCAACCCTGCCCCCGCCCACTTTTTTAAGCAGAGTTTGCGAAATCACCGCACGCAAGGACTCCGATAACATTGAACGCACCATAGACTTTTCTTCTGCAGGAAATACATCAATGATACGGTCGATGGTCTTAGGGGCTGAGTTTGTATGTAAGGTTCCAAATACAAGGTGGCCGGTTTCAGCCGCCGATATTGCTAACCGTATGGTTTCTAAATCACGTAATTCACCTACCAATATCACATCAGGATCTTCACGTAACGCCGAGCGTAATGCATTGTTAAATGAGTGGGTGTCTCTGTGAACTTCTCGCTGATTTATCAGGCTTAACTTGTTTTCGTGCACAAACTCAATGGGGTCTTCAATGGTTAAGATATGCTCTCTTTTTTGCGTATTTATATGATCAATCATGGCAGCCAGCGTGGTACTTTTACCCGAGCCTGTGGCGCCAGTTACAAGCACAATGCCTGTAGGTTGATTAATAATAGATTTGAAAATATCAGGGGCACCTAGCTCTTCCAAGGTCAACACTTTGCTTGGAATAGTGCGCAACACCGCGGCTGCACCTCTATTTTGTACAAACGCATTCACTCGAAATCGTGATAATCCTTGCACCTCAAAAGAAAAGTCTGTTTCAAGGTTTTCTTCGTATTCTTTTCTTTGCCTGTCATTCATGATCTCGTACACAAGCCCATGAACTTGCTTATGGTCGAGGGCGGGAACATTAAGCTTTCTCATTTCGCCATCTACCCGAATAATAGGGGGTAAACCTGCTGACAAGTGTAAATCTGAGGCGTTATTCTTAACACTGAAAGCCAAAAGTTCGGTAATATCCACAACCACTCCTTAACACCAAGGTGAACAATGCAAACAATAGCAGAACGACTGGAAACCGCACACGCGGAGATCGCAAGCGCGACTGCCAAATCTCATCGTCCTTCAAATTCGGTAAAATTGCTAGCCGTGAGTAAAACTAAACCGGTATCCGATATCATTGCAGCGTATGAAGCAGGACAACGTTTATTCGGCGAAAACTATGTTCAAGAAGGCGTAGACAAAGTACAAGAACTGTCCCACCTTAGCGATATAGAGTGGCACATGATAGGCCCCATTCAGTCGAATAAAACCAAAATAGTGGCTGAACACTTCCACTGGGTTCAGTCGGTAAGCCGGGAAAAAATAGCCCGTCGATTGAATGACCAGCGCCCACCACACCTGCCTCCGTTAAACGTGTGTATTCAGCTCAATATTGATGATGAACAAAGTAAATCAGGTATTAACAAAGAGGAATTTGGTTATTTAGCGCAACTTATCGAAGGTTTACCCCGCCTTGTATTGCGTGGGATTATGGCCATCCCCAAAGCTAATCCATCGACACAAGAGCAACAAGCAACCCTCAGCGCGTTAAAGGAAATATTTGACCAATACCATACATCATTGAGCAATTTTGATACCCTATCCGTAGGAATGAGCAATGATATGCAAGAAGCCATTTATCACGGCTCGACAATGGTGCGAATAGGGACGGCTATTTTTGGTCAACGGAACAACACTACCTCCTAAGATTTACAGGTAGTTACGCGACATTGAAGGCGTAAATACATCACCGCAAATACTGTTAATACAATCTCGACTCAAAAGGATATACATGCAACAGAAAAAATTGGCATTTATCGGCGCGGGCAATATGAGCCGCAGCATCATTAGTGGGTTAATTCAGTCAGGTTACGACAAATCACGCATTCTTGCGAGTAACCCATCTACGCCTAAATTGGACCAATTGAAGAGCGAATTTGGTATTCAAACTACGCAATCTAATGATGAAGCCTGCCAGTTCGCTGACGCTATTGTTCTTGCAGTTAAACCTCAAATCATGGGCGATATGTGCGCCGATTTACAACACAATAATGACTTGTCAGGTAAACTATTTCTCAGTATTGCAGCAGGGTTACCTGTGGCTCGATTACAAGCAATGCTGGGGGGAGACTATCCTGTTGTTAGGATCATGCCTAACACCCCAAGTTTACTCGGCAAAGGTATGTCGGGCATGTACGCTGATAGCACGGTTTGCGAAGACGACCGCACGTATGTCGACGATGTTATGAATAGCGTAGGCGAAACTGTGTGGGTTGAACAAGAAGAGGGAATTAACGGCGTTATTGCCGCGGCGGGCAGCAGCCCAGCCTACTTCTTCTTGTTTTTACAATGCATGCAAGAAGAAGCGATGGCAATGGGCTTCGACAAAGCACAATCGCGCCTGATGGTACAACAAGCCATGTTAGGGGCAGCGGAAATGGTTTGTCATAATCCTGATTTAGAATTAAGCGAGCTTCGGGCTCAGGTAACATCAAAAGGGGGCACCACAGCTGAGGCAGTGAATACCTTTATTGATGAAGGTTTAAAAGACATAGTTAGTAAATCTATGCGTGCGGCTGTAGCCCGCGCTGAAGAAATGGCAAAACAGCTTTAACGTTTGTAGGAATTAAGCACAATGAGCGCAACGGTTTTTCTGGTTGATACACTATTTTCTCTGTATTTAATGGTGGTTATTCTTCGGTTGTGGCTACAATTAGCCCGCGCCGACTTTTACAACCCAATGAGTCAATTTGTTGTGAAAGCGACACATCCCATAGTGGGGCCGTTACGCAGAATTGTGCCTTCCATTGGCCGCTTAGATACGGCAACACTCGTGCTCGCGATTGTGGTAGCGGCGTTAAAGCTTATTGCACTAGGTGCCATGGCTGGCGCTGGCTTAAACCCAGTAACCATCCTAATTTTAGCGGTTATCACCGTGGTGAAAGAGGCTCTGTCTTTGATGTTTTGGGTGCTATTGTTACGCGCCATATTAAGTTGGGTGTCTCAAGGGCAATCTCCTATTGATTATGTCCTACATCAGCTTACCGAGCCCTTTCTCGCCCCCATACGCAGGGTTATTCCGCCATTGGGTGGCTTAGACCTGTCGGTATTAATTGCCATTATTGCCTTGCAGTTTTTGCAACTTTTATTACAAGACACTTTTCGTCTTTATTAATTGATATTGAACAATAACCCAAAAGAGGTAATAGCCATGACAGCGTTAACCAAGCGCCTTTATCTTCTTGCCACCCTGTTTGCAGCCTTGGTAAGCAGTGATGCGTTGGGAGAACAAAAGCAAAAACTGGGTGACTGGGATGTACATTACATGGTGGTAAGTACGCCATTTTTAACCCCTGAAGTGGCGGCTAATTATGGCATCGTTAGAAGTAAATTTAATGCCCTGGTGAATATCTCTGTGCTGGATGCAAAGACAGGTGAAGCGCAACGGGTTTCTATGACTGGAGACGCAAGGAACCTCATAGGCAATAGCCGAAAACTCTCATTCAAAAAAGTGGAAGAAGGCGATGCGATTTACTACTTGGCCGTCTTGCCTTTTAGGGATCAAGAAACCTATCGGTTTACCATCGATGTTCAAAAAGGAAATGCGGCGCAAACACTAAAATTTCAGCAAAAAATGTACGTAGACGAATAAAAAACATCTCTTTATCTTTACGCTACGCGTAGAGTGGTAAATAATCGTTATAACTGGTCGGGCTAGTTGCTACTTCTCAACACAAGGTGTCACAACAGCCCGCAATGCATAATAACGAGAATGAGTACCGCCATGAATACGCCCTACCCCCACCTTCTAGCTCCTTTAGACCTTGGCTTCACCACCCTAAAAAATCGCACCTTAATGGGGTCTATGCATTTGGGGTTGGAGGAAGAAAAGGGCGGCTTTCAAAAGCTTGCAGCCTTTTATGCGGAACGCGCTAAAGGGGGTGTAGCACTCATCGTAACCGGCGGCATTAGCCCAAACTTATCTGGCTGGGTAGCGCCTTTTGCAGGCCGCATGACCAGTAAGCGACACGCGAAAAAACATAAGGTGATCACAGATGCCGTCCACGCTGAAGGGGGCAAAATATGTATGCAAATTCTGCATTCGGGTCGTTATGGATACCACCCTCTAGCGGTATCCGCATCGGCGGTAAAATCTCCTATCACGCCTTTTAAGCCGCGGGCGTTATCGTCTAATGCGGTAAAACGTACCATTAAAGATTACATAAAATGTGCAAGTTTAGCCCAGCAAGCCGGTTACGACGGTGTAGAGGTTATGGGTTCCGAAGGCTATTTAATCAATCAATTTTTTTGTAAACGCACCAACCACCGCGATGATGAATGGGGCGGTAGTTTAGAAAATCGCGCACGTATGGCCATTGAAATTGTGAAAGGCATTCGCGAAAAGGTGGGTGAAAACTTTATCATTATATACCGCCTCTCTATGTTGGATTTGGTAGAGGGCGGCGCCGAATGGGATGAAGTTGTTTATCTTGCAAAAGCCATAGAAAGTGCCGGTGCAACATTAATCAATACCGGCATTGGCTGGCATGAAGCGAGAGTCCCCACCATCTCGACGTCTGTCCCCCGCGCGGCCTTCACGTGGATAACACAACGGATGAAAAGCGAAGTGACCGTGCCCCTTGTGACCACGAACCGAATAAACACCCCTGAAGTGGCTGAAGCCGTGTTATCGGAGGGGCATGCCGATATGGTGTCTATGGCGCGTCCCTTCCTTGCCGATGCTCATTTCGTGGCAAAAGCCATGCGAAACGAATCTGCTCTTATTAATACCTGTATTGCCTGTAACCAAGCTTGCCTCGACCATGCTTTCGCACAAAAGCGTGCCAGTTGCTTGGTTAACCCTCAGGCCTGTTATGAAACCGAACTTACGTTTCTTCCTGTGGATACAAAAAAGAAAATTGCCGTGGTGGGTGCTGGTCCAGCCGGACTGGCTTTTTCTATGTATGCCGCCGATAGAGGTCACGAGGTTCATTTGTATGATAAGGCCGTCGAAATAGGCGGGCAATTTAACTATGCGAAACAAATTCCCGGTAAAGAGGAATTTTACGAAACCTTACGCTACTTTAAAAACCAGTTAGATAGAGCCGGCGTTAACTTGCACCTCGGGGTAGAAGCTAAGGCTGACACCTTTATAGATGCAGGCTTTGATGATGTGGTGCTAGCCACAGGAATAAAACCAAGACAACTGACCATTGAAGGCCACGACCACCCTAAAGTCATGGGGTATTTAGACGTGCTTCGCGATCATAAACAGGTAGGCGAGCAGGTTGCGGTTATAGGCGCAGGGGGAATAGGCTTCGATGTGGCAGAATTTCTTGTTGAGAATGAAAGCCTAACCACCAATAAAGACGCTTGGTTAAAACACTGGGGGATTGATAAAACTTACTCAAACCCTGGGGCCCTCGCTGAAAAAGACATTACCCCCTCACAGAGAAAGGTCTACCTACTACAACGAAGAACATCTAAGGTGGGTAAAAATTTAGGTAAAACCACCGGATGGATCCACAGGCAATCACTTAAGCACCATAATGTTCAAATGCTGAATGGCGCAGAATATAAACGAGTAGATGATGAAGGTTTACACATAGTGGTTAACGAAGAAGAGAAGTGCTTGCCGGTGGACAACATTATTGTTTGCGCGGGCCAAGAACCTTTCAAACCCCTTCAGCAACCGTTAGAAGAAGCAGGACTTCGCGTTCATATTATTGGTGGCGCAGACGTTGCGGCAGAATTAGATGCCAAGCGAGCTATTCGTCAGGGTGCTGAATTAGCAGCCTCGATATAAGCAGCCACAAAAGCAGTAGTGCTAAAGCAGCACGCCTTGCGCAACTAAAATTGGTCGAACATAAGGGTATTGCCGTCAGGGTCTTTTACTATGCAATGCCCCGGCCCACTATCGCCTTTTACTGGCACGTCAATGTCTACACCGTGAGCCGCTAATTTCTCTTGCACTGAACGAACATCGCTTGGATTAAAGGTGAGAATGTTCTCTTCAAACATACCTTCGAACAAGCCTATCATGGTCTGCCCGTTTTTCATTATTAGCCATTTTTCTTCTATTGAACCACAGGATGTCATCGCCTCGAAGCCTAACGCTTCATAAAATTCCTTCGATACTTCAATATTTTTAACCGCTAAACTTAAAGAAAAAAGTCCTAAATCCACAGTGTTCTCCATGAACGTTGATGTGATGAGTCACCACTTTAAATAACTCACCAACGAAGATCACGGCCACTTATCGCAAAAATTAAGATAAACCGTTTTTGTTACCTTGCCGTTTTTTGCCACGAAAACGGTGAGAAAACAATCCCGTCCAAAAAAGCATCTCTAATACCATCGCGGCCAAAATAAAGACTAATGCGCCAGTAAAGAAACCTCGGGCATAACAATAAATAACGACAAGCGCAAAAACAAACAAAAGAATATATCGCCAATAAGACTTCACTGTCATTTACTCTGATGGCTATAGGAAGGATAAGTAGAAAAGAAGAGCGATGAACAGTCAAAACTATTTAAGTAACAAATCATTTCTCTCCCCTGTAATCTGGCGATGAACAGGGGAAAGAAATATCACTGAAAAGTGAATAGGCCTAGTGCTGCCATTCCTTTTTAAGCACAGTGGCTTCGCCACCTTCCACTTTCACCTCTTTACGAGACTCTTTGCCGTCGCTGTCCACCGCATAGAATTCGTAAACCGTTACCGGCGTACCGTGCTGTTTGCTTTCTATAATACGCTTGGGGGTAAAAGAAGAGTCATGACTTGTCAGTGCTGAAGCGACATTTCCCGGCAATTGCTCCCAAGTTAAATCACGTTGCACTTCGACAACTTGCCATATGCCATCTGTTTCTAGCATATCAAACTCTATTTCGTCGCCATTCGGTAAGTGGCCTTCTACATCTAAGTAGGTTTTTCCGTGCTTAGATTCTTTTTCAGCTTCCTGCATGGCAAAATTTGGTTCAATGGCCATAATGGCTTGCAATGCACTTGGCGGTAATTCCTCTAAGTTTAACGAGACTTTATTATTTAGCGTGGCACCTATTTTAGGCTTTTCACCGTGGTTGGCTTTTGGCGGCGTACTTTCGCCCACGACCAGCCGCTTGAAGGTAACACTGGCATAATCGCCGTTAGCCTTATCTTCCGCCCAGTTTCCTGTACCTAAACATGCTGGATACCAGAACGCGGGATCGTCTTTGGTGCTACATTGGTTATAGGCTCCCGCTTTAAAATAATTCCAATCCAACGTATACCCATACGGATGATCATGGGGGTCTAATTTCCCGTGGGCATCCACTGCATTCGCCAAATTAATCTTGTATTCAACATCTTCTCGACCTTGGGCTTTAAACGTCAGGTACATAACGTCACCGTGAACGTTGACCACATAGCTTATCTCTTCACCCAACGCGATACCTTGCTCACCCGGATCAGCAGGGTTTTTCCATAAATTACCCCAAACAGGATAAGCAATGTCTCTTCGATTGGGGTCAGATTTAGGGAGGTTGCGTTCGTAGGTCCAAAACACCGAGCCAGTTTCATGATTAGGCCATTTTTTATAGTAAATTTTCAGTGGCTCGTTACCCCAACCAAACCCTTTTACTTTCTTTTCCCACTTGGTTGCGTGGATTTGTCCAATCACCACAGAAAACGCCGGTGGCTTTTCTGGATATTTAGCACGAAGCGCCACGTGATTCACTTTTAACGTCGCCTCCATTTTTCCGCCCACACGAGCAAACCTATTGGCAATGGGGTTACTTGCCACTGTAAAACTATTTTTGGGCGATTGGGTTTTAATTTTTGTATTTGAACCACGCAACATGTGACGTAATTCACTGCGCGTATTTGTAGAGTTTTTGGTGGTAAGGGCTTTGTTGGGTGAAGTGAACACCATGCCACCCTCATCATCTAAATAAAAAAAGTCAGGATGAGAAAAGCGTTGAATGTCTTTCACCGAGATATTATCAGGTTTACCATCATTGTTTTCATCAGTGGGTAGGGTTATATACCATTCACTTAAATCAAATTTATCCGCGGGTACAGCACTGTTTTTTGCGCTCACCCCAGTTGATGCAAGCATAATGCACGCGAGCACACTGCTTCTCGCCATTAGGCGGTAATTAACACCCATATTAACCTCTATTGTTAGCATGTTTTCTTTTAATCTGCCTCACTGGTCACCCCATCAGGGCATAAACCTAGACATCAAAGCAGACCAAACAAATTGACCAATACATAAAAAATGTAATACCAATTTAACACCATAACATACCAATTACAAAATAGTTTCAAAAATATAACTCACCAAACATCTGTACAGATGCGACGCAATGCAGAGCATCACCTTAACGTAACACGCCCCGCGCAATTTCAGTTATTGTCATCTAATTCATGGCGTTTTCAGTACCTATTACTAACGCGAATAGACTTACTTTTCGCTGCGTTTAGTGTGGTGAAAATTGTCGCGGGTATGCACAAGCGCTATTGCCCCCACAAACCTAGGAGATAATCATGTTTACAAGCTATCCTATGCTGGATGTCATACTAAAAGGCCTGCTGTTAACGGCGATGGGGATGGTTTGGGTCGTGGTGCTGGTACGTATAAACGGGTTACGTTCATTCTCCAAAATGACTAATTTCGATTTTGTCATGACTGTTGCGGTGGGGTCATTACTAGCAAGTGCCTCTCAAACCAATAACTGGGAGGCATTTTTACAAGCGATGATAGCGATGGCGACATTGTTTTTAGTGCAGTCGGTGACGGCTCGAATGCGCAGACAGTCAGACACAATTGAAGCTGTAATGCAGAACACACCCGTTATATTAATGCGCAACGGTCAGATTATTGAAAGTGCACTGGCTGAAACTCGGGTGGCACGCAGCGATCTTATGGCCAAGTTACGAGAGGCCAATGTGTTGGACATTCAGCAAGTGAAAGCCGTGGTATTGGAAACAACCGGCGATATTTCAGTACTTCACGGACATCACTGCGCTGATGAAATACTCGAGGGGACAAGAAGTATCCCCTCCTAGCCCCCTAAAGCCAATTTAAAGTCGCCGTTAACGCTAGGCCAAACGACAATACGCCACAAAAAACAGGCAGTCCCAATGATTTGAATTTTCGCCACACCAAAATCGTCACCAGGGTACCTACTACCGTGGCAAACCAGCTAGACGCTGATGGTACCTTAGGGATAAGCGACGTTCCCAGCATTGCAGCTATCATCAATGGTCCAAGCACACTCAACCATGTGGGTAAACGTGCTTCGGTGTTGCTCGCTTTGTGTTTATTAAAGTGGCGTTGAGTCCATAGCAATGGCCCAACTCGTAACGCGTATGTCCCTATAGCGGCAAGGATAATAGCCACCCAAATATCAGTTTGCATGAAAGTGTTTCCTGCCAAAGTTGGACGTAAGAATAAAAAAGGTGAGTGCGCCGCAAAGCGCAGCCATGGGGATAGCCGCATTTTTTATTACCGTGAGCGCCATAAGTAACGCGGCGGTTATCGTTACCAGCAAGGTCAAACTCCAAGTTTTATTCGAAAATTTAGGCGCCAGTAATACAAGGAATAAGGCAGGAAGCGCAAACGGCATGACACTGTCTAGAACGGGCCATTTTTGTGCCAATGAATCTCCAGCAATACCTCCCAGTGCCGTGCCCGCAATCCAGCTTACCCATGCAACCAGGGAAACACCTTTAAACCAATCGACTTTTTCGGCGTCAGCCATTTGCGGCAGTCGTGTATGAGCAATAGCAAATATTTGGTCGGTAAGCCCATGCATAAGCAATGGCCAAGCCTTACTCTGTGTTAAATAGGGCACCAAATTAGGGGCATAAACAACGTGACGCACATTGACCAACATAGTCATACAAACAGCCAACCACAAAGGAGAGCCTGCGGCGACCATTGCCACCAATAAAAATTGTGATGCCCCTGCATAAATGAATACCGATATAAGCGTGGCTTCCAGGGTGGTAAACCCAGCTTGTACGGCGATAACGCCAAAGGATATTGCCACAGGAATGTAGCCCCCCAATAAGGGCAACCCATCTAAAACTCCCTGCTTTAAACCACTTCGCTGAGTGGAACTACTCATGACATTGCCTCTTTGTGGTAAACGATAGAAATAAGGCATGTAGCCCATTGCGCTTGTGTACTATAAATATGGGGTTGGTCAGCGTTAAATGAGAGGGTTTGCCCCGGTGTAAGCCGCGCTGTTTTACCGAGGTTTCCGACCTCGATCGCACCACTGATGACAGTAATACACTCTCGCGTACCCGTAGCATGGGATTCAGCTTCACGCAGCGTATGTGGCGCTATAGACATCCAGTAAGCATCAACATTAGGCTCTCCTTTGCCCTGCTCTATTAGCCTAACTTCAACACCATTTTCACCTACGCTTGCACTTAAAGGCTGAACAAGTTCACCAAAAGGAACATCAAGCTGCTTAGCTAGCCGCCAAATAGTATCGAGGGTGGGGTTACCTACTCCCTGCTCTAAACGAGAAAGGTTAGATTTAGCAATGCCTGCGCCGGCTGCCAACTGAGACAAAGACACGCCTTTATCCTGTCGCAACTTTTGCAAATGCCGGCCTAGGATGTTTAACGTCGATTGATTCACCGTGCCTACCTTCACATTTGTTCCATTTATTGAACGTTCTATATATAGAACAGGTGAAAGTCAAGCGAATACTCTCATCCAATGCTTTTTACAGGCGTTTGTCGTTAGCTATTTTGACGACAGAACAAAGGGAGAAAATGGTTGCCGTGAATGCGAATAGCAAACCTATATACACCATCATATTACTACTCGCACTTTGCACGATGAAATACGTAAGCGCTAACGACGCATTAGAAAAAGACAACAAGAAGGTAAGTGAAAATATAACTGAGTGATGAATACAAAGTGGTAGCGTTGCCAATACCACTTTCTTTTTTTTCAATAATGGGCTGAATATCCCTAAGAGTATGAGGGGCGCCGAGCCATACAGAAACAAGAAGCCCAATGTTTTCAATTCACTGGGTGTTACATGCAATCCCACCTTTGAAATCATCGCTATATTTTTAACGAAAACCCAAGCGACAAAAGCCATACAGAGATACAACACGGTTAGGTACCCTTTCATTACGTTTCTGGACAACGCATAGGCATATACCTCTTTTCGTGATGTACGACTAAGGAGAAAGTTAAGGTAAAAACACTGCTTGTCGTGACTATAAATTGCCAAATTCTTAACGCTTCCATTACCAGATTCCAGTTGCTAACTAGGTCACTCTTCACGTCACCCAATTCCATTTAAATGGAAATTAAGGATTATCGACACTGTCCTAAGTAACAGAATTTTTTAAGGGTATGAGTCAGACGTCAAAAGCTCAGCTGAACCTTGGTCGTAGGAAGATTGAGAAAAGAGAACGGAATGGGTGGCGAGCAGATGGGCTTATTGGCTTAATCGGCTGCGTTGAAAAAACGTAAGAGGTAAAAGGTTTACGTGAGTAAACCTTTTACCAACATCATACAATGCGTTAGCCCTGAAAACTAACTTTCCTGATTTCTTAGAAATACAAGCTCGGTAGAGGTGCTTTGCGCTTCGCAGAACTGGTAGCCATCAAGGTCGAAGGCTTTTAGGCCCTCAACGTCTTCTACACGATTTTCTAAAATATAGCGCGCCATCAACCCTCGGGCTTTCTTGGCAAAGAAGCTAATAATCTTGTACTGACCGTTTTTACAATCTTTAAAGGTTGGCGTGATAATCATGCCATCCAACGATGTCTTTTTCACTGCTTTGAAGTATTCGTTAGACGCAAGGTTAATAAGCACATTGTCGCCTTGGGCTTCCAACGCTTTGTTGAGTGCAAGCGTAATAGTGTCATTCCAAAAAGCGTATAAGTCTTTACCAGCAGGATTAGCCAACTTAGTTCCCATCTCAAGGCGATATGCTTGCATTAAATCTAGTGGGAGCAATAACCCGTAAAGGCCTGATAAAATACGTAAATGGTTTTGTGCATAGGCTACCGCGTCAGTATCAAGGGAGTAAGCGTCTAACCCGGTGTACACGTCACCGTTAAACGCATACATTGCCTGACGGGCATTTTCTGGGGTAAATGGTGTGGAGAATTCAGCAAAACGGTTTGCGTTTAAGGTGGCTAACTTATCACTGATTTTCATTAACGAAGCGAGATCGGCTGGCGATAAGGTGCGACAAACCTTCATTAATCGTTCCGTTTCATCAAGTAACGCCGGTTGCGTATATTCGCGGGTAGGCACTACAGACTCAAAATCTAAATTTTTCGCTGGGGAAACAACAACTAACATCTCGACTCCTCAATTATTTACACAGTTATTATACCATTGCCCATTGAAAAAAGTGCGAAAAGACATAGTAAAGCATGTAATCGTCTTAACAGAGAAATCCGATTAGCCGCGAATTGCGTCGCCTTAGCTATAAATTGTCACACGGGTTTGGTATAACTACACCTAAACGCATAAACGCTTCATCAGTTTATAAGCGGCAACACCCTACATACGCAAACGCGACCGTTTTATTCAACTTGCTCTTCTGGCGAGTTGTCCGAATTTTTAAATATTGATTAGAGAGAATTATGAGCAATCAGTTAGCTTCGTTACGTGACATCACTACCGTTGTTGCCGATACCGGTGATATCGATGCCATCAAAAAGTATCAGCCTGTCGATGCAACAACCAACCCGTCATTATTATTGAAAGCGGCAAGCTTGCCTCAGTACGCTAGCCTAATCGACGATGCAGTGGCATGGGCCAAATTGCAATCTAACGACAGCGAGCAACAACTTACCGACGCGGCAGACAAACTCTCTGTGGCTATCGGGAAAGAAATTTCATCGACGATACCTGGCCGTATTTCGACTGAAGTTGACGCCCGTTTGTCTTTCGACAAAGCCGCAACCATTGAAAAAGCAGAGCGCCTTGTTCAGTTATACGAAGATGCTGGCGTAGATAAGTCTCGAATCCTTATTAAAATGGCGTCTACGTGGGAAGGTATTCAAGCCGCTGAAGAACTTGAGAAGAAAGGTATCCAGTGTAATCTCACCCTATTATTTAGCTTTGCACAAGCTCGCGCCTGCGCAGAGGCGGGGGGTTTCCTCATTTCTCCTTTTGTGGGTCGTATTCTTGACTGGTATAAGAAATCTACCGGTAAAACAGAGTACGCTGCCCATGAAGATCCAGGCGTGGTGTCTGTTACCAGTATTTACAACTACTATAAAGAACACGGTTACAAAACGGTTGTAATGGGCGCAAGCTTTAGAAACATTGGCGAAATTCAGCAATTAGCGGGTTGTGATCGATTAACCATTAGCCCTGCCCTTCTTGAAGAACTGGCGAACGAACCAGGCGAACTTGAAGTAAAACTGGTTGACAAAGGGGCAAGTAAAACCCCTGGCGACCGACTCACCGAGTCTGAATTCCGATGGGCAATGAATGAAGATGCCATGGCCACAGAGAAGCTGTCTGAAGGAATACGCAACTTCGCCGCAGACCAAGTAAAACTAGAAGTACTACTTCGCGAAAAGCTAAGCGCATAGGGAGACATACATTCATGAGTGCACTCACTTCATTGCCAGAATGGACAAAACTATCTGAAATTGCTGCCTCTGTGAAAAACGCGCACATGCGTGATTGGTTCGCAGACGATCCGTCTCGTGCGGATAAAATGCAACTGGAAGCTTGTGGGCTGTTTTTAGATTATTCTAAGAACCGTGTTAATGACGATGCATTAAATGCACTGTTCGACCTTGCTCGCGCCTGTAAACTTGAGACGCTTCGCGATGCCATGTTTTCTGGTGAGCAAATTAATAGTACCGAAGGCCGCGCAGTTTTGCATACCGCGCTTAGGAATTTCTCCGACCGCGAAGTCGTGGTTGATGGTAAAGACGTGATGCCTGAAGTTCGCGCCACCTTAGAGAAAATAGAAGCCTTCACTGCCTCTGTTCATCGTGGCGAACACACAGGTTATACGGGCAAGCCGGTTAAAGACATAGTGGCAATTGGTATCGGTGGCTCTTTCCTAGGGCCTAAAATCATGACAGAAGCCTTAAAGCCCCACACGGTGGATTCGGTTAAGGTTCATTTTGTGGCAAACGTTGATGGCTGCCACATCCACGATGTTCTATCCCGTGTAGATTTCGAAGAAACCTTAGTGGTGATGTCTTCGAAGTCATTCTCGACCCAAGAAACGTTACAAAATACGCTTACTGCGAAAGAATGGTTCTTAAAATCGGGCGGTACGCAACAAGACATCGCTAAACATTTTGTGGCCGTATCTTCAAATGTCAAAGCCGCCACAGAATTCGGTATCGCGGAAGAAAAAATCTTCCCCATGTGGGATTGGGTCGGCGGCCGATATTCACTTTGGTCAGCAATAGGCCTTCCTATTTCTCTTGCCTTAGGGTTTGAGAACTTTAAAGGATTGCTTGAGGGTGCATTTGAGATGGACACCCACTTTACACAAGCGCCCCTTGAAGAGAACATGCCTGTTTTACTGGCGCTATTAGGCATTTGGTATCGTAACTTCTTTGATGCGCAATCTCATGTCTTGCTGCCTTATTACCATTACCTACGTGGCCTTCCTGCGTATGTTCAACAATTGGACATGGAAAGTAACGGTAAAGAAGTGACCCAAGACGGCGAGCAGGTTGATTACCCAACTGGGCCAATCATCTGGGGAAGTGAAGGAACAAATGGCCAGCACAGCTTCCATCAGCTTATTCACCAAGGTTCTGGAGTCATTCCTGCAGACTTTATGTTGCCGCTAAATGTACCGAATCAAGACGATACCCATCATGCCATGCTTGCCTCAAACTGTTTTGGACAAACACAGGCATTAATGCAGGGGAAAAACTTTGAAGCCTGTTATGCCGACCTTGAGGACAAAGGGCTAGACGACGATGAACGCAGACGTCTAGCGGCGCATAAAACCATGCCTGGTAACAAGCCAAGTAACACATTTTTGTTCGATAGCCTTACGCCTAAAACACTTGGCGCGTTGGTTGCAATGTATGAACATAAGGTATTCGTTCAGGGCGTTATCTGGAACCTTAACTCATTCGACCAATGGGGCGTAGAGTTAGGAAAAGTACTTGGAAACCAGGTACTTGCAGGCATTCAGGGTGAAGCAGAAAAAGAAAGCTTCGACGCATCAACCCAACAATTGATTGCCCGTTTCAGAGCAGCGAATGCACCAAAGTAAGGAAACTAGTGTGAATTAACCATTCACCTTTGGTGCAATAAATAGACTGAATGGCCGGCTTATACCGGCCATTTTTGTTTCTCCCACGAGAATGCATTTTTCTCGTATCGCTTTTCGCTCGGCCCTTGAACGGTGGATACCCTGTCATCATACTGTCACATTTTGTTAATAAAAGGTAAATTTACCTATTTTATTTTAGATGTGGCTGTGATACAAAAATATACAGAGGGAAATAAAAGCACTCTGTACTGTTGTAGTGGTATTAAAAGGAGATCCCAGTGGATAAGTCAGATCTATTTGCCATGTTAGACATTGAAGCAAGCCCAGCAAAAACAAAAAGCAAGAAACGCAAGTGGAGAGAAATAGAAGCGCTGCAAGATCGCTTTGCACTAGAAAAAGAGCTCGCTGAACTCGATTGTGGGTTCGAATATGAGCTAGAAACACTCGAAAGATAAAAAAAGGCCGCCTGTATGTACAGGCGGCCTTTTTACTTTCTGTCCAACGTATTTATACCTGCCACTGAATGGGTAATGCCCCGTGTTCAGTAAGGTACTGATTCGTTTGGCTAAAGTGTTTACAGCCGAAAAAGCCACGATGTGCTGAAAGTGGTGAAGGATGAGGGGCGTGCAAAACGTGGTGTTTTTCGCGGTCTATCTGTCTACCCTTTTTTTGTGCATGGCTGCCCCACAGCAAAAATACAACCTTTTGTTGCTGTTCGTTTACGGCTGCAATAATTGCATCAGTAAACACTTCCCAGCCCCATTTAGCGTGGCTGTGCGCCTTGCCTTGCTCTACAGTCAGCACAGTATTCAGCAACAACACCCCCTGCTTTGCCCAGGACGTTAAATTTCCATGCTCTGGCACCGAGAAATGGGTAATGTCACTCTCAAGCTCTTTATAGATATTTTTAAGTGAAGGCGGCGTTTTTACCCCCTCTGGTACAGAAAAGCAAAGCCCGTGAGCTTGTTTGGGGCCGTGATAAGGGTCTTGCCCTAAAATCACCACCTTAACCTGATTTAGAGGGGTAAGTGTGAGCGCATTGAATTCCTGTCCCGCAGGCGGATAGATAGGCTTCCCCGCCTTCCGCTCAGCATTCACCTTGTCCATAAGTGCAGAAAAATACGGTTTTTCTTTCTCTGCACTTAAGGCTTCAGCCCAATCCATCATGCTTTAAGCAAATCCATCATATGCTGTTTTAATGCCTCGTAGGAAGACGGTAAATCTATCGCTAAGCTATCTTCTCCGGCGACATCGGCAAGCTCTTGAGGAAGGCTTATGGGCGTACCCAGTACATTTTCCACCGTCTCACGGAACTTAGCCGGGTGCGCCGTTCCTAAGAACAAGCCAATTTCACCTTCTTCTAAATCATGACTCACGGCTCTGTAGGCAATGGCTGCGTGAGGCTCACTGGTATAACCCAGTTGTGATAGTTGACGCATGGCTAACTGCGTATATTCCTCATCGACCATTTCACCTTTTAGGCAAGCTTTGTCAATGTAACCTTGCTCTACTAGCGCTTCAATTCGCGGCCAGTTGTTAGGTTGGCTAACATCCATTGCGTTGGACATGGTTGCCACAGTTTGCTTCGGCGCCCACTCGCCCGTTTTAAGGTAACGCGGCACGGTATCATTTAAGTTAGTTGCAGCAATAAAACGCTTAATAGGAAGGCCCATAGCCTTAGCAATCATACCCGCTGTTAAGTTACCAAAGTTTCCACTAGGTACTGATACCACTAGCTGGTCGCGTTTGTCTTTTGGCAACTGCGCCATGGCTTCGAAGTAATAGCACACTTGCGCAAGTAAACGACTAATATTAATAGAGTTGGCAGAATTCAGGTGCAGCCCTTCTCTTACGTCAACATCGTCAAATGCCGTTTTCACCAACGCCTGACAGGCATCAAAGTCAGATTCCACGGCAACAGTATGTATATTGCCACCTAAGGTGGTAAACAACTTTTCTTGCAGGGCACTGATTTTGCCTTTCGGGAATAGAATAACAACATTAATATTATCGATACCATGAAAGGCGTGAGCCACAGCCGCACCGGTATCACCAGAGGTTGCGGTTAATATGGTAATAGGCTTACCTTCGCTTATTCTCGATAGGGTTTGCGCCATAAAGCGGCCACCAAAATCTTTGAATGCCAGCGTAGGACCATGGAACAATTCAAGGGTATACACGTTGTCGGTCACTTGCGCAACGGGAGCGCCAAAGGCAAAAGCTTGAGTCACTATTTCTTCTAACTCGCCGTTGTTGAGTTCATCGCCAATCAGTGCACGTAACACCTTTATGCTTCTCTCAACAAATGGCATTTCCAGAAGGCCATCAATGTCATCAAGAGTAGGGATATTTGTTGGAAAATACAGCCCCTGTTGCTTACCTAAACCGCGCTTTACCGCCTCGGCGAAAGATGCTGTGTCCTGTGAATCTTTTAAGTTTACCAATTCCACGAATTATTACCTTTTTATCAAAGTGCCGGTGCGGTGTCGTTTTCGTTCAGTGGGCTTACCACTGTTCCTGCTTGAGGAATTTGACACACACGGCTGAAACCGTCTTCATTTTGAATATAATTTTCATCTAAATAGCGGGCGATGCGCTGCGCTTGTTGTTCACTACTGCACACGGCAAAAACCGTGGGCCCAGACCCAGATATGCCAAACGCAAGGGCACCTTCTCGCTCACTAAATGCTCTTGCATCGTCAAATCCCGGTAACAGTGATTTACGATAAGGTTCAGCTATAACGTCTTTCATTACCGACGCAGCCAGGTCAAACTCTCCTGCATGCAACGCATGAACAAATACCCCTAGCTGTCGGCCAAAGGTTAACGCGGTGCTCATTTCTATCTGCTTAGGCAAAATATCCCGCGCTGCGGCTGTTGAAACGCTAATACCAGAATAACAAATTGCATAATACCACGTTGGATTAAGGGGCAAAGACAGCGTTACAGGCTCTTGGGCACCCGTCATTAAGGTCATGCCACCTTGATAACAAGGTGCAACATTGTCGTAGTGAATACTGCCGCTAATTTGTCCTTCCAGCTCCCCCATCATGTGCAGAAGCGTGTCTTCATCGAAAGGGCAATCAAAATAACCATTTAGTGCGGCAAAAGCGGCCACTATAGAACTTGCACTCGAGCCCAAGCCACTGCCGATAGGCAAGTTTTTATGTAAGGTTAGCGCCACCGGTGTGGTCGCTTTACCGTGTTTTTCCATCGCTTGGCAAAAGAAGTGGTAACACTTAGTCACAATGTTATTGTCTGCCCCTGCGGGTAGCTTGTGAGCAAATGTGCCAACGGTGGTTAACGAAAATGACTCGGCAGCGGTAATATCCACCACGTCGCCTAATTGGCTGCCATCCACAGGCGCAAGTGCTGCGCCTAATACGTCAAACCCTAAACTGACATTGCCGATAGATGCGGGTGCATATGCACGTAATGCTTTCATTTCATATGCCTCTTTACTAATGCGCCATTTGCTTCCACGGCATGGTGCGTAAAATATCTGCAAACACGCCTGCCGCTGTCACTGTGCCACCCGCTCCATAACCGCGAATGACGTAAGGAATAGGGTTATAGTAATCACTGTTTATCGCCAACGCGTTTTCACCGTCTTTGACTTGTGAAAGTGGGTTACTCGCAGGCACAGCTTGAATGGTCACTTTGCATTTATCGCCTTCAATGCTGCCAATGTAACGCAGTACTTTGCCTTCTGCTTTTGCGCTTTCTACTCGTTCTTTGAAACCGTCGTCTAAGGCTGGAAGCTGCTGCATAAACTCATCAATAGAGCAGTCTTCAGCGAACCCCTCCGGTAACACCGATTCAATTTCAATATCGGAAAGCTCAAGAGATAGGTCTGCTTCTCGCGCCATGATAAGTAGCTTACGGGCAACATCCATGCCGCTCAGATCGTCTCTTGGGTCAGGCTCTGTAAAGCCATTTTCTTTGGCTGTAGCCGTGGCTTCAGACAACGTCATGCCTTCGTCTAGCTTGCCAAATACGTAAGAAAGGCTACCAGAAAGGATCCCTTCAAAACGGTGCAACACATCACCTGCACTAAACAGCTTTTGTAGGTTATCGATTACCGGTAGTCCAGCCCCTACAGTGGTTTCATAAAGGTACTGGCGATTAGTCGATAAGGCCGTATTTCTCAGCTTACGGTAATACGCCATAGAGCTGGTGTTCGCCTTTTTGTTCGGCGTGACCACATGAAAACCGTTTTCCATCATAGCCACGTACTGCTCGGCGATGGCTTCATGGCTTGTACAATCAACGATAACGGGGTTAATCAAACTGTTGTCATTGGCAAACTGTTGCAGACGTTCAATAGAGAGGCCCTCGCTCGCGGCAGCAAGTGCAGGCTGCCAATCTTGTGAGAGGTCTATGCCTTGGCTGTTAAGCAGCAATTTACGGCTGTTGGCAATACCGTACACCCGCAACTGAATATTACGCTTTAATAACGCAGGTTGCTGTTTAGAAATTTGGCTTAATAGCTCGGTACCTACATTGCCACACCCTACGAGAAACACGTCAATGGTATGGCGGTCGGAGAAAAAATTCTGATGAATCACCTTCACCGCTTTTTTCGCACGCTTACTTTCAATCACGGTTGAAATTGAACGCTCTGATGACCCCTGCGCGATAGCCACGTTGTTAACCCGCGCTTGAGCAAGGGAGTTAAAAAATTTAGCAGCAAGTCCTTTGGTTTGACGCATACCATCACCCACAAGGGTAACAATCGCGAGATCTTGTCGTATTTCAATGGGATCAAGCAATTGGTTCTGAAGTTCCAACGCAAAGGCATCTTCCAGTAACTGGAGCGCTTTTGGCGCGTCTTTACTTTGAATACAGAAACTGATGGAATACTCAGATGACGACTGGGTAATTAAGCTGATAGAAATATTGGCATTTGACATCACTTCAAATACACGGCTTGCCATTCCCACCATACCTTTAAGACCTGGGCCTGCTACATTGAACATGGTGACATCATCAAGTTGTGAAATGCCTTTAACCGATGTCCACTTTTCACTTTTCTCATTACTGATAAGCGTACCGGGTGCAGCCGGGTTCAATGTATTGCGGATCAAACAAGGAATATGATGTTGCGCAATGGGGCCAATGGTTTTTGGATGCAGCACTTTCGCACCAAAATAAGATAGCTCCATGGCTTCTTGATAGGTTAGCTTGTCAAGCAGTACTGCGCCTTCTACTTGATTAGGATCGGCGTTATAAACACCGTCAACATCTGTCCAAATCTCACAACAGCTGGCGTCTATACAGGCGGCTAATATTGCAGCTGAGTAGTCTGAGCCGTTTCTGCCTAACGTGACTTTCTCGCCGTCTTCATTGGCCGCGACGAAACCGGGCATAATGAGCAGCTCACTACCATCGTTAGGCACATCAGTAAATCTGGCCTTGCTGAGAGAAACATCGGCGATGCTGTCTAGATAATCGCCCTCAGCCAAAATATAAGATACAGGGTCAATAATGCGATTTTTAATATCCTTGGCAGACAATATTGCACTAAATAACGTGACAGAAATGTACTCACCAATACTTAATATGCCTGCCGACACATTATCGGGTGCAACACCTAACAGCTTAATACCCTCAAGGTGTTGCTTTAACACCCCTAAATGGGTGTCGATAAAGTCGATAACGTTTGCATATTCAAACCCCGTAAGCGTTTCGTTCAAGGCGCTTGCAATACCGGTAACGGTGCTGGTGAGCTTTTCAAAAAGGGGTTGGAAATCCTCACCTGCGGCTGCTTGCTCACACAAAAGCGATAGTGCATTCGTTACCCCTTTAGGGGCAGAGAGTACAACCGCAGCACCGTCGGTTTGGTGGGTGGCCGTGCTAATGTCCGTCACGCGCAAATAGCGCGGTGCGTCGGCAAGTGAAGAACCCCCAAACTTTAAGACTTTCATGTGCTGCTCCTATTATTTACGCCAAAGCTCTCTTTCTTAAACTAGGTTGGCGTGAGTAAAAAAAAGCCCGCTCTCTGTAAGGGCGGGCTTTCGTTGTCTTTTGCTTACTTGCACTAGCCAGCGACCGCCCTATTTAAGGTGGTAATCATAATGCTGGTGGTGCCCATAAGAAGAATCTTTTTCATAACGACAATTTGCCGTATAGACGTCTATCTGTCAACCGCAGTTTTCACCATACTGTATTGCACAAAGTGAAATATTTCCTGAAACTCGTTTCGAATTAAGCGATATTAGCTGACTTATCCGTCTTCGAGGTGTTGCCCCAAGTAATCCACCAGCACGCGAACTTTAGGTGCCATATGACGATTAGAAGGAAAAAGTGCCCATACGGCCTCTTTTTCGTCTCTATGATCTGCCAGCACTTCGATGAGCTTGCGTTTTTCAAGATCGTTGCGCACGTAAAAGCCAGGCAGTTGCACCAATCCCAACCCTTCTAAGGCGGCGTGACGAAGGGCGTTACCACTATTATATTTAATTCTCCCTTGGATTTTATGCACACGAGACTCCCCTTTCCAATGAAATCGCCAATAGGAGTGGGAGCCCACCAAACATGCATGGGCTTTTAAATCGTCCAACACTTTAGGTTCACCGTGTTTACGAAGGTAGTCTTCACTGGCGCATACAAACAGCTGGCGTGTGGCTAATTTTTTCGCCACTAAGGAAGAATCTTCGAGGCGGCCAATTCGAATCGCCAAATCCAGCCCTTGCTCAATAATGTCCACGGTGTCGTTAGAAAATTTACACTCAATTGAAATATCCGTGTATTGCTTCAAAAAGCGATTAAGCAGGGGCGCAACGAATGCTTCTCCGAACGCCACTGGCACCGTCATTTTAATCAAACCACTGGGCACGCGTTGTAACTCCGTCACCATTAGCTCAGCGTCCTGGAGCGCAGCAAGTGCAGGAGCACATTGGGCGTAATACACTCTCCCCGCTTCAGTGAGCGACACATTGCGAGTAGAACGATTAAAAAGCTTTACGCCTAATTGCTTTTCTAAACTCGCGACTTTTCTGCTGACTTGCGCCACAGACGTGTCGAGTTTAATCGCCGCAGAAGTAAAACTGTTTAAATCAGCCACCGTGGTGAATTCTATTATTCCTTCCCAAACCATGCTGAATCTCTTTTTTATGCTCATCGTCTTTGCTTTTGACACTGCTGAATAGGCTAACTTAAGCGGCGACGATATTAAGGTTAAGGGTCATACCCGTATACTAGCCTATTATTTCAAATATGTAATAATGAATTACCTGTATTGTATTTATCAAATAGACCTCTACTTCTATACTTAAGCCCTAAGATTTATCTCCCCCTTCCCTCATTGGGAAGGCAACGATACAAGACGAATGTAGGAGTACGTAATGTCACTAGCACTCAAAGATGGTCAAACACATATTAAATCGAAAGCCGCAGTCGCATGGGGTCCAGGCGAACCATTAAAAATGGAAGAGCTGGATGTAGAGCTGCCTAAGAAAGGTGAAGTATTAGTTAGAATCATTGCCACTGGTGTGTGTCATACCGATGCATTCACTTTATCTGGCGAAGATCCTGAAGGGGTATTTCCTGCTGTACTCGGCCACGAAGGTGGCGGCATTGTAGAAATGGTTGGCGAAGGGGTTACTTCGGTTGAAGTCGGCGACCACGTCATTCCGTTATACACTGCGGAATGTGGGGAATGTAAGTTTTGTACGTCGGGCAAAACCAATTTATGCCAAGCAGTACGTGAAACGCAAGGCAAAGGCCTCATGCCAGATGGCACCAGCCGCTTCTCAAAAGACGGTGAACCCATCTATCACTACATGGGCTGCTCTACGTTTTCCGAGTACACCGTATTGCCTGAGATTTCGTTGGCAAAAGTGAACAAATCTGCCCCACTTGAAGAAGTATGCTTGCTAGGTTGTGGTGTCACTACCGGTATGGGCGCAGTGCTAAACACAGCGAAAGTGCAAGAAGGTGACACGGTGGCTATTTTCGGCCTTGGCGGCATCGGCTTGTCAGCCATCATAGGTGCAAGAATGGCGGGCGCGTCGCGAATCATTGGTATTGATATTAATGAAAGCAAGTTTGAACTGGCCTCTCAATTAGGTGCGACAGATTTAGTTAACCCCAAAAACTATGACAAGCCTATTCAAGAAGTGATTGTTGAAATGACAGAGGGCGGTGTTGACTACTCTTTTGAGTGTATTGGCAACGTTAACGTTATGCGTTCTGCACTAGAGTGCTGCCACAAAGGATGGGGCGAATCTGTCATCATTGGCGTCGCTGGCGCTGGGCAAGAGATTTCTACCCGTCCATTTCAACTTGTCACCGGTCGTGTATGGCGTGGCTCTGCTTTTGGCGGAGTAAAAGGACGCTCTGAACTACCTGGCATTGTTGAACGTTATCTAGACGGTGAGTTCGGATTACAAGAGTTCATCACACATACCATGGGCTTAGCTGAAATCAATGATGCCTTTGATTTAATGCACAAAGGTGAAAGCATTCGTTCAGTGGTACATATGAATAAATAGCCTTCACTTGGTCTTTCTAAAAGGGAGCATACTTTAACGGTACGCTCCCTTTTTCGTATAAAACACGCCCTTCACCACAGACTTTTAATTGAAACGCAGAGGCTTTTTGAAAACGGAATGGCTGAGTATCAATTTCATGGCTTTTCATTTAAGCTTAAATTTCGAGCAAACAGAAGAAAGCTGCATCATGAAGAACGTCACAAGCCGTGTTGTCAATTTAACGCCCCTCCTTATCCTTTTTTTATGCAGTTTAGCCTTAACAAAAGCGAGTTCCGCTGCTTCGTACGTTAATGTTTTCGTAAACTTGCCTGCTTACTCGGCGCAAGACACAAGCAGCCCAGCCATGGATAATACACCCACCACACTAGATTCACTCACTAACTTCCAAACAAACTCGAATACAATGCTAAGTTCGGGTCTACCATCACCTGCTCATTTACTGTTATTAAAGCAGGAAGGCGTGGTGCGTGTTATCGACCTTATTCCTGGAAACAGAAGTGAAGAAATCAGCATCGTTAATGAACTGGGGATGCAGTATCACAATATCCCCGTCGCCTGGACAAACCCACAAGTGAGTGACTTTTTAAACTACTCCGCGTATATGTCACTGCATCGCCCTGAGGAAGGTAAAGTACTCACCCACTGCAAGCTCAATTGGCGAGGTGCCGTCTTCACTTATTTGTATCGCATCACTGTATTATCGGAAGATGAAAAAACAGCGAAACAAGACCTACTTGCCATTTGGCAACCCAATTCAACATGGTTTGCTTTTATGAATAAGGTTATCGAGCATCATAACGCGGCCAATCAAACACGCATTGTCACCACGGTAGAACCCAATTTAGACGCCCAGAACCAATAGCCGCTCCTTTTTCATGGTCCATGATTAAACTCTTGCCATGTTCCTTGTTGACACATACGAATTTTCATATATGATTTAACACATATGAAATACTAGATATGTAACTTGTTCGTCAAAATACAGGTGCATAATCGTCTTTTGCATGTCGATAGGTGTAGCCATGAATACTGAAACCAACTGCAGTGCCCTTTCTCCGCTTTCATTTTTTAAATGTTTGTCAGAGGACACACGGTTAAAAACGCTACTTTTGCTTAGTGAGCACACGTCACTGTGTGTGTGCGATCTCACCACAGCACTGGACATAAGCCAGCCAAAAATATCGCGCCACCTCGCCGATCTCAGAAAATGTGGCCTTGTCCTCGACGAAAGGAAAGGCAAGTGGGTTTACTACCGTTTACACCCAGACCTTCCTGGCTGGGCGTCTGACGTAATCCACAATACGGCTAAACACAATGTTGAGTTCGTTGCTCAGGCACGAGCGAATTTGAAAACCGGAAACTGTTAAGCATTTACTTATCATCCATCGCTAATTCTAGGAGCGTACTTTTCGTGAAAATTTTATACATCTGTACTCACAACCGCTGTCGTAGCATTCTTTGTGAAGCCATTACCAACGGCAGTGATAGTCACAAGGGCAGTAGCAAGCTAGAGGCCAAGAGCGCTGGTAGTTCTCCTGTAGGTGAGGTACACCCTTTATCGTTAAAGTATCTCCGTGAACGCGGTTATAGCACTGATGGCCTAAAGAGCCAGTCATGGGATGAATTTGAAGATTACCAGGCAGATATTGTCGTGACAGTGTGTGACTCTGCCGCAGGCGAAGCCTGCCCCGTTTACTTTGGACAGTCACTCAAAGTGCATTGGGGACTGGAAGACTCATCTAAGCTAGAGGGCTCTGAAGAAGATAAAGCGGCCGCATTCAATAACACCATAGACATTATTGAAGGTCGTGTAGCCGCATTGGCACAAATTGCAGAGAAAGGGTTAAGCGGCGATGAACTCAAAGCGGCACTGGCCGACCTCGGAGCAAAGTAATGAGTGAAACACCGGTTCCTTCAACTAACTTAGATATGACCTTGATGCACAAACCAGAGATGGCTGACTTTGCCTCTCAGTTTTCTGAGAGCAAACCCAAAATCTTGTTGTTGTATGGGTCGCTTCGTGACCGTTCATATAGCCGTCTAGTGATTGAAGAATCAGCACGCCTTTTAGATTACTTTGGCGCTGAAGCGAAAATCTTCGATCCTCGTGGCCTTCCGCAACCGGATACAGAAGACGAAAACCACCCAAAAGTTAAAGAATTAAGAGAACTAATGATGTGGTCTGAAGGGCAAATCTGGTGCTCTCCAGAACGTCACGGCAGTATCACGGGAATCATGAAAAGTATCATTGATTGGGTGCCTCTAAGTTTGGGCGGCGTGCGTCCTACACAGGGAAAAACCCTTGCCCTTATGCAAGTGTGTGGCGGCTCTCAGTCATTTAATGCTGTTAATCAAATGCGAATTTTAGGCCGATGGATGCGTATGCTCACCATTCCTAACCAATCGTCGGTTGCCAAAGCATTTCTAGAATTTGATGACGATGGGCGAATGAAGCCATCACCCTACTACCACCGCATCGTAGATGTGGTCGAGGAGTTGGTTAAATTCACTCTGCTGACCCGTGACAACAAAGCTTTTCTTGTAGACCGCTACTCTGAGCGGGTGGAAAGTGCGGAAGAAGTCAGTAAACGCGTTAATCAGAAATCGCTTTAACAAGTTTAAAAGGATAAGAAAATGGGGTTCTTTGAACGTTACCTATCAGTATGGGTAGGTTTATGCATTATTGCAGGTGTGGCTTTAGGCAGCTTTTTTCCAAACGTGTTCGCCGGCATTGCAGCACTAGAATATGCGCATGTCAATCTCGTGGTGGCCGTACTCATTTGGTTAATGATTTACCCTATGATGATACAAATAGACTTCTCGTCTATTAAAGATGTCGGTAAAAAGCCGAAAGGCCTACTGCTTACATTGGTCATAAACTGGCTAATTAAACCCTTCACTATGGCGTTACTTGGCTGGTTATTCTTCAAGGGTATTTTTGCCGATTGGGTAGACCCCCAAACTGCGACGGAATACATTGCGGGGATGATTTTATTGGGCGTTGCACCTTGCACAGCCATGGTGTTTGTGTGGAGTCACCTGACTAAGGGCGATGCCAATTACACCCTTGTGCAGGTATCGATTAACGACTTAATCATGGTGGTGGCCTTTGCCCCTATTACCGGCTTGCTGCTGGGCGTAACCGATATTACGGTGCCATGGGACACCCTGCTTCTGTCGGTAGTATTGTATGTGGTTTTGCCCTTGGTGGCCGGCGTTATCACCCGTCAACGCATTGAGAAAAAGGGAAGTCAAGCCGTGTCGGCACTGATTGAGCGTTTCAAACCTTATTCCGTGCTTGGCTTGCTGGTTACCATTATCCTGTTGTTTGGATTTCAGGCTGAAACCATTTTGGCTCAACCACAAGATATTGTCTTAATTGCGATTCCTCTGCTTATACAAACCTACGGAATATTTGCTATTGCTTACTTTGCAGCAAAGCAACTCAAGCTGCCCCATAATGTGGCGGCGCCGGCGTGTATGATTGGTACTTCGAATTTCTTTGAGTTAGCGGTAGCCGTCGCCATTTCATTATTTGGTTTGCACAGTGGTGCTGCGTTAGCCACCGTAGTGGGTGTCCTTGTAGAAGTGCCTGTCATGCTATCTTTAGTATGGTTTGCAAATAGAACACGACACTGGTTCAACTAATACCTTCGTCCTAGTCAAAAAGGGCAATAAAAAAGGGCTAACGCAAGTTAGCCCTTTTTTTGTATTTAATGCTGGTCGTTATCCCCGTTAGCTAACCCACGAGGGTGCTAGGCAACAAAAAACCATATCGGGTGAGTAAATCTTCTAGCGGTTTGACTTGTAGCGGCTTACCGATAAAACCTAACGCGCCTAATTCCATCACACGTTTTTGCATAAAGGGCTGAATGTCGCCTGAAATGACGATGACGAAAGTTTCAATTTTTCTCGCTTTAATCTGCTCTAGCACTGCAATACCGTCTAATACTGGCATGGTTAAATCGAGTAAAACTAAATCTACCCGTTGATGGGCTAGCACCTCGAGTGCGTCCATACCATTTGAAGCTTCAAAAATATTTGCCGCTAACTCTGATGGTAAATTCCTACGGGCAATTTTTCTTGCTAACGCAGAATCGTCACAAATTAAAATGTTAAACCCCATGGGAGTGCTCTTCTTTTATACCGGTAATTAATATAAACACCACTTGGCTATTCTGTAGAGTATATTAAACAAAAGTATAAAAAAATGCTTTCTGCGAATTTTTCTATCCCTTTTGTCTGGCGTTTACTGGTAATGTGCAAGAAATGCAGTCATTTAAAATAAAAATAACAGCGCTTATACACCTAAATTAAGGTTTCAATATGCAAGATTCACTGGTCGCTAAAAAAGTGGCTTACCTTATTTTGTCTCACTTCGATAAAAGCTATCGCTGGTTTACACGCATAACACGTGGAGCCCAAGAACGGTTTGAACAAGGGCAATGGCAAGAAACCCTTCACGCTTCAAAAGAACGCATCACTATATACGAACAAAGCTTATCAGATGCGGTTGCAGAGATTTACCACCTCATCGCCGTTCATAAAAAAGATGAGCAATTTTGGCAGGCGCTAAAAAAGGCTTTTGCCATACATCTTGAAGGCCACCCACAATTTGAGCTTGCAGAAACATTTTACAATTCAGTCATTGGGCGTTTGTTTAAACACCGCAAAATAGAAAACGCCATGATGTTTGTGCTGCCAAGTCGGTGCTTTTTGCCAGGTCAAGACAGGCATAAGGTGGTGCATAGCTTTGATACCACTACCACCGTGAATGAAATGTATACCTCTATTTTTAAAATTTACCGCTATAACATTCCATTTGAAGATTACCAAAGGGACATGACGAATTTAGAGGCGGCGCTTAGGCAACGGCTAACTACTGAGCAGCTGGCTTCGGTACATACCGTAGAAATACTAAAACCGACTTTTTTCCGAGGTAAAGCGGCCTATTTAATTGGGAAGATCTGCATGCCAGAGGAAAGCCTGCCTTTCGTTATTTCACTGCAGAGCAGTGATAAGCGCATGTTGTTCGTGGATGCCCTGTTAACAGACAGGAAAGACTTAAGCGTAATCTTTGGTTTTGCACGCAGTTATTTTATGGCCGACACTCAACACCCTGCGGAGGTCGCCGCTTTCCTTCAAGAGTTGCTACCCAATAAGAAGCACTTCGAACTTTACATGGCCTTAGGCCATTATAAACATGGTAAGACCGTGTTCTATCGAAACTTCTTAGAGCATATGTCGTCCACCACCGATAAATTCGAAGCCGCGCCAGGAATACGCGGCTTGGTGATGATGGTTTTTCACCTTCCTTCCTATGGCGTCGTGTTTAAAATCATTAAAGATGAATTTGCAGAAAGTAAAAAAATCACCCGTGACCATGTGAAAGAATGCTACAAGCTAGTGAAAATGTCAGACCGCGTGGGGCGCATGGCCGATACTCATGAATACGTTAATTTTCGCTTCCCTTTAAACCGTATTGATCCAGCTTTAATTGAAGAATTGAAAGCCACCTGCGCATCGAGTTTAACCTTCACTGAAGACGAACTGATTATTAACCATCTCTACATTGAACGGAAAATGACGCCTTTAAATTTATATCTTCAGCAAGAAACCGATGAAGACAAAATAAAAAATGCGCTCAATGAGCTAGGCTTATGCATCAAGCAAATTGCCATGGCGAATATCTTCCCCGGTGACATGCTGCATAAAAATTTCGGCATCACCCGCCATGGCAGGGTGATCTTTTACGACTATGATGAAATTTGTTTAATGCATGAGCGCAATTTTAGAGACATACCAAAATCTGATGACCCCTACGCCCTTGATACGCTGTCAGTGGCACCCAATGATGTATTTCCAGAACAGTTTGAGCACTTTATTGTTGGAAAACGCAAGCTTAAAGACATTCTCAAGGCGTTGCATGGCGATTTGATGACTTCCGAATATTGGCGTGAGGTACAAAGAAAATGTGCTAAGGGCGACGTTCAACACTTCACGCCTTACAACGCTAACGTGCGCTTTACACGTTGATTAGCCTAGGGGGGCAAAGTGATCGAATTGGGATGTTTGACCAGTATTAGTAATAGATATATTTCCAACCTTATATACAAGAAGCTGCCATCATGAGAGTGTTACTAGTAGAAGATGATCCTAGAGTTTGCGCAGATATTGAAAAGGGATTAATCAGCGCGGGACATGAATGTGTGTCTGCCAATGACGGTAGTACAGGTTTAGCATTAGCGTTATCGACCAACGCCGATGTGATTATTTTAGATATTATGCTGCCATTGCTAGATGGATTTTCTGTTTTAGAGCAGCTTAGAAGCAAAAAAATAAACACCCCCGTTCTTTTACTAAGCGCGAAAAGTGAAGTGGACGACAAGGTGAAAGGGTTGCGTACAGGTGCCAATGATTACCTCACCAAACCTTTTGCATTTGAAGAGCTTTTGGCAAGAGCCGAAGGCTTAGGTGGTCGGGCACAAGCGTCGCAAGATAAAACAACCATAAAGGTAGGCGATCTCACTCTCGACTTGGTTAACCGCAAAGTATTGCGCGGTGAAACTGAAATTGATTTGCAGTCGAAAGAGTTTCAATTGCTTGAATGTTTATTGCGGCATAAAGGAAAGGTGGTTACCCGTAGTATGTTGTTAGAACAAGTATGGAATTACCATTTCGACCCGCAAACGAATGTGATTGATGTACATATTAGTCGATTAAGACAGAAGGTAGATAAGGTGTTTAATGTACCGGTTATAGAAACCGTTCGCGGCACGGGCTACCGAATTTCGGATATGCTTGCGTGATTGCAATTGGTAACTTTACCCGAAGCTCTAGCTTTCGGGTGGGTGCCCTGCTTACGTCATTAGCCGTCGCAGCCATCATATTTATTGTTTACTTCTGGCGCATCGCCAGTAGCGATGTATTCCTTCGTGAAGCAAAAGCCGCGGTTAATGCTGAGGCGTACGCTTACGCCATGGTTTATGAATACCAAGGCGTAGAAGGCGTCGTTCGCGCCATGAGTGAACGAGGGCTTGCGCAGTGGTCTATCAGTGACGATACCATTGTCGCGTTGCAAGCATCTTCTGGTGAACTGTTAGGTGGCAATGTTACCTCTTGGCCGTATATTGAAAGCGTTCAAACCATGGGGAACGACGGGCAAGATGATACGCAAACAGCACTTATTACAGCCACGCCTATCATTAATGCCGCCAATCCCCCTCATTCATCGCCCTTACCCTTCACCCATAAGGTGCTATTTAAACGTATTCAACTTGGTGACAATCGCCTCTTTATTGGCCGTAACATTCATGATTTGTATAGCGCACAATGGTTAGGTAAAACCTTCAGCTGGGTAATTGTGGTGTTACTTAGCGTGCTTGGAATGATTAGCTTTGCTGTGGCTTCATACGTGGTTAAACGAATAAACCGCATGTCACAAACGGCGGATAACATCATCCGCACAGGCAGCTTACAAGAACGGCTCGAAATCGACAGCAACTGGGATGACTTGAGTCGGCTCTCCGTGGTGTTTAACCAAATGCTCGATACCATAGAAAACTCAGTGAACAACATAAAATCTGTGAGCGATAGTATTGCTCATGACTTGCGAACCCCTTTGGCGCGACTCAGAAATTCACTGCAAAAAATTGATGACCCCTCACTCAGAGATGACACCATTGCAGAAGCCGACAACTTACTGAATATGTTTAACAGTTTACTGCGTATTAGTGGTTTGGAGTCTGCCCGTAAGAAAGAAGGCTTTTGTACGGTTTCGTTGAAAGATATCACCGTGGACGTGATCGACTTGTATCACCCTTTTGCGGAGGAACACCACCTCAAGTTGATTGATCAGTTAACCGAAGTTTCCTTATTTGCCGACCCTAATCTGCTGTTTCAAGCCATTGCGAATGTACTCGATAACGCCGTAAAATACACGCCCTCAGGAGGCACGGTCACGGTACAGTTAACCTGCACGCCCTCACGTATTGCGTTATTAATTAATGATAATGGGCCGGGTGTGAAAGCGGATGATATCCCACACTTAGAACGGCGATTTTTCAGGGCGGATGACAGCCGTTCCACACAAGGAAATGGTTTGGGTCTTTCTCTTGTTTCAGCCATTGTAAGCATGCACGATGGCCATTTGTGGTTTATCCACGACCCTATGATGCAGGGTCATGGGCTGGGGGTCGTATTCAGCTTTCCCCGCTCTTCCGGTAGCTGAATAAGCGCTAAGGTTGCTTTTGCATAAAAATGGTCACTTCGGCCATCACCACGCCAAATTTTCTAATGTACGAGCGATTCATCATTGCGGTGTCGTCGAAGGCCCAGAACCAATCATCAAACGTGACTTCGTACTCGCTATCACCCACGGGCAAATCCATTTGGTAGTGGAAGTTAAACGCATTTCCAAAAGACGTCCCTAACGCTTCCCCTTTAATATCCTCTGCTCGGCCTGCATAGGTGCCATCACTTTGCTTTTCAATGACCCACGTGCGGCTAGAGGGCCCCTCGCCTACACCGTAAGTGAAGGTTTCATCTAATATGACGCCTGTGTTTGTGCGCTTACCCTCAATATCAACAATAAAGCGCTGCACCACTTCGCCAGAACGATTTTGTACAATGCCCCATGCAGTAACTTTACCGTCGAAAAAGCGTTCTAAATTAAACACTGGACGAATGTCTTCGTAGTCGGCTCCGTCCACCGACACACTGCAACCACTCAACACACCCGCGCAAACAAGAATACCTGCGCCCAACATTATGATTATTTTATTCATATTAACCTCAATTATTGTTATTCAATAAGGCGTGTCTAAACTCGGGCTCTGAGGTTTTTTCTCCTAGCCAGATGTTAAAAAAGTGCCTGGTAAAATCTTCATCTTCAATGGTGCCGACTAGGCGACCATTAAAATAAAAAGCCGAGTGTCTACTTTCTGTTGCTACCCCCGTCAAGGTGTCACCCTCGTCCACATCTGGAAAAATATCGTCCATTTGTGACATCCATTCATTGAGTTTTTCCTCATCACTAACGCCCTGTTGTCGCATTTCATCAATAGAGCGCTGAGCAATTTTTTTGCCCTTTAAATTGCGGACATAATCCAATTTAAGGGCGAAAGGTTTGTTGGGTGTCCACTTGCCTTCAGGCGCAAATAAAGTGGCGGTATAAACATCCCAGAAATAGTAAGTAAAGCGTTGAGAGCCCACGATTTCAGCTTGGGGCACGGCATTTGTTACCGTGGCGGGCACGTCTTCACGGGCGTTAACGCTCGCTACATGCAGCCAATTAAAGACCAACATTGTGCTTACCCAAACAGTTACCTGAAGTTTTTTCATGTCATGAGTCTCTTGTTATTTTGTCTTTTTTACGTGTATTGGTTTGATAGTTTGTTCTTACACCCAACCTAGTTATACTTCTCGCTGTAGCACATTGATCATTTTCAGCACGTGGAGACCATCATCATTTTGTCCGCTTTTCAGCCCCAATTGCCCTCCCCCCTTATCCCCTTTACCCCGCCTTGGGAAGGTGCTTCAAACGTCACTATGATGGTTAAACGCGATGACGCTATACACCCTGTGGTTTCTGGCAATAAGTGGCGAAAACTAAAACACACGATTGAAAATCTCCCCCCTACGGTTGAAAGCATTGTGAGTTTCGGCGGAGGTTTTTCCAATCACCTGCATGCTCTCGGCTTTGTCTGTCATACGTTAGGCCTACCTTTTCATGCCATCGTCAGAGGCAACTATGAAGGGAATGAGTCGCCCATGTTAAATGACTTACTACACTGGCACGCAAACCTGCACTATGTGAATAAGGACACCTACCAAAAACGTCATGAAAAAAGGTATTTAGCCCAGTTGAATGCACAATTTCCTAACTGTCGTATTGTGCCTGAAGGCGGAAGTCAATCTGATGCGCTGTTTGGTCTATCGGAACTCATTGATGAAATAGACCATCCCTTCGATACCATTATCGCCCCTGTTGCTAGTGGCGCCACACTCGCAGGAATCGTCAAGGGACTTGCCCCTACTCAACACGCGCTGGGGATTGGTGTATTAAAAGGCGAAGGGTATTTAGAGTCTTTAGTGTCACAGTTTTTAGACCATGAAATGAATTGGCGCATTACCCATGACTTTCATTGCGGAGGCTACGCAAAGCAACCCCAGTATCTCAAGACATTTTGTGCGCAATTCAATACGAGTATGCCCTTTGCCATTGAGCCTGTTTATTCTGGCAAAGTGTTTTATGCGCTACAACAGTTATTACGGGAAGGGGCCTTTAGGAAGGGGGAGCGCATTGTGATTTTGCACACAGGAGGCTTGCAAGGCGCCCGACCCAAAGGCAACTGATCTTCTCCGCCTCTGCATTCGTTTAACCTAATATCAAGACTATTGGTTAATATTTAAACGAATCATAACAGGGTATGATTATTTCGACGTTTATTGAAACGTCCTACTGTCAAAAAGGAGACAAATATGATTGAAGGGCCTGTCACACTGCCAACGCCACTAACCATATTAGTCTCTCGCGCGTTAAACTTGTGCGAGTTAATCTTGTTAAACAACCAAGCCTTCTATCCGTTTGCCGCCATCTACGAAAATGGCAAGGTAGGCTGCTTATTCACTGACGAAAACGAAGAGCGTACGAATGAAAGCCAACTGATAGAGCAATTGCAATGGCGAATTATCGACACCACCACAGATTCCAATAGCTATAGCATACTGGTTTACGCAGCCACCGTTCAAACGCGGAAGAACAAATCGATGGATGCTATCGCCATCAATACCGCCAGCCCAAACGATGAAGAAGGTTTGCTTCTTTACCCGTATTATCGTGTAGGCGAAAAGATCGTTATATCTCCCCCTATCAGCACAAAATCCGAATAAACCACCTCCGCAACCCAAGAGTTGGTTTTTGTTGTTATCACGATTAAAATTTTTATCTCTACCATTGCTGTCTTTGCTTGCCAATTTGGTTCGGTCTGCTAGCATTCAGCGCAAATTCATTACGCTTAATTAGGGAAACATTATTATGTCTCGCGTTCTCATTATTGGTGCTGGCGGTGTCGCCTCTGTTACTGTCAAAAAATGCGCCCGCTTACCTGCGCATTTCGACGAAATTTACTTAGCCAGCCGCACGGTATCTAAGTGTGAAGCTTTACAGAAAGAAGTGGGTGAAGATCGCGTAAAAGGCGTATTTGCGCTTGATGCTGACAATGCAAAAGAAGTGGAAGCGCTCATCAATGATGTTAAGCCTGACCTCGTTATCAATTTGGCATTGCCTTATCAAGACCTTCCCATTATGGATGCCTGTCTCGCCACTGGCACAGACTACCTTGATACCGCCAATTACGAACCCAAAGACGAAGCTAAATTTGAATACTCTTGGCAATGGGCGTATCAGGATAAGTTTAAAGACGCTGGTATTATGGCGCTGTTAGGCAGTGGCTTCGATCCTGGTGTGACGAACGTTTATACCGCGTATGCTGCAAAACATTATTTTGACGAAGTGCACTACCTTGATATTGTGGATTGCAACGGTGGTGATCACGGTCAGGCCTTTGCCACTAACTTCAACCCAGAAATCAACATCCGTGAAATTACCCAACGTGGTCGTTTTTGGGAAAATGGTGAATGGAAGGAAACCGACCCGCTCAGCGTTAGAGAAGATTTGGACTATCAAAATATCGGCGTACGTGCGTCTTATTTAATGTTCCATGAAGAGCTGGAATCTTTGGTGAAACATTTCCCAACATTGAAACGCGCGCGTTTTTGGATGACATTTGGTGATGCTTACCTAACACACCTTCGCGTGCTAGAAGGCGTAGGTATGACCAGCATTGAGCCGGTTGAATTTCAGGGCCAAAAAATCGTTCCTCTTGAATTCCTAAAAGCTGTGTTGCCTAACCCAGGCTCACTTGCTGAAGGTTACACAGGAATGACATGTATAGGCACTTACATTACCGGTATTAAAGACGGTAAAGAGAAAACCATCTTCATTTATAACAACTGCGATCATGCGAAGTGCAATGATGAAGTAGGTGCACAAGCGGTATCTTACACTACAGGTGTGCCCGCCATGATTGGGGCGGCGCTTATGCTCGATGGTACATGGAAGCAGCCAGGCGTTTGGAACATGGAGCAATTCGATCCAGACCCGTTCATGGAAATGCTTAACGAACATGGCTTGCCATGGCACGTCATTGAATGTGAAGAAAGCCCATTTAAAAAATAGGGTCACGCTTTAGTGGAGCAACCTAAGTTGACAGATTTAACAAATCGAACAGATATTCCTTCTCCTTGCTATGTTCTAGAAGAAGCCAAACTTATCAAGAATTTAACCTTGATGAAACGCGTCCAAGACGAATCTGGCGCGCGCATTATTTTAGCGCTCAAAGGGTTCTCTATGTGGTCGTGCTTCGACATTATCAAAGACTATTTGCAAGGCGCTACCGCAAGCTCGGTATGGGAAGCTAAGTTGGCCGCAGAAATGGGCAAAGAAGTTCATGCTTATTCCCCCGCCTATAAAAAGGCAGATGCCGAAGCGTTAGCGGGGTTGGTTCATCATTTGTCGTTTAATAGTTTGTCTCAGTGGCAGCAGCATAAAGAGACGCTTGCGAATGTTTCTTTGGGTTTACGTATTAACCCGGAACATCAGGAAGCTGACACCCCTCTTTACGATCCAGCAGCGCCAGGTTCACGCTTAGGTATCCGCGCCATAGAGCTTGAGGGTGAAGACCTTTCGGAAATTGAAGGCTTTCACTGCCACAACTTGTGTGAGTGTGATTCTTTCGCCACCGAACGAACATTGCGAGCCATTGAGGCTCGCTTTGGCAAGTGGTTGCCCGAGCTAAAGTGGCTAAACCTGGGTGGCGGGCATCTAATGACCAGTGAAGACTACGATGTTGTCCACCTCATTAACACCCTCAAAGACTTTAAGCAGCGTTACCCTAACTTGGATGTTATTTTAGAGCCGGGCTCCGCTGTGGCCTGGCAAACTGGCCCGCTTATTTCAGAGGTGGTAGATGTGGTGAACAATGATGGCGATATCGCTATTTTAGATATTTCTGCCACTGCCCATATGCCTGATGTGTTGGAAATGCCGTATCGGCCTACCGTGTTGCACGGAAGTTTTCCTGGCGAAAAAGCCTACGACGTCAAGTTAGGGGGTAACTCGTGTTTAGCTGGAGACGTCATCGATAGTTATTCTTTTGATGCGCCATTAAAACCCGGTCAGCGTGTTCAATTTGAAGACATGATGCACTACACCATGGTAAAAACCACTTTTTTCAATGGCGTAGAGCACCCAGCGATTGGCATATTGCGCGCTAATGGCGAGTTTGAGCTGGTAAGAGAATTCGATTATAGCGACTTCAAAGGTCGTTTATCGTAAATCATTAAACACCATGCTACTCATCTTGTGATGTGTAGCATGGTGCTAACAACGCTAAATAACGCCACGGCCGCTAACTGCTCCCTCACTGCCCACTTGGCCTTCGGCAATCACCGTATCATCCAGATAGAGTTTAAAGGCCGTTTTATTCGGGGCCGTTATATTGTATTTGAACCCGTATATTTCTTCTTCTCGCAAACGAACCGTGGTTTCTTTAGACGGAGAAATAAGATCGTATACACCTGTATCTGCAGTTTGGCTGAACACATCGACCAACCAATTGCCTTGGGCTATCTCAATTTTCAATATACTGTCTTTCATTGGTCTTCTCCTTTTTGCTGGCAAAGAAACTGATCATTACGATTCTAGTACCTTTGCCAACCCATTCAGGATCGCCAAATCATTCGCCATAAGGTATGAGTCAATAATAATGCCGCTTAATCTAGATCGTTGTGGGTCACTAACCATACTTGCCGTAATACAGTACCATTCGCGTTACTGCTTAGTGACAGCGCACTTAACGGCGGCAATTCGCAACTGCTTGGTATAGGCGGTTTGTAGGTATTAGCCACGGATACGTCTACCCACACGTCGCGTCCCACCGCTTTACCAGTATATAAAGCCTTGTCCGCAAGCGTAATGGTTTCAAGCCAAGACCACTGATTCGGAAACGCTGGGCACAGTGGGAAGGGCACGCTCCCCAGGGTACAAGTAACATGAATAGGGTTGCCATTTTCAATGGGCACTGGCACAGAAGAGATGGAGTTTTGAATACTGGCCGCCATCGTCGCACTGCGCTCTCTAGAAGAATGCCGCACCACTAAAAGGAATTCCTCGCCACCCCAACGCACCACATAGTCATCTTCACGTGCCACATCGCTCAAGCGTTTTGCTACCTCTATAAGGATTTGATCGCCCACGTGATGACCATACACATCGTTCACCTTTTTAAAGTGATCGATATCAATAAGGAAAAACAGTATGTCACTGCCCTCAATGGCTGTGGCTGAGTGCGACTTTTCGTAATCCGCTATCGCCTTGTTACCATCTTTTTCCATTGCCGATTCAGTGAAGCGTCTGTTATACACTTGGGTGAGCGGGTCGGTATGACTTGCTTTAAGCAGAGCATCACTTTTCTCTTTCAATTTTTCAGAGGTGGCCTCTAAGCTTTCCGTTCTAAGCCTAACTTGCTCCAGCAAGTACGCTTCTCGCTGCTTTAATCGGCGAGTTCGCAAGGCAATAAGCAGAGCGATTGCACTGAGAGCAAGGACCACATAAACAAGTTTTGCCCACAACGTTTGATACCAATATGGTGAAACCACCACATTACTCGCCGTTGATGGAGACCATTGAGACCATAGCGTGGGTCTGTTCTGGACAATAAATTGATAGTCACCAGGAGGAATCTGGGTATAGCTTGCAATTCGATTATGCTGCTCAGAATAATTCCAGTCGTTCTCTAGTCCCTTCAACATGTAGCGATATTGTGACGTTGCGGTGTGAAAGTAATCTAAATTTGTAAAGTGAATGCGAAGCTTATTATCATTGGCGGGTACGTGTATTGGTGTACTTTCACTTTGGCCTAGCAGCGGATGGCTCAATACGCGCTCTCCCACCTGCGTAGAGGCGAACACCACAGGGTGGATAGTGTCAGTTTCGTCAAATTTGTGGGTGTCGATGAGGGTAACGCCACCACTGCCACCCATGAGCAACATGCCATCGTCTCGTATCGCAGACGCGCCGCGATAATAGGGGGCAAACAAACGTTTATCTTTTCCCTGTATGGCTCTTGCATGGGACTGCCCTGCCTCGATAACACTGATCCCATCGCGGCTGCCTACCCAAATTCGCCCATAGCTATCTGCTTGAAGGCTTCTTACTACATTGTCGGTAAGCCCGTTTAAATGATTGAAATGAACCGCTGGGGCGCTAGGGTTGGCTAAATCGATGCCAATCAGCCCTTCGCCTTCGGTAGCCACCCATAGCTGGTTATTTCCATCAACTAAGAGATCTGAAATAAACCCAACTCTGACCTCTTTATTTTTCGTTTCAACGTGGGTAAGTTGTCGAATCAACCCACCTTGAATGTCTATCCAATTCAGCCCATTCCACGTGCCCACCACCAAGTTACCATTGCGCAACCTCGCCAACGCAGAAATGCGTCTATCTGTTAACGTATCGGCAATGTGATTTTCATTGCTTAACTCGCCTGTTTTCGACCTTGTGAATTTCCAAAGTCCATCGGTGCCACCAGCAAAAAAGGTTTTTTGATCAACAACTAACAACGTACCTGTATACGCGTTACTATCACGCACTTGCAAAGAAAGCTTAGATAACTCCCCTTCGTGATACTGGTAAATGCCCCAATTACTGCCTATTAATGCCCCTCGATGTGGTGTAATGGCGATGGCTTCAATCGCCCCTACCGGCAATGCATTTGGGTTTTCTACGGATTGCACAGGAATATGTTCGTTAATTCCCCTATCGGGGTGAGCAATATCCACCCCATTTTTGGCTAGCCCCAACCATACTTTGTTGGTTTCAGTGGCGATTGCTTTTACGTGCTGATCACTGATGCCGTTAACAGCGCCTATATCACCGTAAATACTCTTTATACTTTCTTGCTGAGGATTAAATAAGCTGGCGCCGTTGCTAGTCGCAATCCAAAGATAGCCCTTAGGAGAAACATAGATTTGCCATATTTCGTCATTAATCACACTTTCTGCGTACAATCGATTGTGTGTTATGCGCTTTACCTCACCTGAGTTAAGGGAATAACTAAGTATTCCTTGCCCAAAGGTGCCTATCCAAATCTGTGTTTCACTCACTTGGGCAATATCAAAAATCCATTCTCCGTTAAACAGAGGAAGCGACACTTTGGCAACACGACCATCAGAGGCTATGTGAAATAGCCCATCTCGTGGCGTGCCAAACCAAAGTTCACCGTTTGACACCAACCCGAGGGTGGAGATTCGCTGAGAGTGAGGCAGATGGTGAGATAAATCTACCGGTTTAAAGTCATTCGCATCGTGCGCTTTAACGTAAAGACCATCACTGGACGCAACCCAAGTTCGATTTTCTTCATCCACCACCATATCAAAAATACGCAGCTCAGCCGTTTTATTCGGGTTCACTAAAGAAAAGGTTTCCAGCGCAGACGTGTCGGTGTCTAGTCGGCTGATGCCGTTGCTATGCGTAAACCACACACTGTGTAATGAAGGCGAATAAATAGCATAAGAAATAGACGTGAGCGCGTTAGGAAGATGTAGGGAGTGAGCTTCACGTGAAAGCGGATTAAATTGCACCAGGCCAGATGAGGTAACTAACAAAAATTGGCGCTGGATATACGTCGAAATACTGTGCACAGACACGGTTTTTCCGTTTACCTTCACAGGCACGGCAGTGAAGGAACTGCCATCGTATCGGTACATCCCGTTTTGAGTGAGAAACCAACTAAAACCAAGAGCATCTTCTTCAATTGCGGTGATTTTCCCGAAAGGAAGCCCTTGCTGATGGCCAAAGTTAGTGAAGGTCTCATGGTGCCAAGACCACTGAGATTCAGCGCTGCCATAGCCTATGAAGCTAAAAAATAAAAAGGCAGCAAATACAATTGCTGATAAAGGCTTTGCAAAGTAGTACATAGGCAAAGAGCGACACGCCGCGTTGTTATTATAATTAATGGAGATAACAATGAATGCTATCGCCTTACCTATCGCTTAGCTACTCTTTTTTAATGCCAAGCCCCGCTTGGTAAAGCGCATTTTTCTTTAGTTGATAGTGTTCGGCCACTACCGCGGCAGCTTTTTTAAGGGGCATGTGTTCGCACAAACGCTCAAGTAACGCCATGGCTTCTGGAGGAATAGCGGTTAAATCCACCTGCGCGGGGGAAATCATGACCACAAACTCCCCTTTTTGATGCGCGGCATCCGCGTGTAAGTAGGCCATAACATCCTCGGCAGTGCCGCTGACGTAGGTTTCAAACGTTTTACTGATTTCTTTAGCGATAACAATATGCCTGTTCCCCAGCACCCTGGCGATATCGCTCACGGTTGACACGATTCGTCTAGGCGCTTCGTAAAACACACTTGTACACGTTCGCCCTTTAAGCTGAGACAACAGGTTATCTTTAGCTTGCGCTTTTACAGGTAAAAAACCTTCAAAAATAAATCTGTCGGTGGGCAGGCCAGAAGCGCTTAGCGCTGTAATGGCAGCACATGGGCCCGGCAACGCGATAACAGGAATTCCCTCTTCACGGCATTTCCTCACCAAGATAAAACCAGGATCGCTGATTAATGGTGTACCCGCATCACTGATTAACGCCACAGACTCACCGTCTTTTAATCTATGACAAAGCATCGCCGTGCGCTTATCTTCATTATGATCGTGAAGGGACAAGGTTCGTGTGGGTATGCTGAAGTGTTGTAACAATCTGGCACTATGACGGGTATCTTCCGCCGCAATCCAATCAACACTGTTTAGAACCTCAATAGCGCGAGCGCTTATGTCGTCAAGGTTGCCTATGGGCGTTGGCACGATAAATAAAGTTGCAAAATCTGTCATAAAAAACGGTCGAATTTTTAAATATTAACGAAAGTGTACCACGCCATTAGGCCAGTTTATGATTGCAAACGTAGATTTTCATTGTGGTTAAGATAAACTTGCTGCTTAACGTAGTAAAAGGAATGAAACTGTGGGCACCATTGGACACCGTAATAAAGGTTTTATTTTCGCAACAGCAGCCAGCCTTTCGTTGCTGATGGGCTGTGGCAGCACGCCAAAACCGGTAGCGAAAACACCTGTAGTTACCCCCCAAAAACCCGTCGACGTCCAGGCGAATCAACCTGTTACTCCTGAACATAAGCTGCTTGAAGCGAAAAAAGTGTGGCAGTGTCAAAAAGACAAAGATGCACGGGACAGCCTATTGCTAGATGCCGCAGCGCTCTATATACAGCAAGAAGATACCTTACTTGCCCAGCAAGTGCTGATTGAATTAAGACAAGACGGCATAGCGCCCTCGCTTCACGATAGATATGCCTTACTGCTTGCAAAGGCCTATATCAATAATCGTTCTGCTGACCCAGCCAAGTTGCATCATCTGCTTGAAGGTTTGAGCACTTCTACGTCGAAAAAAGCGGAAATTCAGACCACATTATTTGCCAAGCAAGGAATGTGGGCCGATGCTGCCAATGCACTCTTAAGAACAAATGCGTCTGCCGAGGTAAAGGTTGAACAGGTGTGGACGTGGATTAAACAACTCGACGAAACGGCGCTCCAAAAAGCAGATAGGCAATTTCCAGCATTGCGCCCCTTTATCTCGTTGAGAAACTTAACCCATGAATATGCGCAATCCTCAGTTTCCTTGCAAGAAGGGCTAAAAGCGTTTCAACGGACCTACCCTGGCCACATGTTAGCCGCTCATTTGCCTAAAGATGTGATGCAAGCCCAAGCCCTTAGCCAACCAGACTTGCAAGAAATCGCCGTATTCCTGCCGTTAAGTGGGCGTTTAGCGTCAACCGGTGAAGCCGTGAAAGACGGTATTATGGCCGCCTATTACGAGCAATTAACCATTCAAGGCGAAAACAGCAATTTACCAGCATTACGTTTTATCGACACCCTGGGTAAATCGCCACAAACGCTGGTTTCTGAGCTAGGAGAAGCCAAGTTTATTGTGGGCCCGTTATTGAAAGAAACCGTTGAATCACTGATTCCTGTTTTGCCTGCAAACGTTAACATGCTTGCCCTTAATAGAGTGGAGCCATCGCTAGCACCTTCTACTCAACCCCAGCTATCCCCATCGGACGTATCAGTAAACAGCAGTGCACAAGATGCCCCCCTGCATCAGGAAGTACGCTATTTTGGTTTAGCACCGGAGGATGAAGCTGAACAACTGGCAAATTTTATATTTAACAAAGGATTAAGAGCGCCCATTGTAGTTGCTGCACAGAGTAGTTTGTACGAGCGCATGCACGATGCGTTTAAAGATCGTTGGTTTGCCCTACATAAGCAGAAAGGTACCCGGGCACACGTGACAACGGTGACCTTCAACGACAGCAGCTCATTACGTGAAGGTATTACCCAAGCCCTGGATGTGGCGCAGAGTAATAAACGTATTAACCAGATTGAGTATATGGTTAATGAAGACGTCTATAACATGCCGCGCAGCCGACGAGACATTGATGCAATTATTGCCTTTGCATCGCCACAAGATACAGAACTGCTCAACCCTATAATCGAAGCCAGCTTGAATCCCTATGATGGAAAACAGGTTCCTGTCTATGCCACGTCACGCTCTATGGATTACGACAGTGGCAAAAATCAATGGCGAGATTTACAGAACGTGCGTTTTATAGATATGCCATGGATGATGCCAACACACCAGTGGCAGGCTTTGGCGGCTACCACTGACACGGTTTGGCCCAACCGAACCACCATGCAAAACCGATTATTCGCCTTTGGGTTCGACGCCTATAACTTGCTGCCTCAATTAGGCATGTTAACCGTGTTACCTTACTTGAAATACGAAGGCTTAACTGGGGAACTGCAATTAAACGACAGTGGTGAAGTGAAGCGCCAACTACCTCAAGCCGTAATCAACAACGAACGTGTACAGATGCTTATGGAGTAACATTTATGTCAACAGTGCAAGGGAATGCAGCAGAAGAACGCGCCGTCTCCTTTCTGGAGGAACAAGGCTTATCTTTGTGTTGTCGTAATTACCGAACCCGTAGAGGTGAACTGGATATTGTCATGCAGGACGGCGAGACCATTGTCTGTGTTGAAGTAAAGTACAGAAAATCTCGCCAGTTTGGTCAAGCTGTAGATTTTGTGACCGTTAAAAAATTACAACGGATTCAAGCTGCGTTTGCCTTCTATTTGTTAGATAATAACCTCAATCCAGCGTCTACCCCCCTGCGAATAGACGTTATCGCTATTGATGGAGATAACCTTCAATGGCTTAAAAACATCGGTTGAATTTTTAAAGCGCGTGACATTCATTGCTAAGCGCTAATAGCATTACTCTAGTGTTGTAACGCACAGACAAAGCAGGTTCAGCCGTTTGCCTATTAAGAGAAGAAGTATGATTGAACAAATTAAAGCGAATTTCACAGAGAGTATTCAAACCAAAATTGCCGCCTCTGAAATCTTGCCTGAATCCATAGAGAAAGCAGCTTCTATGATGGTTGAAGCGCTTATTCGTGGAAATAAAATTTTAAGTTGTGGTAACGGCGGTTCTGCAGGAGATGCTCAACACTTCTCATCTGAAATGCTTAATCGTTACGAAAGAGATCGCCCAAGTTTACCGGCAATAGCGCTGAGTACTGACACGTCCACAATCACCTCAATTGCGAATGATTATAGCTATGACGAAATTTTTGCTAAGCAAGTTCGTGCGCTAGGTCAGCCTGGTGACATTCTACTGGCCATTTCTACCAGCGGAAACTCACGCAACGTCATTGCTGCCATGGAAGCGGCGCTATCTCGTGACATGACCATTGTCGCCCTTACGGGTAAAGACGGCGGAGAAATGGCAGGGTTCTTAAGCGAGCACGATGTGGAAATTCGTGTCCCTTCTAACCGTACTGCACGAATTCAAGAAGTCCATCTGTTGGTTATTCACAATTTATGTGAATGCATTGATGACAGTTTGTTCCCAGCCGATCACGGAGACGAATAAGGCCATAATGAAACAAAAGCACAGTAAACTTTTCGGGCTTATTGCCGCTTTAATCGTGATGACCCAACTTCAAGGTTGTGTTGCCGCGATTGGTGCGGCGGGCGCCATGGCAGCAAAAGTTGCCAATGACAGACGCACGGTAGGCACGCAACTTGACGATCAAAATGCCAATCGTGCAGTAGCCTATCAATGGGCTAAAAGTGACGAGCTTAAGGCCAGAGCAAACCTGCAAGTTGACGTATATAACGGCGTTGCCCTACTTACTGGGCAAGCTCCCACTCAAGCACTCATCGATGAAGCGGTAAAACGTGCACAAGACGTCAGTTATATTAAGAAAATTCACAACCAAATTCGATTAGGTGAGCCTATTGGTGCTGGCACACAGGCCAATGACATTTGGCTTGCCTCAAAAGTAAGAACCAAAATTATTGCTGACGAGCGCGTCCCCGCCTTGCAAATTAAAGTGATTGTCCAAGATTCAGAAGTATTTCTTATGGGCCGTTTATCCAATTTAGAAGCAACTACCGCGGTGGATATTGCGCGCAATGTTACCGGCGTAGCTCGTGTAGTACGTGCATTTGAGATTATTTAATCGAGAATTAGCAACGGCCCTTTTAGTTGCAGGGGCCTTGTTCATGGAAATTTTGGATGCGACCGTCATTACCACTGCGCTACCGGTTATTGCCGCCGATTTCGGTGTACCGGCTGCCCACCTTTCCATTGGTGTCTCTGCTTACCTCGTTGCTGTCACCCTCTTTATTCCGTTAAGCGGCTACGTTGCCGACAAGTTTGGTGCACGGACCATTTTTATTGCTGCAATAGGGGTATTTACCCTTGCATCCGTGCTTTGCGGGTTAAGCACTACCCTAGTAGAATTTACCTTATCGCGTATTCTGCAGGGCGTGGGTGGCGCAATGATGGTGCCCGTAGGGCGACTGGTCGTATTGCGTGACTTACCTAAAGAAAAACTGGTAAAAACCGTAGCGATTATTACTTGGCCTGCACTAAGTGCGCCGCTATTGGGGCCTGTGCTCGGCGGCTACATAGCCACGCATTTCAGCTGGCAGTGGATTTTCTACATGAATATTCCACTGGGTTTACTTGCTATTATCGCCTCGCTTTATTTACTAAAAAATACCAAAGGTGACGTAGGCAAATTTGATATTAAAGGCTTTTTGCTCACCGGCATTGGCTTTGCGCTTTTTATGGCAGGCATTGAGTTTCTTGCCAGCACCAGCGATAAACTGATGCAGTCGCTAAGTATTGTACTCGTTGGTTTAGTGCTGATGGCACTCGCAATACGGCACGTAAAGAAAGCCCCAACCCCATTGTTTTCATTTGACGCCATGCAGCACAAAACATTCAGGTTATCTGTGTATGGCGGCTCGGTAGTACGCATTGCGCTAGGCAGTGCGCCGTTTTTAGTCCCTCTTATGTTACAGCTTGGCTTGGGCTACTCTCCGGTGGAGGCTGGTTCGCTGTTACTGTGGCTTTTTGCTGGCAACTTGGCGATAAAGCCTGCAACCACGTGGATCATGAATACCTTCGGGTTTAAGCGTGTACTTGTGGTCAATGGCGTGCTCATCGCGCTTGGGTTTGTTGCGCTTGCTTTCGTCAACCACCAAACTTCTTTATTCACTATTGCCGCTATTTTATTTGCAAATGGCGTAACCCGATCAATGCACCTAACGCTGTTAAACACCATTGCTTTTGCTGATGTGCCCACTCATAAAATGCGCGACGCCAATACCTTAGGCGCTATACTAATGCAAATGAACCGAGGCCTAGGTATTACCCTCTCGGCACTGGCCATTGCGGCCGCCTCATTTTTATTAGGTCAAAGTGCCGATACCCCCACCCTCACAACGTTCACTATGGCAATGCTATTTATGAGCGTGCTGGCACTGGTGAGTATTACCGATAGCCTCATGCTTTCAAAAGAAGACGGCGTCTCTGTATTAAACAAACGTAAAGCGAAAAAAGCCCGTCAATCTTAAGGCAACAGTCTTTTCCTATGCAATTTTATGCCAATGAAAAAAATAAGCCGGTCATATGACCGGCTTATTAATGAGCAATAAAAAACAACTTGGTATTAGAATTCTGTTGAGAACCTTACACCAAACTCACTCGCGTCATTGCTAAGCACTTGAATAATGTAGTCTCCGGTATTTAAGCGGGCATTATCATAACGCTCGTCAAAAATATTGCGGCCATAGAGTGCCACCGTGTAAGCGTCATCTGCTGGCGTATATGCAATATCAACATTCACTAGCTCTCGACTATCTAGCTCAGTCTGACGGCTTGCCAGTGATGATGGCTCACCATACATGTCTGAACGATAAGAGTAGTCAGCACGTACGCGGATAGAGTCACCGCCTTCAAGATCGAAGGTGTAAGATGGCCCTATAGCAAGTGTTAGGTCTGGCGTTAAAGGCGCAACTGGCTTGTAGCCATCTTGCTCATCTACATCCACATCCATATAGCCAACACTCGCCATCATGCTAAAGTTACCGTAGTTAAAGGTAGTGTCTAGCTCAATACCACGAGAGGTTTGCGTAACAATTTGGTTATCGGTTTCAAACCCATTTTCTGTCACTTTACTCACCTGATACGGTAAGTCATCAAAGTCTGTATTGAATACTGCTACGCTGACGTCAAAATATTCATTTACACGACCTTTAATCCCGACTTCGTAGTTAACCGCAGTGATATTGTCTGAAGCAACGAAACATTCAATGTCACCAAACAAACAGTAAGGTCTCGCAGGATACTGACCAGACTGGTAGCCTGACTGAATTGTCGCGTAACCTGTCATGCCATTTTCAAAGGTGTAATTAGAGGCAATTTCCCACGTAACTTCATCCCAGTTATCGCTTGAATAAACCGTACCTATTGCTTCTGAAACACTGGCTGACGCATCTTTCTCATCTTCGGTATAACGCAGGCCACCCGATAGGCTAAGCTCATCAGTCAAGTCTCGGCGTACATTCACATACACCGCTTTTGATGTTGTTTCCTGGTCAAGTTCCAATAAATTGGACCATGTATTGTAGCTAGAATCCTCGCCCTGACGATTTTTGCCTTCTTCATTAAAATAATACAAACCGGCAACAAAGTCGGTGTATTCATTAATGTAACCATTTAACTGAAGCTCTATAGAGGTTTGATCTGCTTCACCACGCTCAGGATAGTGATCCAGGCTGTAAATAGTGCCATCGTCATCTAAACCCGCTTTATATTTTGAAGAACGGGTACTTGCAACTAACTTCAGCGTATAGTCGTCGTTCATGTCCCATTCTGTGGTAAGCGCTAAACCGCGAGCTTCGTTAGACACGCCGGTAACGGCTTCTTCACCGGTTGCGTTGTCGTAAATGTCGTAGCCTTCTGGCGTCACATCCGTATTACGCAGCGCAACACCTAACGGGTTATCCCCGCCGTAATAACGATCTGATTGCAATTCATCAATTAGCACAGTGTAAGGGCGCAGGCCACCGTCACCATTATTGCCATCGGCAGTCAGTACCATACGAAAGTCATTCGATGGTTCCCATTTAACGGATAAACGACCCGACACATCTTCGGTTTCGCCTACATCATACTCAGCGTCAGGCACATTAATAAACTCGCCTAGGCCATCACGTTTATTAAACGCCATATTCATATTGAAAGACAGCGTGTCTGTTAAACCATGATTAACAAACAAATCTGCTTTTACGCGGCCTCGCGTACCAAATTCAGTGTTGATTTTGGTTAAATCACCTTGATCTGGCTCTTTGGTAATAATGTTGATAGCACCACCAATAGAGTTACGTCCGTACAAAGTCCCCTGGGGGCCACGAAGCACTTCAATACGCTCTATATTATTTAAACTCCAGTTTTGGCCAACTTGGCGGCCTAGGTAAACGCCATCAACGTACACGCTTACACCTGGGTCTGTGGTGATAAGGTGGTCTTGCAGACCAATACCACGAATAAACGGGTTAACAGAAGAAGTATGACCGGCAGAAAAGCCTGTTACATTCAAGTTAGGTACAAATTTACCTACATCGGTAAGGTCGCTAATGCCTTGTTCAGCAAGTTTATCGCCATCAAACGCACTAATAGCAATGGGAACTTCATAGATAACTTGCGGACGTTTAGTCGCAGTAACGGTAATAGCTTCAAACTTTTGTTCTTCAGCTGCGTCAGCGTCTTGAGCAATAACAGGGTTTGAGAAAACGGGAACAGTGAGGGCTACTGCTAGTGCCACAGGGGAGAGCCTACTGGCAAGTGTCTTGGACACATCAGTATTGGTGATCATGTATAACCTCTTTACGTGAGTGTTAGGTGTAAAATTATTGTATTTTTAGGCTGCTTCAGATTCTTCTATGGAACCTTAAAACCCAATAAACTCACGAATAGAACGCCATTACGACTAATGGCTTGCCGAACTGGCTAAGAGGCTGACAAATACTCCATGTTCTTAAAGCTAAATATCACCACATCCCTGCTTTATGAACAAAAATACCAGCCTTCGTCTACTCTTAAGTCATTATTGAGCCTGAAGACTGGAAAACTATAATACTGACAAGGTACTAATTTGCCTAGATATTTATTACAGAACTGTCATATTTTGAACAAAAACCAGACTAATTGGTTAAAATATAAAGAAATTATTTTTAAAAAAACTTAACGGCAATATAGTGCTTTTTTCTTAACTGATTACTTTTCAATCACTTCTATCAAGATTACCGTTCCTTTTCAAATCACGCAAATACCTAAGCGGAGCAACCCCGCCTCCAAACACTAAAAGTAACCGCAAGAGAGAAGAGTCGACAAAATAGGCGGGATAGAAAAAAAGCACAATCAAGATAATGCAGGTTATCAAAGAGCAAACAATATCTATATTAATGCGTGTGATAAAAAGCCCTTGTCGTAAATTATTAAATCGCTTTCAGCACACAAATTAAACTGTACCTCTGGCGGTTTTTTACACTCCCCCTCCAACAACATGTCGACAATAAATATTTCATTTCCATTTTTTATTTCTTATTAGCCAAAATAACGATAACATTGTCGACAATTAGCGCAAGTATTCTATTGGAATTCATCTCGTGATCAGTAAAGAAACTATTGTTACATCGGCTGATAAAACCTTTTTACAGTTAAGAACAGACATCGTAGAAGGGATTATTCCTGCCGGTAGTAAACTCAGTGAAACTGAATTGTCGACAAAGTACGCCGTCAGTCGCGCAGTCATTCGTGAGGCCATTAACCGTTTAACCAGTTGTCACCTTGTGGAACGTAAAGCTAACGTAGGTGCCCGTGTGGTTGCACTGTCACCTGAAGGCCTTATTCAGCTGTATCAAGTGCGCGAAGCGTTAGAGGGTATGGCCGCCCGCTTAGCCGCTCGCTATATGAGTGATGATGAAATTGCCGACATGCAAGCGCTGCTTGATAGCCATTTCGACAAAGTGAAAGACAGCCACAGCTATTATCAAGAAGCCGGTGATGTCGACTTTCACTACCGAATTGTCACTGGCAGCAAAAACGATCACCTTATCAGCGTGCTTATCGATGGGCTCTACCATTTAGTTCGTATGTACCGCGTACAGCTTGGTATGGCAGGGCCTCGGGTAAGCACGGCGTTTGATGAGCACAGACACATTGTTAACGCCATTGCCAATCGTGACGAAGAGTTAGCAGAAATGCTCATGCGTCGCCACATTCTTTATTCAAAAAACAATATCGAGAAGAAGCTCAACAATGACTAATACCCATAAGGCTTCTGCTTACCTATTACACCTCTACCCTACTTTCAATTAAGCGAGTGACTATCATGAGTGCAGGAAAGAAATTCAGAACCGCGTTAGAGAATAACAAACCTCTTCAAATCGTAGGCACTATTAATGCCTACACGGCCATGATGGCGAAGGCCATTGGTCATCAAGCTATTTACCTTTCAGGTGGCGGCGTAGCTAACGCTTCGTATGGCTTGCCAGATTTAGGTATGACCTCACTCAATGACGTGATTGCTGATGTTCAGCGCATCACCAGTGCGTGTGACCTACCGCTTATGGTGGATATCGACACAGGCTGGGGCGGTGCATTTAACATTGCCAAAACCATTCGCGACATGGAAAAAGCAGGCGCAGCCGCTGTACATATGGAAGACCAAGTCGCACAAAAGCGCTGTGGTCACCGCCCTAATAAAGAAATTGTGAGTACAGCGGAAATGGTAGATCGCATTAAAGCTGCCGTTGATGCCAGAACCGACCCCGACTTTTTCATTATGGCGCGCACCGACGCATTCGCGCAAGAAGGCTTAGAAAAAGCCATTGAACGCGCAAAAGCCTACGTTGAAGCGGGCGCGGACGGTATTTTTGCAGAAGCAGTGCAGACCGAAGAACACTATCGCGCATTTGCAGAAGCCTTAGATGTACCGATTCTCGCCAATATCACTGAGTTCGGCAAAACCGAACTTTGGAACAAAGAAGAACTTGGTGAATGGGGCGCTGATATGGTGCTTTACCCGCTAAGTGCGTTCCGCGCCATGAATAAAGCAGCAGAAATGGTGTACAAATCTATACTAGAAAATGGCGATCAAAAAGCGGTTGTCGACACCATGCAAACACGCATGGAGCTATACGATTACCTTGGCTACCACGAATACGAGCAAAAGCTAGATGCGCTATTTGCCGACGGCAAAAACTAAATAAATAAACGATTGCAGCTTGAAGTTGACGAGCACGAGGATGCAGGGGTGAAGTACAGTTCCCTGCCCCTCTGAGGCATGGATGCCGAAGCGGAGCCCCCATGGATGGGTTTACGGCGTGGCAGGGAACTGTGCTTTGCTCCTGCAGCCAATGTGCCCGCCAACTTCAAGCGCCAAATGTCGAAGATATCACACTAAAAAGTACCTTACATATTATACAAGACCGGAGACAACAAGATGGCTAAACAGTTAAGTGGCGCGGGTTTACGCGGCCAAGTTGCAGGTAAAACAGCTTTATCAACGGTAGGTAAATCAGGTTCAGGTTTAACCTATCGCGGCTACGACGTGAAAGATTTAGCAGAAAAGTGTCAGTTTGAAGAAGTCGCTTATCTTATCTTAAAGGGTAACTTGCCAAATCAAGCTGAGCTTGATGACTATAAAACCAAACTTCGCGGTATGCGCGGTCTTCCTGACGCACTGAAAGACGTGCTTGAACGCATTCCTAAAAACGCCCACCCTATGGACGTGCTTCGCACTGGCTGTTCAATGCTAGGTAACCTTGAAATGGAAACTAGCTTTGATCAGCAGCAAGATGTGACGGATCGCATGTTAGCGTGCTTCCCAAGTATTATTTGTTACTGGTACCGCTTCTCACACGATGGTGTGCGCATTGATGTAGAAACCGATGACGACTCCATTGGCGGTCACTTCCTTCACATGCTTCACGGCGAAAAGCCACGGGAGCTTCACGAACAAGTGATGCACGTGTCTCTCATTCTTTATGCCGAGCACGAGTTCAATGCGTCTACATTCACAGCGCGTGTATGTGCCTCAACCCTTTCTGATATGCATTCATGTGTAACCGGCGCGATTGGCTCTCTTCGCGGGCCACTTCACGGCGGTGCAAACGAAGCCGCAATGGAAATGATAGAAGGCTTCACGTCAGCCGATGACGCAGAAGAAAAAATGATGGGCATGCTAGAGCGCAAAGAGAAAATCATGGGCTTTGGTCATGCAATTTATTCCGAATGCGACCCCCGTAACGAAATTATTAAACAATGGTCTGAAAAACTAGCGGCCGATGTGGGTGATGAGGTGCTGTACCCTGTATCTGTGCGCTGTGAAGAAGTGATGTGGCGCGAGAAGAAGCTATTTTGTAATGCAGACTTTTTCCACGCCTCTGCCTATAACTTCATGGGAATCCCTACGCCGCTGTTTACCCCAATATTCGTTATGTCTCGTCTAACAGGTTGGGCTGCACACGTAATGGAACAGCGCGCTGATAACCGTATTATTCGACCATCAGCAGAATACACTGGCGAAGAATTGCGCTCTGTTCCTGCAATCAGCGAACGCTAAGAGAATAGGTGGTTTATGAATATTGATTACCGTAAACCGCTTCCTAACGCGGGTATCGATTTCTTCGATACCCGTGAAGCGGTTGATGCCATAGAGCCAGGTGCATACGCCAAGCTGCCTTACACGTCACGTGTATTGGCTGAAAACTTGGTGCGCAAATGCGACCCAGCCATGCTAAACGATTCACTTAAACAGCTTATTTACCGCAAGCGCGACTTGGACTTTCCGTGGTTTCCTGCTCGCGTAGTGTGTCACGATATCTTGGGTCAAACGGCACTGGTTGATTTAGCAGGCCTTCGCGATGCCATTGCAGCAAAAGGCGGCGATCCGGCGAAGGTGAACCCAGTAGTGCCAACGCAGCTAATTGTGGATCACTCATTAGCTGTAGAGCACGCAGGCTTTGAAAAAGACGCATTTGAGAAAAACCGTGCCATTGAAGACAGACGCAACGACGACCGTTTTCACTTCATTAACTGGACAAAAACCGCATTTAAAAACGTAGATGTTATTCCGCCCGGTAACGGCATTATGCACCAGATTAACTTGGAGCGTATGTCGCCGGTTATTCAAAACCGTGACGGCGTAGCCTTCCCGGATACCTTGGTTGGTACCGACAGCCACACGCCACACGTTGATGCACTTGGCGTAATTGCCGTGGGCGTGGGCGGCCTTGAAGCGGAAAGCGTGATGCTAGGCCGTGCCTCTTACCTGCGTTTGCCAGACATTGTAGGTGTTGAACTTACCGGCAAACCACAGCCAGGCATTACGGCAACGGATATCGTTTTAGCGCTGACTGAATTCTTACGTAAAGAGCGTGTGGTATCTGCGTATCTTGAATTCTATGGTGAAGGTGCGTCACACTTAACGTTGGGCGACCGTGCCACCATCTCGAACATGACACCAGAATATGGTGCCACTGCAGCCATGTTCTACATCGATCAGCAAACTATTGATTACTTGCGATTAACGGGTCGTGAAGAAAAGCAAATTGCGCTAGTGGAACAGTACGCTAAGCATACCGGTTTATGGGCTGATGACTTAGAAACTGCCGAATACGAACGAGTTCTTACGTTTGATTTGTCTGCCGTAGGCAGAAACATGGCCGGGCCGTCTAACCCCCATGCACGCTTACCCACCAGCGACTTAGAAAGTCGCGGTATCGCAGCAAAATGGGAAGAGGAAGACGGTAAAATGCCAGATGGCGCGGTGATTATCGCGGCTATCACTAGCTGTACTAATACCTCTAACCCGCGAAACGTGATTGCAGCTGGCTTACTTGCCAGAAATGCAAACGCGCGCGGTTTAACCCGCAAGCCATGGGTGAAAAGCTCACTGGCGCCAGGCTCTAAAGCTGTTAAGTTATACCTTGAAGAAGCCAACTTAATGAGCGAGTTGGAAGACTTAGGTTTTGGGGTGGTGGCGTTTGCATGTACCACCTGTAACGGTATGAGTGGCGCGCTAGACCCTAAAATTCAGCAAGAAATTATCGACCGCGATTTATACGCCACGGCGGTTTTGTCGGGCAACCGTAACTTCGATGGGCGTATTCACCCCTATGCGAAGCAAGCGTTTTTAGCATCGCCCCCCTTGGTCGTTGCATATGCTATTGCCGGTACCATTCGCTTTGATATCGAAAAGGACGTGTTAGGCACCGATAAAGATGGCAACCCAGTAACGCTTAAAGATATCTGGCCAAGCGATGAAGAGATTGACGCTATTGTTACTCAATCTGTCAAGCCTGAGCATTTCAGAAAAGTGTACGAGCCAATGTTTGACCTAAGTGTGGATTACGGTAAAGACATTAACCCGCTTTACGACTGGCGCGAAATGAGCACCTACATTCGCCGCCCGCCTTACTGGGAAGGCGCAATGGATGCCGAGCGCACCATGAAAGGTATGCGTCCGCTGGCCATTTTGGGTGACAACATCACCACCGATCACCTATCGCCTTCTAACGCCATTATGGCAAGCAGCGCTGCTGGGGAATACTTGGCAAAAATGGGGTTACCTGAGGAAGACTTCAACTCCTACGCCACCCACCGAGGCGATCACTTAACGGCGCAGCGCGCTACCCTTGCGAACCCCAAAGTGTTCAACGAAATGGTGCTGGAAAACGGCGAAATTAAGCAAGGATCGCTTGCCCGCGTAGAGCCAGAAGGCAAAGTCGTGCGCATGTGGGAAGCCATTGAAACCTATATGAACCGCAAACAGCCGCTGATCATTGTAGCGGGCGCTGATTACGGTCAAGGTTCATCCCGTGACTGGGCGGCCAAAGGCGTACGCCTTGCCGGTGTTGAAGTGATTGTGGCAGAAGGTTTCGAGCGTATTCACCGCACTAACCTTATTGGTATGGGCGTGTTGCCGCTTGAGTTTAAACCTGGCACAACCCGTAAAACCCTTGAGCTAGACGGTACAGAAACGTACGACGTAAGCGGAGAACCGTCGCCGGGCGCAACACTGACGCTGGTAGTAAACCGTAAAAACGGCGAGCAACTAGAAGTGCCCGTAACCTGTCGTTTAGATACAGGTGAGGAAGTCTCAATTTACAGCGCGGGCGGTGTATTACAACGCTTCGCTAAAGACTTCTTAGAAGCAGAAGCTAGCTGATTCGGCTGGGAAGAACTGAGCCGGTTGCAGGACACGCCGTGAATACATCCATGTAGGCTCCCAATTCGCATCCATGCGAATTGAGGGTCCCACCCCCAACTCAGTTTTCCCTAAACAAGCTAACTTCTTTTGGCAGGATTTGTTACTTTTGGGCAGGAGGTTGGTTGCGATTTGAAACCTTCCAGCCGCATGGATGCGGCTGGGGAGCGCACACGGACGTATTCACCGTGAGTTTCAAATCACGAACTACCTTACTTCTCTCTAGATAAAATGGTTTTTTAATTTAAGAGGGCGTTTAGGCACCGTTGAAACCTTCGGGGCGCATGGACGCGCCCCGAGAGCCTACAGGGATGTATTTACGGCGTGTTTCAACGGTGCCTAAACGCTCTCATACCGAAGAAAGGAAAAAAACATGACAAAGTATGCGCCACAACTTCGAGTACCGGCTACCTACATGCGTGGCGGTACTAGCAAGGGTGTGTTTTTTAATTTATCCGACTTACCAGAGGCAGCACAAAAACCGGGGCCAGCCCGTGATGCGCTGCTTCTTCGGGTGATAGGTAGCCCAGACCCGTACGGTAAACAAACCGACGGTATGGGCGGAGCGACATCAAGTACCAGTAAAACCGTGATTTTAAGTAAAAGCGAGCGTGAAGGTTACGATGTAGACTACTTGTTTGGCCAAGTTGCCATCGACAAGCCTTTCGTAGATTGGAGCGGTAACTGCGGTAACCTAACCGCTGCAGTGGGCGCTTTTGCCATTAGCAATGGATTGGTTGATGCCAGCAAAATTCCACAAAACGGTGTTGCCACAGTAAATATTTGGCAGGCCAATATTAACAAAGCGATTATTGCTAACGTGCCTATTACTGATGGTGAAGTACAGGAAACTGGCGATTTTGAGCTTGATGGTGTGACCTTTCCTGCTGCAGAAGTCGAGGTCGCATTTGTGGACCCTGCCGATGGCGAGGGCGCGATATTCCCAACTGGACGTTTAGTCGACACCTTGGAAGTGCCGGGCGTGGGTAGCTTGCAGGCCACCATGATCAACGCAGGTATCCCTACTATTTTTATCAACGCTGAAGATATCGGTTACACAGGAACCGAACTTCAAGATGATATAAATAGTGATGCCGAAGCACTTGGGAAATTTGAAGCTATTCGTGCACATGGCGCTGTGCAAATGGGTTTGATAAAAGATATTGGCGAAGCTGCAACGCGCCAACATACCCCCAAAGTGGCTTTTGTAGCACCGCCTAAAGGCTATAAAGCGTCTAGCGGCAAAGACATATTGGGCTCAGATATTGATGTACTCGTTCGCGCCCTGTCTATGGGTAAACTGCACCATGCGATGATGGGCACGGCAGCCGTTGCTATAGCTGCAGCAGCCGCTATTCCCGGCACGCTGGTTAATTTAGCGGCAGGTGGAGAAAACAGAGAGTCGGTTACCTTTGGGCATCCCTCTGGTACTTTACGGGTTGGCGCGAAAGCGACTTTTGATAATAACCAATGGCATATTCAACAAGCGGTCATGAGCAGAAGTGCACGAGTTTTAATGGAAGGCTGGGTACGTGTACCTCAAATTTAATGCTATATAAAAGGCAGGAATAACACGTAAGCACGCTGTTTATATAAGGAAAAGTATATTTAGACATAAGTATAAACTGTCGCCATAAGGGGGGCTTTTTTATTGTTAATTGGGTAGGATGCTCTGACAAATACACAGAGTAGTAGTCATGTATAAAGTTCTTGTTGTTGAAGACAGTTTAACCGTACGTAAAATTGTTAATAAGCTGATTGAGGATAATCCTCACTTTACCTGCGACCTATGCGAAAACTTATCTGAAGCACAACAAGCGCTGGAAAAAAGTCATGATTACCTGGTGGCCATTGTGGATTTAAACCTGCCGGATGCGCCGAATGGGGAGAGCGTAGAACTTGCACTTTCCCATAATGTCCCTACGGTGGTACTAACGGGTAATTTTGACGAATTTACACGTGCTCAATTGCTCGACCAAGGCGTATTAGATTACATAACTAAAGAGTCTCGCTACTCCTACCTACAAGTATTAAAGTTAGTTGATAGATTGCGTAAAAATCTATCTACCAAGGTACTTGTAGTCGAAGACTCTAAAACCAGTCGTAATCATATTTGCAGCTTACTGCGCAAATTTCATTTTCAGGTACATGAAGCCTCTGATGGTCTTGAAGCCCTGCAAGAGCTTGAACGTCATAGAGACATAAGAATGGTCATTGCCGATCACCGTATGCCTAATATGGATGGCTACGAGCTGATTAAAGCCATTCGACACGACCGTCGTTGGCAAGACTTGGTATTTATAGGCTTATCAGCCAATGGTGATAGTGTACTCACCTCTAAATTCATTAAAAGTGGCGCAAACGACTTTTTATCTAAGCCGTTTTATCACGAAGAATTTTATTGCCGCGTGATGCAAAATTTAGAATCACAGGAAATGATTCAAACCATTAGAAATTCAGCGAATTTAGATCCGCTTACCCAGGTTTATAATCGTCGTTATTTAAATGAGCATGGTGAATCGCTTCTTAACCCTAAAACAGGACACGGCAAAGCCATAGTATCGATGATAGATGTCGACAACTTCAAAAGCGTTAATGATAACTTTGGCCACAAAACCGGCGATACCTTGCTAAAGGAATTTGCAACCCTACTCACTCACTTTTTTGCTGATGATCTCATAGTAAGATACGGTGGCGAAGAATTCACTGTCATTTCAGTGGGTGCGAGCAAATCCTTTTTTACGTCTTTATCAGAATTTATGGATGCAGTTCGCTCTACTCAGTTTACTCATCATAAATTAACGATCACTTGCAGTGTGGGAGTGTGTGCTGAACAGCAGTCAAACTTAGATGAACAGCTAGATATCGCTGATAGTCGTTTGTATTGCGCTAAACGGGCAGGAAAAAACCAAATTTTTGCCCGCGACATGCAACTCAAACATGGATAAATTAACCTAAATAGGCAGGTATAAACCAACATATTGCCACGAGTAATATAAAGTAACCTATCAATAGGAATGCAATACTGCGGGTTAAAACTGAATGGTGTTTTATCCGGTTGTTAGGTGTGGCGGTTGTCTTACTGAATGCCTTAGTGTGCCGCCTTGATAGCAAGAGCGCCATTACACTTGCCACGCAAAAACCAATCGCATTCCACCAGAACCAAAAAACAGTGGGCACAAAAAACGCTAGCATGATGTTAGTACCTACGCCTGCAACTAAACCAATATTGACATCTAAGCTTTGCACTCTTACACTCAATATCCCCAGTAAAAACACGGCCAGAACAGGGCCAAAAAATACCGAGCCGACTTTGTTTATCGCTTCAATCACCGTGGGCGCTATTGCACCTGCGTTCAGTGATAAAACTAATGTTATGACTCCCCACGCCACACCAATAATTCTTGCTATTCGTAGGTGACTGTTTTCATCTAAAGTATCCTTATTGAATCGGCTATAAAGCCGTTTGAAGTCCTCTACACTAACCGCGGTCAAAGAGTTTATAGCAGAGCTTAAAGAAGACATAGCAGCAGCAAGAATGGCCACCACTAACAAACCTATTACGCCATGGGGTAGATAATTAAGTATAAAGATTGGCATTAACCAGTCAGGGTTATCTGTAGGAATTTGTGCCAAAAATTCGGCGTCAGAAAAAGCTAAAGTCCCCACAATCAATCCAGATGCGCAGTACAATAAGGTAATAGGAAAACGAAAAATGCCGTTCGCAAACATCATTTTGCGTAGTTCTTTGTCACTTTTGGCAGACAGCGCCCTTTGTGCTTCGGATTGATCGCACCCGTAGTAAGAAGCATAAAGAATGATCCCGCCTAGTACCATAGGGAAAAAGCCGAAACTATCTCCGCTGAACCCCAAAGAAGAAAAATTAACTGCGGTAAGTCTGTCGCTGGGAACCAACTGTAAAAAGCGGTCAAAACCGCCAAGTTGAGTCATTCCCACATACGCACACACCAGCGTGCCTAATATGATGATGACCATTTGAACAGCATCCCCATACACCACCGCTTTCATCCCACCTTGCAGAGAATACAATAGGGTGACCACACCAATAAGAAGAACAGCTTGCCAAGGCGTGATCCCCATAGTGCCTTGAAGAATAATAGACAGTGCATAAATCATAATGCCGGTGGAAAACGCACGGCTAAATTGAAATACAGCACTGATGCACAAGCGGGTAGATACACTAAAGCGGTTTTCTAGATACGCATAGATACTCACAACGCCCGACTTGTACAAGGTAGGTAAAACCGTACCAAGGAGCAATAACATTGCAAGGGGAACAGCCAGTTCATAAGACAACCAAATTAGACCACCTCCTTCGCGAAAGCCCACAAAGGCCGGGGCCGATATAAAGCTTACCGCTGAGAGCTGAGTGGCCATGATAGAGAGCGTGAGGGGTTTCCACCCCAACTCTCGCCCACCGAGAAAGTAGTCTTGTTTAGACGATTGCTTGCGTAGTAGGAAGCCCAGTACAAGCATTCCTGTGAGATAAACAAAAATAACCGTATAATCAAGAATATCCATATAGTACCTGCGTTGGTGTGCATTTACACTACAATGACATAGTTACGAAAGACGTACCTAATGGTTTTATTTGTAACTCCCAATTACATCCAAGACTTACGGGTGGACTCCACCTCAAATAGCACCTTATCAGCTATCGATTGCACATACTTTTGAGGTAAAAACGGCACGGTTACCGAACCAGAAGCCATTACAAAAACAATGGAAGCCAGTTTTCGGCGCTTCATAAAAACACTTTGCTTGACGATAACCTGCTGCACTTTAAAGGGTTCAAAGCACAAGTAATCTATGCCAATACGACCTTGCCGCACATAAATATACTTCCCATCGTAGGCCATACCCCAACGCCACCATTGCAAAGAGAGCATTGCTAATAACACCCCGCCCAGCACCAATGATGCCATCACAATATCCCATTCTGACGCAATAAAGCCGACGGCAAAAAGCCCGATTAGCGGCCAGCTCCATACCATTAACATCCAATGCACAATGAAACGTTTGCTGATAGCGGTAAAATCATGTCGGTGGAGTTTACAGCCTGGCATCACCTCGACAGTAAGCGCAGCCACCTCTTCTTCGGTGACAGAGGGCACAATTAACTTATTCGGCGACATTAGCTCTTGAACTTGCTTTCCTACCGTTGTGTTTTGCTCAAAATAGAGATTTACACGCTTAAGTATTTTGTCCAACCAATCTTGCTTGGCTTTAATCATTTGAATACGCGAAGCGCGCATACTGACTTCTTGTTTATTGAGAAGGCCACTTCTACGTATATATCTGTCATCAGATCGCGATAAGGTGTAACCATAAAAGGTGAATAAGGCCCCGCCTACACTTATTAGTGCGAGTACAGCCATTATCATCATCACGATAACCAAGGCATATAACCCAAATTGCCACCATGCAATTGCCTGTTCACCCACCAATTGATTTAACTGTAAGCCTTTTTCTGCCAGCCAAGACGACACCATTGTAATGGCGTCATCATAAAAAGGCGCAGCCACCCCCAGTAAAATCCATACTCTATTGTTAGTAATACCATGAATAACAATATCGCCGATGCTTCGGCGGTTAAGTACCACTTCATCAGCGTCAACATCATGAGATGGCAAGGCCGCGCCGTGATTTGACTGAGGTTCGGTAGCCGCTATTTCGGCATTTTTGTGATGTACGAGAACTTGTCTTCGCAACGCATGGGCGTAATGAAGCGGCACCGCCACTATTCGAGCTTCTTCTCCTGCGCTCCCTGCGGTATCAAGAACCAACAGTGCGTATTTGAACGGACGATAGTAAAAAGGTAAATCTATTTTAACGTTTTGAATGCGCCAAAATGGCAAGTTGGTGTATTTTCGAGAAAAGACACCGCTTTGAATTTCGATATGTTGGTTGTGAACCCGAAAACGATACATTAAAAAGCTGGCCAAGCCGGAGACTGCCATGAGCAATACGAGTGCCGCCCCGCCCACGTAAAGATAATCTTTCATAGGGCCATCCGCTTGATTAAACGTCACGGCCAAAGCAGGCACAACATAAATGAGCCCTTTGGCCATTCCTTTTATATTACTCACCGTGAAATACATAATGGCTATGGTTGCTAACCTTTGCCAATGGCTACCCGTATCTACCTGTACTGAGCTATCGGGCGCGTCTTCCATCATGCGCTGCTCTTCTAACGAGGCCATTACTTTGCACTCACATCTTTATGATCAAGTATGAACTGGCGCAATTGCTCCGCTCTTTCTAGGGGTAAACCGGGTATCTCAAAAGTGTGATATTCGCCGCCGGCAGAGAACACCTGCAACGAGGCTAACTTTGCCAAGCGTATGATTGGTCCTCGCTTAATTTCAACGTGTTGAACCCGTAAAATGGGTTGGCAGGCTTGTTGTCGAAACACCAACCCTTTTTGCAAGCTTAAATCCTGCTCCCGCATACCATACTTAATTTTGACATCGGCAAAGACATGATACACGGCCCACAATATCGCCAGCACAGTAACGCCCATTAACGCGTAGGGGTAAAGGTGAGTTAATTGCTCTGGCACAGAAAAAAAGGGCTGAAACCGAACGGCAGTAAGGATCATTGCAATAATGATGCAGGTCCCTAACGCAACGCCCACATTAATAAGCCGGTATCGAGGCGAGATAGAAAGAAACTGAATATCGGTTAATGTAGGTAAATCTTCGGGCACCAACACATTGTTGGAAAAGTCTTCTATTTTTGCTTCACTGTTCATGTTGGTCATGATTCCCTGTAAACCCCCATTCAAAAGCATGTCATGGGCAAACAAAAACGGGGTGAAATCTCACCCCTTTTATGGAACTTAATCGTCCACCCTTTGTTCATTTAACCAATCATGCAAAGCTTTCATGTCATGTTGAACCGCCATTTGCAGCTCTTCTACCCAGTCATGAACGTTCTCCCACCACGTAGGGTGGTCGCCTTGCTGTATTTGATTTGCTATTCGCTGAACACGGGCTAACCCCACAGAGCCTGCTGCCCCTTTAATTTTATGGGCTTGTGCACAGACTTCTGATTTTTCATCGGCACTTAAACTTAATTGCAGTATTTCCATGTATTCCGGCATTTTCTCTTGGAATACTTTCACGCTTGCGCGCACCATTTCATCCCCTATGGTATCAACTAACATCTGCAATAAGTCCATATCTAAAATGTTACTTAATATTTTGTTAGGCTCAGGGCGCGCGACTTCACCATCTATTTCTAACGGCGCTGGCGGCGCATGAAACAGCTCATTAAACACTTCAATGACCCGCGATTTTTTAATGGGTTTGGCAATAACATCGTCCATGCCATTTTCCAAATACTCATCGCGCTTTTTAATCACGTTGGCTGTTAATGCAACAATGGGCGTTTGCATGACCAAATCTTCTTCAATGAGTGTGCTCGCCACGTCAAAACCGGTCATATCTGGCAATTGAATATCCAGTAAGATCAAATCGTACTGGGTTTCTCTTGCTTTATCGATGGCCTCTTGTCCTGTCATGGCAACATCCACCTTTTGCCCGAGCTTTTCTAGTAACGCTTTAGCTACCATGACATTCAGCTCTATATCTTCAACCAGCAGAATATTAAGGCCTGTGACTTGTAGCTGCGCCACTTGCATGGGACGATTGGAAATTTGAACAGGCAACACTATTTCAAACCGTGTGCCTTTACCCACTGTGCTCGACACATGAATTTCACCGTTCATCAAATCTACCATTTGCTTGCAAATGGCCAATCCGATACCGGTACCTGTTGCAGACTGGTGGTCTGGATGGTCGACCTGATAATACATAGCGAAAATTTTATCGATTTCCGTTTCAGGGATCCCCACGCCTGTGTCTTCAATTAAAAAGGTCACATAGGCTTTGTCGTTATCCGGTTTCGTGGATGAAACCGTTAAACTCACATACCCTTTTTGGGTAAACTTCACCGCGTTAAATAGGATATTCCAGAGAATTTGACGCAACCGAGTCCCATCAATCTCCACTAATCTCGGTAAAGGTTCGTGGAGGGTGGTTTTAAACTCAAGTTGTTTATCCCCAGCCAATAAGCGAATAATACTGCTTAATTCATCGGTAAAGTCTTTTAACGATATGGTTTTTAAACTCAGTTCGAGTTTATCCCTGTCTAATTTGTCCAGGTCGATAATATCGTTGAAGATGTTCCCTAAGGTTATTGCACTGGCATAAATGGTACTCACCCAGTTAAATTGCTCTTCTGTAAGTTCAGTATCACGCAACATACGGCTCAAGCCCACGATACCGTTTAACGGTGTACGAAGTTCGTGACTAATGGTTGCAATAAAACGGGTTTTATCAGTACTGGCTTTGGCAGCGGCGTTTTCAGCCTGTTTGCGTTCAGTCATATCGCGACCAAATGACAATAAACCTAAACGGTTACCCTCTTTATCGAAAAAGGGCACACGCTTCATTTCAAAGTAACGTCGACGGCCGTCAGCAAACCTTAACCATAACTCTTCGGTAATACTGGCATTGGTTTCAAGTACCTCATGATCACTGGCAACAATTTGTCGCGCTAACTCTTCTTCATACACGTCTGTAGGCGTCAGTCCAAGTAACTCTTGTTCAGTTTTGCCTGTCATTAATTCCGCTATGCGGTTACAACCGGCAAATCGCCCCTCTTCATTTCGATAATAGATAAGGTCCGGTGACGCATCGATAATAGAACGTAATAAGGTAGATAAACGGCGAGCCTGAGCTTCTTGTTCAGACTTATCCTGAATTTCCCGCTCAAGGTCTTTAAACACAGACTCGCGCTCTTCTTGCGCTTGCTTGCGTTGCTCTATCTCGTGGTTGAGTTGGCGAATATTGCTTTGCAGCTCACGGTTAAGAAAAACATCTTCTTCACGTAAACGCTCTAATTGGCTTACCACTTCTTTTAAATTGGTGCGGGAGTTTTCCAGTTGCTTTATAAGCTCACTGAAGAAATAGAGTACCCAAGGTGCAGAAAGCATAGTGAGAATAACCGCGCTAATGAAATCATCGGGTTCTACATCACTGCCCATACTGACACGAATAACGTACGAGCCACCAAGGGTAAAGACTAAAGATAAAACAACGAAAAGGATGCTGAGTTTAAGCGTGCCAAACCGTTGTACAAACTGAGCAAACCTAATAGCCCAGGAATCATTGGGTGAGTCTGAATGCATGAACGTCTATTGTTAGGATTATATTCGCCCTATCCTATCAGGGTTTCTCTATTTCGGGAACGTATAGCCGCGTTAGGCTTATTTATTCCGCTTTAACCGTGGCCAAATATTGCTCACTTACCCAACCGGTAGTGGTGCGTTCAACCTTCGCCCATCCCTTTTTAACCTCAATAATTTCAACCTTGTCACCGGCTAGTAAAGGTAGCCCTTGCTTTTCATAGTGTGTACCAGGCCCGCTTCTTACGTTTAACTTACTGGCCCTAACCACTGCCGGTTGCGGTACGTCGAAGGTGTTTATCTGAGTATTTGATTCTGTCACGTCAACGTGTGAGGGCTCGGCATCTCCCAACATGCGAGAACGCAGTTTATCTAATGGAAAAGCGGGGCCAGGATCGACCTTTCTATCAGGCGCTATCTCTTCATGCCCTACAATGCAGGTGATGCCGTATTGGCGACATAATAATTGGCACAAAGAAAACGTACGCATAATTTGCGCCTCGGTATATCGGTGCCAATATCGAGGGGCAGTTTGATTTCGATGTGTGCCTTTGAACACATCACTGCTTTCATAAACACCACCGAACCAGCTGGTATAAAAGCCTTCGCCATTTGGAGTAAGCTCACCTGCATTATCTAATTCAATGCCTAAAGAGTACTGGTTTAGGCTTGTGCGTCCTTGCCAACTGCTTTTCCCCGCATGCCAGCCAATTTTATTAAACGGCAGCATTTGGACAATTTCACCTTGCCGCCCTACCGCTAAATGCGCCGACACTTTGTTATTTGGGTTTGTCATCACATTTACTGACGATGACAAACTACTCCCGGCGGTAAAATGGATAACGATGGTATCGGGAAAACTGTCTTTGAAAGGGCCAGACGTGTTAGATGAAGGCGTGAAAGAAACATCACTCCCTGAAAGGCGATGTTTACTAATAACAAGGTTATCAGCAGAGGCATTATGTTGTAGCGTCGGCATGTTTTTTCCTTTAAACGTTTTTGCACCGACAACATGGATGTTCAGATAAAACTTTTACTCATTCCATTAAGCGCTTTACCACTGTATAATTTTCAATCAATATAGCAGTCAAAGGGTGAAGTTCAAAGTTTACGTTTCTAAATAAAAATACATGACCACCGCCTTGAGATACATAAAACTCGAAATTAAATGAATTTTTATTCATCACACCCAGCCAAATGCGAGTAATTATCATTACGATAAAAAATTTTTATCTACGATTGTTACTGATAACATTTTTATTACAAATCGAATTTAATGTTTATAAGTTACTGTATTAGTTAATTTTATAATTATTTATATCAAATCTTTAAAAGGACATTCATTTTTACGTTTGATTTTAGTTTTCAATGTGGGTATTTTGTACGGCCCGCACAGCAATAATGCATAAAAATGCGGAATTCGACTGGAATCCTCTAATAATAAATAACGACAAGAAAGGCGCGTTAAGCGGGTAATACTGCCGGCTGCTAAAAGACGTCTGAACAATGTTGTGATACGCAAAACCTAGGCGCATCTACACGCAACGCATACCTTACCCAGTCAAAGGTTGAAGGAGTTAAGAGATGAGTTTATATAATCCCAACGATTCCCGGGATAACTGTGGGTTCGGCTTAATCGCCCATACTCATGGAGAAGCCAGTCACGAATTGGTTACCACTGCTATCCACGGCTTAGACCGTATGCAGCACAGAGGCGGTATTGCCGCCGATGGAAAAACCGGTGATGGCTGTGGCTTGTTGCTACAAAAACCGGATGCGTTCTTCCATGCAATCGCCGACGAAAATGGCTGGAAACTCAGCAAAAAGTACGGCGTGGGCATGATTTTCTTAAGTCAGGACCCAGTACTCGCGCAAACATCACGCGAAGTACTAAATGAAGAACTAGAAAAAGAAACCCTGAGTGTAGTCGGCTGGCGCGAAGTGCCTGTTGATCATTCTGTTCTGGGTGAATTGGCCGCGACCGGTGTTCCTCAAATTGAACAAGTGTTTGTGAATGCCCCTGCGGGTTGGCGCAAGCGTGATTTAGAGCGCCGCCTATATATGGTGCGTCGCCGTGTTGAGAAACGCCTAGAAACTGACCCCGACTTTTACGTTGCCTGTTTATCAGGGTTAGTGACTATTTATAAAGGCTTGGTAATGCCGAAAGACTTACCCGCCTTTTATCACGACTTAGCTGATGAACGTATGAAAAGCGCGATATGTGTTTTCCACCAACGTTTCTCAACGAATACACTGCCCCGTTGGCCACTCGCGCAACCCTTCCGTTTTCTTGCTCACAATGGTGAGATAAACACCATTAAGGGTAACCGAGATTGGGCAATGGCCCGTGCCGCTAAGTTTTCAACGCCGCTTATTCCTGACCTTAAAGACGCAGCTCCCTTCGTTAATACAGAAGGCTCTGACTCGTCTTCATTAGATAACATGTTGGAATTGTTCCTTGCGGGCGGTATGGACTTATTCCGTGCCATGCGCTTATTGGTGCCACCAGCGTATCAAAACAACAAAACCATGGACGACGACCTACGTGCATTTTATGAGTTTAACTCTATGCACATGGAACCCTGGGATGGCCCTGCCGGTATCGTTTTAACTAACGGCCGCCATGTAGCTTGTAACCTCGACCGAAACGGTTTACGTCCTGCGCGCTACGTTATCACTAAAAATGGCTTTATTACCCTCGCCTCTGAAATTGGCATCTGGGATTATGAGCAGTCTGATGTGATTGAAAAAGGTCGCGTGGGGCCAGGTGAAATGCTAGCGGTAGACACTTACACCGGCAAAATTTGGCGCTCAACGGAAATTGATGAAGACTTGAAAGCGCGCCACCCCTATAAAGAGTGGTTAGACAAGCATATTCGTCACCTTACGCCCATTGAACAGCTAGACGCGTCACAAATTGGCAAGCGTATGTTCAATGACGACACCATGTCGGTTTATCACAAGCTGTATAACTACAGCTATGAAGAAATTCAGCAAGTGATAAAAGTGTTGGCGAAAGATGGTCAAGAAGCCGTCGGCTCTATGGGTGATGACACACCTATGGCGGTAATGTCCTCCAAACAGCGAACGGTTTACGACTATTTCCGTCAACAGTTTGCTCAGGTGACTAACCCGCCTATCGACCCGCTGCGTGAAAATCACGTCATGTCGTTGGCTACTTGTATTGGCAGAGAACAAAACGTATTCAGTGAAACCTCAGGCTACGCTGACCGCGTATTGTTTGAGTCACCAATATTGTTATATACCGACCTTAAACAGCTTCGAGAATTCAATCCAGAGAATTACTACTCTGAAGTCATCGAACTGCAATACGCGCCGCAAGAAGGGTTGAAAAAAGCCATAGAGCGTATTTGTAATGAAGTTGAAATGCTGGTTAAGAACAAGCGCGCGGCGTTTGTTATTCTTTCAGACCGTAATATTAAACAAAATCGTTTAGTGATCCCGGCAGCGATGGCAGTAGGTGCCGTTCAGCGACGCTTAGTAGAGAAATCGCTACGTTGTGACGCCAACGTCGTGGTTGAAACCGCCAGTGCCCGCGATCCACACCATTTTGCTGTACTTATTGGTTTAGGTGCAACAGCGGTATATCCGTTCTTAGCTTATGAAACCATTGAGCAACTATGCGAAAAAGGTGAATTAGATATCTCACCAATGCAAGCCACATTGAATTACCGCAAAGGTATCAATAAAGGCTTGTATAAAATCATGTCGAAAATGGGTATCAGCACTGTTGCCAGTTACCGTAGCTCAAAGTTATTTGAAGCCGTCGGCGTAAATAATGAAGTGATGGAGCTGTGCTTTAAAGGTGTTACGTCACGTATTCAAGGTGCAGGGTTCGACGATTTTCACCAAGATATTATCAACCTTAACCGCGTAGCCTGGCTTAAACGTAAATCAGTGGGTCACGGTGGTCTGCTTAAATATGTACACGGCGGTGAGTACCATGCTTACAACCCAGACGTGGTAAGCACGCTACAAAAGGCCGTGGTTTCTGGTGAATATAGCGATTACCAGCAATATGCGAAGTTAGTGAATGAACGCTCTCCTGCGCATATCCGCGATTTGCTTGCGTTAAACCCAGATTGCGATGCGATTGATGTTAGTGAAGTTGAAGCGCCTGAGAATTTATTCCCTCGCTTCGATACCGCAGCCATGTCTATTGGGGCATTAAGCCCTGAAGCACATGAAGCCTTAGCCATTGCGATGAACCGCTTGGGCGGTCAATCTAACTCTGGTGAAGGTGGCGAACACCCATCTCGTTTCGGTACTGAGAAAAACTCAAAAATTAAACAGGTGGCGTCTGGTCGCTTTGGTGTAACGCCGCATTACTTGGTTAATGCCAACGTTATTCAAATTAAAGTGGCGCAGGGTGCAAAACCGGGTGAAGGTGGTCAGCTGCCTGGTGATAAGGTTAACAAGTACATTGCACAGCTTAGATTTTCTGTGCCTGGCGTGACCCTCATTTCACCACCGCCACATCACGATATTTACTCTATCGAAGATTTGGCTCAGTTGATTTTCGACCTTAAGCAGGTTAACCCCACCGCGCTTATCTCTGTGAAACTGGTTTCTGAACCGGGTGTAGGTACGATTGCCACCGGTGTAGCCAAAGCCTATGCCGATTTAATTACGGTATCTGGGTATGATGGCGGTACGGGTGCAAGCCCACTTACTTCTGTGAAGTATGCCGGTAGCCCATTTGAACTTGGCTTGTCAGAAACGCAACAAGCGCTCATCGAAAATGGCTTACGCCATAAGGTGCGAGTACAAACTGACGGTGGCTTGAAAACAGGTTTAGACGTAGTAAAAGCCGGTATTTTAGGTGCTGAGAGCTTCGGTTTCGGTACTGGGCCGATGGTGGCACTGGGTTGTAAGTACCTACGTATTTGTCATCTCAATAACTGTGCGACTGGTGTAGCAACGCAAGATCAAAAACTTCGGGACGATCACTTCATTGGTCTACCTGAGATGGTCATGAATTACTTTAAATTTATTGCCCAAGAAGTACGTGAAATCATGGCTGCCATGGGCGTGAAGAAATTCGACGACCTTGTTGGTCGTACCGAACTTCTTAAAGTTATTGATGGCATTACGGCTAAACAGAATCGACTGGATTTGTCTCCCCTGTTAGCCCAGCCAAAAGCGGGTGAACATACACGCTTGTTCTGTTCGCAAACCACTAACGCGCCCGTTGATAAAGGCGAGTTAAACGCGCAAATGCTAAAAGATGCGCAAGATGCCGTGGTGAACAGCAAGTCGATAAACCTTAAGTATGCGGTTCGCAATACAGACCGCTCTGTGGGTGCATTGCTGTCTGGTGAAATTGCGAAACATCACGGTAATCACGACTTTGAAGACACACCAATTAAGGTTGAATTGACCGGTACAGTGGGGCAAAGCTTCGGCGTTTGGAACGCTGGCGGTCTTCATATGCACCTTATTGGCGATGCCAATGACTACGTGGGTAAAGGTATGACAGGCGGTAAGCTTGTGATTAATCCGCCTAGAGGTGTTGAGTACAACGCACATGAAAGTTCAAGCATGGGTAACACCTGCTTGTACGGCGCTACTGGCGGGAAATTATTTGCTGCTGGTCGTGCAGGTGAACGTTTTGGGGTTCGTAACTCTGGTGCTATTGCCGTGGTTGAAGGTATTGGTGATAACGGTTGTGAATACATGACCGGTGGTATTGTTGCTGTACTAGGCCCTGTAGGCGTCAACTTTGGTGCGGGTATGACAGGTGGATTTGCTTATCTGATGGATGACAATGACGACCTTGATAATCGTGTGAATGCCGAATTGGTTGATGTCATGCCAGTCGAAGATAAAGCCATTTTGGTTGAGCACCTACGTGGCCTAATCAACCAGCATTATGAAGAAACCGGTAGCGATCACTCATTGTCGTTGCTAACCGATTTCGCCGCTACGCTTAAACGCTTTAAGCTTATTAAGCCAAAAACCAGTGATGTGAAAAATCTACTTGGCCACATCAGTCGTTCTAGCGCGGAATTGCGCATTCAGGCGCAATAGGAGGAGATAAAGTTTATGGCAAAGAATGTTTACCAGTTTGTCGATGTTGAACGTATCGATCCGCCTAAAAAGCCGATAATGGTGCGTAAACAAGAGTTCGCTGAAATTTACCAGCCGCTAAGCCAACCTCAAACAGAGGGTCAAGCTGACCGCTGTTTAGATTGCGGTAACCCTTATTGTGAGTGGAAATGCCCCGTTCACAATTACATTCCTCAATGGCTAAGTCTCGCCAATGAAGGACGTATTATAGAAGCGGCGGAATTGTCGCATAAGACCAATAGCTTGCCTGAAGTGTGTGGACGCGTATGTCCACAAGACAGGCTATGCGAAGGTGCTTGCACATTGAATGACGACTTTGGTGCGGTCACCATTGGAAGTATTGAAAAATACATTACCGATACCGCCTTTAAAATGGGCTGGCGCCCAGATATGTCTGATGTGGTGTGGACCGACAAGAAAGTGGCTATTGTAGGCGCAGGACCAGCAGGTCTTGCGTGTGCAGACATACTTGTTCGCAACGGTGTAAAACCGGTGGTTTACGACAAATACGAAGAAATTGGTGGGTTGCTCACTTTTGGTATTCCGTCGTTTAAGCTAGAAAAAGACGTTATCAAACTACGTCGTCAAATCTTTACTGAAATGGGTGTCGAGTTTGTTCTCAATACTGAGATTGGTAAAGATGTTGAATTCCAATCACTCCTTGACGATTACGACGCCGTTTTCCTTGGCATGGGTACCTATAAATCTATGCAAGGTGGTTTCGACAATGAACATGTTGAAGGTGTATTCGACGCGCTACCTTTTCTTATTGCTAACACGAATCGTGTTATGGGCTTAGAGAAAGACGAAGCTGATTATATCGATATGAAAGGCAAGCGAGTTGTTGTACTCGGCGGTGGTGATACCACTATGGACTGTGTACGTACATCTATTCGTCAAGGTGCCGATAAAGTTATCTGTGCCTACCGTCGTGACGAAGAAAGTATGCCCGGCTCACGTAAAGAGGTGGTGAATGCAAAAGAAGAAGGCGTGGAGTTTATGTTTAACTTACAGCCTTTGGATATTGCGGTTGATGAAAACGGAAAAGCGTGCGGCGTTAAGTTAGTGAAAACGGAAATGGGGCCACCGGATATTAACGGTCGTCGACGCCCTGTAGAAGTTGAAGGCTCAGAACATGTGCTTGAAGCTGACGCTGTGATCATTGCATTCGGTTTCCAACCGAGCCCTGCCCCTTGGTTTGCAGAGTTTGGCATTATGCTAGACGAAAAAGGCCGTGTTCGCGCGCCGTCTGCTGGCAAGTTTGCTTACCAAACGTCTAACCCGCAAATTTTTGCTGGTGGCGATATGGTACGAGGCAGTGATTTAGTGGTGACGGCAATTGATGAAGGCCGTAAAGCCGCTGAAGGTATTTTGGATTACATTGGCGTATAACCGCGTTATTGGTCCACATGGCTCGTTGTAATTAGCCTATATAAAAGCTCGCTCCGGCGAGCTTTTTTGTGGGTGTAAACAATTGAACATTCTCATCATCCATAAGAGTCGCTGTCAACATTGCACTGGTATTTGATAAGCCATTCAATGCCCAGTGTCAGTATTTCAAAGAGGCGTGATGGGGGATGAAAACCCCGTTCACAAATCGCTTAACCTCATACCCATTATGTTATGAACATACCTAGTGCCCCCATTTATCTTTTGCGCTTGTGAAGCGAGCCCACTATTATCGATTCAAAGAATCGATTATTGGTTAACAAGCATAATGACGAGCGGTTTACGTAAAAGCATCAATCTAGTTTTACTTAGCGGGCTAGTAGTGGCGAGCCACGCTCTAGCCGATACTGTGACCACAAACGGTTCATTCAATGTACCTGTTACTCAGTCTTGCCCTACTTTCTTTTTTGACGTCTCGCTAATGACCGATGCCCGTCAGTGTCAGCAATTCGACGATAGCTTACCCGCTAGCTTAGTCTATTTCACAAAACGCTCCCCAGAACAGGTAATTACCTTCTATCAAAATACCTACCCGCGATGGGTTGTAACCCCCCCTGTTAACCATCGCACCATGCTTACCGCTGCAGATGATTCGGTTCGTATTGTGGTATCGCCAGACAGTTTGGGCACTCAAGTTGATGTGCTCATCATCCAACAACCCTAGCCTAGCTGCCGTTAACACTTCAACATCTCTCTCCTCGTTCAATGTGGCACCGCCTTTGCAAATTCTTTCTCGAACCCCAAAGGTGTCAAAAAAAGCGTCATTTTTATGACGCACATTACACGTTGATATGCGAGGATTACGATGGAACTGGCAATTATTTTAATGATGTTACTTATTGTTGTGGCATTGGGCGCTATTAAACTGTCTGATGGCGGCGTTGCCTTCCCTTTTAGACGAAAGCCTCAACTTTTTACTCCCGTTGAGCACTCATTCTTAAACTTAATTGAACAAGCCATGGGACGAGAATTCAGAATTGTGTGTCGCGTTAAACTCAGCGACATTGTTTCTGTACGCCAATCGACGAATAAGAAAACGGCGAGCCAAGCGCTGTCCCGCGCATCATCTCGACAACTCGACTTTGTTTTAGTCGACAAGCACGACATGAGCCCAATACTGGCCATCGACTTGGTACATAATCAAGGTAAAGAGGGTTATAAAACTCAGCGGGACTGGTTTGTCTCTGGCGCACTTGATGCCGCTGGTGTGCCCCACGCAAGAATTAAAGTAAAATCTGGGTACAGTGTGGATGACATTCGGGAATGTCTAGAAAACAAATTAATTCCTTATCGCCGTGTGCAACAAAAGCTTTCGCAAGTACCCACACACAATCCAGAGCCGACGAAACGCCCAACCCGTCCAATTCGTTCGAGTCGCGCTGCCGCTGCGTAATTTACACACTTTAGTATCCCTTAGTTTCCCCCTAGCCTTTGTTGCTCTCGCTTGTTACGGCGACAAAGGCTTTTTCCTACCAGGAAGGTCGCTTTCCTTATACAATTAGCGCATTCACGTGCAGTTATACGCATCATTATTATTTGGTTATTGGTAAAGTTATGAACAAAATTGGCATTTTAGGTGCAATGGATGAAGAAGTGGCGCTATTGAAAGCGTCGCTGTCAGAAGTAAAAGAAGTGCAATGGAAGCATCTAACCTTTTATCAAGGCATGTTACACGGGGTGGACGTTATCCTCGTAAAATGTGGTATAGGTAAAGTTGCATCAGCACTTGCCACTACCGTGCTTATCGAGCAATTCTCGCCGGATGCTATTGTTAATACCGGTTCTGCTGGCGGTTTCGATACGCAACTCAATATTGGCGACTTGGTCATTGGAGAAAACCTCATTCACCATGACGTCGATCTCACTCACTTTGGCTACTCATTGGGCCAATGTGCCGGCATGCCCGAAGACTATAAAAGCGATCCTAAACTCATTGAAGCCGCACAACATGCTGCCAATGATATATCAGGTATTCAGGTGACTAGTGGCCTTATTTGTACCGGTGATGCCTTTATCGGCAGCGACGAAGCCGTGGCGGCGCTGAGAACTAAGTTTCCAGCGATGAAAGCCGTCGAAATGGAAGGCGCAGCGATAGGTCAAACATGTTACATGCTCGACGTGCCATTTTTAGTCATTCGCTCTCTTTCAGATATCGCTGGAAAAACCTCATCAGTATCCTTTAAAGAATACCTAGAAACAGCGGCGAAAAACTCCGCAAAGTTGGTGATGGCCATGGTTAAAGCACTTGCCTAACTGATGGATGCCCTGTTAACTGATTCTGCCTACCAAAGCATACTGGTGCTTTGGTTGGCCGTATTGGTAGATGCATTATGGCGATGGCCGCTAAGTAGTCATCCGCTTACGCTTATGCGCTATTTGGTTAAACAAATGGGCGCGAGGGTCTTACCCGGCAAAGAGTACCCCCCAAAGCAGCACTATATTTCCGGTTCTCTTGCGGCGGTAGTGTTGTTGGGCCCGCTCATTGTCTGCTTAGGCATGTTGGTATACATGGCTGAATACCCGGTATTTTTCGAGGTGGTTATCATGATGACTGTGCTCGACTTCGGTTACCAACGAAAACAATTTGGCAAAGTGCTTACCGTGGTAGGGAAAAACAAGAAAGTGTTAACCCGTGAAATATTATCCACCATTGTGGCACGGGATTGCGCGCGCTTAAGCGATGTTGGCGTGGCTAAAGCAGCCATAGAGAGTCTCTGGCTAAAGTTTTTATACTTATACTGCGGCGTGATTTTTTACTTTGTTCTTGCCGGTCCCGTGGCTGCGCTTACCTATCGATTGCTCTTGCTCACCTCGTGGCAATGGCATTATCGACACCCAGCAATGAAACATTTTGCCAAGCCGATTCGAAAACTAGTGCAACTACTAGTTATTCCTCCCGCCACCTGCGGCGCGCTAATGACGCTGCTAACTTCTCACCCCCTTAAGGGACTGACAGCATTTAGGCAAAGTCCTGCGAAAGATAAGACATCATTGCTTTTAGCCTTATTTGGTGGTGTAAACAACCTTCAGTTAGGCGGCCCTGCTATTTATCATGAAAAGAAATATCGGTTTCCTCGCGTGGGCAGTCAGCGACAAGTAACACACTCCGACATGGTACGTGCAAAACGCACTATTTTTAGTGGCATGTGTGTCATGGTTGCCTTAGCGAGCTTGACACTGTTGTTGATCGCCGTAAATCTACAGTCTAAAGCCCACCTACTATAAATCTGCGCTCTTAATATTGATAAAACGCGCCTGCCTGACAAACAACAATTCGCCTACTTATTGAACTAATCAGACCAACTTAAGGTATAAAGAACACACAGCTAAAGTTATACTAAAGTAGAATTAAGAATTTTAGGATCCCCATGCGTATTGTTGTGACCGCTTGTATCGTTATCATAGCGATATCTCTGTTCGTTTCTTTACAGTGCACCGCCAAGGCTCGCGCGCAGCATACCCCTGTTGTTAAGTCGCCATTTTTAATGGAGAGAATAAAAAACAACGATTGGATGCTTATCGACGTACGCTCACCACAGGCCTATGCCAATGGCCATATTCCTGGCGCTATTAATATGCCTCACGAAAAGATAAACGACTATTTAAGTGAGCTTGAGCAGCACAAAAACAAACCTATCATTATCTATTGCCAAAGGGATAAAGAAGCACATATCGCTATGAAGATGCTCGAAAAAATGAATTTCAGTGAAGTCATTCATTTTGAAGGAGATATGCTAGGTTGGAACGGTACGGGGGCCACAATAGACAGAATGTAATGCTTGTATATGTGCTAACGCCCTCTCTGTGATACACTTTTTTTATTCCATTTTAAGCCCGCTCTTTTATGAAGATAGATATCGCAACGCCAGCCATGTTGTTTCCGGCAATATCATTACTGTTGTTGGCGTACACCAATCGCTTTCTCACACTCGCCACCATTATTAGAAACTTTTCTAAAGAAGAAGCTGATGACAACACTCAAGCGCAAATTAAAAATCTTCGTTTACGAATACAGCTGATTAAGCGCATGCAGATAGCGGGTGTAGGAAGCTTTTTCTTGTGTGTAGTCTCTATGCTCGCTATTTACCTCACCTACCAGCAAGTTGGAAATTGGGTATTTGCAGCGAGTCTTGTGTCCTTATTATATTCGTTATGGATGTCGGTAAGAGAAATTCTCATTTCCGTAGAAGCACTGGACGTTCATTTAGACGGTATTAAGAACGCACCTACTATGAAATCTCGAAAATAAATACTATTGCCTCAAAACAAAAATATAGGTTAGGTTAATCATTCCACACAAAAACGGAGCCTAACCATGTCCTACATAGACGGTTTTGTCGTAGCGGTACCCACTGAAAATAAACAAGCCTACCTTGAACACGCTAAGTTGGCAGGCAGTATCTTTAAAGAATACGGCGCACTTCAAATCATAGAAGCTTGGGGCGACGATGTACCAAGTGGAGAGATAACCTCCTTCCCCCTTGCAGTGAAGGCAAAAGAGGATGAAACCGTTGTATTCTCCATTGCAATATGGCCCTCTAAAGAGGTGAGGGACTCTGGTTGGCAGAAAATTATGGATGACCCCAGAATGCAAGAGGGAGAAAACCCCATGCCATTCGACGGTAAACGATTAATTTATGGCGGCTTTGAGCCTTTGCTGACGCTTTAGCGCTAGGCAAAAAAAACCGCTGAAAACATCAGCGGTTTTAGATAGTGCGATTTAACGTTTACGCTAGGGTAATACGCGCAAACTTGCGTTTACCCACCTGATACACGTTTTCACCTTTCTCAGCAATAACTAAACGGGTATCTTCTACTTTGTCGCCGTTAATTTTAACGGCACCTTGCTTAATCATGCGCATGGCATCTGACGTAGAACCCACTAGCTTAGCTTCTTTCAAAAGGTTACCAATAGCGATGCCTTCGTCACCTAACGCAATCTCTATTTCTGGCATATCATCGGGGATTGCATTTTTCTGGAAGCGCTGGATAAAGTCTTGATGCGCGCCTTCAGCAGCAGCTTCATCGTGGAAACGAGCAATAATTTCTTTCGCCAACAAAATTTTGATGTCTCGTGGGTTTTCACCTTGTTCCACACGCGTTTTAAGCTCAGCAATTTCTTCAAGCGGACGGAAGCTTAGCAAATCGTAGTAACGCCACATTAAATCATCGGAAATAGACATCACTTTACCAAACATCTCATTCGGTGCGTCTGTGATACCGATGTAGTTATTCAGTGATTTAGACATTTTCTGAACGCCATCTAGGCCTTCAAGGAGCGGTACCATCACAATAGATTGTTGGGTAATGCCTTGCTCTTTTTGAAGCTCACGCCCCATTAGCAGGTTAAATCGTTGATCAGTACCACCAAGTTCAACATCAGATTTCAGAGCCACTGAGTCCCACCCTTGCACTAGCGGGTAGAGAAACTCATGGATAGCAATAGGTTGGCCATTGTTGTAACGCTTTTTAAAGTCATCACGCTCAAGCATTCTCGCCACGGTTTGGCTAGCGGCCAACTTAATCATGCCAGCTGCACCTAACTCATCCATCCACTCAGAGTTAAACCGAATCTCAGTTTTCTCTTTATCGAGGATTTTGAACACCTGCTCTTGATAAGTTTTTGCGTTTTCTAATACCTGATCTTTACTTAGGGGCTTGCGTGTGACATTTTTACCTGTAGGATCGCCGATAAGGCCAGTAAAGTCACCAATAAGAAAAACAACCTTGTGACCAAGTTGCTGGAATGTACGCAACTTGTTGATCAGAACAGTGTGACCAAGATGCAGATCAGGCGCAGTTGGATCAAAACCCGCTTTAATAGTTAAGGTTTTGCCGGATTTTAGTTTTTCGATTAAATCCTCTTCGGGGAGTATTTCATCTACACCCCGTTTAATCTCAGCTAGCGCTGTTTGCCAATCTTTCATTAGTTATTCACACTCTTTGATAACATTAATATAATTTTGGCCGCATTTTACGCGTACAACGGAACCATTGAAAGGTTTGCGCGTCAAAAAACGAATTACAAACTGTCATGTTGTTAAACCCAACAGCTTTACGGGCAACGCTGCGCATTGAATTGTCCTGATTTGAATGAATCAATCGCGAAGATAAGAGCTTTTGGGTGTAACAATTTGCGCTAACAATATAATGAGAAAAGTCACATTAATAGTGACGTATGTGAAACCGTGTAGTACACATAAAAATTCTCAGGTGGGCAGTAGTATGAGAAAGAAATTAGACGCCTCAAAGGCGCTGAATCTATTTAAAAAATTACCCAAGCAGCATAGAACAGGCATCGCCGTAGCGAGCTTATTTCTAGGCACGCTGATTCTTTTACCGTCAGAATCGGTAGAAGCCAGTCGTCATCAAGAAGCCTATATTCTTGATGCGGGTGTTCGCTATCCAGTAGAGCTTCATATCACCCCCTCTACCGATGTATTAACCGGTGAAGAAGAGTCTAGCTGGCAAACGTACAAAGTGAGAAGTGGCGACACCTTAGCTAAGCTTTTCAAACGTGCAGGCTTTACTTCTCGTGACGTGTATAACGTGACTCAAGCTGGCGAATTGACAAAAACTCTCGTGACCTTGTTGCCTGGCGATGAACTTTCCTTCAAAACGAATAAAGAAGGCGGGTTTGGCGAGTTAAAGTATAAGCTGTCTTCAACAGAGACCTTGTTTGTACGTCCAGACTCGTCAAAGGACAATGCGCCTTTGGTGGCTGAACTTGAAAAGCGAGATGTAGATATTCGATACAATTTTGCCCAAGGTGAAATTCACTCAAGTTTTTGGAACGCTGCCGTAACAGCCGGCCTTACCAGCAACCAAATTATGAATCTTGCGGGTATATTCGGTTGGGATATCGACTTTGCCATGGAAATTCGTTCTGGTGATACCTTCAATGTGGTATTCGAAGAACAATACATTGATGGTGAGTTTGTCGGTTACGGCGACATCGTGGCCGCTGAATTTACCAACCAGGGTGAGCTTTTTAGTGCCATTTTGCATGAAGACGGCACCTACTATACCCCGGAAGGACGCAGTATGCGTAAGAGTTTCTTACGCGCACCGGTAAACTTCAGGTATGTGAGTTCTAACTTTACTAAAGCGCGTTTCCATCCAGTGCAAAAACGCTGGAAGGCACACCGTGGCACCGATTACGTTGCGGCAGTCGGCACGCCGGTTATGGCTGCCGGGGATGGTAAAGTCATTAAATCAGGCTACGATAAATACAATGGTCACCATGTGTTTGTTCAGCATGGGGAAAAGTACACCACCAAGTACCTGCATTTTAAGAAACGTGCGGTAAAAGTGGGCGACACGGTTAAGCAAGGGCAAACGGTTGGGTATTTGGGTAGCACAGGTATGGTGACTGGCGCGCACTTACACTATGAATTCTTAGTGGATGGTGTACACAGAAACCCGCGAACGGTGGAATTGCCCAAAGCGCAGCCTATTGCTAAAGAAGAGCGTGCAAGATTTATGGAAATTGTCGACGTTCGCCAACAGCAACTTAACAATAACAAGCGCATTATGCTTGCGATGAAATAACCATTGAATGGCTAAGTTCATTGGCCTTATGTCAGGTACCAGCATGGACGGCGTAGACGCCGTCCTTTGCGAAATATCTGAGCATGAATGTACAACGCTAGGCGCCTATTCTCTTCCCTACCCTGAGTCACTACTGCGTGCCTTACACGCACTTTGCGTGCCCTCAACGGACGAAGTCAACACCCTTGCCATTGCCGATAGATGGGTAGCGGAAGTCTTTGCTCAGGCGGCTTTAGGACTTCTGAATAAGTATCAGGTTTCTGCAAAGACGATTTGCGCCATTGGTTCTCATGGCCAGACCCTTCGCCATTATCCAAATAGCGACATTCAATCGGCAGTATTTAAGCCGCAGGACATGCGTGGGTTCACTTGCCAAATTGGCGATCCAAGCACCATTGCTGCACTGACGAATATTAACGTGGTGGCCGACTTTCGCCGCAAAGATATTGCCCTTGGCGGGCAGGGTGCGCCTCTAGTGCCCGCCTACCATGCTGCGGTATTTTCTGACCCTGAAAAGTATCGCGCATTAGTGAATATTGGCGGCATCGCCAATATCACGGTTTTACCTCCCAGCCAGTCAACAAAGCCGCCAAAGGGCTTCGATACTGGCCCAGGTAATACCCTCATGGATCATTGGATTAAACGGCACCAAAACCTGCCCTACGATAAGCATGGCAACTGGGCGCGGCAAGGCCAGGTGCATGCTGAGCTGTTAGCACGGCTGTTGGAAGATAAGTATTTTGCACTTTCCCCCCCTAAAAGTACGGGGCGTGAGTATTTTAATCCTGCATGGCTAGCCAATTACTTGTCACAATTTAATGCACCAGCAGACAAACCACAGCATCCCCGTCAGCAAGGAGACGCAAATACGTCCCCTTCCTCTATTCCCCCTCAAGATGTGCAAGCCACTTTGCTTTCACTGACCGCACAAACTATTGCTGATGATGTTGCTCGCGAACTTAACGAGTGTGGCGCCAATGACGAGAAAAGCGACGTCGTCATTTGCGGTGGAGGCGTATTTAATCTCGCCCTTATGCAACAGTTAAAAGACCGGCTTCCAGCCTATAGGGTTGTAACCAGCGAGGCGCTTGGCATACATCCCCAACACGTTGAAGGCGCCGCCTTTGCGTGGCTAGCCTATGCATATATTCACGATATTCCCGGTAATATTCCCGCTGTCACTGGCGCATCTGCCGCAACGGTACTGGGCGGGTTATACAAATAACTACACAGGTATAGATAAACATACCTTTAGCACAAATAATCATTGTCTGCTTCCCCTTCACTAGGCTAAACTTTATACTAAAGTCGAATCTATCATCACCTTCCAAGCAGCTTCGTCACTTCAGATTAAACGCAGTGCAAATAACACAACCTGTTTGACTTGTTTAATAAACGCATGAAAAAGGAGATTTCGCGTTGTCAGGAGAAAAGAAAACCGTTCTGGTTGTAGACGATACCCCGGAAAATATCGACCTACTATCAGCTGTACTTAGCCCTTATTTTAAAGTTAAAGCTGCCATGAACGGTGCCTTAGCGATTAAAATTGCGCAGGGTAAAAACAAACCCGATATTATTCTCCTTGACGTCATGATGCCCGACCTAGACGGCTATGAAGTTTGCCGCCGCCTAAAAAAGGATGTGTCTACCGCCGCAATTCCTGTCATTTTTGTCACCGCAAAAAGTGAAATTGAAGACGAGCAAAAGGGCTTCGATTTAGGCGCTGCCGACTATATCGCCAAACCAATAAGCCCGCCCATCGTCGTGTCGAGAGTTAAAGCTCAGATTGCACTTTACGATCAGGCGCGTCACCTTGAAGCACTTGTTGCACAACGCACAGAAGACTTGCACCACACGCGTCTTGAGATTATTCGTCGCTTAGGCAAAGCAGCAGAATACAAAGATAACGAAACCGGCATGCACGTTATTCGCATGAGTTACTTCAGCAAATTCCTCGCTGAAAAATTAGATGTGTCTGAAGAATGGATAGACCTTCTTCATAACGCTGCCCCTATGCATGATGTGGGAAAAATAGGTATTCCTGATTCAATTTTGCTAAAGCCAGGCAGGCTTGATCCGCAAGAGTGGGAGATCATGCAAAAACATGCGCAGTTCGGATGCGAAATTATCGGCGATAGTGACGAGCCCTTGCTAAATATGGCTAGAGAAATCGCGCTTTATCACCATGAAAAATGGGATGGAAGTGGTTACCCTCAGGGTATAAAAGGAGAGGCTATTCCGCTTTCTGCACGAATTGTAGCGATTACCGATGTATTTGATGCGCTAACGAGTGAGCGCCCCTACAAAAAAGCGTGGAGCGAAGAACGCGCAATTGCACTGATAGAATCTGAAGCTGGTAAGCATTTCGACCCTACTCTTGTTCCCCTGTTTTTAGAATGTTTAGAAGAAATTAGGGAAATACAAACACGTTTCGGCGACGAGATATTTGCAGCGCACAAATAAGGTGTTCGTCATGCCCACCGACATTCACGCGAAGAAGAGCCCATGATGCGACATTTCCCCTATCGCACTGGCAGTGCATATATCGTAAGGGCAATGATAGCCATTTTGCTATTTTGTTGCGCTTTGCTTCCCGTGCATGGTCAACAAAAAATTGAAAGCCTTTCTCTTCACGACGGCCTACTTAACCCCCAGGTTTACGATGTCGCTAAAGACGAGCAAGGCTTTATTTGGTTTGGGACTGCCGACGGTGTAAAGCGTTACGACGGCTACACATTCACCTCATTTCGACACGATAAAAATACCCCTTCCTCGCTGTCAAATAACAGTGTTGGCGCCATGCTCATCGACAGCAAAAATAGGTTGTGGATAGGCACCTGGGGAGGGGGACTAAACCTCTATCAACGAAAAACGCAAAACTTTAAGCACTTCTTGCAAGATGAAGAAAACCCGTCGTCATTAGGTGGGAATAAAATCCAAGCTATTTTCGAATCGCGTTCAGGGCAAATTTGGATAGGCACCAATGGTGGGGGCTTAAACCTGTTTAACGACGTCGACAATACCTTTGTTAGATTTGAACATAACCCTAATGATAAAACCTCACTCGGTCACAACCGCGTTTGGAGTATTGCCGAGGATCCTAGCAATAATATCTGGGTTGGCACCTCTGATGGGCTGTATAGAAAATCCCGTTATACCACCCAATTTGAACGTTTTGGTGATACGCCTAATGGCCTAGATCACCCAGAAGTACGAGCGATTTATATTAATAAAAAAGGGTATATGTGGATAGCGACACGCAATAGTTTTGGCCGCTTTTATCCTAAATCTAATCGCTACGCTCCCATTGAGTTCCCTGCTGGAGCCATACCTAGCGTCACTAAAATTACCCCTTACGAAGATGCGCTGCTGCTTTCTACCTTTGCCGGTATTTTTAAATTCAATACCCGCAAAGCCACTTTCGAGCCCGCGGCTGAGAATGGTGATTGGGCATTGTTAGACAACCGCGACGTCCGGCAAGTTATGGTTGAATCCTCCGGTCTGCTGTGGGCGGCCACCCGCTACTCAGGGATAAAAAAAGTGTTTCTAAACCCACCTCGCTTCCAGGGTTGGACAAATATTCTAAGCAACCAAATGTTGTCGGGGTTGTTTTCGCAAATAATTTCTATGGCGCAAAAACCCAATGGAGAAATGTGGCTGGGTACAGGAAGAAGCTTGGTTAATTTCGACGGTATATCTAAATTTACCCCACAGATGTCACAAGAAAATTTAGACAATTTGAATCGCCTTCGTATTGATAGCATGACCTACGATAACAACGAGGGGCTATACCTAGGCACCGACTTTGGTCTTTATTATTTAGCCACCTCTTCCAGTGATTTAGAAGAAATAGCCTTAGACTGGGCTGGCGGTTTAAACAACACGGTTGAATGGGTGGCGCACGACGCTGAGGGTTGGCTATGGTTGAATTTAGCCAAGTATCGCCATGTAGTGCGCTGGAACCCTAAAACGAACGAAGTGCAGCGTTACCTTGATGAAGTTGATGCGGAGTTCACTTTTATTGACAATCAAAATAACGCTTGGGTGGGCACCCAAGGAGAAGGCTTGTTTCGAATTGACCCATCAACGCAAGGGGTTATCAACTACAACGCTAATGACGATGCAAACACCTTAAGCAGCAACCATATCAATGCGGCTATGCAGGCAATTGACGATACTATTTGGTTCGCGACTAACCGCGGCTTAGAAAAATATACGCCGTCTACAAAGTCATTTGAAACCATCAGTTTAGATATTGATGGTGTAGGGTTCGCGGTACTGTCTTTGGTGCAAGACCGTCAAGGAATGCTGTGGCTAGCCACCTCGAAAGGCATCTATCGGCTAAACCCTAATACTCAGGAATTTCAGTATTTTACCACTAACGACGGTTTACACAGCAATACTTTCCTCCCCCGCTCCGCCTTGTTAGCCTCTGATGGTTTTATTTATTTTGGCAGTATAGATGGGCTTACCGGCTTCAATCCTAATGCCGTTAGTGCCAACGACGCAATTCCCCCGCTCGCCATTACTGGCGTTGAAATAGACGGCGAAGAAGTGTTTCCCGTACCCACGTCTTTGGTACTTCCTAACGACTATAAACAACTCACCATAACGTTTGCAGCTCTCGATTACCATGCGAGTGAAGATAACCAATATCGCACCCGCCTAGTTAACTACTATGATACGTGGAGTGACATAACCGATCGCTACACAGTGTCTTATGCGCGCATGCAACCTGACACCTACCTTTTTGAAGTGATTGGCAGTAATAACCATGGTACCTGGAACCTTAAACCGCAAACCTTAACACTGATTGTACCGCCCTTATGGTATCAAACACTGTGGTTCAAAATATTAGCCCCACTTAGCCTGTTACTGCTTATCTACGCTTTTTATAAAAACCGGCTTAACAAGCATTATGCAACCGAGAAATACCTCTCTGCCCAAGTAGAGCGAAGAACGCGAGATATATTTGTACTAGGCGATGTAGGGCGCGACCTCGCTGCCACTACGGATACAGAAAACATTGCGAAACTGCTGTTTCAGCAACTCGACCAAGCTCTTGAAGCGAATAGCTTTATGGTGGGCCTATATCACCCGCAATCCCATCAAGTGAGTTTTATTTTCACCATGGTTGACGGCCAACGTAGTCAACCGACATCCGTTGATACCAATCAATCTAATGACCCTGTCGCTTGGACAATCAATTGCAAGAGAGAGTTTATTGCACAAACAACAGAACAATGGGAGCAGGCCGGATTAGCGCCTTCGCAATGCTTTAATGGTGAACACACCCAATCGGCGGTATGCCAGCCGCTAATGGCAGGAAACACCTTGCTAGGAGTAGTCGCCATCTATGCAAACGCGCCAAACGCATTTGATACATCACAAGTAAATATTTTTCGCATTGCCTCAAGCTTTGCGTCTGTTGCCATATCAAACAGTTTGTCATTTAAAGAGTTAGCTGAAGCAGAACAACGATTAGAGCTGGCTATGACGGGCGCGAATGCCGGTACCTGGGAATGGGATCCTGCCAGCGATACCTTGATTACCAACGCGGTATGGGCCTCGATGCTTGGCTATACCAAGGATGAGCTAGCGTCTCGATATGGTGCAGATACGAATATTCTTCCGTTTTTAATTCACCCTGATGATAAAGAAAAGTGCGAACTTGGCTTAAAAAGGCACCTGAGCAACGAAACACATGATTACCGCTGCGAGTATCGAATGCAATGTGCTGATGGTGCATACAAATGGGTGCTGAGCGTAGGCCGCGCAGTCAGAGAAAACAGCGACACTCACTCCCTTAAAATGTTTGGTATTCACCTTGATGTGAATACAGCCAAAGCCATGGAGACCGCGTTAAAAGAAGCGAAAGAAAAGGCAGAAAGCGCAACACAAGCTAAGTCAGATTTTCTTTCCAATATGTCCCATGAAATTCGCACGCCCATGAATGCTATCATAGGCATGAGCCACCTTGCCTTACAAACCCAATTGAATGCAAAGCAGCAAAACTATATTGAGAAAGTGCACCGTAGCGCCGAGTTACTGCTGGGAATTATCAACGACATCCTCGACTTTTCTAAAATTGAAGCGGGTCGTTTAGAAATTGAAGAAATTCCGTTTGAGCTAGACGACGTGCTCGAAAACATGGCAAACGCCATCGCTTTTAAGGCCGATGAAAAAGGGATAGAACTTTACTTCGACATAGACAATGACGTACCCAAAACCTTTATTGGAGATCCCTTAAGACTTGGCCAAATTCTACTAAATTTAGGAAATAATGCGGTTAAGTTCTCCAACGAAGAGGGGGAGATAGTTGTCGTGGTGAAATTACGCAACGAAAACCACTCACATTGTTGCCTTGAATTTTGCGTGTCGGACAACGGCATAGGCATGACGCCGGAACAAAAAGGGAAATTATTCCAATCCTTTAGCCAAGCAGATTCCTCTATTACACGAAAATATGGCGGCACTGGGCTTGGACTCGCAATATCAAAAGATCTTGTGGGGCTAATGGGCGGAGACATTTGGGTTGAGTCTGAAATAGATAAAGGCAGTCAATTCTTCTTTACCGTTAATTTAGGCTACAGAGAATCAGAAAGAACCAATATACAACATAGCGTAAAACCACACTTAAATATCCTGGTCGTTGACGACAGTGAAACCGCCAGAGAGGTATTGCATAGCCAACTCACAAGCTTTGGCATCCAACATAAAGTGGTTAGTAGCGGTCATGAAGCCATGACTTTGTTAGAACAACAACACATACAGCCCTTTGATTTAATTCTTATGGATTGGAAAATGCCACACATGGATGGGCTCGAAACCGTGGCTCAGATTCGTCAACACGCTTCAATTTGCTATCAGCCTAAAATTATCATGGTGACTGCATTCAACAGTAACGACATGGAAGAAGAAACCAAACACCTTGATATTGAGAATACGTTAACCAAGCCTGTTACCGCGTCCACGTTATTAGAGGCCATATCACGCAGTGTCGGGGTAAATAAGGTCGCTAAGACCAGGTTAAAAAGTGCCAATGACAATACCGCCTTTGCACACATTCTTGGCGGCCTACACCTACTTCTGGTTGAAGATAACGAGATGAACCAGGAATTAGCGTGTGAATTACTTGATGCCGTAGGTGTAAAAACAACGGTGGCTGAAAATGGTGAGGTAGCACTCACGCTACTGGAAAAACACAACGTTGACGGCGTGCTAATGGACTGCCAAATGCCTGTTATGGACGGCTATTCCGCCACTCGAGAAATTCGCAAAAAAGCAAAATATCAAACGCTGCCTATTATTGCCATGACAGCGAATGTGATGGCCGACGATATCGCCAAAGTTAGCGCCTGTGGCATGAATGCCCACATTGCAAAACCCATAAACGTGAGGGTGATGTACGAAACCCTTAGCCGTATTTTAGTGCCGTCAAAGATTCATGCTATTACTGAAAATAATGACCCCGAGCACGTTGAATTCCCTGTTAATTCTATTTCTGGCGTGGATCTTCAAAAAGGGCTTTTATCCGCCAATTACAATGTTGCACTTTATCAAAAGCACCTGCTGAAATTTGCCGAAAAATATCGGTATTTTGCGCACACGCTGAAGACATCGATAGAAGAAGGTCGTTACAAAGATGTTACCCGTGAAATCCATACATTGAAGGGGTTAGCGGGCAGTATTGGGGCACAAACATTATACCAAGACGCAGAGATTCTGGAACGTAAGTTAAATACCAATATCCACATCGAAGCTGATGAAGCCACAGCCACCATGCTAGAGAGTTTGCAACGTGTGGTTTCATCCATTGACGCTGTCGACGCGCAGCTCACTGCGACAGAGTCCCTGCAAAACGACAGCATTGATGTTGAAACATTTACCGCAAGATTACACCAACTGCTCGACTTACTTGACGATTATGACACTGAAGCAGTAGACGTGGTGGAAGAACTCAACAGAAATGCAAAAGGCCTGTCCTGCGAAGTTATCAGTGAGCTTGAGTGCATAGCAAAAGCGCTGCGGCTGTACGACTTTGAAACTGCAACTACCCACGCTAACAAGCTTCTTAACATTGTGTAGTCACAGATCCCAGGCCCCCCCTTGATGGTCGTTTTTCAAGCCCCCTCAATATTCAATTTCACACTATGAAAGATATTTTTGCACTCACCTTCACCATTGAATCAATCCAAGAAGAAGCCATTTAAGTAATCACTACATGTTAAATAAAACCGCATATAAAGGATTACAAAATGACAGACTCTGCTCTTTTTCGCCCACTGACATGGGCCGATAACAGCCTTAACAATAGAATGGTTCTTGCGCCTATGACCCGAGGCCGTGCTGGCAGCGATCGCATCCCTAATAAAATAATGGGGGATCACTACGTACAGCGAGCTGATGCAGGATTAATTATTACCGAAGCCACCGCAATTTCAAAAGAAGGAATAGGTTGGGTAGATTCACCGGGGATCTACACTGACAAAATGGTTGATGGCTGGCGTTCAGTGGTTGATCGCGTCCATGAAGTGGATGGCAAAATAGTGCTTCAGCTATGGCACACAGGCAGAGCATCACACAGTGACTTCCATGACGGTGCCCTTCCCCTTTCTGCTTCTGCTATTGCTATTCAAGGGGATGAGATTCATACCCCAAAAGGTAAAAAAGCGTACGAAGTGCCAAAAGCGATGTCGTACGATGATATTCAGCGCACGGTTAATGATTATAAAAAGGCCGCCGTCAATGCGAAAGCCGCAGGCTTCGACGGTATCGAAGTGCATGCTGCCAATGGCTACCTGATCAATCAGTTTTTGGACAGTCGTAGCAACCAACGTGATGACAAATACGGCGGGAACCTTGAAAATCGCTATCGTTTTTTACACGAGATTCTCGATGCAGTGTTCGATGTATGGCCTGCGGAAAACGTAGGGGTTCGCCTTTCTCCCAATGGCGTGTTTAACGATATGGGCGCCGACGACTTCAGAGAAACCTTCACCTACGTGGCTCAGCAGTTAAATAAGCGCAAGCTGGGTTACTTGCATGTCATGGACGGCCTCGCATTTGGCTTTCATGAGCGGGGGGAGCCTATGTCACTGGCAGAGTTTAGAGCGCTTTATGATGGTTTGTTGATAGGCAATTGTGGTTACACTAAGGCAGATGCCGAACAGCGTATTAATGATGGCGATGCAGACATGATTGCGTTTGGCCGCCCTTGGATCACCAATCCAGATTTACCCACCCGATTTAAACACGACTACCCATTGGCGGCATTTGATGACCCGTCTACTTGGTACGGTGGAAGTGAAGAAGGGTATACAGATTTTCCCACCTATCGCGAGAAAACGGGTAAAGACGCGATGACTTCTCTCACCTGATGTCAGGCTTAGGAAGATTAAGTGCGCTAACCGCTTTTTCATTGGCAGTTAGCGTATCTTCAATTCGTTAAATTGGTGTTCTGATTAATTAAAGTTCGATGTTTCGCTGGCCAAAACAGCCAGCTTTTCTAAACAAGACATCCATGCATATTGATGTTGATCTGTTTCATCTTGATTGGCAAAGCCACTTTGCATGACCACCAGTCTAACCTGACCATCATTCACCGCTTCAAAATGAACATCTACCGCTGTCATCACTGAGTCTTCCAAGTTATCTTCCCATGCCCAGGAAAATGCAAGCTTCTCGTTTGCTAACACGGTCACGTATTCGCCGGTCAAGGATATTTCTGTGCCATGGGGTTCTAGCATTTTAATGCGGTAACGGCCACCTTCTTTAAAATCACTCATAACCTGGGTTACGCTGCAATCGCCTGGAGCAAACCACTCTGATAAATATTCAGGCTCGTGAAAAGCTGCGTAGATAAACGGTAAGCTTCCGTCTAATGTGACATCTATAGTAAATTGATGCATGAAAACACCCTTAGTGATGATACAACGAAAAAATCCCGAGCCTGTGAAACTAATAGGCTCGGGTGAAGGAGAACATCTTCATTGCTTTTATCGGCATGGTTAGGAAATAACTTAACCACATATTTGTTAGACTTTTTGTTATATCGCCAACGCTAAAAACAACAACTTGAAGTCAAAAATATAACGAGATATCCCATTGCGTTAAAGGACTGTGTCGTTAATCATCGTCATAACAAGAGGAAGGATGAGTTTACCGTGGAGTATTTAAACCAATGACACGCCCCTTTTTACCCGCTTTGCCTATCACCATTTTAAGCCAAAACGCTGACGCCATACGCACAGCACTCCATACTGCTATGAAGAAAAACAGCTGTTTAAAAGCAGGGCCAGAAGTGGTGATAAGACAAGCCACAGACACCCCTTCACAGATTAATTGTGACGCCGTTGAGGTCATGATTGCCGACCCAGATTTAGCCGCACAAATTATTCCTGACTGCACAAATTTAACCTGGTGCCAGTCTACCTGGGCTGGGAACGCGCCTTTGCTTAACGGAGGCAAAACCGACTACACCTTGACCGCACTAAGAGGGGTATTTGGGCCGCTCATGCGTGAATATGTCTTTGCTTACCTTTTGCAACATGCAAGAAACCTCGACGGATTTGCTGAACAGCAAGCCGCTACGCCCCCTCGGTGGGAATCGGCTACACGCATGCCTTTGCGTGGGCAAACACTAGGGATAATAGGCGTGGGAGATATTGGCAAAGCGTTAATGCCGGTGGCACAAAGCTTTGGAATGACAGTGATTGGTGTCTCGCGAAGTGGTAACGCGGTTAAGGGGGTTAAACGCATGTATGCCACCGCAGAACTTCACCAGTTTGCCCAACAGGCAGATCATGTGGTTAATCTCATGCCTGACACGCCGGGCACCTATGGGCTACTAAACGAAGACTTTTTTGCCTGTTTAAAGCCTCACAGCATCTTTATTAATGCAGGCCGTGGAAACGCAGTAGATGACGAAGGGCTTCTTAGCAGCCTCGACAAGCACCATCTTGCCCATGCTGTGCTAGATGTATTTACACAAGAACCTTTGCCTAGCTCACACCCTTTTTGGCGCCATCCTAAGCTAACCGTTACCGCGCACACAGCAGCAGAGTCTCGCCCTGCTGATGTGGCGAGCGTGTTTCTCGACAATGCCACACGCTTTGCTCATGGTGACACATTGCTGTACCAATGTGATTTTGCAAAAGGATATTAAGCCTTTCTGAGTCACTAATCTCGTGGGTTAGTGGCCGTAATTTCAATTCGGTCTTGGTGTTTTTCATGAAATTCCAGTAACTGTGGATAGGCTTTCATGTCGTGTAATTCTCTAAACAACACCCAGTCAATCATAGTATAAAGGCATATTTCAGGGTAACTCCAGCCACTGAAGCCACCTTGACTTAACTGCTCAGAAAGGGTGGAAAGTACTGCTTCAATCCGCTCGTTTTGTAAGCTGAAGTATAATTTGTCTTGGGTTATATCTATATCAGAGCGCTTCAATAACATCAGCTGTACAAAAGAATCGTTAGCGGCGTCGATTAGTGTCAGCTGGTTTTCTTCTTCCCAACTCAGCCCGTCATGGTCTAACTTTTCTGCTAAATAGTTGTAAATGACACGAGAGTCGAAAATCATTTCGCCATCATCTTCTAAACAAGGCACTTTTAATGTGGGGTTGCGAGACGCTAAAAGCGCTCTATCTTCACCCGAAAAAATCTGCAAATTTAAGAATTCATGCTCTGTTGAAAATAAAACAATACGAATACGGCGAACATAAGGAGAAGTGGTTGAACCATAAAGTTTCATAAAATACGTCCATAAATTGAACTAGCTTAAGAAACCAGTGTAGCCAGATAAAATGAAGATTGGGAAATGATTTTTAACAAGAAGAAGACAGGCATACGGAATAATACGATGTATGCCTAGTTTTCATTTACTGTCGCTGACTACACGCTAAAGCTAGCGCCACATCCGCATGTGGTGGTGGCATTGGGGTTTTCAACCAAAAACCGTGACCCTTCTAACCCGTCAACGTAATCCACCACACCGCCAACTAAGTATTGTAAACTCATGGGGTCGACCACGAGTGTTACGCTATCCTTTTCGATAGTCATATCGCCGTCGTTAACTTTTTCATCAAATGTGAAGCCGTATTGAAAGCCCGAACATCCACCGCCAGTCACGTACACACGCAACTTTAGGTCGGGATTCTCTTCTTCTGTCACAAGGGCTTTAACCTTCGCTGCCGCTGCATCAGAAAACTCAATTGGCAACGCTGTTTCTACAGTCATACCCACCTCTTAATAAACCGAGTGCCTATGCACTTTTGCTTGAGCGCAATTATCTAATACTTGCGTACTGCTAGCAACTATTGGGGCAAAACTTAACGAATCAAGCTTAGTTTACGACATCAGCCAATACATTAACCCAGCTCCTACCATACTCCCTAGCATGAGCGCAGCGATTAACAGCGTCCACATGGGGGCAAATCGTACTTCTGTTTCAGCCTGAGAGCCTTGTGGCGGAATAACCTTTAAGTCAGCTTGATCAATATTAAACACGGCGCACATCGCCATGACTGTTTCGGTCGACGCATTACCGGTCTTTTCAACCCGTTGTACTGTTCTTAAACTCACTGAACATAGGTCAGCGAACGCTTGTTGTGTCCATTGGTACTGCTGCCTAAGCGCTTTTACCCGAGACGCGTTAACTTCCACAATAAGCCCCTCCTAGGCTGGGGCAAACTGCATAAATAAGGCTAGCGCGGCACCACCTATCAGCAAGCCAAAGAGAAAGCCCACTCCAATAATCTTAATAAACGATTTAGCAGAGTCAAAAGCCGCCTTTTCCTGCTTGGCAATTAGCCTGTTGTTTTTGAAAAGACTGCATTCAAGTCGCCCGGTAAGAATATTGTCCATTTCAAAGGTCACCCTGTAAGCCTGCTCTGCGTGGGTAAAAGTGTGGCTACTTTTAACCTTGAACATTTCACGCTTATCCGAAACGGGATTATCATTGACGTATACCGTTTCCCGACCAGACCACATAGAACCATTGACGGCAATGTCTACGCTTTCATCGTTGAAGTAAAACCAATATCCCTCTCTAATACCAGATGTTGCCATTTTCGTTTTTTCGTTGCTTGTCGTATTTGTTGAGTGTGCCATAGTTTTTCCTTTTTCACCTCATCATCTTATTTATTCCCGTTGGCTAATTCATCGCCTCCACGGCCATTCCAACGCCTTTCACCTCACAGATTGCAGCAGACGCTTATTGAGATTGTGCGCTTGCCGCCAAACCGAGTGCCAAGGAATTTAAGCAAGACTTTGATGAGTACCGTGACGACAAACCACCGTCAGTGCTATAGTTTGGCGGTGTCACGTTTGATGACGCCCCTTATGACATCTTATGACACTACCTATTTTCAAAGAAGATTCGAGTTAGCAAGCGCTTACATACAAAAACCAGGCACCGTATTAATAATTGAAGACTACGCGAACCAACGTGAGGATTTTATGGAAGAACACGCCAAGTTATCTGCACCACCTCAGTTAGAGGAAACATTTCCCCCCTCACAATTTGAGCAAAAAGATGACTACAAGCGTGCTCTCAAAGAATGGCAACAAGCCCTTTTTCACGTTCAGCAAGCCTACTACCACCAAAACAAAAGGGCGCTGATTATTTTTGAAGGCTGGGATGCAGCGGGAAAAGGAGGGGCAATTCGCCGGGTAACGGAGCAGTTAGATCCTAGAGGGGTACAAGTCTACCCTATCGCGAAGCCCACTTCCGAGGAAATGAATAAGCATTTTCTCTATCGTTTCTGGATGAAGATCCCCTCACCTGGCACATTTGCAATTTTAGATCGCTCCCATTATGGAAGGGTATTGGTTGAACGTATCGATAACCTTGCAACACAAAATGAATGGCAACGTGCTTACCACGAAATCAACGAGTTTGAAAAAACGTTAAGCGACGATGCGGTGCGTATAGTGAAGGTGTTTATGCATATTTCAAAGGACGAACAGCGACGCCGCTTTGAGGAGCGATTAAATAACCCTTATAAGCGCTGGAAGCTGACCAAAGAAGATTTGCATAATAGAGCGAAACGAGAGGAATATATTACCGCCATTAATCAAATGCTGGCTAAAACGCACACCCGCTTCGCACCATGGAAAGTGATAAATGGGGAGCATAAGTGGCAAGCACGGGTAGATACGCTAAAGTACATCACCTCAAAACTAAGTGAAGGGGTAGACATAGCACCGCCGCCATTAGATGCGTCTTTAATCAAAATGGCCGCCTCTCAATTAGATATTGATGAAACGGCCATTCGCTAACAGTGATTAACTGTCAGGCAGCGTCACATTAAGTTCTAACACGCTACAGTCGTCATTGTTATCAAGCTGTACTGAGACCTGGTCGTCAGCAATGGTGACGTATTTACGGATAACCTGAATGATTTCCTGTTGCATCATAGGAAGATAGTCTGGTTCCGTTCGCTTTTTACGCTCATGAGCGACAATGATTTGGAGTCGCTCTTTGGCCACTGCTGCAGTGCTTGGCTTTTGCTTCTTTTTGAGCAAATCGAAAATACCCATTACTTCCCTCCTAATAGACGCTTGAAGAATCCTTTTTTCTCAGCTTCAAGGAAACGATGTTCTACCGTTTCGCCTAATAGACGTTTAACTGCATCTGCATAGGCTTGACCAGCATTGGCTTCTTCATCAAGAATAACAGGTTGCCCTTGGTTCGAGGCTTTTAACACAGACTCGGATTCAGGGATAACCCCAAGTAAAGGTATCGCCAATATTTCCTCAACATCAGCCACACTTAGCATCTCTGCGCTTTCAACCCGGGTAGGATTATAACGGGTTAATAATAGATGCTCTTTCACCGCTTTGCCTTGTTCAGCGCGCATAGACTTGCTTTGCAAAATACCTAAAATACGATCTGAGTCCCTCACTGAGGACACTTCTGGGTTAGTCACAACAATGGCTTCATCAGCAAAATAAAGTGCCATTTGTGCGCCCTGCTCGATACCTGCTGGGGAATCACAAATAATAAAATCGAAGTCTTCTTTTAGTTCGTCAAGCACCGCTTGAACACCATCGATGGTAAGCGCGTCTTTATCACGGGTTTGTGAAGCGGGTAAAATAAAGAGGTTGTCGGTTCGCTTATCTTTTATTAATGCTTGTTTTAGCGAAGCTTCTTTATTAATCACATTCACGAAGTCGTACACTACGCGACGTTCGCAGCCCATGATAAGATCTAGGTTTCTTAGACCAACATCAAAATCAATGACAACCGTTTTATGACCGCTAAGTGCAAGCCCAGTACTGATTGCTGCACTTGATGTGGTTTTACCCACACCTCCCTTTCCTGATGTCACTACAATTATTTTAGCCATTATTTATTCCTCGACGGCATCTTGTTGTCTCAAGCAATAGGCTCGATATGTAAGGATTCGTCTTCTAAGTAGATTTGAGCGGGTTGCTTCCAGCACGATGTTTTGACTTTGTCGTGCATAATAAATTGCCCCGCAATTGATATGAGTTCTGCATCTAACGACTGGCAGAATACCCGCGCTTGAGTATTCCCTTTCACCCCAGCTAGGGCTCTCCCTCTTAGCGTACCGTACACATGAATATTACCATCGGCTAAGACTTCTGCGCCTTCGCTAACCGCCGCGGTAATCACGAGATCACTGCCTTCCGCATAAACTTGCTGGCCTGAACGCACAGGTCGATTAACCACTTTCGCGGGCTTAATAGCTGGCACTGGTGCGATTTGTGGAGGCGAGGCAGGCTTGGGCGCTTCGTGGTTAGCGCCATCAGAGGCCGTTTTTGTGCTTGATGGTTTGAGCGTGCTTTCCGTAAACTTACTTTGGCTAACATCAGCCAAACCAAGGTCGTTAATCACCGACTTCAAATTCAGTGTGTTGCCACGCACTGCCATGGGCTGAAGCTCAAATTTACGGCATAGCGCCACCAGCAATTCTAGTTCGGTGGCAGACAAGGACGTATTTAGATGAAGAATAAGGGATGAACGAGTAAAAAATTGCGGCGCGCTCGCCACTTTTTGGGCAAGTTGCGATTCAAACCTGTCGGGGTCAAATTCGATAACCTCTAACACTATGCTAGTAAGCGTAGTGCCTTTCATTCGAAAGCACGTATCTGTCATTAACTATTCCTGAGTAATTTTTTGCGCACGCACCCATTTAAAGGGCTTTGGCGAGTATGCACTCTACCAAATTCCCCTTCAACGGCAATAGCCAAGTGCGTATCATCTCACTAAGCGCTCAATTAATAGGCAGTTAAATTTTAAACCCGTAATAAATAGCGAAACCTAAGCAAGTTACACTAAATTCTGCGTACGCCAGCGACAGGTTTTGCTGCGACACACAAACCACATTTACTCGCTATTATCAGTTAGTTTTACTGGGTCTAACAGGGTAATGAGTTCTTCTTTTGGTATATCGGTCATTTCCAATGCCACATCTAGCACAGGACGCTTTTGTTTGTAAGCCGCCTTAGCAATTTCTGCCGCTTTGCTATAACCAATGATAGGATTAAGTGCGGTGACGAGTATGGGGTTTTTCTCAAGCGCCTGATCTAAATTTTCCTGATTCACACTAAAGCCTTTAATGGCTTTTTCCCCCAGTTGAGTGGCGCTTGTAGTCATTAAATGAATGCTCGACAACAAATTGCTCGCAATCATAGGTAACATAACGTTTAACTCAAAGTTACCCGACTGCCCACCAACTGAAATAGCGGAATCGTTACCCATCACCTGTGCGCTAGCCATCGCTACCGCTTCCGGAATAACGGGGTTTATCTTACCTGGCATAATGGACGATCCCGGTTGCAATGCCGGCAATGCTATTTCGCCTAACCCCGCTAAAGGACCGGAATTCATCCAGCGTAAATCGTTGGCAATTTTCATCAACGAAACGGCGGTAGATTTTACGCATCCCGACAAGGTAACAGCGTTGTCTTGCGCACTAATGAGGGAAAACACATTTTCTGCTTGTTTAAACGCAATCCCGGTCATATCAGACAGTTCCCGTGCCACTTCTTGGCCAAAATCTGGATGGGCATTAACACCTGTGCCCACCGCTGTTCCGCCTTGCGCCAATTGTTGAATTGAAGGGAGCACTGCATTGAGTGTTTGAATTTGCTGGCTGATTTGTGAGGACCAAGCCCGAAGACTTTGATCCATCCTCACTGGCATGGCGTCCATCAGATGGGTACGCCCTGTTTTACAAAAACAAGCAACTTCGTCGGCTTTTTCTTCAATGATACTCACCAACGCTTTAAGAGCAGGTAACAACCGTTGGCTGACTTCTAAAGCAGCACTGATATGTATTGTGGTGGGGATAACATCATTAGAACTTTGCCCACAGTTAACGTGATCGTTGGGGTGAATATCTTGCTGACTATCTCGCCGGGCAATATGGGCAATGACTTCGTTAGCATTCATGTTGGTACTGGTGCCTGACCCTGTTTGAAACACATCCACAGGAAAATGCTTCAAAATATCGTCTGCTAACAAGGTATCACACGCCTTAATAATGGCAGTCGCCTTACTTTCATCTAACGTGGCTAAGTTTAAATTGGCCTGTGCGGCGGCTTTTTTCTGTAGTATTAAAGCCTGAAGAAATGCCAGCGGCATGCGCTGCCCGCTAATAGGAAAGTTTTGAATGGCTCGTTGGGTTTGTGCGCCATAGAGTGCATCTTTAGGGACGTCTAGTTCGCCCATACTGTCTCGCTCAGTTCGCGTTGCTTTCATGGTTTATTTCCCTAACCGTTAACCTATAAGAAGTGTTGTTAGCCTTTCTATTAAAAGACTCACTAGCTTGTGAGTTTGTACTACGGAATATCACGCCTTGATCAATCCTTAAACCGCAGCGGCAAACGTAAACCACTATGGCGCCTCCCCCTATTCACGCCCACCCCATATCCAAAACCCGGCGGACAGCATCTAGTATCAAACGAAACAAGCTTAATGATAATCATTAGCATTAACAATGATCTCATAGTATGCTTGTTTCGTAACGTTAAACAAACCAAGTTCTCAATGCGATATTTCTTCGTTTGTAAAACCACCCATTTAAGGATTTTCGACCATGTTAAAACGTTTGTTATTTTGCGCTAGCACCTTACTCGTTTCACAATTTAGTCTGGCTGATGAGTGTTCAACCACTATCGAGAGTAATGATGCTATGCAGTACAACAAAAGTGAACTTGTTATTCCTGCCACCTGTGAAGACTTTACTGTCACCCTGAAACACACGGGAAACCTCCCCAAGCAGGCAATGGGCCATAATTGGGTAATGACCAAAGAGGCTGATGCACAGCCGGTGGCCACTGCAGGAATTAGCGCAGGAATGGAAAACAATTATATCAAGCCTGACGATGAACGTGTTATTGCCGCCACTGATATTATTGGCGGCGGTGAATCAACCTCTACCACCTTTTCAGTGAAGGGCCTAAACAAATCTGATGCCTATCTTTTCTTCTGCTCTTTCCCAGGCCACATTGGCATTATGAAGGGCACAGTGACCTTTGAAAGTTAGTGTTTTTTATTGAGAAACGGCTAGCCGTTTCTCTTTTCCTCAAAAAGGCAATCCAGTGACATCAATGACCACGACCTCACGCACCCTGCTGTCAGTGATTAATCAGCACCCTTATTTGATAAACAAGCGGGTGATACTGCCCGTCATCTTGTCGGTATTACTGGGGTTAAGCGCGACTCGTGAAGTCACAATCGCGGTACTGTCAGACGCTTACTTTCAGGTTGCCGCATTCGTTTATGCTTCGTTAGCGCTTTACTACCTTGCTACGTTAAGAATATCGGCAGAAGCGATAAGCCGATTTATGAACCAACATCCAGTTTATGAAGTTGGGCTGGCTGCATGCCTTGGTGCCCTGCCCGGCTGCGGCGGTGCCATTATCGTCGTCACTCAATACACCAAGGGAGTCACTAGCTTTGGGGCGGTGGTGGCAGTATTAACAAGCACCATGGGGGACGCCGCATTTCTGCTTTTAGCGCAATCCCCCATTGACGGCTTAACCGTTATGGCAGTAGGCGTTGTGGTAGGAAGTCTTACGGGTTTAGTGGTCAACAAATTTCATAACTACAAACCCTCTGACACCCTAAAGGATACGGCTGTCTCCGAGACATCTCTATCAACTGAAAGTGAGGCGAACCTCAGCCTTGGTGATAACGTTAAGCGAGCATCGATTAAGTTTTGGATGGCGGTAGCCATACCTTCTTTAGCCATCGCCTTAGGCATTGCCCTTCAACTCCCCGTTCATCAATACCTTGGAATATCAGCAAAATCCCTTGGATATATAGGCGCAACACTCTGTTTTATTGGCATTTCGCTCTGGGCATTTAGCGGCTCATCTACCGGTTACGCTTCCATCACAAAAGAGGAGGCTATTTCGCCCCCGGTAAGCTGGCAAGAAAAGTCAGCCCTTGATACCCAATTTGTGTTGGCTTGGGTAGTGGTTGCCTTTTTGCTTTTTGAACTGTCCATATTGTGGTTTGCTATCGATATTACCCAACTGTTTCAAGGAATGGGCTTAGGCTTAGTGGCATTGGCCATTGTGATTGGTTTTCTTCCTGGTTGCGGGCCACAAATTCTCGTGACCACGTTATACCTCAATGGCGCCATTCCCTTTTCAGCCCAATTAGGCAATGCTATCAGTAACGATGGTGATGCGTTATTTCCTGCCATAGCGTTATCACCTAAGGCTGCCATGTTAGCAACGTTTTACTCTGCACTGCCCGCGTTTATTGTGGGTTATGGCTATTACTTTTTGTTCGAGTAGCTACTGTTCTTCCTGATTATTTAAGCCATTTTGCTGCGCCTCTTGCCACGGCACGCTTAGCGTATACTTCCCCTTTCGGGTTTTATACTGGTACACGGTTGTGGTTAGCACAATATCACGGGGTTGCACGTTTTCTGGTAGTTGAATCACTTCATTCACCGCTTGAAAGTACTTAAATCGATAGGCAACCTTGCTTGGCATACTGCCTGTATTTGAGGAATTCAACGTCACTTCTTTACCTTCGCGGTCCCCTACAATTGCAATCGACAAATCGCCTCGAAGCACTCTTTTGGTTTTACTCTGTTGTAATAACACCATGCGAAGCTGATATTGACCCGCCACGTCGGTGGGGTGAATTTGTACCCCTTCCACTGAAAAACCGCCTTGTTCACTCTCTGGTGACATTACCCTTTCATAAAAAGCAATCTTTTTAATCAGTGCTACCTGCGCATTACGCTCTTTAGTTAGCGCAGCAAGAATGTTTTGCTTTTCTTCGCCTTCCAAGGCCAAGGCGATTTCTAACTGATTAACTTTCGTGGTGAGTTGGTTATTTTCCTCTAACAACAAGGCAATGGTATCTGCTTGTGCGAGAACTTTCTGACTATCTCCGGCATCGAGTTTTCTGGCAATCTTGTACCCTAGCGCAATCATTAGCAGCATAAGCAGCGCCATTAAAAGCGACCATTTGTGGTTGCCCAATCTTTGTTTTAATTCGTCTGTTGTCATGGTTATTTTTTGTTAATACTTAACTTGCGGGTGGATGCTGTAGTTAACATTATGAATTGCAAGTGTTTGTGGTAAGCTAATTATATCTCGACATTACATTAACATATCATGCGCCTGCAGGCTTTACGACAAGAAGTCGCTCACCCAAGAACGTCTGTCCAACTTTGCTTACTCGGTATCGTCGGAGGCGTGTGCGCGGCTTCACTGATCATTCTATTTCGATTGTGTGTGGAATGGCTGCAATCCACGGGGCTTACCACCTTACAAGGCTGGTTTAATAGTGACTGGCCAGCGTACTTACTTCTTCCCTTAGTCAGTGTGGGACTTATCTTGCTAATAGCCTATATTACTGGCTTTAAGCATTATCGAATGGGCATCCCTTTCGTCATCCACCGGGTGAAGTATTACTACGGCCATATTCCATTTAGAACCACAATTAACCAATTTTTCGGTGGTATGTTGGCGCTGGCTGGCGGTTTTGTTGTCGGCCGAGAGGGGCCCTCTGTTCACCTTGGCGCATCAGGCAGTAGTTTTCTCGGGCAATGGCTTCGCTTACCCTACAACAGCATTCGCATTTTAGCCGGCTGCGGCATTGCAGCGGGCATTTCAGCGTCGTTTAATACACCTTTCGCCGCCGTTATCTTTGTGATGGAAGTTGTTCTTCGAGAATATAAAATCCATATATTTGTTCCTGTGATGCTTGCCGCTGCCTGTGGCTCTGTACTTACTCGTATCGTCTTTGGCGAATTCAACGAACTGTCATTTTTGTCGTTTAATGCATTTAGCCAATGGATGTACCTTTACTTAGTACTCCTTGGTGTTTTGCTAGGCATGTTAGCCACCTTGTTTAACCATCAACTCATGCGCGTAATGACATTTTTCAGACCCGTCTCTATGGTCTGGCGATTAGTGCTGGCCGCTTTGATAACGGGTACCGTTGGAACCTTGTTACCTGAGGCATTGGGCGCCAATTTTGTAGACGTCGAAAAGCTTTTCGACCGCGACCCAGGCACCTTATTATTGTGCGCGATTCTTGTGAGTAAAGTGATTCTCGCGGTATGTGCCATTGGCCTTGGTGTACCCGGCGGCATTATTGGCCCTGTTATGGTCATTGGCATGCTCGCTGGCGCAGTGCTTCTATTGCCTTTATCTTACTTTATCAACGTGCCCGAATTCACCAGCAGTTTCGCCCTTTTGGGCATAGCGGGCATGCTCACCGCGGTACTGCATGCTCCCTTAGCTGCCTTATCCGCGGTAATGGAACTGTCGTACAGCCCGCAAATTATATTACCAGCAATGCTGGTTATTGTGCCTGCGTACGTCACCGCAACACAATTTTTTGGCAATCGCTCTATCTTCATCCGTCAGCTTGATTACCAAAACTTACCCTATGCGATTTCATCCATTCGCGAGGCGTTGGAAAAAACTGGGGTGCTTGCGGCAATGAGCACTGACTATAAGCTGTTTGTTGACGCTCCTGAACAAGCGCTTGAAGAGTATTTGTCGAACAACCCGACAAACGTTGTGATTCAGCAATCAAAATTTGAAATAGATGTGCAGTATAAACTGGTCCAATACAATGTCAGCTTAGAGCATGATGCAAATGCGTTAAGCTATCACCAAATGGAAGGGTTAAACGCGCAAAGTACGCTTCATGAAGTGTATGAGCAATTGAAAAACACCCGTTCTGGCGCTGTTTATATTTACGACCAAGAGTTCAATGATATTATTGGCGTTATTACGTGGAATATCTTACAAAGCTTTTTACAGAAGGCACAGTACTAGTTTATGTATATTTTATGGTTTAAAGCACTTCACATCTTTTTTATGCTTGCTTGGATGGCTGGGCTGTTTTACTTACCTCGCCTGTTTGTTTACCACGCCAATGCAAAGTCGCAGGTGGTAAAAGACGAATTTAAGGTCATGGAAAGACGGCTATGGTATTTCGTGACGCCCTTTGCGGTTCTGACACTCGTCTTCGGCGTGGCACTTATTGTCAGTTACGGCGCCACGTGGTTTAAAATGTCTGGGTGGTTGCACATTAAACTGCTTTTTTTAGTTGCAATTTACAGCTATCACTTCTATCTATTTAAACTGATGAAACAGTTTGCACGTGATGAAAACAGGCATAGTGCTAAGTTTTTTCGCATACTCAACGAAGCCCCCGTTTTACTCATACTGGGTATTGTTTGTCTTGCGGTAGTTAAACCATTATAAACGCTGAGCGTGAGTGCAAAAATATCACGATTAATTCACACTAAGGATATGCGGTAATTGCAAACGTATAGGGACATATCATGGAAGATAGCAATCAACATTTGAAAACCTTATTACAAAACACGGATAACGCATTTAAGGCCCTTATGCGCGAGCCGGACTCCATAGCGCTGAACCAAGCCTACGATGACGCAAAGGCCGAACTAGATACCTATATGGTGTCACTTAAACATACTCTCTCTCAGCGCCAGGAACAGCAAAAGCATCATCGTGGCCGATAATGCGGGAAAACGATTTACGTCTTGGTTTGAGTAAAAGTTTCAAATTGGTTAGGCAACGCTGACGCCAATTCCCCTGCTAACGTCACATATTCATTTAGCATCGCCGGTAGCTGTTGCCACAATTGTGGAAGGTTTTCCTGCAACATCTTTTTCTGCACGTCATTTCTTTGGGAAAGCGCAAGCTCTACATTGGCAAGTGTAGAGAATAACTTTAAGCACCGCGCGAGGACCTTTTCAGGCGCTTCAGCTTGGGATGTTTGTTCATTAGGAGGCTGTTTTTCGTACCTATCCCACGCCTCTTGCCATACGCTTTCTAACTGCTGATGTGCATAGAGCAGCCCAGTTAACCATTGCGTCACTGTGGATTGTCGGATATCGATACCCGGTCTGAAATAGCAAGCAGAAGGAAGATTAGGGTTACTATCACGCATGGCCATGAGATGTGCGCGCAGCGTATTCATTAACACGTCAGCCAACGCATCCACATCTTGATCCACCATGACACTGGATGATTGCTTGATCAGCCATGGCATCCACGCCTCTGGCATAGGAATTTCAGGCGCCGCGGCTACCGCGAAAATCATACCATCCGCTTCATGCTTACTTGGCAGAACAGCGTGTAAATTTTGATTTTCATAAACCTGAGCTAACGCATCTATAGGCGCTGTATTCATACAAAACTTCCTTCCTAGGGTTGCAAATACCCTGTTGCCACCTGTACCCTTCGCGCCCCTTCTTTACGGGTGACCCAAAACAGGTAATCATTAACGAAGTGAAGCACACGACAATAGGGTGAGGTAATGCTATTGCGTGTTCTTCTCCCTATTGTCATGATACCAAAACTTAACCAAGAGTCGTTGACATGGCAAAAGATAAATCTGGATATATCATCGCAGCTGCCTTTATTGGGCCTGGCACAGTGACCACGGCTAGCCTTGCCGGGGCAAACTTCGGTCTTCATTTAGTGTGGGCATTACTCTTTTCTGTTTTCGCCACCATAATGCTGCAAGATATGGCAGCGCGCTTAGGTGTCGCTACCCAAAAAGGGCTGGCTGATGCGATGAAAGATCAGATTGCTCACCCCACCCTAAAAATACTCTTAGTGGCGCTGATTATTTCTGCTATTGGTATTGGTAATGCAGCTTATGAATCTGGCAATTTAACCGGTGCGGCAATAGGGCTTAACGCCTTTGCCAATTTAGGCACAGGCACCTGGGCCTTTATCCTAGGAATTTGCGCTGCGTTACTCTTATGGACCGGTCGCTACCAATGGATAGAATCTGTCTTGGTCGCTTTAGTATTCATCATGGCTGGCGTATTTTTTATTACGTTTATTGTGGCTAAACCAGACGTGGTCGCCATGGCGTCACAACTGCTTACCCCTAGGCTAGATAGCGATGTCATTACCACCGTACTTGCGTTAATTGGCACGACGATTGTGCCTTATAATTTGTTCTTGCATGCAAGTCTTGTGGCTAAGTCTAGCGCAGGCCTAGATAAAGATCAGGCTGTTAAGCGTTGCAGACGTCAGTCGGCACAGGCAATCAGTGTGGGTGGTTTAATTACCCTTATAGTGATGGCAACCGCGATGATGGCGTTTTTTAACCATGCCATCACCATGGACGCCGCTAATATGTCTGAGCAACTTAAGCCCGTATTAGGGGATAAAGCCCAATGGTTTTTTGCTCTAGGGTTATTTGCCGCCGGCTTAACCAGCGCCATAACCGCTCCCCTTGCCGCAGCCTATGCTGTGTGTGGTGCTTTAGGTATCTCTGATAACATGAAAGGAAAGGCGTTTCGTGCTGTTTGGTTAATCATTATCCTGGTGGGCGTAAGCGTTGCCATGATGGGCTTTAAACCCTTACCCGCCATTTTGTTTGCCCAAGCCACCAATGGATTACTGCTTCCTATCATCGCGCTGTTTCTATTAATGGTAATGAACAACAAAGAAGCTTTGGGTGAATATCGCAATTCCACACTGAGTAATATTGCTGGAGGATGCGTGGTTGCAACCGTGATAGGACTAGGTAGCTACAAAGTGCTGGGGCTGTTTTTCTAACTGTTTCGGCGGCGAGTCTAGGCTACATGAACGAACATGAACGCACCTTGCAAAATGCAGGTGCGTTCACTGATAGGATTACCGACTATTTATTGGCAAAGGCGCGCAAGAATATCCTCTAGCATTTGCTTACTGCAGCCGTAGTTTATGCGAAAGTGATCCGCTTGATGGAAATCTGCGCCCGGTGATGGCCCCACCCCTTTTTGCTCAGCCCAAGTAAGCACGTTATCCACCTTCAAGCCACTAGCGTCTACCCACGCTAAAAAGGTCGCATCAGGCTTTATCATGGATAACCCCTCAATGCTGTTAACGGCCTCAAATACGCGGTCACGATTTTCTTTCAAATATGCTAATTGCGCTTGATGCCAGTCATCACACTCAGTAAATGCCGCCTGTGTGGCGGCTAAACCTAACACGGTCACCCACGGCATAATACCCGCTGCAGCTTGAGTAAACTGACGACGTAACCCTGCGTCTGGAATAACCGCAAACGACGTACCAAGCCCTGCCACGTTAAAGGTTTTACTGGCCGCCATCAGCGTAACGCTGTTATTTTCTAGTTCGCTTACTCGGCCTGCGGGGATATGTGTCTTGCCCGGCTCTAAAATAAGATCGCAGTGAATTTCATCACTGCACAAGCGAACGTTATGTTGATTACAGATTGTTGCAATTCTATCAATCTCGTCTTGCGTCAATACAGAGCCCACAGGGTTCATCGGATTACATACGATAAACAACTTACATTTAGGATCGGCAGCGTGGCTTTCCAATGCTTCAAAATCAATGGTATAACGAGGGTTTTCTGAGTCGCTATTATCTATCACCGTGCCAATATCCACTCGCTCCAAATCGTTAATTTTAGGCGCAGCTAATAGAGGTGGATAGTTAGGCGTTTGAATTAGCACCTTATCGCCAGGCTCACAATAGGCTTTACATGCAACATTAAATGCGGGTACCACACCTGGGGTCCATACCAGCCATTCAGGCTTAATTTGCCAATCATGTTTGTCGGCAAGCCAGCGGACAACGGCATTCACCGCGTCTGTTTGTTGGGCAGGTAGAATATAGCCTAAGTTACCATGCTCTACATGGCGTGAAATGGCATTTAATATGGGTTCAGCACAACGAAACTCCGTATCGGCGACCCATGCTGGGATAATATCCTTCCCGTTGTATTTCTGCCACTTGAATGAAAATGTCTCTTTGCGAGATGGGGTGTCGTCGAAGTTAAAAGTCACACTAGCGTCCTATTACCAATTTAATTAGCCCCTAGTGTAATAACTCAGGCGTAAGGAAACTAGCGCTGCTTATATCAATTCGAACTTTTTTATCCGTTCGTGACTTCCACCGCCTTGCTGGTTAATTCTTCCATATTGAGCGGCTTAGCCAGAAAACCATTCACCCCTAGCTTTCTGGCTTCCATGACAACGTTTTTGTTAGGGTCAGCGGTAATCAGCAAAAAGGGGATTTGTAAACGAGCCGCGTGACAGGTTTTTAGCAAGCTTAACCCATCGTATTCAGGCATGACCTGATCGCTAATGATTAAGTGCAAGGAGTCTGGGGTTTGCTGAAGCAAAAAATCACGGGCAATTTTACTTCTGCTAAACGGATAAACCGTCGCCCCTATTCGATTCTCGAGCGCATCGGTAATGAGATCGAGCGTAACAAGATCATCTTCTATAACTGCAATTGATAGCACGGATAACGCCCTTCTTGTGTGTATATTGGTGATGATAGAAGTAGAAATGGCCTTTGCCAACACTCCTTTGGTCGATATTTTTCGCCAGGATCAAAAAAGCCAACCTCAAGGTTGGCTTTTTAACGCGTAAAAAGGTTTACGACTTAGGTGCGCGAGAAGCACGCTTACGTTCGTTTTCAGTAAGAAGCTTCTTACGAATACGAATAGACTCAGGCGTCACTTCGACTAGCTCGTCATCATCAATAAATTCAAGCGCTTGCTCGAGAGACATTTTGATTGGCGGCACAAGTGTTTGTGCTTCATCAGTACCCGATGCACGAACGTTAGTTAGCTGCTTACCTTTAAGCGCGTTAACCGTTAGGTCGTTGTCACGGCTATGAATACCAATCACCATACCTTCGTATACTTCTACACCATGGCCAATGAATAAACGACCACGTTCTTGAAGGTTAAACAATGCGTTAGTAAGGGCTTTACCGTTCGCATTCGCGATAAGAACACCATTCTTACGCTTACCAATAATACCGCCTTTGTACGGGCCGTAATGGTCGAATGTATGATAAAGCAAACCAGAGCCTGACGTCATTGTCATGAATTCAGTTTGGAAACCGATTAGGCCACGGCTAGGAATAACGAAGTCAATACGTACACGACCTTTGCCATCTGGAGACATATCAGTCATTTCAGCTTTACGTAAACCAAGTTGTTCCATAATTGAACCTTGGTGCTGCTCTTCACAGTCGATGGTCAAGGTTTCATACGGCTCTTGCGTTTCGCCATTTTCTTCTTTCAAAATAACTTCTGGACGTGATACCGCAAGCTCGTAACCTTCACGACGCATATTCTCAATAAGAATACCTAAGTGAAGTTCACCACGACCTGACACGCGGAACTTATCCGGATCGGCCATTTCTTCAACGCGCAATGCTACGTTGTGAACCAGTTCATCGTTCAAACGCTCTAGGATATTACGAGACGTAACGTACTTACCTTCTTTACCCGCAAACGGTGAAGTATTAACTTGGAAGGTCATGGTAACCGTTGGCTCATCTACCGAAAGAGGTGGAAGTGCTTCAACCGCATTAACATCACAAATCGTGTCAGAGATTTTCAGTTCGCCAAGACCTGTGATAGCAATGATATCACCCGCATTGGCTGCATCAACTTCGTGTCGCTCTAGACCAAGGTAACCATATACTAGGCCCACTTTTCCGTTACGTGTTTTACCGTCAGCAGTGACAACCGTGACTTGCTGGTTAGGCTTAACAGAACCACGGCTTACACGACCCACACCAATTACGCCTACATAAGAGTTGTAATCTAGTTGAGAAATCTGCATTTGGAAACCGCCGTTAACGTCTGCGTCAGGCGCAGCTACTTGGTCAACGATAGTTTGGAAAAGTGGTGTCATGTCATCGGTAGGCGCATCGGCATCCAATGACGCCCAGCCGTTTAACGCTGAAGCGTAAACAACTTGGAAATCTAGCTGTTCATCTGTAGCACCTAGGTTATCAAACAAGTCAAAAACTTGATCCATTACCCAGTCAGGGCGCGCGCCTGGCTTATCGATTTTGTTAATAACAACAATTGGCTTAAGACCTTGAGCAAACGCTTTTTGTGTAACAAAACGGGTTTGCGGCATTGGACCTTCTTGTGCGTCGACAAGAAGAAGTACAGAGTCAGCCATTGACATAACACGCTCTACTTCACCACCGAAATCGGCGTGTCCCGGAGTATCAACAATGTTGATACGGTAGTCATTCCAGTTAATTGCAGTGTTTTTCGCTAAGATGGTAATGCCGCGTTCTTTCTCGATGTCGTTCGAGTCCATCACGCGCTCTTCTTGCTCGCCTCGAGATTCAAGGGTGCCCGACTGTTGTAACAGTTTGTCAACCAATGTTGTTTTACCGTGGTCAACGTGGGCAATGATTGCGATGTTACGCAATTTACTAATATCAGTGGTATTCATGCTTAATAGAGCCTGTGTAAATCGATACATACCAAAATAGTATGCATTAGATTTGTTGCAAAAAATGCAGATAGAGAAATTTGCGCGGATTGTACAGAAAAACCACGACGTTTGCGCCTCTTTTTTTCGACAAACCGTAAATGTTTTTGATTGGCGTACTTTAAAACGTGTTAAAGAACGCATATGGTAAAACGGTTAGCGAAAAAGATGCAGGTTTAAGTGGCAACCCTCGGCGACTTACTCTAGGCTAGCTGACAACAATAATTTTACATTGCACCCCTGCAGTGCCTTAATGCACCATTGAAGTGCAAAAATCTAATGACAGAAAGGACTTTATCGGCTGCGATGCCGTATAAATAGGAATAGCGATAAATGGCATGATAATCGCTTTCACTTTAGCACTGTTGGAATGAAGCTGATCATTCCGCATTTTTACATTAAACCTGGAGGACACGATGTCAGTAGATAAGGCATTAGAACTTATTAAAGAGAGTGAAGCGAAATTTGTAGATTTACGCTTTACTGATACTAAAGGTAAAGAACAACACGTATCAATCCCTGCTAGCCAAGTTGACGATGAATTCTTTGAAGAAGGCAAAATGTTCGACGGTTCTTCAATTGCAGGTTGGAAAGGCATCAACGAATCTGACATGGTTCTTCTTCCAGATGCAGACAGCTGCGTAGTTGACCCTTTTGCAGAAGAAACGCAAGTTAATATTCGTTGTGACATCGTAGAGCCTTCTACTATGGAAGGTTACGAACGTGACCCTCGTTCAGTTGCTCGTCGCGCAGAAGAGTATCTTAAGTCTACCGGTATCGGTGATACTGTATTCTTCGGTCCTGAGCCAGAATTTTTCTTATTCGATGATGTTAAATTCCACACTGACATGGCCGGTTCTTTCTACAAAATCGACTCTGCAGAAGCAAAGTGGAACTCTGGTGAAGAGTTTGAAGGCGGCAACATGGCTCACCGTCCAGGCGTAAAAGGTGGTTACTTCCCAGTACCTCCAGTAGATTCTGCCCACGACATTCGTGCTGCTATGTGTATGGTAATGGAAGAAATGGGCTTAGTTATTGAAGCGCATCACCACGAAGTGGCGACTGCGGGTCAAAACGAAATCGCTTGCGAATTCAACACCCTTGTTAAGAAAGCTGACGAAATTCAAATCTACAAGTACGTTGTTCACAACGTTGCTCACGCATACGGTCAAACAGCGACTTTCATGCCTAAGCCTCTTGTAGGTGATAATGGCTCTGGTATGCACTGCCACCAATCTATTGCTAAAGATGGTAAAAACATCTTTGCAGGTGACAAGTACGCCGGTCTTTCTGAAGAAGCACTTTACTACATTGGCGGTATCATTAAGCACGCTCGTGCTATCAATGCTTTCGCAAACGCATCAACTAACTCGTACAAGCGTCTTGTACCAGGGTTTGAAGCGCCAGTAATGCTTGCTTATTCTGCTCGTAACCGTTCTGCGTCAATCCGTATTCCATACGTAACTAGCGATAAAGCGCGTCGTATCGAAGTACGTTTCCCTGACCCAACAGCTAACCCGTACCTTGCATTTACTGCAATGCTTATGGCTGGTCTTGACGGAATTAAGAACAAGATCCACCCTGGCGATTCAATGGATAAAGATCTTTATGACCTTCCTCCAGAAGAAGCAGCAGAAATCCCAACTGTTGCAAGCTCGCTAGAAATGGCGCTTGAAGCACTAGATAACGATCGTGACTTCCTTAAGGAAGGCGGTGTAATGACAGACGACATGATTGATGCATACATTGATCTTAAGTCTGAAGAAGTGACTACCCTTAATATGTCAACTCACCCAGTTGAGTTTGACATGTACTACAGCGTATAAGCTGTTAGGTATTAAGTCTGATACAAAAGCCCGCAATTGCGGGCTTTTTTTATTGGCAAAGCTTTTCTATTATGTATTTATAATCGCGTGACTGAGTAACCCCGTGAACCGCGTATGTTTAGCAATCACTTTAAGCATTGCCTCGTTAGGCCTTGCAGCACAAGCAAGCCAGATAGTTCAGGCACAGCAAACTGTACCTGAAGAAAAAAGCATCTTCAAAGTGAAGCTTGCCGACGGCAGCTATGTGTTTACTGATAAACCTCAAGCGCAAGCAGAGCAAATAACATTTGCGAACCAAACCCAAAACCTGGTTCCTGCCGCTAACCTCACTTCTTCACCCAAACCTTTATCTTCTTCAGCGCCTCCCTCAACAGCAACGTACTCGGTAAAACTGCTTTCCCCTGCTGATGAAGAAACCATACGAAACAATGCAGGGAACATCACTATAGAGGCAACACAGCCTTCAAAGCCTTACGCACCTCGCTACCGTCTACTCTTAGATGGTAAAGAAAAAGCAACCAATACATCGGGCAAATTTGCGCTAAAAGGTGTCGACCGTGGTGCACATCAGTTCCAAGTTATTCTCATTGGTAATAAGGGCAAGACTCTTGCATCGTCTGAGGTAAGAACGCTGTATTTGCATCAAGCATCAGTGCTCATAAACAATAACTAGGGTTCAATTGTAGCGCAGCGCCCGCACCATAGCGGGTCATAGCGAATATGACAACCGTGTTACATTGCACGCTTATATTCCACTCGTGATACAATGCACCATTAAAGTGCAAGGAGACAAACTCGGATGCAATCTACCGAGTTAGAAACGCAACTTTTACTCAATAGCCTAAATACGGCATTAGTAATGGTTGATGAACAACTGAACATTGCCTTCGCCAATCATGCAGGTGAAGCCCTGTTTGAAACGGGGAAAAAGCAACTTATCGGTCATCCGTTAAGCGACTTTTTTATGCCAGGCTCTATAGAGGCAACGCGCCTAAGAGCGGCTATGCGTAGAGGTGAAGATTTCACTGAAAATGAAATGCGCTTGACGTTCCGTGACGGCCGCAATGTCATGACTGACTTGACGGTGACAAACCTACAGATGGAGGACAGCCCCCATCTGTTATTTGAAGTTAAAAAAATTGACCAGCAAAAACGTATTTCCAGAGAAAACTTACAAAATGCACAACATTATGCAGCACGTGAGTTAATCAGGGGTTTAGCACACGAAATTAAAAACCCTTTAGGGGGCATTCGTGGTGCAGCGCAATTGTTAGAGAAAGAACTCAGCGAGGAACATAAAGAGTTTACTCGCATGATTATAGAACAGTCGGATCGGTTACGAAATTTGGTAGATAGGCTGTTAGGGCCTAATTCTTTACCTCGTTTCGAAGAGTGTAATGTGCATCAGTCGTTGGAAAAAGTGCGATCACTCATGCGTGTAGACTCCGACACACCGATTACTATTATTCGAGATTACGACCCAAGTATTCCCAATCTGCGCATCGACCCAGATATGATTCAGCAAGCCGTGCTGAATATTGTACGCAATAGTGTTCAGGCACTCACAGAGCACAAAACACCCAACCCACAAATTAGGTTGGTAACCCGAATTGAAAGGCAGATGACCATTCAAACAAAACGTCATGCCTTAGTTGCGAAACTGCGTATTGTAGATAACGGACCTGGGATCCCAACAGAAATTAAAGACACCCTGTTTTATCCCATGGTGAGCAGTAAACAAAATGGCAGCGGGCTTGGGCTTTCCATTTCTCAAACACTAATTAATCACCATGGCGGCAAGATAGATGTAGAAAGCCACCCTGGTCACACTGAATTTGTAATTTATATACCGATAGAGCGTAAGGAGATAGGCAATGACGAATGAATCTGTATGGATTGTCGATGATGACAGTTCAATTCGTTGGGTGCTTCAAAAAGCCTTACAGGCAGCAAATATTGGGTGCTTGAGCTTTGAAAACCCGCAAGACCTCTTGCTACAGCTTCAAAGTGGTCAAGCGCCGGAAGTGATCATATCTGACATACGTATGCCACAAATGGACGGCATGACCTTGTTGAATGAAGTGCACGTGTCACACCCCATGTTGCCGGTCATTATCATGACCGCCCACTCTGATTTAGACAGCGCGGTTAATGCCTACCAAAAAGGGGCATTTGAGTACTTACCTAAGCCTTTTGATATTGATGAAGCAGTAACTCTTACCCAGCGAGCCCTCGCCCATGCTAGAGAACAATCTAGAACTCAGCAAGCCGTGCCTGATGAATCGCAAACTGAAATTATTGGTGAAGCGCCAGCCATGCAGGAGGTGTTTCGCGCAATAGGTAGATTATCTCGCTCTTCCATTAGTGTCTTAATTAACGGCCAGTCTGGAACCGGTAAAGAGCTGGTCGCTCACGCATTGCACCGCCATAGCCCACGTTCAAGCAACCCTTTTATTGCGCTTAACATGGCCGCTATTCCTGCTGATTTAGTAGAGTCTGAGTTATTTGGTCATGAAAAGGGCGCGTTTACGGGCGCACAAACTACCCGCCAAGGCCGCTTTGAACAAGCTGATGGTGGCACCCTGTTTCTCGATGAAATCGGTGATATGCCTTTAGATGTGCAAACGCGATTGCTTCGGGTACTGGCCGACGGACAATTTTACCGCGTAGGTGGCCATCAGTCAGTGTCAGTGGACGTGCGCATTATTGCTGCCACCCACCAAAACCTTGAACAACGTGTCGCCGAAGGCAAGTTTAGGGAAGATCTCTTCCACCGCCTCAATGTTATTCGCGTGCACTTACCCTCATTATCAGAAAGGCGAGAAGATATTCCGCTACTCGCTCGACATTTTTTGCGTAGAGCCGCAAAAGAACTAGACGTTGAGGCGAAGTCGCTGAGTAAAGATGCTGAAAAACTCATGGCGCAATTGCCCTGGCCCGGTAACGTACGCCAGCTTGAGAATGTATGCCGTTGGCTAACCGTTATGGCCAGTGGCCAAGAAGTGTTGCCTAGCGATTTACCGCCTGAGATTCACTCTGAGAGCTCGATTGAGAAAGCCAGCTCCGCTGCCGGTGACTGGCCAGAACTGCTTGCCAGTTGGACTGACAAACAACTTAAAGACGGGCATTACAACATTTTAAATGATGCCATGTTAACCTTTGAAAAAATCATGCTAGAGCGCGCGCTTCAGCATACTCATGGCCATAAGCAAGATGCAGCCAAACGACTTGGCTGGGGCAGAAACACCCTGACACGTAAACTAAAAGAACTTGGAATAAGCTAGTTTTCCTCTGTCTTACGCAATGAAAGTGGGAAGTAAGCCCACTTTCATCTTTGCCTCGCGTCGCTCCTGTTCCACCCGCAACTTCTCAGCCCCCTTCTGGCTACGCCCCTTTGGTTAACAAGCTGGTCATGCCCTGATTAAAATGCCTGACCCACTTCATGCTAAATTGACCTTTTGCCGAACGGTTAATGGCAATAACAGCTTCTTTCTTCGACAACAAATTGTCTTCATTGTGAGCACGAGAATGCGTCATGGCATCATAGGTATCAATAATGGCAAGCAACTTTGCGCCTTCGCAAATACCTTCCTCTTTTAAACCAAGCGGGTAGCCTGTGCCGTCGGTGCGCTCATGATGCTGCATAACTATTTTTCGTGCCATGTCCCACTGGTCAAGGTGTTCTAATAATCGCGCACTCTTGTAGACGTGTGACCGCATTAAGTTGAATTCAATTTCACTTAGTGCGTCGCCCTTATGCAGTATTTTTAATGGCATAAAAGCCATACCAAAATCGTGTACATAGCTTGCTACCGCCAATTGATCTTCTTCTATGGGGTTACCCGCAATGTCGTTGATATACATAGCAAGCTTAGCAATTCTATCGCCTCTTCCTGCCCAGTAATTAGAACGCCTCTCAATGGTTTGCATTAAATCGCGAAAGAACAGCACATCTAGCTTCTTCTCGCTACTCATGTCTTTGGGAATGCCGGTGGTCGCCAGCGTGGGGGGTTTAATCTGAACCGTATCAGGGTCACCACCATCAGTGACCACGTCAAGTGCGGGGTTCAGCAGCAATACCGCTTCGGTAAGCAATTTCTCATGCTCAACAGTGTTGTCCGGCGAAATTCGGCTAATGGCTAACACCAATTGCTCGTGTAAGGTATTGTCATACTCAGCTTTGCCTTCTGCCATCACGGCCTCAACAAACGCTTTAACCCTGTCCATGGTTAGTAACACCAAGTCACTCATGGTGCTGGTGTACGATACCTGCCCTTTACGTAAGTAATCGAGTAAGTCTTCTACGTGTTGCAGAAGCGGGATCATAGGCGTGAAATTAACTAAACCTAAATCCCCTTTAATCGTATGTATAGAACGGAAAAGTGCACGTTGCAGTTCGTTGTCTTCGGGACGTAGTTCCAATTCAATGAGTGTTTGTTCACTGGATTCATAGAGCTCGTTTATTTCTTCCATTAAGTCGGAAAGGATGTCTTCTTCTAATTCATCAGGGACGAAAGTCTGCATGTAATAAATCCAAGTTTATGGAGATTGGCTATATCTTGTTTATTGTAAGCGGCTATTCGATTACTTGCCTCATACTAAAGGTGAGTATCTATCATAATTCGTGAAAAATGAATGCCGACTAAGGTGAACATTTTATATTTTTAGTGGAAAGCGGGTCTACACTCATCGGACAAGTGTACGCTGAAACTTACATTATACTGCGCGCGTCACCAGTATTTAGGAGTTGTTTTGATCGCTTTATTACGTGTTCCCCTGTTATTTTTAGCTTTTCTTCTTATTAATCTTGCACTGCTTGTTGTATGTATTTGTCGTCCATTTCACAAAGATAACGTTCATACCGCCGGCAAACTTTACTCCCTAATGGCGAAAATTATGGGGATTAAAATTGTCATCACCAAAGATGACAAGGTGAACGAAACAGAGCCCTACGTGTACATCGCTAACCACCAAAATAGTTATGACATCATTACCATTTGTAAAGCCGCCATGCCAGGTGTGGTGACCATTGGCAAAAAGAGTTTAAAGTGGATACCTATATTTGGTCAGATTTATTGGCTATCAGGCAATATTATGATCGACAGAAAAAACTCCGGTAGAGCAAGAAACACATTAGATATTGCTGCAAATCGGATCGCCAAAAAACGCACGTCAGTATGGCTCTTTCCTGAAGGGACTCGTAGTTATGGACGGGGGATACTTCCTTTTAAACAAGGCGCATTTCGTTTAGCCAAAAGCACAAACGAACCGGTAGTGATGGTGACGGCCAGTAATCTGCACAATAAGATTAAATGGAATCGTTGGAATAATGGTATTGTGCTTATCGATATTTCAGCCCCTCAAGCATTGACCGACGAAAAAACCGTTAAAGAATGGATGCATTACTTTAATGGCGAAATGAAACAAAAGTTTGAAGCGCTTAATACTCGGGTCGATGAATTGGAAAAAAGCGAGTAAACTTGCGGAAAAATACGAGGCCTAAGTAATATGAACCAGTTTGACGAAAAAGAAGAATGGTACGCGTTCAATCAAGAAACCATTGATGCGCTACTTGAAGATGGTAGCCAAAAAGATGCGACCTATACCATAGAACATCACCTTGCTAGCAACGACTTCGATAAGCTTGAGAAAGCAGCCGTTGACTGCTTTAAAGCAGGCTTTGAAGTGACGGATGCTGAAGAGCTTATGCTGGATGACGGCGGCACTATTTTCTGTTTTGATGCCGTTGTAGAACGCGAACTTGAACGCGAAACACTAGATTCAGATTCTGATGCATTATTGAAGATTGCCGACAAGCACGACGTGCAATACGACGGCTGGGGCACTTACTTTATGCCACGAGGCGACGAGTCTTACGAAGGTGAGGGTGAGTTCTTAGACGATTAATTCTGTGGTTAGTTAAGGCTTGCTTCAGCTTTTATTCATGTATTTCTGCACACAATGGCCCTGTCATTGTTCATCAGGAAAGGATAAAAGCGATGAAAGCTCTAACACACACTTATAAAATGATAGCGGCGCTACTGATTGTTTGTGGCGCTTCCCTACCCTTTGCTCATGCATCGCAAGATAATTCAGCGTCGACCGTCAAAGTATCTGTGTCTGAATTTCAGTTTGATACCCCTTATGTAGAGCAAGCCGCCTCTACCAGCGCAGATGCATCGAAACAAAGTGAAAAACACAAACAACGAACGGCGTTAGTCAGCACCAATAATCAATCATATTCGCCATCTTCTTACGTGTATACCAGTGAGTTTTGGATTTACGACAGCTGGGTGACCTTCGACCGCGATATCGATTACGATGGCTACTACTCAGGCTTTACCGTGGAGTTTGATGCCGACACCTACTTTTCAAGTGCCAGAGTGTATGCTGTGCTCTATTTAGGAAGAGATGGGCTTTATGATGCCATACACGTGAGTTCGGAATTCAATATATACGGCGAAGATGCTTCAGACAGCTTTGTGATAGAAAGCACCCTATTAAGTGGCTTTCCTCCCTCAGAATACGATGTACTCGTGGAAATTTATGATGCGCACAGTGATGAATTACTCGCCTATAGCGATAGCTATGACGATGCAGACTTAGCTTACTTAAGCTTAGAAAGTGATAATCACGAATATGTTTACGAAGATACTGTGGTCATTGTGGAAGAACACGGCGGTAGCACTGGCGTATTCGCCATTCTGGCCTTACTGCTTGCCACGCTTTACCTGAAAAGTAAAAAGTCTCACACACTAAACTGAACCGGTAAAAATAAACTGTCCAAAAGCTGAACAATCATTGTTCAGCTTTTTGCATTTCTTCTACTATACTAAAGTAGCAACAGCACGCGTTTAACATCACCATACAAGCCGTACCTTATAAGAAACGCCGAGAAGTTAAATGCATATACACCTCCTAGTAAAAGAATAAAGAAGATTTCCTCGGTTAGGTAATCTTGTCATCAGGCTATGATATAGGTGTGCTTTTATGATGAGCTTAAAAAACGTTAACCTACTGCACTTACTCGATAACGCCCAAATTGGCGTGGTTATTCATACGTGGAATACCCAAGTTGTGTATGCCAACCCAGCGGCACTTTCTTTGCTTAATGTGACCCTAGAGCACATCAAAAAGTCTTCAGGATTAGATGAGCAATGGGAATTCATCGATAGGCAGAATCGACGGCTACACAAAGATGAATTCCCTGTAAATAAGGTGATTCGTTTGAATGCCGCTATCAACGAAGAAATCGTGGGGATCGTCTGCAGGCAAACTGGGCAGGTACGTTGGGCAAAAGTGAGTGCCTACCCCGAAACCTACTCAGATACAGAGCTTGGATTTGTGGTGGTTTACTTCACTGAAGTCACCGAACAACTCACCCATTTTTCTTTTGAAGATATCGTGAAAAATGCTCAGGACATGATCATTGTTACAGAAGCGCAAAATGTCACTGGGCCTTTATCGCCGAAGATTATCTATGTTAACGATGCAATATGCCGGGTAAGTGGCTATACACAAGACGAGCTTATTGGTGAAACGCCACGTATTTTTCAGGGCGCCCTTACAGATTCAACAGCAACGTTACGAATTCGAGAAGCGCTGCTGGCAAAAGAATCGGTGACTGAAACCTTACTTAACTATTCAAAAAACGGCACGCCATACTGGGTGGAAATGAATATTTTCCCATTGAAAAACCAACTCGGTGAAGTCACGCATTTTGCGTCGGTTGAGCGGGACGTTAGCACGACTAAATTTCATTCAGAGCAGCTTAATAGCCGCAACGAAGAATTGAAGTTGATAAAGCAAAACTTAGAAACACTCGTGACTGAGCAGACCCGAGAGTTGCGCAATGCTAACGTTAAGCTAGAAAAACTGGCCTATTTCGATGCCCTTACTGATATCCCCAATAGAAGAGCCTTTAACGACGCCTTAGACAAAGCCATTCATTTTGCCCATCGACACGAATTTGGATTATTGGTAGGTATTGCCGACATAGACCACTTCAAACAGCTTAACGACACCTACGGTCACGGATTTGGTGATGACGTGTTAGTTATATTCGCTAACCTCCTAAAAACTTTTTTCAGACAAGAGGACGGTATCGGTCGACTGGGGGGCGAAGAATTTGGTTTCTGTATGGTGGTACCCAAGGAGCACGATGTAAACTGCGTAGTAGAGCGATTACGAGAAAAAGTAGAAGCGTTACCTTTACGTTATGCTGAGCTTAAAGAAAAGCAATTTACTGTCAGTGTAGGCGCTTACTGCGCGAAAATGTTACAGAACATGACAGCCCGTGAGCTACTGGATATGGCTGACAACGCGTTGTATACCGCTAAGCGTGGAGGCAGAAACCGAGTAGAAGTCATTACCCAAGTTCCCAGCAATACGAAGGCTTGCTGATAAAAATTACGCCCAACAACAAAGCATTAACAAAATAAGTTGGTAAGATAAGAAAAGGGTGCCAAAATTAGTCATAGAGTATCAATGCTGGATAATGTCTATGACAGGGAAATCACCGCATTCCATTTCCCCTACGCAAAATCGAAGAAGTTTTTTAAAGGGCTCGGCTGCATTTGGGGTAACCGCTGGCGTGACGCCATTTGCTATTGGTAAGCCACCCCCTACCATCAGAGTGCTAGGCACTCACGTTACCTTACAAGAAGAGATTCGCCAGCAGGCCATGGCCGATTTAGGCATCAATATCGCGTTTCAACCGGGAGGTAGTGCCGCCGTATTGCAAAAAGCGTCAATGGCCCCCCATTCCTTTGATTTATATGAGCAGTGGTCGAACAGTATTAATGTACTATGGCGTTCGAAAGCCATCCAGCCGATTGAGAAAAAGAAGCTAACCTATTGGGAGGAAATAAACTCGCTAACGAAAACCGGAAAAATAACCCCCAACGCCCAAATGGGTGCCGGTGACGCGCCGCATAAAATTTTACACATCCAAGAGGATGGCAAACTGGGTGTGAACCATACCGACCACATTAGCTTTCTTCCCTATGTGCACAATGTGGATTCGTTTGGTTACAACCTTAACACTCTGCCAGAGGGCCTTAAAAGTCAGCCTGAAAGCTGGGGCTGGTTGTTAGATAGCCGAAACTCAGGAAAAGTCGCCATTGTGAATGACCCTACCATAGGGTTATTTGATTTAGCCCTAGCCGCTGAAGCAAAAGGCTACGTAACCTTCAATGATATTGGCGCCATGACCAAAATTGAATTAGACGACTTATTTACTGTGCTTATCGAGCTGTCTCAGTTAAATCACTTCAGCGGCTTTTGGACATCAGTGCCTGAATCTGTGCAGTTTATGCAGAGCAAGCGCGTTAATATTGAGAGCATGTTTTCCCCTGCGGTATCCGCCCTCAATAGCCAAAACCTTCCCGTGCGCTTTGCTGCCCCAAAAGAAGGTTATCGAGGCTGGCACGGAGTAATGTGTTTATCTTCAGCGGTGAATGGGCGAAACAAAGATGCAGCATACGACTATATGAACTGGTGGCTATCAGGTTGGCCTGGCGCATTTATCGCCCGGCAGGGCTATTATATTTCTAACCCGCAACGTTCTGCCGCTCACTTAAGCCAAGCCGAATGGGATTATTGGTATAAAGGGTTACCCGCCCAAGAGCCGCTGGCAGGAACTGATGGCCGAATTAGTGTACAAAAAGGGAGCCAACGTACAGGGGGAAGCTACGAAGATAGATTTAGTCATGTTGCAGTGTGGAATACGGTTATGCCAACCTATGAGTACAGTCTGCAAAAATGGTATGAATTCATTACCTCATAGATGCTACAGACAGCATCTGAAGATAATTAAAAATAATAGGCGTATAGCTACATATGCTCGCATCAATAAGAACACAGTTAGTGCTCGTTTTAATTGCATTGGTCACCCTACTGCTGCTGCAGAGCTATATTGCCAGGGAAAATCAAGCTGCTTTAATTAAAGGGATGACGGCAACCAGTACCGCCGTTGTGGATGTTAGCTTAGTCAAAGAATTGGAAAGAGACGTACTGGACTTACAGCGCAATGTGCTCATCTTTAAAGAAAATGCCAGCCAGTCTGCGGTGACCCGTTTTGAACGGCTCATGACCACCATTAATGAAAAATTAGACACACTATCTCAATCTCAAGTGTCACTGAGTGCAGAAAACAATAACTTTGTACTCACACGTATGCGTGAACACCTTAGTGCGTATCAAGAAAACTTTAAGCAAGTGGTTGACGCACGTCGTCAACGTGACGATTTACTGGTGGATGGCACCCTCGCTGATATTGTGGTGATAGAAAGGGTCCTGGAAGAAGCCGAGTCGTCGGCGGCTTTTCCTACTCAACTTATTGAAGCCATTAAACGTCAGATTGGCGTAGCAGAAAACGCTGCCCTGCAATATATGATAAAGCCCGATATGCTGTTAATGACTCAGTTTAACAGTGCGATTGCAGCGGTGAGAGCGATGGCTATCCCCCAGGGTGACACTGAAAGCAAACTTATCTATCGGCTAGAAAAAGCCGAAGAGGACTTTTTTACGCTAACGCAAATTACCCAAGGAAATTTGTTTTTAGTTAACGTCGTGATGGCGGGCTCTGCCAACGAATTTTTATATCTTAGCGGTGAGTTAGCCAACCAGGTAACTTCCCATACGAAGTCGATTGCGCAAGAGACGTTTTCGGTGGCTGAAACCACGCAACGAAATGGGGAGTTATTTTCGCTTATTGCCGTTCTACTTGCCCTAGCAGGGGCAGTATTTACTGTACACAGGATACTTGGCCCTATTCGTTCTATCACCCAAGTGTTTAATAGGCTTTCTGAGGGCGATAAGGTTTCCAGCATTCCTGGCATCACCCGTAAAGATGAAATTGGTAATCTCGCGAAGGCTGCCAGCGTATTTAGTGGTAAAAACAAGCAAACTAAACGCTTGCTTGAAGAGGCGCAAGAACTCAATACCCGCTTGGAAACGTTAAACAAAGCACTGATAGAATCCAAGCAAAAAGCAGAACAAGCGACGGCATCAAAAAGCATGTTTTTGGCCAATATGAGTCATGAGATTCGCACGCCAATGAATGGCATAATAGGGTTGATTGAATTGGCACAACAGCACCAGATATCTGAAAAAGTGCGCGGATACTTAGATAAAGCGGCCTACTCCAGCCAAATACTAATGAGTGTGATCAACGATATTCTCGACTTTTCAAAAATTGAAGCCGGTAAGCTAAAAATTGAAGAAGTGAACTTTTCTCTCCACTCGCTATTCGACAACCTCATTGCGGTTATTGCCCTTCGTGCCAAAGAAAAGAACCTTTCTGTGCGGCTAGACGTTGCACCAGATTTGCCCCCTCATGTCATTGGTGACCCGCTGCGTATTGCGCAAATTCTTATGAATATCGGAAATAACGCGGTGAAGTTCACCGAGCAAGGAAGTATTACCATTAAATTTGACGGTAAGGTCGATAGCGCTAACGAGAAACTTAATTTAATTATGGAAATTCAAGACTCTGGTATCGGCATGACAAACGCACAACTAGGGCGAATTTTTAACCCGTTTACTCAAGCCGATGGGTCAACGAACAGAAAATTCGGTGGCACAGGCTTGGGGCTAGCCATTGTGAAACAACTCACCGATTTAATGGGGGGCAAACTGTCTGCCGCTTCCCAAGAAGGCAAAGGCAGTCAATTTATGGTGTCTATTCCCCTTCGCGTTTACCCTAATCAGGGGGGAATTTTAGCGGCTACCCCACAACTTCCTAAAAACAGCCTTTACTTAACCGGTGCACCATTACTTGCTGACACCTACCTTCAAACTTTGAGCCTAAGCCCAACACAAAGGCTGTCTATAGAAAAGGCAAAACAAGGTGAAGCATTAAGCCCCTATATGTTGGTGGACATTCCTAACTTTGCTGTATTTAGAGAAAACATAGGATGGCTAAAGGAGTTACAGGAAAATGGGAAACGAATTGGCCTTATTTCCGATACCATTGGCACTGCGCTACACAACAAATACAGCCATTTATGGAAAGGCCCGCTGCTAACCCACCCCTTTACCCCTCAGCAGTTTGAACAATTCATTCACTTCGTTCTCAGTGACAATAATACCCATGAACACAAACGCGCCCAAGACGACAACATCGATACCAAACTAGAAGGCCATTTACTTCTGGTAGAAGACAACAATATTAATCAAATTGTGACCGGCGAGATATTAACGGGGCTGGGCGTCACCTTTGATATTGCCGAAGATGGTAAGCAGGCTGTGCAAAAGGTAGGCAACGCGCCACATTACGACGTGGTACTCATGGACGTTCAAATGCCCGTTATGGACGGTTTCGAAGCCACAAAAGCATTGCGGGAAAAAGGGTTTACTACTTTGCCCATCATAGGGCTGAGTGCGAATGCTATGAAGGAAGACAGGAAAAGTGCGATTGATATTGGCATGGACGATTACCTCACCAAACCCATCAAGCGAAAAGCATTGATTGATATGTTAAAACGTTACCTATAAAAAAAGCTGCCAGAGGGCAGCTTTCTTCAACAATGCAGTGACTTACAACGCTTTGATAGTCTCGAACTGCTCTTTAAGCTTGGCAAGGGCTTTCTCACCCTCTTCTAACTTACCCCGTTCTTTTTCAATAACCGCTTCTGGCGCATTACTTACGAATTTCTCATTACCCAATTTGCCACGAGTACGAGAAACATCTTTCTCGATTTTCTCCATGGCTTTGGTAATACGCGCAAGCTCTGCGTCTTTATCAATAAGACCAGCCATTGGGATAAGAATTTCCATCTCGCCTACAAGCGCAGTGGCACTCGCTGGCGCTTCTTCGCCGTCTTTTAAGATAGTGACGGTTTCAAGCTTAGAAAGCTTATCGAGGAACGCTTTAGCCGCATCAAGACGACGGGCGTCTTCATCGCTTACGTTTTTAAGCAGCGCGTTAAGCGGTTTGTTTGGCGAAATGTCCATTTCACCGCGGATATTACGAATACCCACGATAAACTTCTTCACCCACTCGATATCAGCAAGTACATTGTCGTCTTGTTTCGCCGCTTCAACTTCAGGGAATGCCTGAACCATGATGCTGGCACCCGCGTCTACCTTAAGCGCACTTAGAGGCACAACACGCTGCCAGATAGTGTCGGTGATAAATGGCATTAGCGGGTGCAACAAGCGAAGCAGGCTTTCAAGTACGTTAATCAGCGTATGACGTGTACCGCGCTTTTCAGCGTCGGTGCTGGCATCGTTGCTAAGCACAGGCTTGGTCAACTCTAGATACCAGTCGCAGAATTGGTTCCAGGTAAACTCGTAAACCGTTTGCGCAGCAATATCGAAGCGATAGTCTTCGAGGGCTTTTTCAAACTCTACCAACGTTTGTTGAAACTTCGCCCAAATCCAGCGATCGGCCATGCTAAGCACCATCTCGCCGCCGTCACGGCCTGTGTCGTGCTCTTCTGTGTTCATCAATACGAAACGCGATGCATTCCAAATTTTGTTACAGAAGTTGCGGTAGCCTTCAACGCGGGCCATATCAAAGTTGATATCGCGGCTGGTTGACGCCATAGCGGCAAAGGTAAAGCGAAGTGCGTCTGTACCGTAGGCCTGAATGCCATCTGGGAATTGCTTGCGAGTACGCTTGGCAATCTTTTCAGCCAGCTGCGGCTGCATCATGCCAGCGGTACGTTTAGTCACTAAAGACTCAATATCAATACCGTCAATCAAATCGATGGGGTCAAGCACGTTACCCTTCGACTTTGACATTTTATCGCCGTTCTCATCGCGGATAAGACCGGTAATATAGATATCTTTAAACGGAATTTTGCCGGTGAACTTCTTGGTCATCATGATCATTCTGGCAACCCAGAAGAAAATAATGTCAAAGCCAGTTACTAGCACTGAAGACGGCACAAAGGTTTCAAGATCTGGCGTTTCTTCTGGCCAGCCCATGGTCGCAAACGGCCATAGCGCGCTTGAGAACCAGGTATCTAATACATCGTCGTCTTGTGACAGCGTGACATCACTGCCAAGGCCGTGCTTTTCACGCACTTCTTCTTCCGTGCGACCAACAAAAACCTTACCGTTTTCGTCGTACCATGCTGGAATGCGGTGTCCCCACCAAAGTTGACGTGAAATACACCAGTCTTGAATGTTGTGCATCCACTGGTAATAGGTTTTGTTCCAGTTTTCTGGTACAAAACGAATTTCGCCACTTTCTACCGCTTCAATAGCCGGCTTAGCAAGAGACTCAACCGCCACATACCACTGGTCAGTTAAGTATGGTTCGATAACCGCACCCGTTCTGTCGCCGCGTGGCACTTTAAGCTTGTGCGGCTCAATCTTAACCAACGAGCCTTGGGCGTCTAAATCAGCCACAATTTGTTTACGGGCGTCGAAACGATCTAAACCACGGTACGCTTCTGGCGCATCATCGTTAATTTTCGCATCGTCGGTAAGAATGTTGATCATAGGTAGGTTGTGACGCTTACCCATGTCGTAGTCGTTGAAATCGTGAGCAGGCGTAATTTTCACGCAGCCTGTACCGAATTCTTGATCGACATAGTCATCAGCAATCACAGGAATTAAACGGCCAGTAATCGGCAGTTTGATTTCTTTACCAATAAAGCCCTGATAACGCTCGTCATCTGGGTGTACAGCAACCGCTGTATCACCTAACATGGTTTCAGGACGTGTTGTCGCTACCACTAGCTCACCGCTACCGTCAGCTAACGGATAGCGCATGTGCCACATGTGGCCGTCTTCTTCTTCGTTTAATACTTCTAAGTCTGATACCGCCGTGTGAAGCACAGGGTCCCAGTTAACCAAACGCTTACCGCGATAAATAAGACCTTCTTCGTGCAGTTTTACGAACACTTCAGTCACGGCTTTAGACAGATCTTCATCCATGGTGAACACTTCGCGAGACCAATCAGGCGACGTACCTAAACGGCGCATTTGACCGGTAATAGTACCGCCACTGTGCTCTTTCCATTCCCACACTTTTTTGATGAAGTCTTCACGACCTAAATCGTGGCGGGTCTTGCCTTCGGCGTTAAGTTGGCGCTCTACCACCATTTGGGTAGCAATACCGGCGTGGTCAGTGCCCACTTGCCATAGCGTATTATCGCCCTTCATACGGTGATAACGGGTTAAGGCATCCATAATGGTTTGCTGGAAACCATGGCCCATGTGAAGACTACCGGTTACGTTTGGTGGCGGAAGCAAAATACAATATGGGTCGCCGCTACCTGAAGCTTTAAACAAACCCGCTTCTTCCCATGACTTATAGCATTGCTGCTCGATGGATTGCGGTTCAAAGGTTTTATCCATTACTTACTCTCAAATTTTACGCATAAACTGGAAGTACACTACGATGATGCAGATTGGAACTGCATACTACATCCGGCCTGCTGATAATTTTTATAGCGCACCCGCGCGGCTTGTTTTGCCTTTTCATCCACGGGTACAAAATCGATAATTTTTCGGTGATTGTTCGGTGACGGGATCATGCCTGACCCTACATTAACCACCATTTGACGCCTCGCTACCTGCTGCGGTTGCCAACATATTTCTACAGGTGTGCCAGATGGTGGCCCCTCCCCATACAAATTGTGTGGCACGAAACGATCTGCAGGCAGTTGCCAAAGCAACTCATCAACCTGCTCAGCTTGTGCTTTTGTATCGCAAAGCACGCTTATTTTTTGCTTATTGGCGTAGGCATCGGCAATAAGCCTGCTGGCTTTTGCCGTTACACCATTGTCGCTATCGACAAGCTGATAAAACACGACTTGAGGCATCGTGTATTAGTCCTCTAGCTTAATGCCAGCACGGTTCATAATGAACTGTGAGAGCATAGGTACAGGACGACCTGTAGCCCCTTTGTTCTTGCCACTGCGCCAAGCTGTACCGGCAATATCAAGGTGCGCCCAGTTGTACTTTTTAGTGAAACGTGACAAGAAACAACCTGCTGTTATTGAACCGGCGGGACGTCCACCAAGATTCGTCATATCAGCAAACGGGCTTTCTAGCTGTTCTTGATAGTCATCCCATAGTGGCAAGCGCCATGCGCGGTCAGAGCTTTGCTCAGATGCATTTAATAACTCATGGGCAAGTGGGTTGTGCGTGCTCATTACCGCCGTGGCGTGGTGACCCAAAGCAATAATGGCCGCCCCCGTCAGGGTAGCAACGTCTACGACCAATTCTGGGTCGAAGCGTTCCACGTAAGTTAGCGCATCGCACAATACCAAACGGCCTTCTGCATCCGTATTAAGTACTTCAACGGTTTGACCCGACATGGTAGTTAGGATGTCACCTGGGCGATACGCTTTGCCGTCTGGCATGTTTTCACAGCCTGCTAGCACGCCAATAACGTTAATAGGCAGGTTAAGCGCCGCGATAGTATGCATGGTACCTAATACGCCTGCAGCGCCGCCCATGTCATATTTCATTTCGTCCATGGCTTCGCCTGGCTTAATTGAAATGCCGCCTGAATCGAAAGTTAAGCCTTTACCTACAAGCACAATTGGCGCTTGATCGGCTGGCCCACCACGATGATGCATAATGCTCATCATGCTTTCGTTTTCCGAACCCCGACCCACAGCCAAATAGGCCTGCATGCCCAATTCTGCCATTTGGGTTTCATCCACCACTTCTGCGGTTACGCTGTCATATTGACTCGCCAACGCTTGTGCTTGTTGCCACAAGTACGCAGGATTACAAATGTTCGGCGGCATGTTCGCCACGTCTTTGGTCACTTTGGCACCGCGAGCAACCGCCAGACCATGTTCCACTGCACGCTCGCCTACCGTGAGTTCGCGACGAGTAGGTACGTTAAATACGATTTTACGTAAGGGACGACGAGGCTCACCCTTTTTGGTTTTTAATTGCAAAAAGGTGTATAGAGAATCTTCGGTGGCTTCAACGGCTTGGCGCACCTTCCAGTATGTATCGCGCCCTTTAACGTGAAGTTCAGTTAAGAAGCAAACGGCTTCCATAGAGCCGGTTTCATTTAAGGTTTTAATCGTTTTGGCGATGATATTCTTGTATTGACGTTCATCGAGTTCACGTTCTTTACCACAACCGACAAGAAGCACACGCTCACTCAGTACATTGGGGACATTATGTAACAGCAACATCTGCCCGGCCTTACCTTCTAGGTCGCCACGACGCAATAAATTGCTAATGTACCCTTCACTGATTTCGTCTAGTTGTTCAGCCACCGCCGTTAGGCGACGCGGCTCGAAGACACCCACAACAATACAGGCACTGCGTTGTTTTTCAGGACTGCCACTTTTTACACTAAACTCCACGATATCACCTCGTTTTTCGTCGTTTATGGTTTGCACGATGACTAAAATCACGTAACGTTTCGCGCTGCTTTATGTTTTAATACGCAGCATAACCTTTTAGCTCGCTGCAATTCACGCTTAGCCACCTATCAAATATAGGTTGTATTTGCGTCAACACACCATGCAAACGGTTTCTGATTGCAGGCAAAACGTGTAAAAACGGAAGTTTAAACAAAATTGTGCTTTCTTTCACTAAAATTCATCATTTTCCGGAAGGGCTGAGATGCTGATATTCCGCTATTTACTTAAGGAAACGCTAAAATCTCAGTTAGCGATTTTCTTCATTTTAATGGCAATTTTTGTCACGTTAAGATTTGTGCGCGTACTAGGTGACGCCTCAGACGGAGATATACCTGCCGGCTTGGTACTCGGTTTCCTGGGTTTATATGCGCCCATACTCGCCTCCCTCGTTCTACCGATAAGCGCCTACTTAGGCATTATGCTGGCCCACGGTAGGCTTTATGTGGATAGCGAAATGACCGTAATGCGCGCATGTGGCATAAGCGAATGGTACATCACACGGGTGATGTTGTTTTTGTCTGTGCTTATCATGATAGTTACCGGTGCCATTACCCTGTATTTTGCACCTTTAGCTGCAGAAAACGAATACCAATTAAGGGAAAAGGCCCGTAACGAAGCCGGACTATCAGCGCTAATACCGGGGCGATTCCAGCAAACGGGCAACGAAAAAGCGGTCATATTTGTTCATGACATCGATACCGACGATGGCCTTAGACGGGTGTTTTTATCGCAAAACCAAGCAGATAACAATGACAAACAAGTGCGCGTGGTTTACGCCCAGACGGGACAAGTGGCTAATAATCCAGACGGAACCCGAAACCTTGTATTAAAAGAGGGTGTGCAATACGAGGGGGAACAGTCGGCAAAAGCGTACCGAAAAGTAGAGTTTGACGAATATCAAATCCAAATTGCCGATAAGCCCGCAGAAGAGGCGCGAAGAAAAGTCAGCGTGCTCCCCACCGCTGAGCTATGGCAAGACGACAGTATTGAAGCTAGGGCTGAGCTACAGTGGCGCATAGCAATTCCGTTATCGATCCCCTTTCTGGTACTCATTGCTGTACCATTAAGCTCAGTAGACCCTCGACAAGGGCGTTTCGGAAAGATGTTTCCAGCTATCCTGCTCTATTTGGGGTACTTCCTATTGTTGTTAGCAAGTAGACGGGTGCTTGAAGACGGCAAAATGCCGCCGCAACTTGGCCTGTGGTGGGTACATACCATCATGCTGATTATTGGAATAGCATTGATCGTTAGAGACAGGAAAACAGGTACACAGTTGCGAGCCTGGGTATTAGGAAAAAAATAGATGTTTAAGATCCTCGATTTATACATTGCCCGCACGCTGTTAGGCACAGTGGCCGTCACCCTCTCGGTACTCATTGGTTTAAGTGCACTCATTAAGTTTGTAGAGCAACTTAGAAAAGTAGGCGAAGGCGACTACGATATGATGGTGGCCTTCCTGTACGTATTGCTAAGTTTACCCCGAGATTTAGAACAGTTTTTTCCCATGGCAACGTTATTAGGCGGCCTTATTGGTATGGGGGTACTGGCCAGTAACAGTGAGCTTGTGGTGATGCAAGCGGCGGGCATGAGCCGTTGGAATATTATTAATTCGGCCATGAAGTCAGCCACCTTAATGATTTTGCTGGTGATGGCGGTAGGAGAATGGGTAACGCCCTTTAGTGAGTCGAAAGCCAAAGAAATTCGAACCGAAGCCATTTCAGGGGGAAGCTTGTTTTCTTCTGATCAATTGGTTTGGGCGAAAGATGGCGAACACTTTGTCAGTATTGGGCAGGTTCTCAGCCGAGACTCATTACAAGATATTACCATTTTCGACTTCGACGACACCTTGGCTTTGGAAAGCATTACCTACGCCGCCGAAGGAAGCTTTGACGGTGATGGTTGGTGGCTTGAGGGTGTTGACGTAACGCGCTTCGGCGACAACCAAGTCACATTAGATAATCAAGCTCGTATCCGTTGGAACTCAACCCTTACCCCCGATAAGCTAGGCATTGTAGCGGTAAAACCAGAGGCGTTGTCTATTACAGGGCTAATTGACTATATCGCCTACCTTGATAACAATGACCAAGACCCTTCTCGCTACGAGCTAGCGTTATGGCGCAAGATACTTCAGCCCGTTTCAGTGGGAGTTATGCTGCTGATGGCCTTGTCGTTTATTTTCGGCCCGCTGCGTAGCGTCACCATGGGCGCTAGGGTGATTATGGGCGTATTAACCGGCTTTGGCTTTTTCATCTTAAACGAAGTATTTGGCCCTTTGAGTTTGGTGTATCAACTGCCACCTTATTTGGGCGCAATACTACCAAGCATGCTCTTTGCTGCAATTGCAGCACTGATGCTGCGAAAATAGCTAGTAGATTGAGGCGACAACGCTAGCTTCAATCGCTAGCGGTTACCAGCTTTTATGGTCGTTCGCTTCTTTGGTCAGTTTCAATACTTCGGTTTTCGCTAAGCGGTCTTGTAGCGATTGTTTGTGCTTAAAATCGAACAGTACTAACAATGTGCCCAAACCGCCCAACGATGCCACAAGGCGAATAAGCAAACGCGGCCAAGTCATTGGCTCTTCTACGGTGCTGTATATCCGTAAACGCCATGCTCGCATACCCAAGGTTTGCCCACCTCTTCGCCAAAACCATAAGAAAAACCCAGCTATCCACATCCCTACCCAAGTTTGAATAAGCAGTTTATAAGTCGACGAAGCCTGAATCAGGTCGGCAGGTTCAGCATAGCCTTGTAGGTCTAGCGCGCCGTTTTTCAGCATAACCACTAACGTGACTATCATCACCATCGCTGCGCACATGCCTACCGCAGTAGCCACTAGTGTGTCGTAAATCATGGCAAGCAGCCTGCGAAAAAAGCCGGCTCTCATCCCCACAGGTGGGGCGTTTTCACCCTCGATGTTGTTGTTTATCGCTGTTTTTCTGCGGCCTGCAGAAGTGTGCCTATTTGATGTTTTAGATGACGACTTGCTGTTTTTCACACTATTTCCGATTGAATAATCTCCTTGTTAAGTTTGACACAACAGCTAGGGAGTATAAACATTTACTCGCATTAAAAGAGAGACATAAAACACTAATTACTGGGAATAAAACTGTCATTAGCAGCATTTTTCAATATAATTGTATTGTTATGCGGTACAAAATCCCTGGTAAGTAAAGTTAGGAAAAACTATGTCAGAGGCAGGAAGTTCAAAGCAAGGTATACAGGTCATCTCACGGGCGGTAAAAGTGCTTCGCGCTTTAGAAGGTAAGCCAGACGGCTTAAGTTTAAGTGCTATTGCTAATGAAGTTGATTTACCTCGTTCAACAGTTCAGCGTATTGTAGGTGCACTCGCAACTGAGGGTTTTTTAATTTCAGCCAGTCCGACTTCACGAGTGCGCTTAGGGCCAAGTTTGGTGTCGTTAGGCTCTGCGGCAAAAGTCGATATAGACAGAGTGATCCTGCCCTACATGAAACGCCTCTCGAAAGAAATAGAGGAAACCGTGGATTTGTCGGTACAAGATGGCAATGCCATGATATTTATTGATCAAGTTATTGCCGACTCACAAAAACTTCGCGCCGTGTCTGGTGTGGGTGATGCATTCCCTATTCATTCTTGCGCAAATGGCAAAGCCATTCTAGCCAGTAAACCTGACAACGAAGTTGCCGCCATACTGGCTAATGCCAGCTTCACAAAACTAACCCCATACACCTTGTCTGAAGCGTCTTCTTTACAACTTGAAATTGAAAAAATACGCAAAAAAGGCGTGGCCTTTGATAGAGAAGAACATTGCGAGGGAGTGTGCGCAATAGGCATTGCCATTGAAGATCCTTATGGCCGCAACATTGCTATCTCTATTCCCATTCCGTCGGTAAGATTTAACAGAAATAAACGGGAAATTTCAGATAAGCTCATTGAATACAAAGCCATTATTGAAAAAGCATTGGGCGCCAGCTTGCAATAATTTGAAGCACAATGGTTCACCGACACGGGATTATACAAAAGGGCACCACGTGTGCCCTTTAATTTACCCAAGCCCTTGGCTTAAAAAGGGGTTAACCCCTATTATCTCAGCTCTCCAAATAGTCTAGGTTATCGATTATTTTGCTGCGCTACCCAATAGGCAGCGCAATACAATACTAAGCCAAACAGAATAATACCGCCCATCCAAAGCTTTGTGACCATATCAACACTCATTTTTTCTCTCCTCGTTTGTTTATCATTGCGTGTATCACGATGAAAAACAAAGTGATGGAAGCAATGGTTACCAGTGATGTTAAAAACAACTCTGCCGCTAAGTTCATGGTACCTCCTAACCCGCGAATGCCATGGATTTAGGCTTCTTAGCAAATAACGCTGGGTGGCAATTTTTAGCCCCAATGTTCCCTACTAGGGTAAACCCAAAGGCGACGATGGCCACAACGTGTGCGTTTTCGAGCATCGTTAGGCCTAAATAAGCTTTAAGTGGTGTAAAAGACCATAGCAAGTTAACAAGCCAACTAGAGAACAACACCAACTTGGCTACCCCTACACTTCTTTTCCAAAATAACCCCGCCACAATGATAAAGAAGAAAGGCACTAACCAAGCAAACAGCCAAGTAATCGCTAAAATAACGTTAGGATGGAAAAATAACGTCATCAACGCAGCCACAAAGCCAATTGTGATAATGGTATAGCGAATGAGTTTTTTCTCTGACTCTGGAGTTAGCGCCGCTTTTAAGTGCAAGCCAACGATGTCTTTGGCGAAGATGGTAGCGGGCGCAAGGGCTGACATTGCAAAGGTAGATAACAAAGCACCTAAGAACCCTGCTTGCAGCAGCACCACTAACCAGGTAGGCAGCAAATTAATGATTAATGCCGCGCCAGCCAACTTTGGACCTAGTTGAGCAAACTCAGGAATGGTGGCTGCCGCAATACCTACCAGCACTGGGAATACACCGAATAGACCATTAATAGGTGCGGCTATCCACAATGAACGCTGTATGGTTTTTTCATCTTTGGCAGACATCGCAGCCTGCATGCCTTGTTGATTCACGGATTGAGAAAATACCACTGAAAATATGGCAGCGAGGGCAAAACTCACGAGCAAATCAGGTTTACTGAGAATAGACAACTTAAAGGCTTCATCACGGTTTTCATAATGTTGCACCACCCCTTCCCAACCTTCAGGAAGTACATATGCGAGGTAAATACCCGCCGTAATGACCGCCACATACATCACCACCGCATTGACCAAATTCACCCACATGGTTTGCTTTATTCCTCCCATGCAAACATAGGCGGTACCAATGGCTGCCCCAATCACTGCGCTCCAGCCTAGTGGCCAGCCAGACATGGCGGAAATGCCAATACCCAGTGTTTGGGCTTCAAGCGTGACCAAACCAAATACCACCATAGCAGCAACGCAGGCGGTATAAATTCGTAATTTTTTGTTGTACAACTTACCGATAAGTTCAGGGATAGTGGCCGTGCCTGTTCGACGAATCCAGCGCCCTGTACCTAAGCAGATCACGCATAATAGTATGGTATGTGCGAAGCAAAACCAAAGCGCCACAGCCCCCAGAGAAAAAGACATTTCCATTAGGCCGTAAACATGTGCAGACCCTAAATAGGTAATGGCAATCGTGACTGAGAACATGGCCACGCCCGCATTACGCCCACCTAGCGCCATATCCGTTACTTGCTGTTGTTGTGACGTCCGCCAGCTGAGATATTTGCCAATCCCACCGATGACGATAATATTGTACGCAAGCACCAGTACTAAAATGGTATTCATGGTGACCTCTTATTTCTCTTCTTATCAACTCAAGGCTATGACGTTAGCGCACCCATTACCCGGCAGTGCATCCACCATCAACATAAATAACTTGGCCGTTGATAAAGTTCGATGCGGAAGCTGACAACATCATCACTAACCCTACCATATCTTTCGTTTCAGCCACCCTTCCCATAGGAAGCCGAGCTAAAAAGGGCGCAATTCTATCTGGGTCTTCACAGATTTCTTGTGTTAACGGCGACTTGATTAATGTTGGCGCTATAGCGTTGATATTAATAGCAAAGCCTTCTTTTACACCTTTTATCGACCATTCTGTTGCTAACTGCTTCGTTAAATTATCTATGGCAGCTTTAGACGCCGCATAAGCGGTATAGCCATCAGGGTGACCACAAAAACCACGTACTGATGAAGTATTCACAATTTTGCCGTGTCCCTGCTTCATAAAATACTTACCGAACTCTTGGCAAGGTATCAGTGTCCCTGTCACATTGACCGACATAACATGTTCAAATTTATCCTCAGGCATTGCTTCTGCAGGTGCCCTAAACGCCATTCCGGCGTTATTAATCAACACGTCGATGTGCCCATACTTGCGATCAATTTCACCCACCAAGCGACTAATAGATGTTCGGTCTGTTACATCACTACTGTAAGCCACACAACTTCCCTCAGTGTCTTGCGTTGACGCCACCACCTCATCTAACGTGGATGAGTTGCGGGCGGTCACGATGACATGAGCACCGTGTAATGCAAAAGTGCGAGCATAAGCGGCACCTAACGTACCATTACCACCAGTAATCACCACTACTTTGTCTTTCACATTGAATAAATTGAGAGCGAAATCATCACTCCAAGAATCTGTCATAGCCATGGGCTGTCCTCTACTCATTTTCACAGGTTAGTTGGTAACATCTTCACCAAATTAAGACGTTGAAAATGTCACCAACACAGTGGCAACGCGATTGGTATTGTTTTTCAGCTTGCGCCCTTCATTAGGGTATATCGCCACAGAGTCGCCTGCGTGTAATACCGTAGCGTGATTCTTTTCATCAATCACCGTTAGCTCGCCGTCAATGACGTAGTACGATTTTTCGAACTCTGCGCCAAAGGTGCCTGTTTGGTATTGCATGTTGGCGCCACCATTTGGTAGGAAATAACTCAGCCCTTGCCAAAATTTGGTTAACCCTGTTTCTTCTTCGCCCTGTATTTTGAGGGCAACCATGTCGAAATGGGCCGGTGGGTTGTATGGTTTTATGTCTGAAAGTGAAACAATTTTCATTACCCTGTCCTTAAAAATCGACGTTATCTTTGCCTTTTAGCCCCAGCATAGAGCGGGTCTCTTCTGGTGTGGCTATCTCTAACGAGAACTCGGCCAGAACCCGCTTAATTTTTTCAACTTGTTGTGCGTTGCTCTGTGCCATTTGCCCCTTCCCAATGAACAAACTGTCTTCAAGACCTACACGAACATTGCCCCCCATTAAGGCGGTTTGTGTAGAAAACGGCATTTGGTTTTTCCCCGCCGCTAATACTGACCATTGATAGTCATCCCCAAATAAACGGTCGGCAGTACTTTTCATGTACATCAGGTTTTCTTCATCCGCCCCTATTCCACCTAAAATGCCAAAGATAGTTTGAATAAAGAACGGGGGCTTCACCAAACCTCGGTCTGCAAAGTGGGCCAGGTTGTAAAGATGTCCTACGTCGTAGCATTCGTGCTCAAACTTAGTGCCGTGCTCAGACATAATCGTCATGATTTTTTCAATGTCACGAAAGGTGTTCCTAAAGATGAAATCGTCACTATTTCGCACATAATCCTCTTCCCAACTGTGCTTCCACGTTTTATAACGCGAGGCCAAGGGAAACATTGCAAAGTTGATGCTGCCCATGTTAAGCGAGCACATTTCTGGTTTTACCTTCATTGCACACGCCAAACGCTCTTCCACAGACATGGTTGGACTACCGCCAGTAGTAAGATTAATCACCGCATCAGTGTGTTGTTTTATTTCGGGTAAAAACTGCATAAAAACGTCTGGGTCGCCCGTAGGTTGACCCGTATATGGGTCACGCGCATGCAGGTGGATAATGGACGCACCGGCATCGGCAGCCTTTACTGACTCGTTAGCAATTTGCTTGGGGGTAATAGGCAGCGCATCAGACATAGTGGGCGTATGCATAGCCCCGGTGACAGCGCACGTTATAATAACTTTTTTGTTCTTTTTCATTGCTCTATCCTCGCTGTTTGGTCACGTTCAATAGGTAAGTATTAAGATTTTCTCTCACCTTCTGGATACTGTTGTCATCCCAAGATAAAAACCCCTGCCCCGTTTTCACTCCGAGGGTATTTTTAGCCACTCGTTGCTGTAAAACCGGCGAAGGGGTTTTATCGGTATTTAGGCTTTGTAGAATGACGTTGTGTATATCGAGGGTGAGATCTAGCCCAATGAGGTCGGCATTTTCGATAGGGCCAAGTTGAGGCAGGCGCAGCCCAAAACTGTTCTTAACCACTACGTCCACATCCTCTGCTGTGCAAACGCCATCATTGATGAGCGCAATGGCTTCGCGCCACAATGCGTGCTGCATTCGATTACCTACAAATCCTGGCACATCTTTTTTCACGTGGACCGGCTTCTTACCAACGAACGTGAGCAGCGCCATCATTTTTTTAATGACATCAGTGCTGCTTTTTTCACTTTCCACAACTTCGACTAACGGCACTAAATAAGGCGGGTTCCACCAGTGCGTACCAACCACTTGGTTTTGAAAATCCAATCCATCGAAAATATCCTTAATAGGGATCACCGACGTGTTACTGGCAACGATGGCTGTAGACTTAATAAGGGGCTGTATTTGCTGGAATACCTCTTGTTTTAAGGAAAGCTTCTCAGGTACCGCTTCTATAATGACGTCGGCATTCGCCACTGCGGCTTCGATATCACTGACCACACTGATATATTGGGTAGCAGAGATGTCGCCACCCATACTTTTAATGCCGTTGGTTATCTTAGATAGCGCTGTATCTCTCGCCTGTTCAAAGGGGTCAAATAAAAGCACCGACACCTTGTGGCTGGCAAATACCTGAGCTATACCGCAGCCCATCAACCCCGCCCCTAAAACAGCAACATTGGTTGACTCGAACATGGTGAAATCCTAAATAAAGTTAGTGGGAGGCGCTAACTTGCCGAACCTCCTTCAATGTTTTACTCGCTTTCGCCACTTTCTATTCGGAAAGAACCTGAACGGTCTATCATCGCGACAAGTCGGACAATACAACCATCACCGCCTTTCCAACGCCACGGAAAAGCCGCAATAGTACAGCGCTTGCCTGTCACTTTATCCAACTCACCACCGACATTTTCAATGCCGCATATACCATTACTTAAAAGCGCACGGTGGCAAGGCTCCCAATCAGGGAAGTCATCGATAATTGCACGCCCACCAGAATGTTCTTTGTATTCTTGCTCTAAATGAGGAATCAGTGGACCAGGACCATGAGGCCCAATTGCCGTACCTAAAGGGTGGTCAAGCGCTTGCACGTCGATACCCACCATTTTTACTTTTTTCTTAGCTAGCCACTCGCCGGCTTCTTTATAAAGGCCGGGGCCATAATGATAATATTCAGAAGAGTCTGCGTAGGTGTGATGCCACCCTGTATTAATGATAACGATATCGCCTTCTTGAATAGCGGGGGTTGCATTCTCCAAGTCTTCGGCCGTAATCACTTCCCATTTTTTCTTCGGAATAGACACCACAACACCTTTCCCGAAGAAACGGGGGAGCGGCATTTGATCCATAAAAGGTGTGCCTTCAACCACATGAGCTGGCGCATCTATATGTGTACCCGAGTGCATAACCGTTGTAATACGCTGAGTAAGCACACCAGATTTAGACATACCATGCAGGCGTTCAATCTTTACGTCTTCAAAATATGGCCAGCAAGGCTGCCCTAATCCCCATTCATGACTAAGGTCATAAAACTCCAGACCCGTGTCGTTATTCACATTCTCTTCTTGAATCATGCTGTCCATGTCTTGCTTCGAAATTTTATGAACTCGCTTTATGTCATTAATCTTCATCTTGTTACCCATATTGTGATACATGTTAACCGAAATATGAAACTATCAACATAAAATGAACGTGTCAACAACATATTTTTTACATGAAAAAACATGAAAAATGATAATTAATGCAATAAATTCATGAATTTAATATTTAAACAATCAAAAAAAACATTAACACCTGAAATGCAAATAACTTTTTATTTACATTTTTAACATATTCTATTGACAGGATGGGCGAATGAGATGTAGCGTAATTATTGAACAATACAGGTGTATCACATTGTGGTAACAACAAAGGGCAAAGTAATGTCTATAACAAACTTGGGGAAACCTGGTATGACGAAATTCAAGTGCAGCACACTCACACAGGCAATAATACTCAGTTGCTCAGCAGCGATATCCCACTCTGCGGTATCTCAAGAGCAAGTAGATGAACAGCAAAAAAGTAATGCTAAGTTGGAGGTTATAGAAGTTACCTCTCAAAAACGCACCCAAACGTTACAAGAAGTGCCTGCCACTATTACCGCTCTGCCCTCAGATGAAATAGAGAAATATGGCGTAGATGATCTCTTTGAAATCGCCGACTTAGTCCCTGGCATGGTGTTTTCTCGCGCACCCGACGACGGCTTAGCCCTAACCCTAAGAGGCTTAGGCACCCCAGCCAGAACGCAAAGCTTTGACCAGTCTGTTGCACTGTTTCAAGACGGCATGTTTGTAGGAAAAGGGCGCATGTATTCCGCCGCTTTTTTTGATGTTGAGCGCATTGAAGTGATAAAAGGAACCCAAAGCACCCTACTGGGAAAAAACACCAGCTTAGGTGCCATCAGTATTGTTAGTCGCAAGCCTACAGATGAATTTGAAGCCAGTCTTAAAGGTGGCATTGAGGTCGCCAATGGAGGCTGGAATTTAGACGGTGCTATCAACCTACCCGTTAGTGATGATTTCAGTTTAAGAATAGCGGGACATGCAGCAGATCAAGACGGCTGGGTAGAAAATATTGCTACCGGTCGAGATGTACCGGAAGACAGCGACCGGGGGTTACGTATTACTGGCCTTTATACCCCATCGGATACACTCACTATTACAGGTGCGTACCAACATTCTACCGGTGAACGTATTGGTAACGCCTATCAGTATGTGGATAACGGTAATTATTTTACCGAAGACGTTATCGACATTATTGGTGAGGCGCAATTAGACGATACAAAAAACGCTTGGTGCGACGAGTGCAAATACAATGAAAGCTATCACGACACCACCGTAGACGCTTTCACCCTTACCATAGAAAAAGAAGTGGGTGAGTTAATGCTTACCTCGGTGACTTCTACGGCGAACTACGACATTCTTTTTTATGATGATTTTGATTTCGGCAGTGCGTTTGACGAAGTTACCTATGTGACAACCGGAGACGTTGAATACTACAGCACATACTTCAAACGTGTTGAAACCTATGATCAATTTTCACAAGAATTGAGACTGGCCTCAGAAGGCCGCGACGATTTCGACTTTATGACAGGCTTTTTCTACTTCAACAGTGATTGGGACTCTCTAGAAGAACAGTTCTTTAACACCCCCAATTTCCCCCCTGGAGATATAAGCGGTGAAATATTCAATGGTTCATTCGGCAACGACTTTAAGCAACAAACAGAAACGCTTTCTGTGTTTGCTCAATCGGATATATACCTTTCTGACGATCTTACTCTTGCGGTAGGTTTACGCTATACCGATGAAAGCAAAGATGTAGAGTTTGATCGCATTCAAGGTGACTTACAAACCCTATGGAACACCGTTATTAACCCACCTTTCGAGTCGGAGTTAGACTTTGAAGACAGCTTTTTAAACGGCAATGCTTCGTTAAGCTATAACTACGATCGCGATACTACGCTATATGCATCTTATGGCGTTGGAAGCAAAACCGGCGGCTTTGCTGAATCTGCTGAAGTCACTAGTGGCGACCCCTCATTAGATGTATCTGAAGGAGGGGCACGGGTGAAATCGGAAGAAGCTCATACGTATGAAGCAGGTGCAAAATTGGTGTTACTGGATCAAAGTGTGAACCTAAATGCCGCTATATTTTATACTGAAATTTTCGATTTTCAGGAAACCTCGTTTCTTGTCACCGACTCAAGCGCTGGCTTTTTAACCCAAAATGTGGATGTTGAATCCACAGGTTTTGAACTAGATTCCCTTTATCAAATTAACGATGATTGGCGTATATCTGCCGCCGTAACATACGCAGATAGTGTTCACAAAGACGACGGCTCAGACTTAGCTCAAGCGCCAAAATGGACAGGCAACGTAGGCTATTCTTATATTACAGAACTAGGCGTTAAGGATTTGCTATTGCTAAGTTCAGGCACCCTTCGCTATCGTGACGATATGGTAAGCCAAATAAATGAAACCTACCCTTCGGATAGCCTCACTACGCTAGATTTCTCTATTGGCATTGAACCCTACGATGGAGTGTGGAACTTACGACTGTCAATTCAGAATATCACTAACGCCCGTTCAGCGGATTTCAGCAGCCCACCAGCCGCCCCCATTGGCGCCATACTTGGCGCGCCAACCGGCGATCAAGGCATTACCGCAGAAACGCTAAACCAACAACGTATGATTAATTTACAGTTTGCTTATAACTGGTTCTAATTAAGTTACCTTTAACCGTAAAGGTCATATAAAACAGACAAAGGGGCGCGTTAAAGCAATCGCCCCTTTTTTATTTGGGCAATCTTTAGCCAACCGACTACAGATAGATAAAAAAAGTGTTGTATGACGGCTCACTATCGCTATAATGCCCCACATCAGCGCTATGTTGATGCACAGATAAATGCCAGAGTGATGAAATTGGTAGACATGACGGATTCAAAATCCGTTGCTAGAAATAGCGTGCCGGTTCAAGTCCGGCCTCTGGTACCATTCTCTTTAAATAGAGAGCAAGCCGACCTTGAGTCGGTTTTTTTGTGTCTGGAAAAGGTCGTATCGGTACACCCGAGATACCCTCATTTGAACTTCCCTGTCCGTATCTTAAATTATGAGCGAGTTTTTGAGCTTCTTGCTACAAGGCTTTGGACAAATCCTTCTAACGTACTCTGATTCACTAAAGCCACGAGCATGCGTGACCTCTTTTTGCCCATTTAATTGAAAAAACGTGTGCAAGCAAGGGGGGCTGGTTAATTCCTCCTATGGTGGGTCGTCGCTTTCAACTCAATTCACTAAATAATACGAAATTAATAGAAGGGTTCTAAAAACGAAACACGTCAGTGAGGTAAAACTGTATAAAGACGATTTAAATGGCCTCATCTTATCCTCGAATTGGTATCTTTTGGGTTTATCAAGATAAACTTATATCAAAATCTATACTATTACCCCAAGCCTCATATAGCAGTGTAGGAATTGCCGACTGCAGTTTCAGCCACATTGATGTTTGGGAATTAGAAAAAGTATACCTTCCTGAATATCCGTTACTGTTTGACTCTGAGTATCAGACGTTACCTCGCGGGCGAATACTTTTTGATAAGAAAAATAATGCTTTTAGCATATTCGCCGATAGAAAAATTGTAAGAAGTAAGCTCCATAGACAAATGGTCGTTAACGCATTTTCTCTACAGGCGCAGAAATGCATCTGGAGAACAGATCCTCACTATGTTGTTTTCAGTTAAGGGAATAGAATAAAGCTTTATCCCAGCAAAAGTGCGCTTAAGCGATATGTAATCTAAGGTCATTTTATAAAATGCTATAACGATGTTTATGCGGTTTGAAAACTAAGCATCAAACTTATAGCTCTACAAATGACTTACCAGTCAAAGAAATAACATCAGATAACGTGGAACAGCCTATAACATGGAAAATAATTTACTCGTCAATTTAAGGAAATACCGGCCCAGAGACAAATCCGATCCTTTAGAGAATTTTTTAACTGAAGCTTTTGCTCACTTGTTGAAAAGCAGTGATGAAGTGATGTCAGCAGTTCTGGCAAAACTTAACGAAAAATCCAAACTTCCAAAGGCTTTTAATCCCAGTCGATATGACGTTTCTACTCAAGAAAACTTCAATGGCAAGTTTCCCGATATGCTTGTTAAGTGGGACGATGTGGCAATAGTCTTCGAGCACAAGGTCTATTCGGAACTTAGTGATTCTCAGCTAGCAAACTATAGAGCTTTTGCCGAGCAACATTTTAACCACCATTACGTGGTGCTTATCACAGCGCGGGAATATCAGCACAAACAAGACCCCGACTGCGCTATATGCTGGCATGATATTTATGGCCTATTAGACGATATAAAGCCTTTAAACAATACAACAACTAATTGGTATATGCAGTCATTCAAGAAGCTACTGCAGGCAGAAGGGTTAGGGAAAATAACCCCTATCAACCAGTTAGCCATTACCCACTACCTTGAAGCTAAAGCGTTGGAAGAACAAATGCGCTCCCTTCTTCGTTTAGCATCCCTTGACCATGTTGCTTGGCCGTTAGGCAATATACTGAAGCCCGCAGTAAAAGATCGGCTTAATGCTGTCGAAAGTAGGATTGGCATCGAATTTTGCCAGCTTAGCAGCAACCAAAAATTTGACTGGAAACCCGGTATATTTTGTGGTTTTTTAGCCGATAGTTCCGATCATAAATATGAACACATCACTGGAAAGCACATGCATGTTGCATTAATTTTCGATTTTAATGAATCAGTTCATAACTCACTACCATCAATGCCTTATTTTGAAGAATTTCGACACGAGCTCTCGGATAAAATTGATGCGCTAAATGCATCAATCGTAGCAGACATAGCTCACAATAAGTCGTGGAAGGTTGTCGATAATATGTGTAGCGAATACAAGGGTGATATCAATTGGTACCACCCTTTTGCCGTGTTAATGCGTATGGATGCATTTTTTAATGAGGTACATAGTCCAAATGAACAGCTTACTGCTTTTGTTGACGCGATGAGTGCTTTACAACAGCTGTGTTTGTCTTGCCCAAGTTTCCAGCCATTTTTAACAGAGGCCTCTAAACAAGTCAGTCATGTTTAAAGCCTGGCGAAATACAGCAGTATAGGTTTGATGTCGTTGCATTCTCTTTCCATTGAAGTAGCCTCACAAACCTATTAAAGTCGCTGCCTATTATTGCTCCCTCTTCTTCAAAGGCCTCAACTGAATGAATATCGAAAGATTAGAAACCAAACAGCGTATGAGTCGTATAGTTAAACACAACGGCGTTATCTATTTGTGTGGACAGGTGTGTGCTGATGCAACAAAAGACATCACACACCAAACACAAACCATGTTAGACAAAGTTGATAGCCTACTAATGCAAGCAGGCAGCGACAGAAAGCATATGCTCTCTGCCACTATCTATCTTAAAACTATGGATGACTTCGCTAAGATGAATGAGGTATGGGATAACTGGGTTCCTGAAGGTTTCGCGCCAGCTCGGGCTTGTGTGACCGCAGATATGGCTCGCGACGCGTTGCTGGTAGAAATATCTGTAGTCGCTGCTGAAATAGCACAATAGCCCACCTACATCGTAAGATGATGGCATCACGAGGTGTGCGCATTGTGTACACCGGTTGTAGGTTCTACAATGGTTACGACCTTGTTGCGGCTTAATGTTGTGCAAATCGACACTGCTTTTCTAAAGAGGCACCTTTTATGAAGTATTTACTTTCGCTTGCTCTTGCTTTTGCCCTTGTGGGTTGTGCAACGCTTTCGCAATTATCGGTGTACACTGTATCTAGCACCGAGCTAGAGCAGGTACTCGACGGCCAAATTAGCCAGCTGCAAAAGCAGACTTCACTTGCTGGTATTCCACTGACATTAGATGTTGAAGATATGACAGTGTCCATTGGCCCAGATGGCAGAGATGTGGTTCATCTAGGCGCTATTGCCACTGCCCGTGTTAGCGCGTTTGGTTTGAACTACCCTGCGAAGGTAAGCCTTGCTTTAGAAGGCACGCCATATTACGACAGCGAAGAAAAAGCCATTTTTGTACGCTCCCTGTCGCTACTTGATAGCACCATTGATGCTGGTGGATTTAAAGGCAATTTAGCGCCGGTAAGTGGCGAGCTGATGCAACTGATTAACGGCTTTTTGGCGACTAATCCTGTATATCGTTTAGACGCAACGAACAAAGCCATTAGCCTACTGTCAACAGTGCCATTGCAACTGACTGTTGAGCAAGGCCAACTCGCATTGCGACCCAAGCAGTAAGCTTTTACAAGCAGAGATCCCCATTCAGCTTGCAACTATGAAATACAATTTCGAAGACAGTTTTCATCACAGAGTGACGCAATAGGAAGGTATAGTGACTGAACGAATTAAAACATTAGACGCATTCGCAAAGCACGTAAATTACTCTTTGCTAAATACACTCATGCCTGACCCAGAGTCAACGGGCGACGGTAACGATCACAACCCTCGCCAAGTGTTCTCAGGTCACTACGTGCCTGTTACACCTACGCCTTTAATGTCACCTGTCTACATTGCGCATAGCGAAACCTTGTTTGCAGAATTAGGTTTAGACGACAGCTTGGCCACCACCACGGATTTCGCTGCATTATTTTCAGGTGATATGTCTGCGGTTCCCTCGCCTATGGTGCCTTATGGCTGGGCGACAGGTTACGCGCTATCAATTTACGGCACGGAATATACCCAGCAATGTCCATTTAGGACAGGTAACGGCTATGGAGATGGTCGCGCTATTTCTGTCGTTGAAGCGGTATTAAACGGCAAGCGTTGGGAAATGCAGCTGAAAGGGGCTGGCCGTACACCATATTGTCGCGGGGCTGACGGGCGAGCCGTGCTCCGCTCTAGTGTGCGCGAATTTTTAGTGCAAGAACATATGCACGCGCTGGGTATTCCCACTTCCCGCTCATTAAGCCTATTTATGTCAACGTCAGACACGGTAGATAGGCCTTGGTATCGCGAAGGCTCACACGCATACGAGCCAGAGGTAATGGTACAAAATCCCATCGCTATCTCCACCCGTGTGGCACCGTCATTTTTGCGCGTGGGTCAGTTGGAACTCTTTGCCCGACGTGCGCGCTGTCATGTACATGACAACGCACACGACGAGTTAAAAGCCATTGTCATACATTTAATCGAGCGAGAGTATGCAGAAGAAATAGATACAACAGAGCCGTTTGATGTACAAGTTGTTAAGCTCGCCACGCTATTTCGTGACCGATTAACCTTCTTGGTGTCGCAATGGATACGCGTAGGGTATTGTCAGGGCAACTTTAACAGCGACAACTGTGCAGCTGGCGGATTTACCTTAGATTATGGGCCCTTTGGGTTTTGTGAATTTTTTGAAACCGATTATCAGCCATGGACTGGCGGCGGCCGTCACTTCTCGTTTTTAAATCAGCCACTAGCGGCACAAAAGAACTTTGATATGTTCTGTCGATCGTTAATGCCTTTATTTGCAGACGATAGTAAGCATCTCACTGCGCTTAATAGCATTAACGAGGGATTCTCTGATGTCATGGAGCGAGCCATGGCAAACATGTGGGCAAGCAAGCTAGGTTTAGCTGATTATGACCACGATTTACTGATAAAGTTACTGCAATTAATGGTACGTACTGGCGTAGACTATTCTCTGTTTTTCCGTGAGCTGTCGGCTTTACCCGATGATATGAGCAGTTTGACCAGAAGCTTTTATCACACGCCCAAAGACGAGGTAATGAAAGAATGGCAAAACTGGCTTCAAGCGTGGCGTCAAAGTATAGAAAAACGCGTTAAGATTGAGGGGAATTTAGCCAAAATATCGGAAACCATGCGCCAGGCCAACCCTAAGTTCATCTGGCGAGAATGGCTTATTGTGCCAGCATACAAAGCGGCTGAAAAAGGGGACTTTACCTTAATACACCGTTTACAAAAGATACTCACTGCCCCGTATGACGAGCAATCAAAAGAGGTAGAGGCCACGTATTACCAACGTCGCCCCATTGAGTTTTTCAGCGCTGGTGGGGTTGCGCACTATAGCTGCTCTTCGTAACTAAGATTTGCAACAGCCCAATTCATCGAATGAGAGTGGAAAACTAAAAATTGTTGAACGCCTCACTAGTTGAGGCGTTTACTTTCAGGCGGGCCCAGATAACTCGGTTTTACGCCCCCCAAATGCCCTTTACATCATGTAAATTCAAGATTTGGGGCGGTTCGTCATCAATGGAAACAAAAATGCGCTCCTCAGTAGCAACCACACCAGCAGTCTGACTTGACTTTATCCAGTCTTGCTTAGCTTTTACCTGATACGCCAGAGCCGCCGCCCCTTTATTGAATACCTCAATGTAATATGCTTGATCACTTGCTGGGTCGAACTGAGGCAAGCGATAGTTATAGTGCCACTTCAGTCCATCGAACCTCCCCCCAAAAAATGATAAATGGTGCCATACTCGACACGCAACCCCAAACTTCCAATATCAAGGGAGAAGAATTTGCCGCCATATTATTCAATAGATAAATACAGACAGTGGTTAATAATTAGACTAATGTAAGGCATATTCAGTGTTAACAGAGCAAACCTTTTCGGTTTGCTCTGTACTATTCAAATCTATAAAAACGCCATTAAGGCGCAAGGATAAAGCAATGATAAGGAATGATCCTCTTCTAAAGCCGCTCTTAGGGGCATTTATCATGGCAATATCCTTTGCCACTCATGCAACGCAGTTACTGCGCGAACCTACGCTTCACAAAGACACGTTGGTGTTCACCTATGCAAACGATCTGTGGAAGACCACGATTAAGGGCGGTAAAGCCACACGTTTAACCAGTTTTCAAGGCTCTGAATCACAACCCGTGATCTCTCCTGACGGCAAAATGCTTGCCTTTACCGGTGAGTATGAAGGCAATAAAGATGTCTACATTGTAAGTATTGATGGCGGACATGCTAAACAGCTCACATTCCACCCAGCCTCAGACGCTGTTGTTGGCTGGGCTCCTGATAGCCAAAGTGTGTTGTTCAGCTCTCCAAGGTACTCTGCCCCTCGCAATTCACAGCAGTTATATACTGTGTCGGTGGAAGGCGGAAACCCTCAGCAGTTACCCATGCGACGAGCCTCAGACGGTGCGTTTGACCCCAAGGGTGAAAACATGGTGTTTCGCCGAGCGGGGGTTTGGGATCGCGGCTGGCGCAATTATCGTGGCGGGCAAAACCAAGCGCTACGAATGATTAACTTAAGCAGTTTGGAAGAGCACGATCTTCCTTTTAATAACGACTTTGATGTGGATCCTGAATGGTCGAATAACGGTGATATTTACTTTCTCTCAAACCGTTCCAAAGTGGCTAATGTATTTCGTTATGCCCCTTCAGCTAACGCGATAACACCGGTTACAGACTACAGCGAGTACGATGTCATGGGCTTTGCGGTAGACGGTAGCAATGTGGTGTATGAATACCTTGGTGATTTATATTTGAAGCAGGAGCAACAAGCGGCGAAAAAACTGTCCATTGAAGTAGTAGGAGACTTCTATTGGGCTCGTGATGCCCATGTTGACGCACATAAAAATATCACGGAATTTAATGTATCTCCCTCGGGTAAAAGGGCTTTATTCTCTGCGCGTGGAGATATCTTTTCCGTGCCTGTTGAACATGGCTCTGCCCGCGCATTAACCGACTCTTCAGGCGTACGAGAGCATTCTGCTGTATGGTCTGACGATGGCCAATATATTGCCTGGTTTTCAGATGCCTCAGGTGAATATGAACTGGTGATTGCCGATCAATATGGAACAAAAAGCAAAACGATTCCTTTAGCAGGTGAAGGCTTTTATCAAAAGTTAGTTTGGTCGCCAGATGGCAAACGGCTATCATTTACTGACTCAGCGCAACAACTATGGATAGCTAACCGAAGCAATGGTTCTACCAAAATTATAGATACCAATCGTCAGGTTCATCCAGAATGGGAGATGATGGCCGCTTGGTCTCCAGATAGCCGTTATATTGCCTATACAAAACAAAACGAAACCATGTTTCGTGAGCTTTATTTGTACTCTGTGCAAGAACGCACTCGCCATCAACTCACTCATGGTTTAGCAGAAGTCACATGGCCAACATGGAGTGATAACAGTAACACCTTATATTTTTTAGGTAGTGTTGACTACGGCCCACAAAGCCCATGGCTGGATATGTCGAGCTTAAGTTTTAAGGCCACCTATCAACTTTATTACGCCAACCTTTCGCCCACCCATGCCCCGCTATTTTCAATGCGTTCAGATGAAGAAGAGCCTACTCAGAAAAACGATAGCAACACCGACAATGAAGACGAACCGACCCAACCTTCTGTCTTCGTCGCCGAGGGCTTTGGTGATCGCATCACGCCAGTCACCAGTGAAAAAGGGCATTTCAGTCATTTGGCAGGAGGTAAAGGCGGGAATTTGTATTTTTTAAGTCAATTCAAAGATGATACTGGAGCTAGCCAAACCCACTTAATGAAGTTCGATGCCGAAGAGCGAACCATAGCAAAAATTGCCGATAAGGTAAGTGAATATCGCCTTAGTGCTGATAACAACGCAATCTTACTCAAAAGTAAAGAAAGCTATCGATTGATCAGTGCCATTACTGGCTCGGGAGATGACGATAAAGTCATTGCACTCGCCCTATCTAAACGGGTGAATTTCTTTGAAGAATGGCAACAGATATTTCGCGAAGCTTGGCGCTATCAACGAGATTATTTGTATGTAGAGAACTTCCACGGAGCAGATTGGGATGCAGTATACGAGCAATACCAACCGCTCGTGGCATCCATTCGCCACCCGCTTGATTTAACGTATTTACTCGACACTTTAGGAGGCGAAGTCTCCATTGGGCATTCGTTTACTGCCAGTGGGGCTAAACCAGATATTGGTAAGCCCAATGTCGGCTTGTTAGGTATCGATTTTGAAGTAACTAAGAAGGGCGTTAAATTACGCCATATTTATACAGGAGAGTCGTTTTTCGCCGGCGCGAACTTACAGTCGCCGTTGGGAAAATATGCGCATCAAATTGACGAAAATGCTTACCTGATAGCGGTTAACGATACCCCTATCGACCCCCAAAAGAACCTCTATTCGCAATTTGAAGGCACCTTAGGACACGTGACGCGGATCACTATTGGTGATATTGATAATTCAGACAAGCGACAGGTATACCTCGTTAAACCCATTAACAACGAAAATGGCCTTCGCAAAAATCACTGGATTGAAAAAAACAGACAATATGTTGAGGCACAGTCTAACGGAAAATTAGCCTACGTGTGGATGCCAGACACCGCAGATGATGGGTACCATTCCTTCAACCGCTATTTCTTCCCTCAAGCTAAAAAACCAGGCGTCATCATTGATGAACGCTTCAATGGAGGCGGCTATATCGCCGATTATGTCATCAACATTTTACGCCGTGAATTAAATGGTTTCTTTAACAACCCCCTAGCACCCAGAAAGCCTTTAACAAGCCCAGCGAGCGGCGTTTGGGGCAGCAAAGTCATGCTAATAAATGAAATGTCGGGTTCCGGTGGCGACATGCTCCCCTACATGTTCAATTATTACGGACTGGGTAAATTAGTGGGCAAACGCACCTGGGGGGGACTGGTTGGCATTTGGGGCGTACCCGGTTTCATCGATGGCGGTTACATGACAGCACCACGCTCTGGTTTTTATGGCACCAATGGACAATGGCAAGTAGAAAACGAAGGGGTTATGCCTGATGTTAGCGTGGAGCAATGGACTAAGTTCACCAGTAAAGGATTGGATCCTCAGCTTGATAAAGCCATAGAGGTTGGTTTGGAAGAACTTAAAGGTTATACCTCCCCTATTAAGGCGCAGCCAAAAGACCCTGTTAGAGTACCTGTACCCCGTCAATAACTCAGTGGAAAAAACTGGGCGCTGTTGCGCTCAGTTTGCCCACGTAGGTAGCAACCCATTTAAAATAAAGGCACTGCCTCAACACTCATCACCGCTTGCCCTTAGTCCCCTTGCGTAAATACTCGTAAAGCCGTGTAAATACACGTAAACCCTCTTGACTATATAGTCGAACAAAGCCTCAAATAACACTTATTTTTCATTGCGTTACGTAAATTCCAATTTACACAAATGAAATATATATGAAATAAAAATAGCCAACAATTGCGCTACCTCAGGCAACAATAATACGGCGTATTTAGCAGGTATTCGTACCCTGCTATGTACAAAAATCAACCTTTATTTATAAAGAGAAACACATGAACAAGAAAACTCAGTTCAGTCGCATTGCGATAGCTGTAGCTTTGTCTATTGGCGTGGCAACCACAGCGGTTGCAGCCACCGGTCAATCATCAGCCATGCGCGGTACCGTAGTAGGCCCTCAAGGTAACCCTGCTGCAGGCAGCTCTATCACTATTATTCATGAGCCTTCAGGTACGGTGAAAGAGGCCACCGTTAACGAAAATGGTGTATTCTCAGCACGTGGGTTGCGTGTAGGTGGCCCTTATATGATTGTGGTTGAGTCAGAAAAGTTCCAAAGTCGTATTATTGAGGATGTATACCTTGAGCTAAATGACACCTTCGAACTAGATGCAGCGCTTGAATCTGCGTCAGATATCGAGCGCGTAACGGTGACAGGTAGCCGTGACTTTTTCTCCAATAATGGTTCAAACTCCGTGTTTGGAGAATCGGCTATCGAGAACATGCCAACCTTCAACCGTGATATTAAAGATATTGTCCGTTCTAACCCTTTGGCCGTGGTGAGTGCCGATGGCGAAGAGTTAAGCATTGCTGGCTCTAACCCCAAGTACAATACCTTTACCGTTGATGGCGTAGGCGTGAATGATACGTTTGGGCTACAAAGCAATGGTTACCCTACTTCCCGCCCTCCTGTTTCGTTAGATGCAATAAGCCAAGTTTCCGTAGAATTTACGCCGTTTAGCGCCCGTGCCGGTAAGTTTGGTGGCGGTAACGTTAACGTGGTGACTAAATCGGGCACTAACGACTTCCATGGCACTGTTTTTTATGAAGAAGTACCCTTTTCTGGTACGGCAAAAGACACCAAGCTCTACGACACAGAGTATGACGTAGACAACGAAGAGTCTTCTTATGGCTTTACATTAGGCGGCCCGCTCATTCAAGATAAGCTTTTCTTCTTTGGTTCATACGAAAAATGGGAAGAAGAAATTGACACTGGCTTTAATGAAGATTCTTACTCAGCAGATTTAGTTGCCGCAGCGCAAGACGTGATCTCGGCGCTGAGTGACACCTACGGCCTAGAAGATTCTATCGCTGGCGCACCTGAGGCCGACGAAGATGAAAAGTACCTTATCAAGCTAGATTGGAACATCAACAACAACCACCGCGCTGATTTTACCTATAGCTATCAGGAAAATACTTCTGCGCAAAATTATAATGACGATTCTGACACCATTCGCTTAACCTCGAATACATGGACACTTGCGCAGAAAAATACCTACTACACCACCCACGTTTATTCAGACTGGTCAGATAATTTGCAGACAGAAGTCAGCCTGTCTTATAAAGAGTTTGAACAGGCTTCGCTTACTGCCTCAGATTGGGGTGAAATTAATGTCGACACGGCAACGGGCACTGACAGCGGTTATACTGTGGTGGCAGGCGTAGATGAAAATCGTCACGCCAACGTTTTAGAAAACGAGGTATGGAACTTTGCCGTTCATGCAACCTACCTTGCGGGCGACATCGAGTATAAATTTGGTACCGAAATTGAAAACACATGGAACTACAACCTTTACGGGCGTGATTCTTTGGGTACGTGGTATTTTGACGATACCGAAGACTTCGCTAACCAAGAAATTTCTTATTTTGAATATGCAAATGCCTATACCAACGATGTTGAAGATCTTGCCTACGATGTAGAAAGCACGGTTTACTCCTTTTACGGCGATGCCACGTACGAGTTATTCCCCGATTTTATGGTTACCGCAGGTTTGCGTTACGAGTACCTTACTGTAGAAGACTCACCGCAACTTAACGACAACTTTAACAATACCTATGGATTCACCAACACAGAGAACCTGGACGGTTTTGATATTTTACTTCCTAGGGTTAGCTTCAATTGGGAAGTTAACGATGACTTAACCTTACGAGGTGGTGTTGGCCGCTTCTATGGCGGCATGCCCCTAGTGTGGATATCTAATGCTTACACCAATGACGGGGTTACCAACGACTCAGTAACCTTCTCCAGTTTAGACGCCGATTCGGTAGATTTCACCACTGTGCCAACTGAAGCGCAAAGTGCACTGGTTCAAGGCGCGGGTAGCACAGCCTCTATCGACCCTGATTTCGAGCTTCCATCTGATTGGCGCTATCAAATTGCGGCCGACTACACCTTCGACATTCCTAAGCTGGGCGATAACTTTGCGTGGACCAATGAGCTAACCTATGTTGACAGACAAAATGCCGCCTACTGGGAAGACTTATCTCGAATCGATAATGGCAACAGCACGGTTGATGGTCGTATCATTTGGGATAACGTATACGATGGCACTGAGTATGAAGATAACTATGATATCCAGCTAACTAACTCAGACGACGGTGGGCGTAGCATTTTATTTACTAGTGCATTGGCGAAACAGTGGGATAACGGACTAAGCCTAAACGCGTCATATACCCACCAAGACATCACTGAGGTTAACCCAGGCACTAGCTCTACAGCAGAGTCAAACTATCAGTATGAAGTTACCGTTAACCGTAACGACCCATTAGTTGGCACGGCGTACTACGAAATTAAACACCGACTAGTTGTGAACCTTGGTTATACTCACCAATTCTTTGAGGGCTATAACACGAACTTCAATTTGTTCTTTGAACGCCGTTCAGGACAGCCATTCTCTTGGGTTCTTGGCTCTTATCAAGATGATGACTTAGGCGACCAGTCTGCGTTTGACGATTCCGATATTTACCTTCCTTATATTCCGTCAGGTGCAAACGACTCAGCTGTTGATTTTGAAAATGGCCTGAGTTACGACGAAATTATGGCCATTGCTGAAGCAGCTGGCGTGGCAGGTTCTGCAGGCGGGGATGTAGACAAATACTCATCGACTCAACCTTGGATTACCACCGTAGATTTAGCCATTTCACAAGAAATACCAGGCTTTGTTGAAGGTCATAAAGGGCGCATTTATCTCAACATTGATAACTTCGCTAATTTACTCAATGACGATTGGGGCAAGGTATACGAAATGAACTACCCTCAGCAAATCTTGTTCGATTACGACATTAACGAATTTGGGCAATACGTATATTCAGAAGCCTATGGCGGTACGGATACCAGTAACTACGACACCTTTGATGAAGAGCAATCTACTTGGAGAATCAAAGTGGGCGTGAAGTACACTTTCTAAGTATTAACCACCACTGATTGGTAATACCTGGCCAGCGCAATATCCGCTGGCCTTTTTTATTTTATACGCTTTACCCAAAGCGACAGGTAAGGTTTTACTGCTGCCATGTTCACACAACTCACCGTCAAAAAAAGTTGGCAAGCTATTTGAAAGTTCACCTATAAGAACTAAATGATTGTGCTTTTTATATGCACTGAACAACGAGAATTTGACACTATGCGCTTACCCACCAAGCAACTTATCAGCAAAATAGAAACCCTGTCTAACGACTTATCTCAAGACCAATTGTCCAACTTTCTTGATATTATTAACGCCATGACAGCATTGGTTGAAGAGGCGAGTGAGTTAAGTAAGACTCAAGATATAGATGCACCTGCTACCATATCGAATTCGCTCGTTCACTAACTCGGTACTAAACCAACTTAACATATAGCAAAGATAGGAAAGGGACTCATTTGAAAGCGTTATTTATCACAGGGAACAACCAGTACGGCGTGGCTTCTCATTTTTTGAACGGCATGCAGCAAGATTTTGCGTCATCAGGTATCGAAAGTATTGAGTTAAGTTTACATAACGCCGAGGCCATTGCGCATGCCGAACAACAACTCAAATCAGATTTAGACTATGACATCGTCATTAGCTTTAACGGCTTAGGTTTAGACATAGTCGACAATGGGCAGCGTATATTAGAAGAATGTGGTAAGCCACTTTATATATTCCTTGTTGATCACCCTTTGCATCTATTACCTCGCTTTTTAGGCACCAAGGGAACCGTACTTTGCGTTGATAAGGAACATGTGACTTTTTGTCAACTCTGTGGGATCAAAGCCTTGTTTTTCCCTCATGCCATTTCTGCTGAATTAATGAAAGAAGAGGCCATTGTTCCTGAGCAAGAAAAATCGAATGAATGGCTATTTCCCGTATCTTTCTTTGACGTATCACACTGGCGTGAAAAGCTCGCTCCTACTTGGGCCAATATTGCCCCTTTGGTCAATCAATCTCAAAGTGTAACGCGGTTTATGCAATTAGTTGGGGTGCTCCCATTGGGAAAGCGCCCGCCAACCCTTGAACTTAACAATAACGTTTTGCAGATTTGCCGTATGGTGGACTATTACTTACGCGCAAAAGCACGACAAGACTGTCTTGTTTTCTTTGCTCAACAAGGCCATAAACTGACTGTGATAGGCAAAGGTGTGCAGCGCTATCAGAGTATTACTGACTTTCACGATTACCAGCCCGCCATCGATTCAGATGCACTACTTACGCGTATTAAGCAGGCCAAATTTGTGGTACACAACTCACCGGGATTTGAGCTAGGCTTGCATGAGCGTATTGTTCAACCCATGGCATTGGGCACGCACGTTATTACCTACGATGCTGGTTATGTAAAGCATGTTATTGGCGATGGAGTTTTTCTTCCAACAAGCCAACAAGCTCCTCACGTTGATACCGATTCTTATAACGGTTTCGCAGCATCCAATCGAGAGGCTATATTGTCGCGCCACTCTTGGAAGGTAAGGTTCAACAATTTGTTATCTATAGGATAGGGATTTAACACTTTTTCATACTAGAACTGAATGGTTTCTGCGTTTTTGCGAGCAACGGTTAACACAAATGCCCCCCAATACCGTTGAGCCCGGAATCGAGGGTTTTGTTTCATTTTTTGTTTTGCTAATTGAAGCGCTAATGATGAGTTATTCGTCACCGCTAGGCTGGCGTAAAAATATTCCATAAAGAGAGCGGTGGCTCTGTCTGGCACCTTCCACAAGGTGCCCAATACCGACCCCGCGCCTTGCGCTAGCATACCTCTCGATAAACTATTTTGTCCTTCGCTAAGCCATATTTCCCCCCGCAACGTGTCACATCCACTTAATACCACTAAATCTGCAGAAAATGGCCGACTCAGTAACTGGGTTAAAGAAACAAAACCGGGTAAATATCGGCGTGTTGCCGCATCAGATGTTACTAGGCCAACGATACCGGGATACTCAGGGTCATAAAAACCATGAGTGGCGATATGCAGTAACTTGGCATGGCCAAATTCATCAGACATCAAGACATCGCTGTTTGCTTGTGCGCCCAAAGCTGTGACGACCGAAGCATGAGAAAAGTGTTGTTGAATACTGCTTGCCTCCCGTTCCGAGAAGACCAAAGGTGGCATGGCCTTTCGCCAAGTAAGGGTAGCTTTATTTGAAATTCCGCTAGCAGGCGAATTAAATCTTGGATTAGCAAACACCGCGATATGTGACCCTTGCGTTGCGCTAGAGGGATCCGGATTGAAATAATCTAAAACAGAAAAAGCGCGTACCACTTCAAAATGGTCGATAACATGCGTGGCATTATCTGGCATCGGCAGCGCGGAAAACGCGATGGTATGCGTGAGATGATCGCTAACCAGTATCAGCTTGGAAATAGACTGCGACTTAAAATACTCTAAAGGAAGTAATTCATCTGCCTTTATCCACGTCACTACTCCTTCTTGCTGGTGTAATTTTTCTCTCATGTTCTTGCCAATAGAAAACCGCCGCCACCCTTGTTTTGTACCAACAATAAGATGGCTGTGTTTAGGTAAATCTATTAACCTTACCAAGGCCTCATGCTGCTGTAGTTTATCTATTAGCCGTTCAAATTGATAAGCGTGGGTGCGGTCAACATCGAGGCTCACTTGACGACCATGAGCTCTCAACGCATCCCGTTTTTCTAGGCTGATATCAATTTGTGCCTGGGCCGCCAAATTCGACTCACCAACACTTAAAAGATTAACTTCCATTTCGGCGGTTGTATTGTTTTCTTCTAGTGCAATGTCTTGACCGTATTGAGAATAAAACTGTCTACTTTTACGAAGCATGCTACTTTGATAATTGTCCATGACTTCCAATACTTTTTGCGCGCTGGTATTGCTGTTATCTGCCAAGAGGTATTCAACATAACTATCAATCAATAAGCGTACTTTATTTTTAAAGGTGGGCCCTAAACGATAAATACTTAAGGTATTTTCAACCTCATTTACCAGGCTAAGTGCAGCGGTAAAATTGTTTTCTACTGTGGCTTTTTGTGACTCAGTTAGCGGCTTAGCATGCTGTAAGAAAAGGGCGTTTTTCAGTTCGTAATATTCAATAAGATGCGGATGTTTAGGTTTGATATACGCCAATGCACTTTGCAAATACACCTCTGCCATTTCCACTTCTTGTATCGCAATGGCGCTTCTGGCCAACGTAAATAGCACATTCATTTTATGCCGTGTATCACTGAGTGCAGCCACTTGTTCAAATGCTAGCGCTGCCGCTTGTTTTGCTTTATTCGGTTGCTTTGTTTCAGCGTAAAAGGCTGAGCGTAAAGTATGATATTGGCTGCTCTCACGAAACGACGTAGGCGTGATAATAGGCTGGGCTTGGTTTAAGTAAGTGTCAGCTAACCCTGCATTACCTTGCGCTAAGGCAATATCTGCCAAGCCTAGTAAGGCCTCTGCGGTGTAGGCATCTCTTCCCATTTGTATATTAATATCTACCGAGTAGGAAAAATAACGCGCAGCAGCGGGTAAGTCGCCAAGCTCTATATAAGTACTCGCCAAGTTGTCGTGCTGAATGGTTAACGCTAAGGCGTCGTTACTCATGCGAGCCAGTTGTATCGACTGGCTGTAGGTGCGCTGGGCAGCGGCCAAATTACCCAATGCGCGATGTAAAACAGCCAGGTTGTTTAAATAGCTAGCAACGTGATTGTACTTTTCAAAGGCGCGACTAACTGCAATGGCGGTGTCTAATTCGTCAGCGGCGGCCACCAAATCGCCAGTAACCCGAAAATAGGTTGCGCGGGCATTATGTAATTCTGGCAATAATTCGTTTAACTGATGCGCTTCAATCAGGGATTTGGCATATTGAAGAAATTCCCATCCTTCATAAATGGTGTGCATGTCTGCACGTTCGTCACCTCGGAGAATGTCACTGAACCCTCGCATTAAATTGACATACGCCACGTCATAAGGCGGGGCTGATGACATCCAGCTTTGCGATTGTGTGTGTTTAAACCCACGGCTCGCCTCTTCAAAGTTCATCAGCCGGAAGTAAGCTTCTGCTGCAAACACAGGGTAAATACCACATTGGTCTGAGAAAGCACTGACTTGCGGTTGTTCACTAGGTGCAAGAATTTCCTCAAGCCTATTTTGTTCAAGAAGGTCATTCAGCATTTTCTTTTTTACCACACAGCTTGGCTGCTGATGAAATTTAGCCGCATCTTCTACCCAGTTTTCTTCTTGCCATTGGGTAACTTGGTTGATATCGGCCTTTAAAAGCCGTGTTTCATCCACGACTTCAACCCCCACATCGCTTGCTCGAAACAGTAATGGATATTGAGACTTTGCTACTAGCGAATAGGGCGTTGAAGAAGCGGGCAAGTATAGGTATTCAATTTGTGAAAGTAGAAAGGGGGCTGATAAGCGAATGCTTGGTTCCGTTGAATGATGAACAATAAACTCAATAGCCTCACCCGTATAGGAAATGCGAACAAATTGCCCCCCGAAAGCCGCACTCTCCGGCAGCGTAATATCATACTCTTCAGCCACAAGCCTAGGGCAAGAAAATACGGCGATAAACAGGATGGTTGTCGCCGCTATTGCCTTTAAGGGTATGTACACTCGACTCACCCTTACTAGCCTCTCCAGGTATAGGAAGTCTTGGCGAAAGAAGGTGTACTCAAACCTTTATTATCCCCCGCATTTTCTGGTACTGGGTCAATTTTCCACAGTAACGTAGTTAAAAAGAGGTTGTAGGTTTGACTAAAATCTAAGGGGTCTGGCGCGTCCCTTGAAACTAGGGTGACATACATTTTTACGGCGCTAAAACCCGCTGGAGTGGCATGCCTTAAATCACTGAGGGAAATTTCTTCGCATTCCATGGTGTCGGGGAAGGTAGAGGTAGGCGAAAACTCTGCGATATCAAAAACTTCAATGGCCATATCGGCCCAACTTTTCCCGCCGAGCTCATCTGAATCAACAAAAATTTTAAGCTTATCGTTACCGAGTAGTTGTATTTTTTGTCGGTATGCAGATTTACCGTTCGCGGTTACCGCACGTGGGTGGTATTCGGCGAGTCGTTGATCAGCAGAGAAATCTACTGCATTCACGTAAGCGACCTCTTCCGGCCAGTTGTAATCAGACATAGTCATAATCCTTATTTAAGAAAGTGTATTAGCTCTAACATGGTGAGGGGAATAGATTCACGGGTTTGCTCAAGAAAACGTTGAAGGGGTGGCGCGTCTTGTAGAAACGCCATCATCGACTGGTTTTCTTTTAACGATCTATTCGCATAACAATGCAAAATTGAGCTTCTTACTACTTCTGCATTGATAATACTTCCTAGCTTTCCAAGTGCGTTGAACGGATTAGAAGAATGGCGAGATTCATGTAAAACATGAAGCCATAAAGGTAGCCTTTTCTGGGAGAAGTTTGCTAATAACACTTGGTATGCACGGTATAATTCCGCTTCTTCACCTATCTCTAATGGTGCCTGTCTAAATAAGTCAACATCTAGCGCTAACTGAGGAAAATGTTGTTTTATATAGGAAAGCGTGGCGTCCCCGGATGCGAGTTTCAGGGTGTTTGCCGCGTTTAAATTAATCAACACGATGTTTCCCTCATCAGGAATATCACCTAGCCCCACATCAATGGACATATCTATGGAATTGGCCTTTTGAGACGTTTCAATGAAAAATAATGACCAATCAATTTGCTCGTTTTCTTGCAGCCCCGCGGAGGTGGACCTCCTAAGAATACGATCCATGGTGAAATTAACAGTTGGATCCTTTGAAAAGGTATAATTATTTCTTACTAGGCTATGACCAAACCTAAATGCAGCAAGTGAAAATTCTATGGGAACCGATGATAAGGGCGCATTCAGCGCTAGAATATACTGCCGTGTTTTTTTAAAATACGCGTTGTGTACCCGCTCATCTAAGAGGCGGCGTAAAAAGTCATTCACCACCACAATATGAAAAAGCGTGGTAACAATGTCTTTCGCCAAAACAATTTTGGCCACGGAATCTGTCACATTCGTTAGGCGCTTAACGATGCGATTATGCAGCAACTGAAGTTGCCGATGAAGCTGCACTATAATGCTATTCTCGTCATTACGCGCTTCAGGAATTAATGCTTTTTTGTGTGTCCTGATCACGTCAAACGGCTGTCCATTATGTTTAAAACACCCTTCATCATCAAAATAGCGTGCAAGCTCGTCGCTACTTAAATTGCCATACACACTGTCTAAATTAAGGGCCGGTGACACAGTTCGCCCTCGAGCACGAGGGTTGGTTTTGGGCACGATATCGTGAGATATAAATTGCCCGAGGTAAGTATATCCTGCTGGAATGGAGGAGGTAGCGGATGCCATACCTCGCAGCCTCGTTCCTTGATGAGTGAGCAGCCGCGACAATGTGGCTATTTGGGCGTTTGAGAGCAATGGCTCTTCACTGCACAGTGGGAACAACCGGTTAATATTAATGCATTCCATTGCTTTTTATCCTAGGGTGATCTCGCTACATTGAGTTCGTAAGTTAGCCGTGTCACTTGTTCGCCAAGGGCTTCTACCGCCACCTCATAATGCCCCTCTTGCAGCAGTTCGGTATCAACAAGTAATACGGCTTGTCCATCGCTATCTGACTGGCTGCGTTGCCACGACTTAATAATATGATTGCCATCACTGGCCAGGCTGGCAGAAAATGCGGTTTGAGAAGTTTTCCCCGTATCCAAAACTAAAATAAGCGTTTTATGCTCATTTTCTATCACCACCATATTGTTTGATGTCTCGCCCCTGACTGTTTCTAAGTAAGCTATTTGTGAGGTATCACCAACCTCGTTCACCGCGGTGAATAAAGGCATGACTAACAAAGAAAGCGCAAATACCCCAGCACCGCCACTAAGCAGCCCTGTAATAAACCACCAAAATGCGCGGTAGCGAGGTTCGCTCTTCGGTGATTCATCAAGCAACTTCACGCCTTTTGCTAATACAGCGTCGAGTTCAAGTTGCTCAACAAATTGAGGGTTTTCTAACAAATACAATTCAAACGCTTCTGTTTCTTGTGGCGTTAACTGCCCAGACGCGTATTTTTGCGCAATAGCATTTTCTTCAATATATTTCTTGTTCATACTGGATCTAACCATCAACCCTGGAAGAAGAAGTGGATTGTTTCCACTGTGTGTTTGCCCATTTAGTCTTAAGCCTTTGTATCTCTGACATACTCACTAAGTGTTGCGTAGAACGTATATCTCTCACCTGTTGGTGAAAAAAAACGGTTGGAGAAGTGACATCGAAGACAGTAAAAGACAGCACAATTGAAAGAAACAGCCCAAGGCTGAATTTACTGCTGTCTATCCCAAACCGCATTTGTAATATTTGCTTCAATCGATTTCTTGCCCGATAAAGTACACGGTCAAAATGGGCGTCAGTGAGTTGCAACTCTTCGCATATCACTGTTTTCGCTTGCCCATATACAAAGAAACGATAAAGCAAATCGCGATCGCGCTTGGTAGGCAGTTCATCTAATACTTGGGCCACAACTGCGACAAGCTTCTCTTGGCAAAGCTTTTCAGCATGTTCAGGTTGAAGGTGTTCGAACAGGTGATCTACCTGATCGTTACTGTCGGTTTTTCTGCGAGCTTCTTTACGATAGTTCGCAATAAGTAAGTTTCCTGCCACATTTCGAATGAAACTGGCAATGGCGGCAGCATTTTCAATTTCCCCCTTTCTGGCTTTAGTGATGACAACCACAAACGCATCTTGCGCAATATCAGCAGCCAATTCTGCATCACTGGTTTGGCGGTTAACGATATAGTGTAACCCCCGCCAATATTGGCTCACTAAGGCTTCTTCAGCTTGCTTGTCTCCATTGCGAATTCGCTCAAGCAATACATCGGGTGAAACCAGTGTTTCCCCTTGCGCTTTTGAAAACATTTTCGACCTTATTTTGATTGTTTTTTAATCGACACTTAACGTTAGCGTATCGAATGCCTTGAAGCAATTGGATATTTTTCAAACAACCAAGATTACCCTTGTACAATTGCGGGTAAACGGGTGACTTTGTTAGCGCATGGAGGGTATGAAAATGCTGGGTTTTAATTCAAAGGAAGAAAACGCGGAATAGCGAGGCTTGAGGAAAGTAAAACTGCATCACCGGATAAAAATAAGCCGCGCCACAGGAGGGTGGCGCTGTTTTCAATAAGGCTGACTACGCATCTTCACTAGAACTTAAACGATGCGTGAATTGCTCTACGGCGTTAACCACTTCTTTTGCACCGTCTTGAATTTGTGCAATCACTTGCCCTGCTTCTTCAGCATACTTTAAGCCACCTTGGGCTTTTTCATCGCCTACATTAACCAGCTCTACTGCATCTGACGCCAGAGACTGGTTATGTTTAACTACGTTGATAATTTCTTCCGTAGCGTCTGTGGTGCGCGAGGCCAGCTGGCGTACTTCATCGGCCACCACGGCGAAGCCACGGCCTTGGTCGCCGGCTCTAGCGGCTTCTATCGCGGCATTCAGTGCTAGTAAATTTGTTTGCTCGGCAATTGCGCTAATGCTGCCAATAATGGTTGCGATTTGCTGAGATTGATCGTCAAGGGCATGAATACCCTCTTTGGCTTTGTCCATTTGTTCCGACAACGAAGACATCTCTCCAAGAAGCTCTTCAATCACTTCTTTACCACGGGACGCAATTTGATCGGTACTGTTTGAAGAACGGTAAGCAATTTCTGCGGCGTTTGAAACCGCCCTTTCTTGCTCTACCTGTTCGGTGATATTCGTTGCCAACTTAACCACTTTATACATTCTGCCGTGCGAATCGCATATGGGGTTATAAGTGGCTCCCAGCCAAACTTTATTCCCGTGTGCGTCTAAGCGTTCAAAACGCCCTGCCACAAACTCGCCACGGGCCAAACGATCCCAAAATCGCTTATATTCAGCAGAATTAGCATACTCTTGCTCACAAAAAATACGGTGGTGCTGGCCCTTAATTTGTTCCAAGCTGTATTTAACGGTTTGCAAAAAGGCATCATTGGCATTTTGAATATGGCCGTGAAGGTCAAATTCTATGACTGCATTTGATTTATGAAGCGCCGCCACTAAATCTTCATGTTCTTTCGATTTAGAGATGGTACGAGTAAGATCATTGAGGTTGACGGAATACTTGACGATTTTGCCGTTAACGTCAAATACAGGCTGCACCACACCGCGTAGCCAAGCCTCTTCACCGTTATTGCGTAAAAACTCAATGGCACCAAAATAATGCGCTTTTTCATCAATACACTGTTTTAGCTTTCTATAGTGAGGTGTCTCTTTCGCAATTTCAGGAACAAACTCGAAAAAATTCCGCCCTTTAATTTGCGCCAGTGAATAGCCCAATTCTTGTTCAAACAAGTGGTTTACATCTTGTATATTTGCATGAGCATCGAGGTGGGCAAATATCATTTCTTCACGCAAACCCTCACGGATTTGTTTAAGCATATGAACTTCTTCACGTAGCTCAGCGTTTTCTTTTACAAGGTGTTTATTGAACATATGGCCTTCCTTGACGAAGTGAGTTAAACATTGTTAGGTGCGAGACACACTAATGTAATTAAGCTTATCGGCAACGCACAATACTACGTTAGGTTTAAAATTCTCACCTCGCAAGAAATCCACAAAAATTACCCCAAAATTTAATCTATGCTTGGGCTTTTGCACGCTGCGGCGGTAAATAGGACATCCGTTGAGCTGTTTAATGCTGTTTCTGCCGAGTCTTGAATAACCCCAAGAATAAACCCTGTTGCCACCACTTGCATGGCGATGTCGTTAGGAATATTAAACAAACTACAAGCAAGAGGAATCAGAAGTAGCGACCCGCCCGCCACACCAGAGCTTCCGCATGCCGATACCGCAGCCACTAGACTAAGCACCACCGCTGTAACAAAGTCGACCGGAATGTTTAGGGTGTTAACTGCGGCTAGCGTCAGTACGGTTATGGTAATCGCCGCCCCGCCCATATTTATCGTTGCACCCAACGGAATAGAAACTGAGTAAGTGTCTTCATTCAATTTTAGCCGTTCACACAACGCCATATTGACAGGAATATTGGCCGCAGAACTACGGGTAAAAAAGGCGGTTATCCCACTTTCTTTTAAACAGGTGAAAACGAGGGGATAAGGATTACTACGTGTAGCAATAAATACGAGCAAGGGGTTGGTAACTAATGTAATAAACAGCATGGCGCTGATGAGAACCAGTAGTAAATGAGAATAGTCTACAAGCGCCTCAACACCAGTGCTCGCGAGGGTATTTGCCACTAATCCGAATATTCCAAACGGCGCTAAACGAATGATTATATTGACCACTGACGTCACGCTATCTGCTAAGTTTTGCAACACATTCTTGGTGGTTTCAGATCCCTTGCCGAGACCAAACCCTATGGCTGCAGCCCAGGTTAAAATACCAATATAGTTGCCTTGTACTAACGCATTCACTGGGTTGTCCACCATGTTAAAAACCAAAGTGGTGAGCACCTCACTTATGCCTTCGGGTGCCACTTGTTTAACATTTGAAGTCAGTAGATTTAGCGTGCTGGGAAACATAAAACTGAAAACCACGGCCGTCACCGAGGCTATAAGTGTTCCAGCCATATACAGAAAAAGTACAGGTTTAATATAGGTTTGCTGCGACTTTTTGTGATTGGCGATAGAAGCCATCACCAACACAAACACTAAAAGAGGTGCTATGGATTTCAAAGCTTTAACAAACAGCGTACCAAGGACACTTGCTTTGGAGGCGAGTTCAGGAAAAATAAAGGCTAAAACCGCACCCAGCACTATGCCCACGACAATTTGTAAAACAATATTGCCGTTCATATACATGCGCAACAAGCTTGGTTTTTTAGGTAAAGACATACAACGTACTTCTGCTATAAAATTTTAGCGCTGCACCTTAATGCAAAGCGGCACAGATTTGAACTGGTTTATCTTCAACACCCCGTAAAATGCGGTAAGTACAGCAACCCGCTTGTGAGACAGGCATGGTTATTTAGTGCCTGTCTTGTTTAGTAGTAGCAGTCGTTTGAGCAAAAAAATTTGGCGCGTATAGGGTTTCAAATGTAATAAAAAACGATAACTACGTACTAATGCTTACAAAGTACCGGCGGTTTTGATGGCAACCGCTTAAACAGACCTTTTTAAATAGAAGAATAGCTAAATAACAGGAGGGAATATGAAGAACCAAAACACTAAACCACAGTTAAGAAAATCTTCTGGCCTAAAAGACCTCGTTAAAATGCAACCAGAAGTTGCGTTGTTCGAATCAATGTTAAAATCAAAAACGCTTACCGTTATGGTTGGGGTAATTCTTTCATCATTTTTAGGGTTCTTATATTTTTTGTCTAAAATGGCCGGCGCTTATGCGTAAATATTCCTAAGTTAGCGTGACGCAGAAATAGACTTAGCAATTAATGAGTACCACTACCCCAATAATCGCCGAGCACTTTGTCGCCCCTGAACCCGTTGCTGATGTTGGTTGTGGGCATACTGCTCAAGGAGCACTTCTTTTCCTACGGCATGTTTAAAGCAGGCTTCAAATTGGGTGGTTAAGGTTAACCATTGTTCACGTTCGATGTTGAGACGTTCCAGAATAGTAGGCAAGGTATGTTCAACCTTCCCGCGTTTGGTGGGATGAATATATCGGCTGGTTGTATCGACAAGCTGAAGGTAATCGGTAAGCGTAAAAGGTAGGCTCTGTGGCATACTTTGTTTTGAGCTTTGTGAAAAAGGCATCAGCCGTTTGGGCGTTTTACCCACCCTGGCGGCATTAATACGATATTGAATACTCGTATGGTCAGAGGTTTCTGGCGTCATTGCTATTTTCGCCCGTACCGGGTTTAAATCAA
>MDTD01062397.1_pt1 | contig 173883 bp, 168 predicted proteins | sample 811221 | NCBI WGS metagenome assembly MDTD01 (sample SAMN05326646, study PRJNA326480) | marine metagenome | isolation source: seawater | place: Pacific Ocean: South West | collected 2011
AAGGGGAGAGTCATTTTTTGGTCAAGAAGCAAGAGATAGATTTTTTGACGCTCTAAAAAATTCTGAACACTTTAACTCAAACGAATTTGCAGGGTCAGCTGCGCCATAAAATCTATAAGGTCAAATAATCAATGGCGGAGAGAGAGGGATTCGAACCCTCGATACGCTATAAACGTATGCCAGTTTTCAAGACTGGTGCATTCAACCGCTCTGCCATCTCTCCTAACCGCGATATTATAATGTATTTTAGAGTCTAGAAAATAAAAGCTATAATTTATCGCATGAAAAGGCTTCAAGTTTTTGGTGCAACCCCCTCTCCTTATACCCAAAAAATGCTCTCCTTTTTGAGGTTTAAACGAATTCCTTTTGATATTCATTGGGGAAACGTTAAGCAAAGGTTAGAAGCGCTTGATATTGAGCTCCCAAAACCAATCTTACTTCCTGTAATCCTTTTTGAGGATATACAAAATAAGCCTATTGCAACTACAGATTCAACACCAATCATAAGAAGATTAGAGCAAGAATTCTTCAATAGAAGTGCGATACCTGATGATCCAGCACTTGGTTTTATTAACTATCTTTTAGAAGATTTTGCAGATGAGTGGCTAACTAAGTATATGTTTCATTACAGGTGGCATTTCAAAGAAGATGCTGAAAAAGCTGGGACGATTTTACCATTAGTTGAATTTGAAAAGTCATTAGCCGAAGAAGAGCATAAACAAGTAAAACAATTCATTACTCAACGTCAAACTGAAAGGCTTTGGGTAGTAGGATCAAGTAACGAGACTGCAGAACTAATAGATCAAAGCTTTAAGCGATTTATTTCAATACTAAATAAACATCTTATTGAGTCACCTTTTTTACTCGGAGACAGACCCTCCTCAGCAGACTTTGCGTTTTATGGACAATTATCACAACTTGTAAAGTTTGACCCAACACCTAGGAAGATTTGTCATGATCTGGCTCCTCGGGTAGTGGCTTGGGTAGAAGTAATAGATGATCTATCAGGACTTAGTTTAGATTCTAAGCATTGGCCTTCACTTGAAGATAATCCTGAAACTTTAAAAGACATATTCAAAGAATTTGGCTTAATGTATGCTCCTGTACTACTAGAAAATGCTAAAGCAGTCAAAGAACAAAAAACTGATTGGAAGACAACAGTAAATGGTGCCGAGTGGAAACAAAGAACTTTCAATTACCAAGCTAAGTGTTTGAATTGGATTCGTGAGGAATATGCTTTGCTAGCAGAACAAGAAAAAGATAGTGTGAAAACATTTTTAGACGGGACCAATTGCGAACAAATCTTCTGAATTAATTGTAAAATAAAAACATGAAAAAAATCCTTCTTACCGGCATATCTGGATACATTGCAATGCATTGTGCAAGGGAGCTGCTATCTCGAGGTTATGAAATTAACGCAACCGTTAGAGATCTTCAAAAGGTAGATGACATTAAGAAAGCTTTACAAGACTGTTCGCTAGATATTAGCAAGGTAAATTTCTTTAAAGCAGATTTACTTTCAGATGATAACTGGAGCGAAGCAATGAATGGATGCGAAGAAGTCATGCATGTGGCGTCCCCTTACCCGTTGTCACAACCTAAGGACGAAAACATCTTATTAAAACCAGCTGTAGAGGGAACAGAAAGGGTTGTTTCATTAGCTATCAAAAACAATGTTAGAAAAATTGTCCTTACGTCATCTGTTGCTGCTATTTCGTCCGGCCATACAAAGGATCAGTTCAGCGAGGAGGATTGGAGTCTTGTTGATAAACCAATACCAACATATCCGAAGAGTAAAGCACTTGCTGAGATGAAAGCATGGGAGCTTATCAAGAAGTCTAAAAATAAAACTAAAATGACTGTAATAAATCCTGCAGGAGTTATAGGACCGTCTTTAACAAAAGAAGTGAGCTCAACCCAATTAATTATTTCTGGCCTAATCAAAAAACGAATACCTGTAAACTTGCCTATTCACATTGGTTATGTTGATGTTAGAGATGTTGCGCTTGCACATGCAAAAGCACTTGAAAATGATGCTTCAGATGGACACAGAATAATACTTTCAAATACTGAACTTTGGACTAAAGAAGTGTCTCAGATCTTAAGACAAGGAGGATATAATTCTCCAAAAATCTCTGTATCCATTCCGGTAGCAAAATTTCTCTCATATTTTGTGCCTTTGCTTAAGCCTGCAAGAAGGTTCCTTGGAAAAGCAATGACAAAAAATAGTACAAAAGCAGAAGATATTTTAGGGATTAAGTACACTGATATAACAAAATCTATATTAGATGATGCTCAAAGTTTGCATAAATTCGGTAAAACTTAATATTAATATCTGAAGTGTTTTATTCTCTCGCCGCTTTGCTCGATTTCAGTCATTGATTTAATTCCAATATCAAGGTGTTTTTCAGCCCATTGGCTTGTAACTATTTTATCTGACTTTTGTGTTTTTACACCATCAGGAGTCGTTGGTACATCGGAAACAAGTAGTAGAGCACCTCTTGCTATTTCATTATAGTGGCCGCCAATAAATATCGTTGCGACTTCCATATCAATACCAATAGCGGTCGTTTTCTTGAGTCTTTTCAAGAAGGCTTTATCATGCTCCCAAAGCCTTCTGTTAGTCGTAAAAATTACTCCAGTTCTATAATCCTCTCCTGATTCTTTTATTCTTTCAGAAACAAATTTATGGAGCTTAAAGGATGGTAGCGCTGGAACTTCTGGTGGGAAATAATCATTAGTAGTTCCTTCGCCTCTTATCGCAGCAATTGGTAAGATAAAATTTCCAATTTCTGATGCTTCTTTTAGGCCACCACATTTTCCCAAAAACAATACACCCTTTGGATTCTTTGCTGATAAAAGATCCATTATTAGAGCAGCATTTGGCGAGCCAATACCAAAATTTATAATACTTAAGCCGTCTGAGTTGGTCGAACTTTGCATCGGACCACCCTCGCCTTTTATCTCGCAGCTGAATTTTTCTGAAAATGCTGAAACATAATGCTTAAAATTAGTTAAGAGAATGTAATCTCCTAGCTCATTGATTTCAGATCCTGTATATCTTGGAAGCCAGTCTTTGGCAATATCTATTTTTTCTACCATAAATTAGCTGGGAATATTACCAGATTAAACGAAAAAGGAAAGACTATTTGAATTCTTTGATGCTTGGACAGGTACAAATTAGGTTTCGATCCCCATAAACATTATCAACACGCCCCACTGGCGGCCAATATTTTTGTCTCTTCGTTTGGCTATTTGGATAAAAGGCTTTTTCCTTCGAGTAAGGGTAATTCCAGTCATCAATTAATGAGTCAACGCTGTGGGGTGAATTTTTTAAAACATTTTCCTCTTTAGATGTTTTACCATCCTCAATTTCTTTAATTTCTTCTCTGATGCCGATCATGGCCTCGCAAAATCTATTCAACTCATCTAGAGACTCACTTTCAGTTGGCTCAATCATCAAAGTGCCCGCTACGGGCCATGACATTGTTGGTGCATGAAACCCATAATCAATTAACCTCTTAGCAATGTCTTCAGCTTCAATGCCACAGCTTTCTTTAAATGGTCGCACATCCAAAATACACTCATGTGCAACTAAATTATTTTTGCCAGTGTATAGAATATTGAAGTGATCTTTTAATCGTTTAGCAATATAGTTTGTACTTAAAATTGCAACTTGCGTTGCTCTTCTGAGTGAATTTTGACCCATCATTGCAATATACATCCAGCTAATAGGTAAAATGCTCGCACTGCCAAAGTTTGAACCAGAAATAGAATATCCTTTACCTGTCATTTGAAGAGGATCCTCGGGTAAAAATTCTTTTAACTCCTCCACAACACCGATAGGACCGACTCCTGGGCCGCCCCCACCATGCGGTATACAAAAGGTTTTATGTAAATTTAGATGAGAAACATCACCGCCAAATTTTCCGGGATAACACATACCAACCATCGCGTTAAAGTTTGCACCATCTATATATACAAATCCTCCATGACTGTGGATTAAACTACAAACATCTTTCACTTTTTCCTCAAACACCCCGTGTGTGGATGGATAAGTAATCATCATTGCAGCAAGGTTTGATGCATGCTTATCGGCTTTTTCCTTTAAGTCATCCATATCGATATCGCCGTTACTATCGCAATCTATTACAACTACTTCATAACCAACCATCTGCGCTGAGGCTGGATTTGTGCCATGAGCTGATTCAGGAATTAAACATATATTCCTGTGTCCATCACCCTTTGATTTATGGTAACTATCTATGGCAAGCAGTCCTGCGTATTCTCCCTGAGACCCAGCATTGGGCTGTAAGGATATTGCTTTGTAGCCAGTAATTTCTGATAACCAATTTTCTAAATCTGAAATTATTTCAAGATAGCCCTCAACTTGATCTAACGGAGCATGCGGATGGATGTTTGCAAATCCATTCCAGCCAACAGGAATCATTTCTGAAGTTGCATTCAGTTTCATTGTACATGAACCTAAAGGTATCATTGAACGGTCAAGTGCAATATCTTTGTCTGCAAGTGATCTAATGTAACGTAAAATCTGAGTTTCAGAATGATGAGAATTGAAGATTTCATGTGAAAGAAATTCTGACGTTCTATTCAAAGATTTCGCCCATGGTTCTAGTCTGTCAGCATTCCCCTTTGCTTGATCTTCAAAGATGTTTAAGACATCCCCTATGTCAGTTTCGGTTGTGGTTTCATCCAAACTTATCCCCACTTCCATAGCAGAAATATTTCTTAAATTAATTTTGTTGGCATAGGCTTTTTGGTGAATTTCATCTGCATTTGCAACCTCCACAACCAAGGTGTCAAAAAAAGATTTATTTTTAATTTTATAGCCCTTTTTTACGAGTTTCTCTGCCAATTTATTGGTTAATGAATTGACTCTTGTTGCAATTTCTTTCAAACCGCTTGGACCATGATATATTGCGTAAAATGAAGACATAATTGCAAGGAGTGCTTGCGCAGTACAAATATTGCTTGTCGCCTTTTCCCGTCTTATATGCTGTTCTCTTGTTTGTAAGGCAAGTCTGTAACATTGTCTGCCTTGTTGATCCTGAGTAAGCCCAATAAGTCTCCCTGGTAAAGATCTTTTATATTGATCCTTAACTGCAATAAATCCTGCATGAGGACCACCAAATCCCATAGGCACTCCAAATCTTTGTGATGAGCCTACTACAATATCAGCTCCAAATTCACCAGGGGCTTGAATTAATGTGATTGCAAGTAGATCAGTCCCAACTATAAACAATCCGTTTTGACTGTGAATCTGCTCTGAATATACAGAAATATCCTCAATTGAGCCATCTGCAGCCGGATACTGATAGAAACAACCAAAGTATTCTTCTGACTTCGACATTTCTTGACCAATTTCAATTTCAATATTTAAGGGTTTGGCTCTACTTTGGATAATAGATATTGTTTGATCAAAACATTTTTCATGAATAAAGAACTTATTGGATTTGGATTTTGATACTCTATGGGCTAACATCATTGCTTCAGCGGCAGCAGTTGGCTCATCCAGTAAAGAAGCATTCGAAATATCCATTGCTGTGAGATCAGAAATCATAGTTTGATAATTCATTAAGGCTTCCAGTCTGCCCTGTGCAATTTCTGGTTGATAAGGGGTATAGGATGTATACCAACCAGGATTTTCAAACACATTCCGTTTAATCACACTAGGAACATGGCAATCATAAAAGCCTTGTCCTATATAACTTTTAAAAACTTTATTTTTTTTTGAAATCGACTTTAATTTTTTTAGGGCTGATGCTTCGTCAAGTGCATCTGGCAAAGTTATATCTGTTTTGTCATAGATCGATTCTGGCATCAAATCTTTTAGAAATGCCTCCATATCTTTATAACCAAGATCATGAAGGATATTTTTAACATCCGAGTCTTTTAGACCAATATGTCTGTGTGAAAAGTCTCTAGTAATATTTGCCATTTTATGAAAGTTTAGCTTTCACTAACTTTTTTGTATGCTTCTGAATCTAGAAGATTAGCAAGCTCTTCTATATCTTGTGGCTTAATTTTAAAAAACCAACCCTCATCGTATGGTGAGGCATTAATAATTTCAGGATTATCATTTAGCACCTCATTAACCTCTGTTATTTCACCACTTACTGGGGAGTAAACATCAGATGCTGCCTTTACAGACTCAACCACTGCAATATCGTCCTTTTTCCCAATATTTTTTCCAATATCAGGCAATTCAACAAAAACTATATCGCCCAACAACTCTTGTGCATGATCCGAAATTCCAACAGTAACGGTACCGTCATCCTCAAGCCTTGCCCACTCATGTGAGTCTAGAAATTTTAAATTATTTGGAATTTCAGCCATTGGTTTATTTTAAATATTTTAAAAAATTTGTCTCACAAAAAAATAAATTAATCTCTTTATCTCTTAAAAAAGCTTTTCCCTTTTCAGGATGATTACGACCAATTCTGCAGAGGCCTATATTTTTCTTAAAAGTTGGGCTCCATGTCCCACTTGTGATAGTGCCGGATCCGCCGTCGTAATGGATTTTTGCTCCACTTCGAAGCACCCCTCTTTCATTAGTATAAAAACCACATAGTATGTTGCTACTATTAGATTTTTCCTGAAGGGCATCACGACCAATAAAGTTTCTATCTTTATCATCCAAATCAACAGTCCAAGACAGATTTGAATCGTATGGATCATTATGTTCAGTCATATCTGACCCATACAAATTTAAACCTGCTTCTAATCTCAAAGTATCTCTTGCAGCAAGGCCAATTGGTTTAACTCCATGACTTATAATTTCATCCCATATCTCCTTACCCTTAGTATTATCTGAAACAATTTCGTACCCTTCTTCGCCTGTATAACCAGTACCAGCAATCATTAGATTTGAATCAGTATAGACTTGAAAATTTTGAATATCTGTTTTAATTATTTTATCTAAAATTGCTTTCGAGCTAGGTCCTTGCAATGCAATTATTGAGTAATCAGATTTAAAATCCACTTCAACATTGAATTCAGAGGATATTTGATTAAACCATTTATTGTTTTGTTCTCTAGTTGCACAATTAGAAACAATTCTAAATTTTGAATTACCAAGATGGTATACTATGAGATCATCTAAAATTCCCCCTTCATAATTTAATAACGGTGAATAAAGGGCTTTCTTGACGGATTTAATTTTATTTATATCGTTAGGAAGAAGTTTCTCTAGGAAGGAGATTTGGTTGTCACCGTGTAGATCAAATACTGCCATATGTGAAACATCAAAAACCCCAACATTCTGACGCACTAAATTGTGTTCGGTAATCTGTGATCCATAGTTTATTGGCATTTCCCAGCCAGCGAAATCCACCATATTCCCGCCTTCTGAGTGGTGAAATTTGTTCAGGTATGTTGTATTCATTTATGTGCAGTGAATTCAATTTCTACTTCAGCATTAAATGGAAGCCCTGCAGCTTGAAAAGTTGTTCTTATTGGAAGCGGTTTTTGAAAATAGCTTAAATAAATATCATTAAGTTTCGGCATATAAGAAATATCTTTTAACAATATTTTGGTTTTAATAACACTCCTTAAATCTAGGTCGTAATATTCCAATGAGGTTTTTAAATTTTTAAATATTTGATGCAACTCTTTTTCAAATCCTCCATCAACAATGCCATCTTCATCATTTCCAATCATTCCTGAAAATTCAATAATGTTGCCAATCTCAATGGCATCGGAGTACGGAGTATTAAGCTTGTCAGAATTTATTGTTTTATATTTCATAAAATATAGTGAAAATTACTTACACTTATTGTACAGTACGCTTTTATGGCAGCAAACAAACAACAAAAAATTTATTTAATTCCTGAAGGTGAAACAAGGGATAGTCATACCTATCATTACACTGTTGTTAAAACAAAGAAATTCATTCAAGAGAATGAAAAACTTAAGATTAAAAAGTTTAACCCTGTAAAGCGAAAACATGAATGGTTTGTTGAAGCCAAACTTCCTCCTCACAGTAAGAACTAGTTTTTTTTAAAATAGTCCCCAGATAATTTTTTATGGACCGAGCCAACAAAATATTTGAATACCTTGAAGATTTCATTCTTGGAGTCATAGCATTTATGACTATTGCTGCTGTAGGTTTTGAATTATACGAAATTTTTATTAGAGGAACTATTGGACTAGCTGACCTGCTTCTTATGTTTATATATGCAGAGGTTTTAGGAATGGTTGCTATTTATTTTCGAAGTCATGTGTTGCCTGTTATTTATCCACTTTTTATTGGCATTACAGCTCTAGCTAGATTGATTGTATTACAAGGCAAAGATTCAGTTCCAGAGCAATTGATTTTTGAGGCAGGTTCAATTCTATTGTTAAGTATTGCTGCCCTTCTTTTGAAAGACGTAAAAGTCACTCTCACACACAATAAAAAATAATTTACAATATTACCTGGGGGTAATATGAGATTCTTAATTCTATTTTTTTCTTTTTACATTTTTTCTGATGTAAGTGATTACATCGAAAAAACAAAATCTAAATACGACCAATTAGCGCTAGATCTTTGGGATTACGCAGAAATGGGCTATCTCGAGACTAGGAGTGCAAAAGCTATGAAAGACATTCTTATTGAGGAGGGTTTTTCAGTAAAAGACGGTATTGCAGGCATACCAACAGCATTTGTTGCTGAATTTAATAATAATGGCCCTATTATTGGTGTTTTAGCTGAGTTTGATGCACTCCCTGGCTTATCTCAAAGCACAAATCCTTATCGAGATTCTCTTGGTGGTGATGCTGGACACGCATGTGGTCACCACTTATTTGGAGCAGCGTCTATTCATGCAGCCGTAGCAATAAAAGAATATTTAATAAAAACTAACCAACAAGGAACAATTCGTCTTTATGGAACTCCTGCTGAAGAAGGAGGTAGTGGAAAAGTCTATATTGCAAGAGACGGTTATTTTGATGATGTTGACATTGTGTTGCATTGGCATCCTAGTGACTTAAATAAATCGCACTTTTCAAGTTCCAATGGAAATAAATCTGCAAGGTTTACTTTTAAAGGTATCTCAGCCCATGCAGCTGGGGCCCCACAAAATGGCAGGTCAGCGTTAGACGGTGTTGAAGCAATGAATATGATGGTAAACATGATGCGCGAACACATGGATGAGGAAGCAAGAATACATTATGTGATCACAAAAGGCGGATTAGCTCCTAATGTTGTTCCTGAGGAAGCACAGGTTTATTACTACGTAAGACATCCAAAAGTTGATGGAGTTGTCGAACTATTTGAAAGAGTGGTTAAAGCTGCTGAGGGTGCTGCTAGAGGAACAGAAACGAAACTTGAATATGAAGTCATGCATGGAAATTATCCATTGATGCCAAATCGAGTTTTGTCAGAAATGATCCATACCGAATTATTAAATCTTGGAGGCATTTCTTACAATAAAGAGGAAATGGTTTACGCACAGGAACTATACAAAACACTACTTAATCCATCTAGAGAAATTGGTTCTCAAGAACAAATTCAGCCTTTAAGACTTTCTTCTGGAAAGGGTTCAACAGATGTTGGTGATGTTTCATGGAAAGTGCCAACCTCAGGAGTAAGGATTGCAACTTGGGTTCCTGGCACCTCATCTCACTCTTGGCAAGCTGTTGCAGCAGGAGGAACATCTATTGGAACCAAAGGTGCAAATTTGGCAGCAAAAGCTTTGGCAAATTCAGCTATTAAGCTACTGGAAAACCCAGAAATTATAAAAATGGCTTGGGATGAGCATTTGGATCGTGTTGGTGATCATGATTACCAAGCACTATTGGGAGACAGAGAGCCTCCATTAGACTACAGAAAATGATGGAAGCTGGTTCCTGCCAATGTAAACAAATAACTTATTCGTTTAAAAGAGAAAAAGTAATTTCAACACATAATTGTCATTGTAAAGACTGTCAGAGATCCACTGGATCAGGCAAAGCTACCCTGATATATATTGCAAAAAAAAACTTATTGGTTAATGGTGAACTAAAATTTTTTGAAACAAAGGGATCACTTGGCCTAAAAATTAAGAGAGGTTTTTGTCAAAATTGTGGGTCTGGAGTTCTAAGCTATGCAAAAGAGCTGCCAATGCTTAGATTTCTCAAAGTAGGGACTTTAGATGACTCTAGCTGGGTAAAAGTCGACTCAAATTTTTTTAGTGAATCAGCCCACGAATGGAATAAAGTTGATAAAGAAGTTAAATCTTTTAAAGGCAATCCAGACATGATTTCCAATATTAAAGCGGTTCTTAAGGCACTATGAAAAGATTAATCATTTTCATTTTTTTATTGCAAAACATTGTTAGTTCAAATGAAATTCCTGGTCCAAGGGATTGTTTTTGGTTAAGGGGGCCACATGGCCCAGATCCGTACATTAATTTAGCCTATCCTGATTCGAATGTTTATTATTGGGCTGCAGCCTTTTCTATACCAGAGAACTCAAAGTTACTTTTAAAGGGAGATTTTCCTATCGCCCGCTATATGTCGTTAATAAGTTATGATCAACGAGGAAGACCCATTGAATCCCTTGCAGATTATTTAATAGAGGCTAACAAGAACTCTATTAATCCTTTTGTATATGGAAATAACCGTTTAAGTGATAAAAGGTCATATGAAATTAGAATTGTAAATAAAAAGCCTGTACAGAAGAGAGAAACTGGAAGGATTTCATCTTTTGAATCAAACAATATCCTTCATGCCCCAGAATACGGACCAAAACAACAGGTAATTGTTTACAGGATATATTTACCTGATAAAAACCTTCAACCAACCGGAGGAGTTACACTACCCTCCCCTGTCCTAGAAATGAATGGGAGAACCTATGAAGGCGAGGAAGCTTGTAAAATACTCAATACTTCTCAGCCTTTGGCAATTACTTTAGATGCTGCTGGAATTCCACCTCTCAAATATCGTGAACTTGCTTCACAGCCAGATAAACCAATTACTTGGCCAGCCCAAAATCCACCAAAATGGTATATACAACTAGATAGGCAGAGCCTAATTGGAATATATACTGGAGAATTTAATAACGACGCACCAAGAAGCACGGGAGGATTTTTTCCAAACTTAGACAACCATTATCTAAGAACAATTATTAATAGAAAACATGGGAAAGTCTTGGTGATCAGAGCTAAAGCGCCTAAGACACCAGCAACATTTTTTGGAAACGAGAGTATGGAGGTAAATGAACTTCGGTATTGGTCTGTATGCTCAAATCAAAGCTTTGGGAATACGAGAGTAAATGATTGCTTATTTGATGAGGAGATTCCAGTAGATGATGATGGGTTTTTTACCCTTATGATTAGTAAAGCTAAGGATAAACCACGCAATGCAATAGCAGAATGTGGTATTGCCTGGTTGCCTATTGCCGAAGATGGTGACGGAGTTTTTGACGACGATGTGGGAATAATTCAATTTCGACACATGTTAGCATCAGATACTTTTCAGAATTCTATACAAAGTGTAGATTTTCAATCAAGAACAAAAGAAGTAATGAAAGAATACTACCCAAATGGTCAATACCTTATGACCAATCAGGCTGAAAGTTTTTTCCCTTGCTTAGTTCAGAATTAAGATTGATAAATTTAGAAAAGCAGCAAAACTCAACCAAAGCACGTACGGTAGATATAAAGTTAAACTAATGAAACTTTTGGCTACAAACAGTTTTACTAAAATCCAAACATTAAGTGCAATCAGAATTAAAATGTCTAGGAAAGCTATAGCCGGAAGCTGTAATACAAAAAATATCCAACTCCATGCTGAGTTGAGAATTAGTTGGTTAACATAGAGCATATAAATTTTGGAGGAATTCAAGAAGCTAACTATTGCCATCAACAAATAAAGTAATGGCCAAACCAATCCAAATACATAATTAGGAGGATTAAGTTCAGATTTATTTAATAACTCATACCATGTCCAATCTGTAAATTGGTTACTTATCCCTCCTAAAAAAGATGCTAAAAGAGTAAGGATTATTAATGTAATTTTTAGTATCATTCATTCAATAATAAATTATTTTCATACAGGAGTAATTATGAATGAATATATAGATCTAATCTCATTATACGTCGTTTTAGCATCAGTCCTTGCTGTGGTTCAATTTTGGGTAATTCCGTTTTTATTAAATATAAAGAACCTTCAGTGGCAATTTTCAAATCGAGATGAGGCTCTTGACGATTCGCTTATGTTGCAACGATCAAGACGAGCAGGCAAAAATATTCTTCAAACATTGCCAATATTTTTAGCATTTTGCGTCTTATCAATAGCGGCAAATATAGATGTATCACAACCTGCATGTTATTGGCTGATATTTAGGGTAGTTCATGGAATAAGTTACATGTTTGGAATCATATATCTTAGAACTCTAGCGTGGCTTTCTGCACTTGGATGTCTTGTAATAATGGGAATTTTGCTAGCAATTTAGCCAAAATACCACAAAAAAAAGGGGCTCCTAAAGAGCCCCTTTTACATTTATGATTCTTTAGAATCTATAAGTAAAGCTTGTTGTAATTGTTCTTCCAACAAAGTTTAACCCTCTCTCAGTTTGGTATCTGCTTTCAGATCCATCGTGATCAAGTGGATTATTTACTCTTACAGTAAAGCTCAACTTATCATCGAAGTTATAAGCCACACCTACTAAATCAGTCCAGTAACTATCGAACTGTGTAATTGGTTGGCCATTAACACCAAGATAATAATCTGCTCTAGTGTCGGTTTGAGATTTGTTTATCCAACCGCCATCAACATAATTTACTTGGTAATATGCATACAGATTATTAAAGGACCATGCTGCATTTAAGTCCCAAAGCCATTCAGGATCTGATGCCCATCCTGTTTTATCAACTAAGTCGGCAGGGTCACCAGAATCAGCTTGATTTCTTGATGTCTGCTGATATCCACGCCAAGTTAATCCGATATCTCCAAAATCTCTTCTTAAACCTAACATTGAGGCAATATTATGATCCCAGCTCAATCTATAAACATAGGTACCAAAATCAATCACCCCCGAGTTTCCAGCACCAACTTGGAAATCAATAACTTGGCCATCACCATCTCTTTGGAAGTTTAGACAGAAATTATTAGGAAACGAAGCTGCATCGTAACATGCTTCCATAAAGTCTTGCAGACTAAAGGTTGTTACATAATCAGTAAGATAGATTTCAATTAAATCTACTGCAAGTGAGAAGTTACCAAATGGTTCTAAGAATTCATAAGTAGGTGTGAAAACTAGACCAAATGAAGTTGTTTCACCTTGTTCGTCAAGCAAGTTTGGATTACCACCACTTGATCCCTGAACAGTACCGCCTGCAACGAAACTCCTAAAGCTGTCAGGATCAATTCCATCTGCAATACAGTTTGCTCTTCTATTTGCTGGGAAATCACCATCATCTACATATCTTGCGTCACAAGGGTCAAGAGCTTGTTGGAAAGTTGGATTTCTAGGACCATAAAGGTCGAGCAAGTTTGGAGATTTTGTTGTAGTTTGATCAGATGCTCTAAAAGCAAAATCACTGTTAATTCTCCAAAATAAACTTGTTGCTGAAACATCATATTCATTAGTTCTTGAAATATTTGCGTTTTCTAAAGTTCTAGTACCATAGTCAAGCCTAACTTCTTCAGCAAAAGGAAGATCCTCAACCAAAGGTATAGAAAGTTCCAAAAAGTTTGATTTGACCTTATATTGTCCACCAGAACCTTTTTGAGCAGAACCTCTAATTGTTATACCAAAAAATGCCATTGGATCAGAAACATACTCTGCACTTTCCTTTCTGTTATCAAAACCAACTACAAAATCAATTGGTCCGCCAAAGTTTCCTGATTCGAAAAATGCTGGAAGTTGACCTGAAACCTGTCCCCAATAGGACTGTTGGTTAATAGTTCCGCCATAAGTAGTATTCCCTGTAAAGTATTCTTTCGCTGCAGCATTATCTGGGTTATTGAAGCCCATTGGGTTAAAAGGAGAACAATCCCCAGGTGAGCCTAAGCCAACCCCTCCACCTAATGTGGAATAGTCACTATCTTGCAAGCCTGTTGCAGGTAATTGATAGTCGGGTTCGTAATTAAATTTACAATCAATTTGACCAGTATTTGGATTTATGCCGTAATCAAGAGCAGCTGCCCATCTTGCAGCCACAACAAATGGCTCATTTGAAATGACTCTAGTTTCACCCCAACTGAAGCCTGTATCATATTCTAGGTCAAGTCCCATTAGAGAGAATTCGCCTTCAAAACCAGTTGTGTAAAACTGAACGTTACTTTCATTGTCGAAACCATCACCTCTTAGAGTTGGTGCAAGATCAACCCACAACCTTTGCATGTAAAGTGTATCTCCAGTTCCAAAACCATTTGCTTGAAGAATAGCTCTTGAATTTGGAGTTAAGAAAGGATCATCAAAGCTTATAGGTACACTTGCTAATGGAGAGTAACAATTCCCACCGGCATTACAGAAATCGCTGTCTACTGCTCCAAAATAATAATCTGAGTAGTGAGCTGAGGATGATGAACCATCATCTTCTGCAAAGTAGTCATTGGTAAAGAAATCCATGTAAAACCTATTTGAATCATCAAGATCATAATTCAAGAAACCAGTTAGATTTCTTCTTTCAAAACCGGATCTAAGGACTCTATTTTTTTGGATATCATAAATAGATGAACCTCTTGTGTAATAGTATCTTCCATATGGAACACCTGGATCCATAATTGCAAGGTTTCCAGGAGCGTCAAAGGTATAGAAATTTCCGTCTGGTAACGCCCCACACCAATAATTAGGTATTCCGAAGCAGTTTGGGTCTCCAACTTCGTTATACCCGTATACTGTAAGCAAGCCTTCAACTGGGTTTGAAACTAAAGTAGGACATATATTTCCACCATTATCACCAAATGCACGTTGACCTTGAGCATTTGCTTTACCAAAGTGCCAGCTTTCTGGAAGAGTTTGTGGATAAACTGTTCCGACGACCGCATACATTTGTTGACCAGCATCATCAGGATTTCTAAAGAAAAACCCTGATTCACAGTTATAGAGTCTGTCATTTGCTTGGTCGTAGAAAACTTGTCCTATAGACTCAAATTGAGCGTTTAGCACGACATTTCCTCTACCACCTGCAAAGTTACCACCAACCGTGAAATTCATTTGGCTGTCAGTTTCCATACCAGCATAGTCGTACTGATTAACATTAAATTCAGCACCTTCAAAGTCATCTTTAAGAATAAAGTTTATTACCCCTGCAATAGCATCAGCACCATAGACTGCAGCACCACCTACTGGTAGCACTTCAACTCTGTCAATAAGAGCTGCTGGAATATTGTTGAGGTCAACAGCATTTCCGCTTCCTGCTGAAACAAAAGAACCTGGAACTTGAGATCCGACAAATCGTCTGCCATTTACAAGGGTCAGTGTTCTATCTGAACCTAAATCAAAATTTGCTGCAATCTGCTGACCAGCACTTAGTCCACTCTGATCACCTGAAAGCGAGTTTACAGTTCCAACACCAGGCAAATCTGTAAGAGCCTGAGCTGCATTAGTGTATCCTCTATTTCTGTATTCTTCTCCAGAGATAATCGTAATTGGCTGAGCAAGTTCGTTAGGGTCTCGTGCAATACGAGAACCTGTTACCACAACTTCTTCAACCACTTCATCTTCTTCTTCCTCTTCAACCTCGACCTCTTGGGCAGTAGCTTGAAAAGATGTAAAAGAAGCAAGAATTAGTAAACTCATTAAGAGTCTAAAGTTAATTTTCATAAATTCCTCACGTGTAGCATTTAAAAAATATTTACAATTAGATAGAAATCGTTATTTAGAAAAAATATCCGCTTATAAATAATGAATATACAATCAATGTAGCCCTAAAAATTATGCATGTAAAGCGGTTAAGCTAATGAATTTACGAGTTTTCTTCTAAAATCATCTTCAGGCAGGTCTTCAACTTCAAACTTTGGAAGGAATGGTCCCTTTGCTTTTGCTTCAATAATTGAGTCAAATACCTTTTTGGAGTCATCAACCAATTTATAAAGTTCTTCAAAAGATTCTATAAAAAAATAAATAGGCTGGACCTTATCTATTCTATAAAGTGTTCTAAAGACATCAGTTAAATTAAGCGGTTTAACTTCAGCATTCGAGCTTAAAGCGTGTTCTGATTCCTTTATCGAAGAGACAATCCCAGATCCATATGCTTCTAAACGATTATTTCTTTTTATGAGTCCAAACTCCACTGTAAACCAATATAACCTTGCTAACATTGCTTGATCTGATTGAGGTGCTGCTTTTCCAAGTTCACCATATTTCTGCATAAAGTTTGCATAGAATTGATTTGTAAGTAACGGGCAGTGACCAAAGATTTCATGAAAAATATCCGGCTCTCTTAGGTATTTGAAATCTTCTGGAGTCCTAATAAATGTGGCTGCAGGAAATTTTTTGCTAGCGAGTAGATCAAAAAATTTATCAAAAGATATTAATGCTGGCACTCCTTTGACACCCCAACCAGTTTTACTTGACAAGGTATTTGTTATCTCGGCAAGTTGAGGAACTTGGTTTTCAGGAAGATTTAAATCAGCTAGCCCGGAAATGTACTCTTTACAAGCGAAGGAAGACAGATTTGCTTTTTGTCGGCTGTAAAGGCTAGACCACATTTCATTTTCTTCAGGGGTATACTCATAAATCCCGTTATGATCTGGTTCTTTTGATTTATATTTGGTTCCTGATTTTGAGCCCATAAAAAATAATATTATCCCTTTATTTAATATGTAAAACAAATTTCATCTAATTCAAGGGTAAATATACGACTGTATTTGTAGAAAGAATCATTATAAAGATCAAACACGTTACCATTGGCCCTAGATAAACCCTTCCAGTAATTTCAAAAAATATTCTGTTGAAGTAAGGCAATACAAACATAATTGGAACAATACCAAATAATAAATTTACGCTTAACCAATTTGTTGTCCAGTAAACCGTACCTGAGCTCCAAAATACTAAATATTGAATGATAATTATTAGTAACAAACCTCCGGAATTTGCTACGCCACCAATAAAACGTGAAATGTTTTCTGATTGGCCTCTAAACCTCATTGCTCCATTTACTCTTAAAGAGTTTGAAAAGAAAAAGACAAAGAAAAACGGAAAATACATCATCAAGACTAATAACATCTCGGGTTGGAATACCCTTACCCCCATAAACCAAAATCTATAATCCACATGAAACAGACCATAAATTACATATAAAATTGTGTAGTAGATAGCAAAGATTGTTAGCGATAGAATTGCCGTTCTAGTAAATTCATTTAATGTAATACTAAGTCCCCAGGAACTTTTTTTCACACCATGTTTTTTTCCAAAAAGATAATAACTTAGAAAGAATATAATTAGACCCAAGGTGCCATTAAAAATGGCCCAAAGCATAACTGAGTTATTCATTCTCTGTGGAAAGAACCAAGTGAGATTCCTCGTAGCAGCATCAGGAAACAAGTATTTTGCAACCTCGACCATAGGAATAAACGATATGCAAGCTACTAATGCGGAGAAGGCTATTAGAGACCAAAAGATTATTTTTGATCTACCATTTTGGACAGGTAAAGGCTCTGGAACCTTTTTTATAATTGGCAGAAAAAATCGGATTTTCAACAGATTTTTTGTAAGCGGAATTAATAATAAAAACGATACAACCATGTTAAGAAGTGTTAAGAACTCTTTTAATTGCCAAATTTGATCATAAGAGTCTTTTTTAATTGGTGAATCAAATACCTCATCAAAATAATAGAGCTGATTTGCCATAGCCTCTTTGTTATACGGCTGAAAAGGATGAAGTAAAGCCTCATTAAAAATTATTCTCGCAGTTCTGTCTTCGATGTCCCCATACATCTTGTTAAGCTCTACTTTTAAAAGTTTTTCATTTTCAGAAAAAATACTATTTACAGTTCTCAGGGATTCTGGTGCAATCCGCATATCTGCCGCGTCCCAACCTTTCAATTCATTTCGAAAAGCACCCTCATCATATAAGGCGTAACTTACACCAATATTTGATCTGACATTTTTTAATATTTCATCCCTTAAAGTCAAAACATAACCGGAAATATAAATTGAATTTAATTTGCTTTTTCCATTGGTATCCCTTCCAAAATAATCTGCGCCCCTAATAGCTGCATTTCCCCCCATCGAGTGACCAGTTGAGCCTAATAGATTTTTATCAATATATGGATAATTATCTGAGTCATAAATATGCTCTATTAATGCAAACATTCCATATCCTTGTGTAGTTGCAGCTATCCTGCTTTTTGATGAACTTGATAAACCTTGAGCGTAAGGGTCAATTAAACCCACAACATGGCCTCTCCGTGAAAGTTCTATTGCTATGTTAGACAAGGCTTCTTTAGATCTTTGAAAGCCCGGAATTATTGCAATAAATGGTGCTTTTTTTATTTCGGTTGCAGTTATTGGTTTATATAAATCGTAATATATGTATTGACCATCGCCGGTATCAAGTCTTTCCAATGAGATCTTAGTTAACCCAAAGTTTGACTGTATCTGAGAAGCAAAGAGACTACTCAGGAAAAGTATTGCAAGTAGATACCGAAGTTTCATTAACATTATGGTGTGATACATTAAAAAAAAAAGCCAGCGAACATGCTGGCTTTTTAGAGAAATTAAACTAAATAATTAAAGCTCTTTAATTTTTCACTTAGTTCTGAAATGAATTATATAGCCACTCAACTCTAAAAGTTGATTCTGGGCCACACTTTGCATACCTTACAAATTCTTTATAGAAACCGTTTTCTCTCATCATTTCTCTAAAGCTTGGTGAGCTTGTAACGATGTTGCTTCTCATTTCAGCACTATAGTAATGGCGCATAATTACAAAATCATAGTCAACATTTTCATCAACTCCTCGGTAAGGTTCTAGGTAATGAATTCCATAACCTGCTCGATTACCCATTTCAATTTCGGCAGCTTCAACTCTGGCATTTAGATCAAGAAGTTTTTCTATACTGCCTTGATTTTTAAATTCACAACGTCTGAAATCAACAAAATTAAATCTGTCTCTTTCCTCTTGTGGGATTCTAATACCTCGAGCTCTAACTCCTTTCATTGAGATTGCTCTTTTAACAGTCGTAGCGCTACCAGCGTAAACTGGATCTGCACCTTGATATTGACTATTTTCCTCTGCCCATGCAGGGTACTTATTCATGTAAGCGCCCCATTCACGGTATTGTTCCTCGCCACTTGGCCAATAACCATATTCAATTATGTCGTATTCTCTCTCGCCTGACCAAATGGGTATAAAGAGTGCGCGGCCATATTTAAGGTCATTTTCCTCAATGAATTCTAGATACTCCATATTTTGAGCTTTGACATCTTCATAGTCTCTGCCCTCATTGAGGTCACCAAAAAAGAATTCTGCTCGGTAAGTATATTGTTCCGAGGTTTCAGCTAGTAAAGCACTTGGAACTAGGGTGATTAAAACAAATAATAAAATTCTCATATTTCTCCTTAATTTTGAAAGTCATATGCATCTGGCATATGAACACCACCATAGACAGCTGGTGAGTAATGTTGGGTTTTTACTACCCATTTACCACCTTCTTTAATCCAGTTCATAGTAACTCTTGTTCTATATGGACCACTTGAATTTCTGCCTCCATATATACCTTCAGAATAAAATCTTACATGAACAACGTCTTTAGAAAGCTCTATCGCCTCTGGGTAGTAAATATTTGTGATCCCTGTTTGAGGATTTTGTGATCTTTGTTCAAGCGTTTCTATAAGTATGGGTTTATGGAAACTGCCATCCGAGTTTGTATTAAAAGTACCGTTGCTACTCTCAAAAGACATAGCGGCCTTATAATCTTGGCTATTTCTGGCTTCAAAGTAACTATATAAAGCTTTGAGGACCTCTTTCTCTGATTTTGTGTGATTATCAGCAAATACAGGTAACGTTAGTGCTATTAAAAGTAAAAATCTCATATAACCTCCTAGTCTACAAATACTGTATGTTCTTTTCCTTCTTCTACGACTCTGATTACGAGTAAATCAGTACATTGATTTCCCAAATCCGGTGCATCTACTTCACCTCCGTGAACCCAATCAGATCTTTCAAACCAATATTCACCCTTTGAATACTGTTTCCACTGGCCTGTAGATTTTGATTGTGAAACTCCATCTAGCACATATACAACTGTTCCTGCTGCTGGATGAAAATGCTTTGGAGTATTGCCTGCATTACATGTTGAGCGTTTCTCAATTACAAGCTCCATACCACCGTCAATATTGAATCTTTCTGATGACAATAATCCTTCAAAGGATTGCTCATGCTCATCAGACGACAAATAAAAACTCGCTAAAATGAAAAGAATAATTCTCATTGTTAACTCCTCCCTAAAAATAGTTAATTTTTTATACTAAATTATTAATGTTACAAAACAATGGCAAGGCAAGATATTTTAAAAAAAAAGGTGCTTTCGCACCCTTTTCTTATAATCCAATAAATTATTTAGAGATCTTAGTTTAAAAGACAAATTCGCCTTTGGGCTGTAACCTCATTATGACGATCATACATTGCTACAAATGCATCGTATTCTTTACGATCTTTTTTAGCCTCCTCTTCACTTCGATTATTTCGAAATTGTCTAAATTCATTCCAAGCCTCTTGACTATCCCATACCACAAGACTGCTTACCCGGAAAATCTCATCCTCTGTATTATTTTCTTCATCAACACGATATTGTAAGGATGGGTAAATATTTACTTTACCACCTCTTGATTGATAGTATTTCCTGTGCATTTCTGTTGCCTTATACCATCCTTCCAGAGACCCTCTAGGAGTAAGTTTTGCTACATAATAGTTCGCTATTCGTCCTTTGCAATCTTCAAAACTCTCTGGAATATCATAATCGTCAGCAATTATCATCCCAGACAACATAATTATTATTAAAAATCTAAGCATTGTTATCCCTTTATAGTTAATATCTTGTTTATTTTAGTACAGTATTTCTAGGATAAGTAAATTACCAACCACAAACTCTGTCTTTATTCTTGTTATCCAACCACTCTTTTAAGGGTGCATAATAATTTAACATAGCTGTACCGCTTAATTCTCTAGTCCCAATTATGCTTTCTAAAGCATCTTGCCATGGTCTGCTTTGTCCTAAAGCAAGCATAGATCTCAACTGATCACCTGCTATTTGACTTCCATAAATTGAGCACTCGTGCAAAGGCCCTTGAAAATCCATTGCTTTACACAGACCCTCATGAAATTGATATTGTAATACTCGAGCTAAGTAGTATCTTGTGTAAGGTGTATTTCCTGGGATATGGTATTTTGCTCCAGGGTCAAACGCATCTAGCGGCCTCTGAATTGGTGATTTAACTCCTTGGTACTTCTCTCTAAGCTCCCACCAGTAATCATTCATTTCATCAGCAGAAACATCACCATTGAAAACAGCCATTCTCCACTTATCTAACATTAGTGTCCAAGGTGCGGTTACGACTCCATCAAGTGCTTGCTTCATCAAGAATGCAAGTGCATCTTGTTTCGCTACCTCAGCTTCATCTGTCGTAACAAAACCAATTTGCTGGAGATAATCTGGAGTAATTGAGAGTGTAAGCAGATCACCTAAGGCTTCATGAAAACCGTCATTTGCACCTCTTTGGAAAATAGAGGGTTGGTTTGCATAAGCTTGATAGTAAAAAATGTGACCAAGTTCGTGATGTATAGTTGAAAAATCTTCCGCATTCTTCTCAATGCACATTTTGATTCTGAGGTCCTGATTTTTACTATCAATGTCCCAGGCACTGGCATGACAAACTACATCTCTATCTGCAGGCTTCACAAATAATGATCTTTCCCAAAAAGTGTCAGGTAAATTTGAAAATCCTAAACTGATAAAGAATTCTTCTGCTACCTCAACCATTTCTATTTCAGTCATGCCTTTGTCATTAATAACTTTAGTTAAATCTATTGGCTTGCTATTTGGGTTTTCTTCAAAAACTAAATCATAGACATTAGCCCACGATTGTGCCCACATATTCCCCAGAATATGAGCTGGGATAGGCTCAGAAAGAGGAACAATCTCATCTCCATATTCTTCATTCAATTCAGCTCTTACATGACATTGAAGAGCTTCATAAAGCGGCCTAATATCCTCATAGACCTGATCAATATCGACAGCAAATTGTTCTGCTGGCATGTCATATTTGCTAAACCACAAATCAGAAAGTCCCTCATATCCAAGGTCTTGAGCTCCCTGATTGCCTATTTCCACCATTCGGAGATACTTTTCTTTCATTGGTTTGCCTATTTCACGCCATCCAGACCATGCTTTTAGTAGCTCATCTGCGTTTCTGGAATTATCAATAATTGCTTCAAATCCTTCTAGGTCATAACACTCATCTTCTGAAAAACAATGTCTCCCCGTTCCATAGGCAGCCTCTAATTCGCTCATGATCTTTGAAAGCTCTCCTGCCAGCTCCTCATTTAAAGGTGGCGGCATTACAAATCCATTCTTTATTAAATCCAAAGCTCGTCTGTCACTTGGCTCTAAATTAAGACTATCAAAGCTGGCAGCGACTCTAGCATCCTCTAGTGCTTGTAATGTAAATCTCTTGGAATAATCTGCAATAACAACTTGTGAATCATGGGATATAAAGTTTGAGGAAATCCAAGATGCTGATGAAATAATTGGTCCCTCTTCTTGGGCTTTACGTTCATATTCTTCGAGAAATTTTTTTGCATCTTCTGCTGAAGGTTTCTCTTCTAAAGCAACTGAATTTGAATCAGAGCAACTAACTATAACGAAAATTAATAATGGGTATAAGAAGCTTTTTTTCATTCAAACATTATAACTTCAAGATAAAAAAAAGGAGGCAATAGCCTCCTTTTAAAGTCACAATATATTTTACTCTAACGGATCTGTCAGGTAACTTCCTACGTATTGCACATAAGGAGTACAATCAACCATACTTGCCCATTCTTCATTTATTGCACTGTAATCAACTGTCTCTGAAAGTTCAGCTATGACAGCTTCGTCGGCAAATGATCCTGGTGATGAAACTTGAACGTAAGTATCCCAATCATGATCTTGGCTACCAAATTGTTGATAGAAAAGTCTACCTCCACCTGGAAAACCATCATTAGTTCTTTTTTCTGCTGCTCGATCATAAAGATCTCTAACATCAGCGTGCGTATACTCTTCTTTAAGAGAGCAAGTTCTATAATTTACAGGCCAAACTGCTGATTCTGCTGGTTGAAAACGATAAATGTACTGCCATCCTCTTATAGCACTACAATCAGAAACTTTTTGGAACTCAGCAGCTATTTTGCCACCATTCTGAAACCAATTTTCTGTTCCATTTGCCATATCTTCCATTGACGGCCAATGTCCTACCCAAACATAATCCCAATCATTATCAACGTCATATCTTTCTTGAATTAAGACCGCATCATAATCGCCTGCTTCACTGTATTCATCAAGAAAGCGATTAAACTTTGAAACCACTTTCATTAGATCATCCATGTCGTAACCTTCATTGAAATCACAGAAATGATATTCTGCAGCTGCCCACTCGCCAGCTTCTTCATTCTCCTGAGCGAAGATACTCAGAGAAAATAAAATTAATAAACTCAAATAAATATTTTTCATACTCTCCTCCAATATTTAAGAAATTTATTCTTACATACTAATCTAGCAAATTTTTTAGTAATGAGTGTAACAAGCATGCAACAATTTTAAATTTGAATCTTAATGATTCCTTGCTTATATTTATCTGATGGATGTTATTGATATAGTGCTTGGGGTAGTTGGCATCTGCTTTGGGTCATGGAAGTATGTTAAGGGAACTGGCAATAGGTCAAAACCTTTAGGAATGATAATTTTTATATTTGGTTTTATCTTCCTCATTAGAGGTATTTTGGGTTAACCACAATGGTTGAAGAGCAGTCGGCCCAGTGCCCGTATTGCTGGGAACAAATTTTTTTAGAGATAGATCCTTCCTACGATGAACAAGAATATGTGGAAGATTGTCAGGTTTGTTGTCACCCAATTTTAATTAGAATAAACATCACAGGTGAAGCAATAAATATTGAAACCGCAAAAGAAGATGACGGATTCTATTAAATTTGTTCTTTTTTAAGAGAATTGACAACCTTTTGACCTAAGCTAAGCCCAGAAGTCCACTTACCACCAAATATATTAATTAATGAGCCAATCTGCTCAGTTGCTGAGTCTCTGCTTATTTTGCTGACACTAGAGTCATTATTATCGAAAACCAAAGGTCTTACGCCAGAGTAACTATCAATAATCTCTTCATGGTTTATGGGTTCGGTAATGTAAGAATTTACAATATCGAGCAAATAATTAGTTTCCTCGTCTGAGCATATTATGCTGTCCGAACTTTTTTGAGGGATTTCAGTAGTTCCTATAATTGATCCTTTAGTTGAAGGTAGCATAAAGATAATTCTGCCATCATCATTATTTTGTAACACTAATGGATTTGTAGTTTGTCTTGACACAATCAAATGGCTTCCCTTAACAAGGCTCATGTCAAAGTTTGACTCAATTCTATTTGCAGAAAGAAGTTTTTTTGCCCAAGGCCCGGCCGCATTTATTACATAATCAAATGAATGATGTTCCTTGCCATTCAAAGCTACATTACCGTTTATGTCAAACGATGTGACCTCTACCCCTTCTCTTATTTCAACACCTTGAGATCTTGCCTTTTCCAGAAGCCATAGGGCAATCTGATGATCATCCATTTGCACATCAACATAGCTTACCGAGCCAATGAGTCCTTCATGCTTTAAGTTTGAATTATTTTGAAGAGTATCCTTCACAGAGTGAAATTTACTCTGTCCTAGTGAGTGTTTTCCCGCCAAGAATTCATACAGCTTTACCCCAGCATAAAGAATAAATCTATTTCTAGATTTGCCTTGGTATATAGGTAAGTAGAACCTTTCAATATTGGTAAAATTAGGTACCTGCTGTACCCAAGATGCACGCTCCTTCAATGCCTCTTGAACCAAACCAAAGTGACCATTTTCAAGGTACCTCAAGCCTCCATGCAGCAATTTAGAGGATTTAGAGCTAGTTTCGGCAAAGGCCCTTCCCTTTTCAAAAATTTTTACCTGATAACCTTTTTCTGAGAAAGCTAATGCGGTACCAATGCCATTAATACCACACCCTATGATTGCTACACTTTTTACTTCGGAATTCATTAATTAACTATATGGTAAGTTTATTATGTACCTAATCTGCACAAGGTTTATAAATATTGGCGGAGAGAGAGGGATTCGAACCCTCGAGACGAATTAACGTCCACTGATTTTCGAGACCAGCGCTTTCAACCACTCAGCCACCTCTCCTATTAGAGTATTATAGAATCTGCTTTTTTGCATTGCTAAAAAAAAATAAAAAAGGCGACGTTAAGTCGCCTTGACTGGCCGTATAATTATGGGAGGGGCTTTAATAAAAAGACCAATCGAAGCAAATTATGAATAGCCAATTAGACATCTTTGTGTCTGTAACGAAAAGAAGGTGTGAAATTAATTCTCTGGGAGATCGGGAAGTGGATCATTGGAGCAATCTGATTCATAGTCTTTTATGAAGTCGTACTCTTCTCGATCAAAGTAAATACCATTCAAGTATTTCACTTCCACCCATTTCTTTAGATAGGTACAATGAAAATCATCATTGTCTGGCATCCAGCCACCATCTGAGTCTGATTTTGGGTCTTTACTGCCCTTTTCTTGGTTAGAGCTACCACCAACTGCTAGGAATTGATGAGACGTTTCAGGTAACGTGCCTTCAATCTTATCTCCGGTATTTGCGTAGAGCCTTTGTTCAGAAGAAGTAAAATTTCCTGAACCGCTTATATGTGATTCATACAGCGCTACCACATGGTCAATTTGGACATCTGAAGCAAAGTAATAGTACTTATTGTCGTACTGATCTAACCATTTACCACTAATTACTGCACAACCATCATCTCTCATTACCAGTGGATACGATGCCTCATCATCAATATGTTGAGCCATTAGAATTTCATGTCTGTTGCTTATGCAGTCGCCATCGCTATCATCCCAAGTAGGATATTGTTGGTTTCGATTGTAACTATCATTAACCTCAACATTTCCTACTAAAACATTTTTGCCAAAGAGAGTAGTATCAGCACTGGGAGGTGGAACTGGAATTGGTGCCGGACTTTCTGGATTTGAACTGCCTGATCCGCCGCTACAGCTTGAAAGATAAAAGGTAGAAAGAATTATAATTAATAAACGCATCATATAATGAAGACTTTGATTTATTTTAAAAAAATAAAAAAAAGAATAAACAATTAATGATAAGTTTTTGAAAAATATTACAATAACGCAATGGATGGAGTTTATTTCTTTTTAGTCAGCTTAGCAGTAGTTGCAATTTATATCTTTTTAGAGGCCAGGCCTAAAGGGTTTAATCTAAGTTCCCTTTTCAAAAAAAATAAAGACTAATGGCTAAAGTACATTTCTACTATTCCACGATGAATGCCGGCAAATCAACCTCCTTGCTACAGTCTAACCACAACTATATCGATAGAGGCCTAAAAACAATCCTATTTACTCCAAAAGTCGATGCAGATATGCATGAGGGAAAAATCCATTCTAGAATTGGATTAGAAAAATCTGCCAATATCTTTGATGCCAATTTCAACTTCCAAGATTTTTTTAAAAATACAAAAAAGAATGATATATCATGCGTTTTAATTGATGAGGCACAATTTCTTACCTCTAAACAGGTGAGAGAGCTTTGTAAAGTCTGTGATGATTTGAACCTTCCAGTGATGTGCTATGGGATTAGGACTGATTTTAGAGGAGATTTATTTCCAGGTAGCTCTGAGCTGCTCGCGTTAGCAGATAATTTAATTGAGCTTAAAACAATTTGTGAATACAAGAACTGCTCCAGAAAAGCCACTATGATCTGTCGATTAGATGCAGAAGGAAACATCATAACTAAAGGGAATCAAATTGATATTGGTGGCGATCAATACAAGGTTTTTTGTCGAAAACATTACCGAAAACTAACCGAGCTTATTTAAACAAAGAGCCCAGCAACTAGACCGCTAAAACAAGATGCAAGTGTCGCACCAATCAATGCTTTTCCAGAAACATCTATAAGATCTATCCTTTTTTCAGGGGCCATTGAACCAATGCCCGAGACTAAGATACCAACACTTGAGAAATTTGCAAAACCGCATAAAGAATATAAAACGATAATTTTGGTTCGCTCAGAGAAAATTTCTTGATCCATGGTTCCAAACTGTATGTAGGCAACAAATTCATTTGTGGCAAGTTTTATTCCCAACAACTCTGCTGCTTTTACAGCCTCATCCCAAGGTATTCCCATCAACCAACATATCGGAGCAAATATATAGCCCAAAATTGACTGTAAAGATAAACCTTCAACAATCAAACCTAAAAAACCATCAACTATTGATACCAGAGCTAAAATTGCAATAAGAATCGCTGCAACATTAACTGCCACATTTAGACCATCCTTTGTCCCTTTGGTTATCGCATCGACTGAGCCCTCATACAATTTTTCATCTTCTTTATTTTTTATGCTAGGGGTTATGTCAGAGGATGGATACATAATCTCTGCGTACATAATTGCAGCTGGAATTGAAAGAATTGAAGCCGTAAGAAAATGTTGGACAACATTGATGCCTTGAAACTGATTTTCAAGTTGACCAGCTAGAGCTATCATCACAGAGCCTGAGACGGTTGCCATACCTGCAGTCATTAGTATAAGAAGTTCTTTCTTGCTCATACTTGAGAGATATGGACGTACAAATAATGGTGCTTCCACCTGCCCTACAAATATATTTGCCGCAGCTCCAAAGGAGACAGGCCCTCCTAAATTAAACAGTTTTTCACATATATATGAAATGCCTTTAATAATTAGGGGTAATATTCTCCAATGCCATAACAATGCAGAAATACATGCCATCACTATGATTAGAGGCAATACGTTTAAAGCAAATGCATACGGGTAATCTTGAAATAACTGACCAAATAAAAATGAGGTTCCCTCCGCTGTTGCCGATGAAAGTTTAGCTACACCATCACTAATTACTTGAAAAAACCCTCTTACAAAATTACTCAACAATAAAAATCCAAAGACAAACATCACTAAAATAGCCGCGAAGATATTTCGGACTTTAATTTCCTTAATATTATTGGAAAAAGGCAAAACCATTAGCACCATTGCAATTGCACCAATTAGAACTTGTAAGTAATAATCCATTGTTAATTTAGTTTTATATCCTGTAACCGCTTAGTTAAAAATTCATCAGCAGTTAAACCGCTATTCTTATCTAGCACTATTTCTGGACGTGGGTGCAAGAAAAAAGGAATGCTATATCTTGATACAGATTCATTCCCTTTAGCAACTACCCTATGCGGTGTGCTGGTAAGTTTTTTATTAGATATTAATTCCAACATATCGCCAATATTGCAAATTATTTCATCCTCACTACAATTGCACGAAACCCAGTTTCCTCGTTTGTCTTGTGCCTCTAGACCTGCTTCATTTCCCCCTATAAGTAGGGTAATTAAATTTACATCATTGTGAGCCCTTGCTCTATGTTCATTATTGCCTTTAGTAGCTGGATAATGAATCAACCTCAAAATAGAATTTCCATTTACAGCAGAATCAACAATATCGCAATTGTATGCAATATTAAACTTTGACATCGCCTTCAATATTTCCAGGCCCGTAATTTCAAACTCCCTATAAAGATCATCAATAAAGTTAAATTTACTTAGCTCCTCTATATACAGATTAGGCATTAATTGCTCATTAGTTGTAGATCCTTGATGCCAAAATTCTTTTTGATCAGGAACGTTTTCATTTAAAGCAGTCTCTATACCGTATGGAGTATAACCCCTTGCTCCATTAGAGCCTTCGACATGATATTTTTTCTTTACGTCATAAGGGAGATCAAATAAATCTTTGGTAAGGGAAAATGCACTTCTAACAAGGTTTAGATTTAATCCATGATCTTTAAGTATAAAAAAACCAATATTCTCCAGACTGTTTTCTAAATGTAATATCACCTCATTATCATTGGATAGTAGTGATTTTAATGATACTGATGGAATTGAAGACATGCCAAATTATAACTTTTTTTGGGCCTATAAAAAAAGGGGCGGATATACCGCCCCTTTTAGATTTAAAAGATTCTTTTAAAATCTAAAATCAACACCCATTCTGATTTCCCACAGTGAAGCATCTCCAATTCGACTTTCAGCAATTCCAGCTTCTACGTCTCTTGGTTCAACTCCATAAGGGAAATTAGCTTTCTGTAAAATTCCCCAATCTTCATTTAAGAAGTTTGTAAAATTATCAAAAACTATAAATCCTCTTCCGTTGTACGGTAGTTGTTGAGAAACTCTAAAGTCAGCTTTTCTCCACCAACTTCCATCTTCAGAGTTCCTAGTACCAGGCTCTATCAGACAGTTTTCGATAAAATCAAGGTATGGTGTAAATCCATATCTACCGATTGTACAACCAGCACCACTAAGCGTTAAGCTGTAAGGTATACCAGAACTTGCCTGAGCAAAGAGTGAAAATCTTGTTGAATAATCACCGAAATAATTCCTAGTCCAATTAAACACACCAGTAAATCTGTGCTCAATATTATAGTTGGATCTAGAAAGAACCTCTTCTTGTGGATCAAAGAATGTTCTGTTTACGTAGTTTGAAAATGCAATAGATGATGTCATAGGGTTTACATCTCTTGAATCATTCCAAGCGTAACCTAATCTCATATCCAATCCATTTTCAAATGACTTAAACAAGCCAAAAGAAATTGATTCAGATTCATTACCAATAGCACTGTTAGTCAGAACAAAACTTGCTTCACGAACACTGTCGTATTCTGGAGAGCCATCACTATTTGTGCCTACAACTTCGAGATCACCACGTTTCCAAATTGCGGTATCTTCTCCTTGAGTTACGATAGCATCCGCTGTAAGAACATAGTCATTAGGCAAATAGTAAGTCAATCCTAATGTAACCTTTCTTTCGTATGGTGTTTTGAAATTTGGATCCATATAGTTCAATTCAAAGTTACTTCCATCACCGGAAAGAACTTGATTATAAAGAACTGACGGTACACACCATCCAGGACCATTCGGTACACCATTTTCGCATCCAACATATTCAAGATCAAAAAGATTAACTCCTCTAATTTGAGTTTGTACAGCTGTCATATTTGTATTGGAATACACATTTGAATACCATACGTTTGGATTACCACCTGAGAAAATTCCTACACCACCTCGGACAGTTAATGCATCACTAGCTTCAAAAGTAAAGCCAAATCTTGGCATTAGTAGGTCTAAACCATCAAGGTTTGCATCGTTTGCAAAACCGTAATCTGCAATAAATGCTGGGTTTAATACAGGTCTATCATCTGAATTGTAGTAGTCATATCTAACTCCAACGGTTACGTTAAGAGCTGGTGAAACTTGAATAGAATCTTGTAGATACATAGTTTCAACATCGTATGCCCATTGAACAGCTGAATCTAAGAAATTATTTGTAATTGCATTTCCGTAGTATATTCTGGCTGCGTTACCTGCTCGGAAGTTATCAATACCATCAAATCTTATTTCAGTATCAACGTGTTGATAAAATAAGTTAAAGATATCAAGCGCTTCTCTTTCATATCCAGCAGTGATAGTGTGATTACCTTCAACAAGAGTACCCTTAATAACAGTTTGGTCTACAGTCCAATCAAGATCATTTGCTTGTCTACTATCATCACAACCTAAGTAAACATCCACACTGTCAAGTTCAATTCTCATTTCACCAAATTCGGCTCCAGCAACACACTGCTGCAAGAAGTCAACCTCACTATAAGAAAGTCTTACCTCTGTAGAGAATTTTTCTGTCCAGTCAGAGTATATTGAAACGTTTGTCGAAGTAAGTTCAGCACCTCTGTCATAAAAGTGTTTACTAAACTCAAATTCGTCTAAATCTCTGTCTGAACCAACTTTGTTTGCTGAATCGTTATACATGTACGTAAAAGATAGTCTATGTACATCTGAAGCATACCAGTCTATTTTTGCAAGGTATTTTTCATCCTCAAAATCAAATGGATTTGCTGTTGATGTACCTGGATCAAATCCGTATACATCTCTGGCAATTGAAGCAATTTCATTAAGTTCGGCTTGAGTTACTGCAACTTCGTTCACAGCTCCTGTTCCAATAGCACCTCTGTTATTTAAGTCAGCACCGTCATATTTCTCATAGGCAAAATATGCAAATAGACTATCAGGAACTAAAGCAGCACCAACTTCGAATCCATACTTGGCCTCATCATATGCTTGTTTGGCAATGTCATCACCTTCAAGGCTGTCGCCTCTAAATGTATCACCACCAAATTCCACAAAACCAGATGCAAACAATTCATTTTGTCCTGATTTTGTAACTGCGTTAATGTTACAAGCTGAGAATCCACCATAAGTAACACTCATAGGTGCTAGCTCAACCGCCACACTTGAAATAGCATCATACGGGAATGGCATTCTTTGTGTTGGGTAACCATTTCTGTTCAGACCAAAGCCATCGTTTAGTCTCACGCCATCAACGGTTAAACTGTTGTATCTAGGGTTAGCACCGTTACATTGGAATGAATCCCCACTACTATTTCCACCTGACTGATCAAGATAAAGCCTTGGGTCTTGTTGCACAACTTCCAAAATATTTCTATTAATCGATGGTGAATTTTGTATATCATCCAAACTGAATACAGCGTTTGGACCGATTGCAGTATCTGCAAGTTCAATTCTCTCTCCTACAACCCTTACTTCCTCGAAGGTGTTTAGAACATAGTTAAGAACTCGTGTTTGTCCAACAGCAATTGAAAGACCGCTTGAAACAGCTCCTTCAAGTCCTGCAGCACTTACAACTACATCGTATCGAACTCCAGCTGGAAGGCCAGAGACATAATAGTTTCCGTCTGAATCAGTTCTAACATTTTTTGTTAGACCTGTAGAACGACTCGTTACAACAACTTCTGCATTTGCTACAGCACTACCGTCTGCATCAGAAACATTACCACGAACAACCGCAGTAGTTTCCTGAGCTACAGCACTACTTACAAGCAATATAGAGAATAGTGTGAATAAAAATTTTTTCATAGAATGCCCTCAAAAATATATTGACATAAAAACATTATTGTATGACAAAAAAGTGAGAAAACAGTGACAATCTATAAAAAATATGTATTTAATTTTACTGCAACTCTATGCAATCAAACTTAAGGTATTTTTTTAGAGCTTTTGGAACAATAACTCCCTTATTTTTATCAAAATAATTTTCTATTATTGCTACCAAACACCTCCCCACTGCGAGTGCGGAACCATTTAGGGTGTGTGGTACAAATTTTCCTGATTTATCTTTTGCTTTACTATTAAGTCTTCTTGCTTGAAAGCATTTAAAATTTGAGCAAGAAGAGATTTCTCTATATTTGTTTTGACTCGGCAACCAGACCTCAATATCAATAGTTTTTGCCGCTGAAAATCCTAAATCACCCGTACACAAGTTTACCGTTCTATAAGATAATTCAAGATGATCCAGCAATGATTTGGCATCATTAACGAGTTCATCCAGTACTTTTTCTGAATTTTCAGGACGAACAATTTGAACTATTTCTACTTTCTCAAATTGATGTTGTCTTATCATTCCTTTAGTATCCTTGCCATAACTCCCAGCTTCGGATCTAAAGCAAGGGGTATGCGCACATAATTTTACAGGAAGCTTATCTCCATCAAGCACTTCATCACGAATGAAATTTGTCAAAGGAACCTCAGCTGTCGGTATGAGATATTTATCTTGACCAACTTTAAACTGATCCTCTTCAAATTTTGGAAGTTGACCTGTTCCAAAAAGTGATTCGCTATTTACTATTAGCGGAACATAGCATTCTGAATATCCGTTCTCTTCAGCATGATCAAGCATAAATTGAATCAATGCTCTTTGTAATTGAGCTAGTTTTCCTTTGAGGACAACATACCTAGATCCAGAAATTTTGTTTGCAAGATCAAAGTCTATTAATCCAAGTTTGTTGCCTATTTCAACATGATCTAGTCCCTCCCCTTTTTTGTATGTAACCTCATCTAAAAGCATGTTATGTTCCTCCGAATCACCTTGAGGTACATCATCGTCCGGAAGATTTGGAATTTGAGCTATAAGGGCAGAAAATTCAGATTGTAATGAATTAAAGCTAACAAGTTCAGCGTCTATTTTTTTATTTATTTTTTCTGCCTCAGCTTTTAATTCTTCTACATCAGAACCATTAGCTGATTTTTCGCCTATCTTTTTTGAAAGATTATTTTTTTCTTGTTTAAATTCATCAAGAAGGGTTTGAGCAGAGTTCTTTTTTTCAAAGAGATTAATTACCTTTTTGATATCAACCTCACATCCTTTGGATTGAAGTTTAGCTATGTTTTTTTCTAAATCTGCTTTTATTTCTTTTAAATTAATCATTCTCTATAAACTCGTAGCCGTCAGGTGGAGTATAACTAATATTTTCAGTCTCATTAACAAAATTGCTAAATTTTAATTTGTAGTGTTTATAGTCTAGAGAGTAGTATGAAATTTCTTCCAATATATCGCCATTCTTCACCACAACCATTGTGCTTATTCCTGGGATTTTGCTTGTATTAATAAAACAGTTTGCTTCCTCACACTCAATAGGTTCAAATTCATGTGTGTTTTGAAACAGCTCTAGCATGGGTAGGCTGTTTTGATCTTTTAATAATGATATTTGTTTAAAATCATCATCTTGAATATAGATTTGTTCATCAACAAGAAATATTGATTGGGAGTAAGGTTTTACTAAGGTGAAGACCATATTTCCGCTTTTTCTCTTAATTAATGATTCTGAAACGAGCTCTGCTCCCCTAAACACAGAAACATTTGTAGAGAAGATATCGGGAATAATGTTCTGAGAATTAATAGAAAATGTTAAAAATATTATCCAAATTATGTGTTTCACAGAACTTCTCTTGACCCATTTGAATTCATTGGGCTTACAATTCCGTTCTCTTCCATCGTTTCTATCAATCGTGCGGCTCGGTTATAGCCAATTCTAAACTTCCTTTGTATCGAAGAAATAGATGCTCTTCTTGACTCAACAACAAACTCCACAGCTTGCTGGTACAATTCATCATCATCACCATCCTCACCAGATCTTTCTTGAATCTCGATAGATTTAGTAACTTCTTCAATATAGCTTGGCGTGCCACTATCTCTGACCTGTTTGGTAATTTTTTGAACTTCATCATCAGATACAAAAGAGCAATGAATTCTTTTAGGGATAGACGTTCCTGGTTCAACAAACAACATATCACCTTTCCCTAGCAACTGTTCAGCGCCACCCTGGTCAAGTATTGTCCTAGAGTCTACCTTTGAGGATACAAGAAATGAAACCCTTGATGGTATATTAGCTTTTATGAGGCCGGTAATTACATCAACAGATGGACGTTGAGTCGCAATCACAAGATGAATTCCGGAGGCCCTAGCTTTTTGAGCCAATCTAGCAATGAGTTGCTCAACTTTCTTACCAGTTACCATCATTAAATCTGCTAGTTCATCTATTACAACAACAACATAAGGCAGTTTTTCAGGCACTGAATTATCAACTTCAAATAGTTTGGCTTGAATTTCATCACTAATTGAAGATTTGTTAGTTATTTTTTGGTTGTAACCTTCAAGACTTCTAACCCCTAAAATTGACATCAACTTATATCTTTTATCCATTTCCTTCACACACCAATTCAGTCCATTTGCTGCCTTCTGCATATCAGTAATTACCGGCGTAAGTAAATGTGGTATGTCGTCATATACAGACAATTCAAGCATCTTCGGATCTATAAGTAGAAGCTTTAAATCTGCTGGAGCGTTTTTCCTTAATAAATTCAATAAAATCGTATTAACTCCAACTGACTTTCCCGAACCCGTTGTTCCTGCAATTAAGAGATGAGGTAGTTGTTGCAAGTCAACAGTCGATAAATTTCCAGAAATATCTTTGCCTATACAAAATTCAAGCGGTTTTTGTTTTTCAAGGTTTTGTTCACTAAGTGTTGAGTAAAGGGTAACAGTTTTCCTTTTTGGATTTGGAATTTCTATCCCAATAGTAGATTTTCCCTCGATTACTTCTACGACCCTTACACTTTTTACAGCTAGTGATCTAGCTAAATCATTAGCAATATTCGTAACCTGGCTGGCTTTTGTGCCAGGAGCAAGATTTAACTCAAATCTTGTAATTACAGGTCCTGGCAAATTATCAGCAACCTTTCCTTCAATACCAAATTCTTTCAATTTTTCCTCAAGATTAAATGCAAGATTATCTAAATAATCCTTAGTAACCTCAGAGGAATCATCAATTGTTTTATCTAGAAGATCTAGAAAATCAAGATACTCTTTCTGAGGTTCTACTTCTGGTATTTTGCTTTCAACATTCTTATGTGATTTTGCAGGTTTTGAAATAATTTTTTCAACTTTATCAACAGTTTTTAGTTTTGGTTTTTGGGTTTCTTCAGAGACGCTAGCTTTATTATCTAGATCTTTACTATTTGTTTTGCTAAATAATCCAATTACCGATAGAAGAATTAAGCCAACAAAAATTGCAATCGAAAGAAAGATAACCCAAAACTTTGATAAGAAACCTCCAAATATTTGATTTAAATTTGTTCCGACTAAGCCACCATGAATATTAGAAATAATGTCTGGCTTTAATATTCCAAAGGATTCTGAGGCACTTATAAAAAGACAAAACGGGAATATTGAAACAAATAAAAGAATAAAGCGGTTAGTAATAATTAAAACTTTTATTGCTTCTAAATCTCTTGGAGCCAGAATAAAAGTAAGCCCAAGACAAAAAATTAGTACAAATAAATAGAATGATCCTAAACCAAAAGAATCTAGAAAAATTTGTGAAAGGATAGTGCTTAATGAAAAAGTCTGTTCAGGATATTGGGGAAGATAAGTGTAGACACTCCAGAATAGAAAGCAAGAAACAATTATTAGGGTAAAACCTGAAAACTCTCTATAAACTCCATGTAATGCCATGCTAAGATATTGTAACTAAAAACACTTACTACTCCTATTTTTGGATAATAAATATGACTGAAAAAATGATAATCCTAGGATCTGGACCAGCTGGATATACAGCATCCATATATGCCGCTAGAGCAAATCTTAAACCAACTTTAATTACCGGCTTAGAAGTTGGCGGACAATTGACTACAACTACAGAAGTTGAAAATTGGCCTGGTGATGCTAATGACCTCCAAGGCCCTGAATTAATGGAAAGAATGAAACAACATGCTGAAAAGTATGAGGTTAATATTATTAATGACTACATCAAGGGAGTAGACTTTTCATCTAAAAAACTAAAACTTATTGGTGAGCAGCAAGAATATGAATCCCAATCGATAGTTATTGCTACAGGGGCTTCAGCAAAATATTTAGGTCTTAACTCTGAGAAGGAATTCCTTGGTCGAGGAGTGAGTGCATGTGCAACCTGCGACGGTTTTTTTTATAAAGATCAAGAAGTTGTAGTTGTTGGAGGTGGAAACACTGCTGTTGAAGAAGCACTTTACTTAAGTAATATTTGCAAAAAAGTACACGTAATTCATAGACGTGATGAATTTCGTGCAGAAAAAATTCTGCAAGATAGGCTCTATAAGAAAGTTGAAGAAAATAAAATTGAGCTGATACTCAATTCAAACCTTGACGAGGTAAAGGGAAAAGATGTAGTTGAGTCAGTAATGATTAAGAATAATAATGGTAGCCTTGCTGAGCTCAGTGTTTCCGGTGTTTTTATAGCTATTGGGCATAAACCAAATACCGATATCTTTAGCGGCCATCTTGATATGAATAATGGGTATATTGTTACTAAAGGAGGTTTTGATTCTGGATCAACGTCTACTTCTGTTCCTGGGGTCTTTGCTGCTGGAGATGTAGCAGATTACACTTATAGGCAAGCAATCACAAGTGCAGGTTTTGGTTGTATGGCAGCTTTAGATGCTGAAGTATTTATCTCAACTTAAAGAGTTTTAACTAAACCACCATCGCAAGTGACAGTTTCGCCCACTGTATAGCTACCAGCTCTTGAACAGAAATATATGCATAAACCTGCGATGTCTTCAGGAGAACCAATTCTTTTTCTAGGAACGCTCTCAGCTATGAATGAATAATCAAAATTAACTGCTTTCCCTAGCATATGGCTATCAAAGGGGCCAGGAGCTATTGCATTCACAATAATATTTCTTGAGACTAAAATTTTTGCAAGATGTTTGGTCAGATGAATTATGCCTGATTTCGAGGCTGTGTAAGAATAAGTTTCCATTAAGGGCACATGCAAACCATCTATAGAGGCAATATTTACTATTCTAGAAGGATCGTCCTGACTACCCTTCATCTCAAGCAACTTTGAAAATTCTTGTGACATAAAAAAAGGTGATTTAAGATTTAGATCTACTACTTTGTCCCAGCCACTTTCGGGAAATTCATCAAAAGGCGCTCCCCATGCAGCACCAGCGTTATTAATTAAAAAATCAATTCCTGAGGGCTCATTACTTTGAATAAATGCTTTAAATGTCTTGATTCCATCTAAACTTGATAAATCTGATACAAATGGAATACAGTCTGTGCCAAATTTTTCAGAAAGCTCTTTTGCCTTTTCAAGCAATGCTTCTTCTTTTCTAGCAGTGATATATACTTTTGCTTTATTTGCCAAGAAGCCTGATGCAATCATCTCCCCTATACCTCTGGAACCACCAGTCACTACACCAACTTTACCTTTTACTGAAAAAAGGTTTTCTAGGTTTAGGCTCATAAAGAACTTACCCAAAATGTAGCAGCGGCAACCGCACAAATGATTACAATACATGCAACTATAGCATCTGAATTGGAGTTGTCTTTATCTTCTTTTGAATCGTAGAACTGATCATCACTCATAATATACCTTCCATAAGTTTTATAGGGTTTGAGTACTGTAACATTATATATTCAAGTTCTTGGTTAGTCATAGTGGCGGACAAATCATCAAAGTATTTTTTTCCTCTTAAAAACTTGTTTGCCTCCTTGTCGTTACCATTTAGTTTGTTATAGGCATAGTGATTGCTATCCCATAATCTAAAGTTTTTCTGAATTGAAATATCAATTTCTTTTGCTAATTCATCCGGGGAAAAACTACCTTTAATCTGCGGACATAGGCTCAGATGAACAAAGCCTTTTTTTTGTGTAATCCCCTTAAAAATATGTTCTACGTCTTCATGAGAGGTCTTTTCAGTATTTTTATTAAGTAGCTTTTGCGCCTTTTCTCTATCAAGAGGATCAAATTCATAAGAGATTGAACATGGAATTATATTCATATGATCTGTTAGTTCTTCAAATGCAAAATTTTTCCTTTGTTGCATATGTAGCATTTTTAAAACTGCTGGATCAGTTCTATCTATTCCATCTCTTGACCTGCCTTGTCTTTGAGCAATCCAAACGTGTTGTTCTTCAGATAGTTTTTTATTTATAAATTCTGAAGCGTTAAGTAAGTTATTGTAAATCTCTTTTTTTGAATCTCCTGTTCTCGAAATAATAAAACTCTTATTGAGTCTTAAAAGATCTCCCATCCATTCAATACTTACAAGATTATCACCAATAGCATTATAGGTAGTCTCAAAGCCCTTTGAACTAATTGCATGGTTGCATAACGCACTGTCCAAAGTTATATCTCTATGATTACCAATAAATAAATAACCCTTATTTGGATCAAGATTATCAACGCCACTGAAAGTAAATTCATCAATTGTTTGCTTTATGACGGACTCCAAAACTAACTTGACCTGAGATTGAAATTCATCAATTGAATTAATTTTTTTAATTTTAGATTTAAAAATTTGAAAAGCTAAAAAAGTAGAACCAGGTAAAGACAAAAATTTAGATCTTTTTGAAGTAAGGTTTGATTTTATAAATTTATTAAAATCATCATTAGATAAAAGTTTTTTTAGAACATCATTTGTTTCTGAATCTGAGTATGGCTCTATACGCATGATAAGATAACCTATAAAATTAATTTATGGATGATAAAACAGTATTAAGAAATATTGTAATATTTTTTGGTTTAATTGGCTTAATTGTTATTGTTCTGCTTATTGGGGCTGCATTATATTAACCAGGCGGCCATTCTAAATTACGGCCTCCAAGTAAGTGGATATGAATATGAAAGACGCTTTGACCAGCTCCAGCACCATTATTTACTACTAACCTGTAATTATTGTTGAGATCAAACTTACTTGCTATTTTTTTAGAAACATACATTAAGTGACCAAGAATAGTTAAATCTTCCTGAGTTGCATCTGATACCTTTTCGATTTGCTTTTTAGGGATAATCAAAAGATGAATGGGAGCTTGAGGATTTATATCTTTAATGGTGAAGCAGATATCATCTTCGTAAACAATTTCTCCTGGAATCTCCTTTTTAAGTATTTTTGTAAATAATGAATCAGCCATTAGATCAAATACCTTAATACCCTAATAAAAAGATAGATTGTGCCTAATGTAAGCACGATTGCTAAAAACTTTACAAAGAAATCCCTAATTAAATTATTATCTTTTTTCTTAAAATAAATACTTACAAGTATTATTCCAAGACCAATTAATAAGACAAGCGAAATTATCTGTAACATTAGAATAAATTACCTATTGAATCCCATAATACAACTAATAGAACCAACCCTAAAGCCCAAACTGAACAAGCAAGAAGATCGAAGATTAGAAACTTTTTATAGTCTAATTTAAATGACCCAACAAGAAATGGTGCGAATGGCCTTATGCTTGGGGTCATTCTACCTAGTAAGATTGCACCAAATTCATATTTATTGAACCAAACCTTTGTTTTTTCAACACGTTCACTCCTTTTTATAAAAAATTTCCAATTAAGGACTTTTGTGCCAAATATTCTTCCCATTAAGTAGCTAGATTGATCTCCAATGAATGATCCTGCGTAAGCAAATAAAGTAATAAGAAATAATGACGATATTTGTTCGACAAATAAAAATACTGCCAGAAGATACAAGAATAAACTTGGAAAAAATACTCCAGAAATAACGAAAGATTCCAGAAATCCAAGTATCGTTAAAATTAATGGTGCAAGAAGAGGATTACTTATACTGAACTTCTTTATTTTGTTGAGCCAGGATTCAGTGCTTTTTTTTTCAGCACTTCATCCATATCAACAATTTTGAAATTTTGATTATTAGGAGAATTCTTTCCATCCTGAACTACTAAAATTCCTGCTGGATAATCTCCAATTTGAAGATGTGTTACATCTATTCCATCTGTATCCTCAACACCCTCAATCATAAAGGAACCCTGATACAAAAAGGGAGCCTGCCTATCGTACATGTTAAAGGTATTATCACCTTGTGATGAAACTATGATGAACCCCTCTGTTTCGTTAGTCTTGTATATTGCTATACCTTCAGGATCACCATTTATTAGGCCTTGTCTTGAATCTATAGCTTTTATGAAACCAAGTGTCTCAGCGTCATAAGCTTTTAAAATTCCGTTACTGCCCTCTCTAGAAATAAATATTCTTTTTTGCTCGTCATCAAATACACATCCTTCTGCTTCATTGCCAGCTGGGCTGACATTACTTTCATCTGCGGTAATATCAAAGGTTGAAATAATTTCTTCATTCAATAGATCCCAATATTGAATATTAACGCCTTCCTCTTCAGTAAGGATGGCAACTGGTTTGTTATTAATTATCCCCATACAAACGCCATAAACGTTCATTCCAGCTTCTAAGCTCCCGCTGTATTCCTCTTCGAGAAGCAGGTTTAAGCATGCATAATCAAGAGTATGGAAGGTTCTATTTGAATTTACTACACAGTAAAACTCGTCAGTAACTCTTCCATCAATATTATTTACAGCTCCAACAGCTTTAAAATCAAGCTCTGTACCATCTAGAGAGTACTGGTAAAATCCTGCTCTTTTGTCTGTACCCCAAATTATTTGATTCTTCGTATCTATCCAGGGATCATCTGCTGCATCACCTTCGGTGCCGACAGGATTTGTCTCGGCAACGAATGGAACCGTAAAAACTTCTTTGGACTGCGAACAAGAACTTAAGAGTATTGCCAAGAAGAGTAAGCAAAAATATTTTAAAGTCTTTTTAATAGGTATACCTGAAACCAAGTGAGTATGAGTAGCCGTATTCATCATATTGGGATAGTCTATCAGCACTATTCCAATAATAAAACTCCGGCTGGTTGCCTAGGTTCTTGCCTTCAAATCTCAAAGATAATCTATCGGTATATTTATATCTAGCTGTTAAATCAACAGAATAATAATCATCAGTAAAACGCATAAAACCATAACCAAAGTCATCATTGAATAGCTCCTCACCCTCGTCACCTAAATAGTCTAAATAACCAGATCGATAATTTACTGCAAGTCTTGCGTCAATTTTGCCTTTGTCATAGCCAAATGATAAATTCGCATTTTGTTCAGAAAGCTTTCTGAAGGGTATCGTATATGATCCCTCGTTATCGCCACCAGGGGCAAAATCACTTTCACCATCTGAAATCGTTGCATTAGCTGCAATAAAAAAACCATCTATTGGTAAATAATTATCCAATTCTGTAAAGAGATTTAATTCTATTCCTATGATTTCTGATTCAGCTGCATTTGCATGAGTTTCAAGATCAGAAAATAATATGCCACCCACAACCTCATTGGCTACTACTTTTGGATAGATAGTGTTCTCAATGTCTTTGTAAAATAATCCTGCTGTCATTAAATAATCATTACCATAGAATTCAATGGCCACATCAAAGTTATTCGCCTTGTAGGGATCCAAATCAGGATTTCCCATAGAGCCTGAAAACTCCCCATTTACTCCCTCACTGATATCTGGAATGGGAGCTGATTGTTTAAAGCCTGGTCTTGACAGTGCTCTATAGAATGAAGCTCTCATTTGAGTATTTTCATTCAAGAAATATTTGTAGTTAAAGCTGGGTGAAAAAAAGTTATAACCCTTAGAAAAGTTCAATGCATCTGAGGAATTTCCATCATTAAAACCACTTGTATCAAAATCAGTATTTTCATTTCTAACACCAGCTACAAGCACTGAATTTGGAAATCTTATTGTACCCATAATATAGGCAGCAAAGATTTCTTCTTTTGATTTCCAATAGTCAGCTAGGTCAAGCTCAACAAATTGTCTTACTTGGCTCTGTAAACCAAAAACTGAACTTGGGCTGGCAAAGAATGAAAGTGGCTGAGGGAAATACCAACTTTTTGGTTTATATGGAGCATAGTTTGATAAACCTTCTGGAACATCATCCGATGCATCATAATTTCCTTCGTTGTTTGATTTCACTCGCTTGCTTTGCTTAAAGCCAAATTCAAGAACCATTGGGTTGCCATAAAATCCCATATTCTCATTAATAAAATCTAATTTGTACGCTACTTCTGAATCTTGAATGACACCATAATCTATCTCAAACTCATCCCATTCATATTCATTAGGATCTGCTAGATTATACGCTGCAGGAGCAAGCACTAGTGAGATAAATTTGGGGTTAGACCAATTGAAGGTACCACAAATTTCATCCCCTCTTCTAATTCGACATTCGGCACGAAATTTTGCATCAACATTATTATCATCGGCTTCCTCTGCAAATGACTCACTAACTTGAAATTTTATTTGATAGTCACCCTCCATTGTTTCAAAACCTAAGATTTTCGTTTCAATTTGTCTTACTTCAATACGTTTCCTAGTTTCTTTGTCAGATGTAATTCTTTGGTAAGAGGCTGAAGTTTTTGTTACAGATGAGTCAACTAGACTTCTCGCTCTAAATTCATCCTTGTGCCTAAGCTCGTCATCTGTGTATTCATTTGATAAGTAATTAAAAAATATTGATGATTGGTCACTTAATGCTAAATCTAGATCAACTGTAAGGCCTTCACGTTCTCTGGTTAAGTCGTAATATCTCATTTCCCAGTCTCGTGATAGATATTTATTCCCAGTTTCATTAACTCCCCATGGCTCGTACCCAGTCTCATTATTATTTGAAATAATATGCTTGCTTTGATAGGTGTACCCAATAATCAAACCAAAATTATCAGAAAACTTTTCACCATAAGTTAACGAATATTTTGGGCTGTCCATTTTGTCAACAAATTGATTGTACTGAGTATCGAATCTTATTTTAAAAAGTCGCTGGTCAAGATCTGTAGCTTTTTTAGTCTTAAATTCAATTCTGCCCCCAATTCCCTCTGAATCCTGAGAGGGTACCAAAGTTTTATAAACTTCAATGGAATCAAGTAATTCTGTTGGAAGACCGTCTAATAATACCTTTCTGCCGCCCTCAGGTGCAGGAACCATAGCTCCATTCATGGTGACTGCATTTAAATCACCTGATAAACCTCTTAAGGTAATGTATCGACCCTCCCCTTGATCATTCTCAACATTTACTCCTGATAGACGCCTTACCGCCTCTGCTGCGGTCTCATCAGGAAATTCTCCTAATGCATCTGAATCTACTATTGAAACAACTTGATCAGAATCCCTTTGTTTTTCAATAGCACTTTTAAGACTTGCCTTTGTTCCAACTACAACAAGTTCTTCAACATCATTTGAGTTAGCATCTGAAGTTTCTTGTGATAAAAGAGCAAAACTTAGTAGAAAGAGAAGGTAGACACAAATACCCTTATACATATTTTTGATGATGACTTTGATATGTGAAATTTAAGTGACAGAAAGATATATATTAGTTACAAATTTGAAAATTTTTTTAACTAATATGAGAAGGTATTTACAAATATCTCAAGAAATAAAATTGATAGAAAGGCTCCAACTGGCAATGTAACAATCCAAGATGTAAAAATTGTTCCAACAGATTTAAAATTTATTGCACCTACACCCTCAACAAGTCCTATACCTATAACAGCTCCAACGAGTGTATGCGTTGTAGAAACTGGCATATTTAATTGGCTAGCTACAACAACGGTTAGTGCTGCAGCAAGTTGCGCTGCAAAACCTTTGGTTGGTGTTAATTTAACTATTTTTTCACCAATAGTTTTCATAACTCTATAACCTAAAGTAGCTAATCCTAATACAATTCCAACACCGCCAAGTCCCAGTATCCATAAGGGCGTATCAAGATTATAAGGTTGATTTAGAATTTGGTTTGTAGCTTGATAGACTGCGGCTAGTGGGCCAATTGCATTAGCAACATCATTTGATCCATGTGCAAAGGCAACTGCACATGATGTGAAAATCATAAGATAGGCAAATTGCGACTCTGAATTGACATCACCTCCTTTAAATCTTGATCTTGAGAAGAAGTAAAAGATTAATGTGAACAAGCCAGCTCCAATTGCTGAGTACATTAAACTTTCACTAAATGATAATGAAAAATCTTGTTGTTTAAGAAGATTTTTTAGCCCTTTTGTTATTGTTATCAAACTTATGGCGAATCCTGCTAAAAAAATAAAGAAATTTATTATTAAGATTTCATATTTACTTTCCTTCTTCAATAGAATTTCTTTGCAAATATAATAAAAAATAGCTGCAACAATAGCTGCTGAAAGTGGTGATGTTATCCATGAAAGAGCGATGTTTGAGACTACACCCCAATTAATGTTCTCGGCTCCTAAGCTATATACACCAAAGCCAACAATTGCTCCCACAATTGTATGTGTTGTAGAAACCGGCCATCCTCTCAAACTTGCAATAATAAGCCATGATCCTGCAGCAAATAATGATGAAATCATTCCGTATATAAGTAAGTCTAAATTTCCTGTGAATAATTCGGGATCAATTACCCCTTTTCTTATTGTTTGAGTCACTCCACCGCCAGCAAGAAATGCTCCGAGAAATTCGAATATAGCTGCAATGAGAACTGCTTGTGATACAGTTAGGACTTTGCTTCCTACAGAAGTACCCATTGCATTGGCAACATCATTTGCTCCAACGCCATATGCTGTAAAAAAACCTAACATTGCCGCAGATATTAATATTAGAGGTATACCAAAAAGAGTTAATTCAACAATGGCCATTTAAACAAGGGTGATTAATGAGTTATACTATAGCGCCTTTTTATTGAATTTTCATGAGCATTATCGAATATAAATTTGAACAATATAATTCATTGGCTCCAAGCCAATATAAAAAAGAAAAATATAATCTCCAAGTCGAGTTATTAAAACTTCAAGAAGATGTAATTTCTAAAAAAAGAAAAATTGCTATATGTTTTGAAGGAAGAGATACAGCTGGCAAATCATCTACAATAAATTTCTTTTCAGAACATTTAATACCATCAAACTTTAAATATGTACACTTGGGAATACCTTCCCCAGAAGAAAAAAAACATTGGTTTAAACGTTGGGAACATTATTTGCCAAAGAATGGACAAATTGTATTATTCGATCGCTCATGGTACACCAGAGCACTTACGGAACCAACTTTAGGATATTGTACAAAACCTCAATATGAAGAGTTTATGACTAAAGTTAATGATTGGGAAAAAAATCTGATTCAAAAACATAACATTGAAATTATTAAATTTTATTTCTCTATTGATAAGGATCAGCAAACCAGACGCATAAAAGCCAGGAAGAACAGTAAGCTGAAATATTGGAAGCTTTCTGCATCAGATAAATTGATGGTCAATAAGTGGGATATTTTTACCCTTTATAAAAATCAAATGTTTGATATAACATCTACACAATTTGCTCCTTGGGTAGTAATAAATGCTAATAATAAAATGATAGCGCGAGTCAGTGCATTAAGATATTTGCTTAATAATTTAGATTACGCAGATAAAACGTCTTTAGAGCCGCCACAATGGGCTGAAGATCTAGGAAATTACTCTTGCCATATTGAGGGAATATTATTTGACAATCTCTCTTACGAGCAATTTAAGATTCTCGCACCCTTTTCAGATTAAAAATGATTGCAATCGTCGACATTGGATCAAACGCTATTAAATATAAAATCTTTGATAAGCGAACAATGGTATTAATAGAATATGCAAGAGAGCCTCTTAGACTTGGTTCTGATGTCTTTACAACTGGATCACTAAGCTCGGAAAAAATAAAGTTACTCTTAAAGTTGCTTAAAGGATATAGGGAAACATTTGAAATGAAAAATATTAATGAATGTTACTTTGTGGCCACCTCTGCAATTAGGGACGCATCAAATAATAAAGTTTTAGTTGATGCACTTAAAGAAGATGGCATAAATCTTCAAATTATCAGTGGAAATGTTGAGGCCGAACTTCTATCAAATTTTGAGTGCTCAAGTGAAAGGTATGCTGTTGTTGATATAGGTGGAGGAAGTCTAGAAATTTTTGTAAATGATGGATCCTCTAAGGGGTTCAAGTCGTTTCAGCTTGGCGCTGTTAGGCTCTTAACTGATAAGAAAAACAATTCAAAAAAAGAGATCGAAAATTTAAATACTTGGTTGAAGAAATTTAAAGACGTAGACATTATGTATGGCCTAGGAGGAAACTTAAGAAGTTTGTTTGAGGTTTCAGGGGTAGAGAAATCTATCAAAACAGATGAACTGAAAAGCATTGTTAAGAACTTTAAAAAATTTAAGAAAAATGAGTTAATTTCAAAGTTTAATCTACCCCCAGACCGGATCGATATTGCTCCAGTTGCAGCAGATCTTTATGAAATCATTTCTTCAAACCTAAATGTAAAGATTATTGAAAATTCATTTTGGTCAATTTCAAATGGTTTGTTTAATAAAATAATTAACGGATCAGATCCAATTTAATTTTTTTATTTAAATAAAAAGGTAATCCATCAATCAATGTTTGAGGAGCAATTTCTAAAGTAAAATTTGTTTCGCTCATTTTAATTGTTCCTATCCTTTCCTTAAAGCTCCCTTTAGCTGAAAATATATCTATAGCGCCTTTCACACACTCTAAATATATATCAACTGAATTATTAACAAGACTTGATGACAATTCTCCTGTAGCGCTTCCATTTGTACACGTTCGGTTTTTTATTTTAATTTGTGAGCTATTGTTAAAACTTAGCTGAACGTTTCCAATCATCTCATTATTAAATTTTAATATTGCACTCACTTTTTCAACAAGCAGATGATCTGATCCGTATACATAAGATATTTCACTGTTGCCAGTTAATATCCCAATAAAACTAATATTTGAATTTATTTTGTCAGTTAAAAAATTATTGTCATAAATTAACTGCTGTATATTAAGATTGTTAATTTTAAGATTATCGATTTCTCCAGAAAATAAATTTCCCTTAGAATCACTGAAAGATATATCCTCATTTAAGTTTGTAAGAGAAACTAACAGGCTTAACGGCGTTAAAAACAAAGCTGAAGTTAAAATAATGATGATTAGAAAAAAATAAAAAATTATTCTAATCAATAGCAATCTCAATTAGGAAAATACTCTCACTTTGCTCTATCCTGACATTTTTTAGAATATTTTTTTGTGAATCTAATGAAATGATCAACTCTTGTAGTTTAGTGACAGGAATATTTTTTATTAAAATTAAATCTTCGTCTAAGCTTGCATTAAATCCACTTGAATTCAAATTCACTATTAATTCATCTAGAGATAATTGGTTCAGGTCTTGATTAATTTCTAAGTTAATTATTGCTAGTTGTTGTTTTACTAATTCATATTTCTCAATTTCATTGTTTAAATCGGCCCTGGAATTTGTAATTTGTTGAATGAATTTACCTTGTAGAAAAAATGCAATAAGAAGAATAATGAGTGCAATAAGAAATAAAAATAGCCTTTTTTCCCTTGAATTAAGTTTAAACATCGTATTTAAACTCCGTTTTAATAGTATCTTCATTTTTTATTTGAGTTAATATTTCTAGCTCAACTCCACTAATTTTCATATTCCTTATAAATATACTCTGTTCAATGTCGTCACCGAAGATACAAGTTATTCTTAACTGAGATATATCAAAATTATAATCAATAGAGTTAATTGAATTAATATCTCTAACATTTGTGAGGAGAAGATTTAATAATTGAGAGAAATTATTATTTTTTGAGTTAATCTCTACTAATTTATTATTAATTTCTAAATCGATATTTTTAGGCTCCTTATTTGGAAAGATTGTTACAAATAACTCATTTTTATTATTATTAATCTCTTCAATTTTAAGATTATTATTTACAAGGTTAGCAGTACCAAAGAGGTTAAATATCAAAACTAACGAAACTAGTGCCAAGGTATAGTTTTTTATTTTTTTGATGTTAAAAAGCTGATTAATTGTTAATAAATTAATTTTGACAGAAGGATAATTAGAAGGAGTATTAAATTTACTTTGATCTATTTTTTTGTACTTTACTTTTGCCAAATTTGCAGCTTTTGTGCTCAACTTAATGCATTTATCGTCCTCTTTTAAATATACATAATCATCAATCTGCACAGCTCCTTTTGATTCATGCGCGTAAAAACATGCATCTGAAATAATCATTGCTGAATCATTAATAAGACTTAATTTCGATTTCAAATGATGCAGTGTACTTTTATGAATAAGATAATAATGGTTATTTATGTTGCACTCTAACACCTCTTCGTCAAAAGAATGTTTCAATAAATTTTTGTTTTCTGTATTTTTTATTGATGCATAAAGATTTTGTTTATTTTTAATAGAGGATTCATGATAAGTATGTTTTAGAACTTCATTTGGGATAACAAAACAAATTGACTGATCGTCATCTATTTGATCAAGCTTGATTAATCTTTTTTTATTATTAGAAGAAAAAAATCCTTCCTCAAATTTTAAGTCTGCAAAAATAAAATATTTCATTTTGTAAAAGATCTTGATATGAGATTATTTTTTCTTTCTTTTAAGTTAACAATACTGTACATATTAAATTCATAACCCTCTAAAGTTAAGGAATACCCTATCCTAATATATTCAGGTTTAAAGATAATATTTTCTGCAATTAATTTGCCTTCATCAATATTAGTAAGTTCATTAAAATGGGAAAGATTTATGTAACCAGTAACGGGTCGATTGAGGATTATCTCTTCAAGATCATTCAAAGTAATTTCTGGAAAGATAGATTGAAATGCTAAATAATTATCCCTTTTAAGACTGTTGATGTTAAATTTATTATAAATTTCAGGCAACGCACAGAAATGAGGTGCTATCAACTTATATGTTACTTCATCAAACATTTTTAAATCTTTCAGTTGTGATACAGAAAATAAGTAAGAATCGGAGGTAAAATTACTATCTATGTCAGCTATGTAATATAAATCTTCAGCTCCAAATCTTTCCGGTAGACCATCCGAATCGATAAAATCGACCAATCTATCATAAAAATTTTCTGTGAAATTTCTCTCTAGCCCTAAATTTAAAAATAATCTACTAAATAGGGTGACATTTTTGTCGTTCTTTATGAGTAATTGTCTAAATTTCTTAACTGAAGAATTAAGGTTTATGCATGTATTTAAGTCGGAAAATGTTATTTTGAGGTTCTCATACTCTTCTGCCATAAAAGTATTTATTTCTTGTTCTGCAAGCGATAAATTTCTTAGTTGAAAAGAATTATTTTGCAGTGTTTCAATCAAAAATTTTTCATAATTAATTAATTGAATCCTCTTAAGAATGGATTCATTAAATACATATGTTTTAACAGAGTCTTGAATTACTGTTTTATTAATCACTAAAATCAGAAAGCTTAAAATTGTAATTACTGACAATGTGGTGATTAATACAAATCCTTTTTTCATTTGAATGTGCTCAATGTATATTTATATGACTCACCATTTATCGAATAATCAATAACAATAAACTTTGGGAATGTTTGATTATTTTGTGTTGTTTGCCATTCATTAACAAATAAAGAAAGATCATTTGAAAAGGAAAACTTTAAATAATCTAAATTTTCAAGAAGAATTGTTTTTGATAAAACTCTATCTTCTTTATTTGCTGGGGTAGTAAAACGCACTAATTTATCCTCATCAACTATATATTTAACCCTTCGTAATTTTGAAAATCTACCATCGAAAATATCTCCATTCATGGATACAAACATCAAATAATTATTGTTCTGATCGCCTATAAATACTGAATCAAGGGGCCTTCCATTTTCATCCTTCATTAAAAAATGCACTGATTGGATTAAATCAATACGCATAAAATTAATTGCATTATTTTTTTTGGTGTCTTCTAAAATAAATTGATCTAACCTTTCTTTTACCAATGTTGTATTTGAAAGATATTGGTATGTGAACAAGGAGATTAAAGTTACTGAGAGTAAAGCAACTAAAATTTCAATAATTGTGAAACCTGATTTCATTTAATGATTTTTGATCTTATCTCAAAATTATCTGTAAAAATTATCACTTCTAATTCTTGAAAAGTACCTAATCTTCCCACATTTTTTGTCATTAAATTAGAGTTTTTAAATTGTTGAAGAACCTGTTCGTCTTGCACCATTGGGTTAGCTGTGTAAATGGTAATCAAGTCAATAGTTTGTTGAGTTTGCATTGTTTTCAATCTTTTCATGTCTTGAGATCTTATATTTTGATCAAGAAGCCCAGAAAAAGTAATAAATGTAACGGAAACAATCAATAAAGAAACAATTACCTCTATTAAGGTAAAGCCTCTTTTAAGAAGTTTATTCAATAATAATTTTTGTTCCATTCTGTAATATTATTTCTTTTGTAGAGATTTCATAACTTGGTGAGATAGTTATAAATTCCAAATTTGAATCCAATTTGAGCTTTTCATCATTTTGTAGAATTATATAATCTAGATCTTCAAGATTATGTTCATCAACCCAAGTGTCATTTTCATTTTTCTTAAGGTATATGCCCTTTTCGTTAAAAATATATGTATTCCCTGTATAGATGCTTAAATCTTTGTAAATTTGAACTTTATTCTTAATTGGCAATATGTGCTGTGGTGTTTGAAATAGCACATAGAAAGTTCCAGCTGATACTGAGATAATAGATATAACAATTAATAGTTCAAGTAATGTAAATCCTTTATTCAGGAAGGTTTGAAATATCTTTGTTTTCACCCTCACCCCCAACAACGCCATCTGCTCCAAGGGAAACAATTATATAACTACCGTTATCTGATGGGAAAGAATAAATATAATCATTGCCCCATGGATCTTTAGGCAGTTGATTAATATAACCTCCAGATGGATAAAGAAAAGGATTCTTAAGATCTCCTGGGTTAGTTTTTAAACTTTTAAGTCCTTGTGTCTGAGTAGGGAAAACACCCTCATTTATCTTAAACATAACTAAGGCCTGTTCTAATCGTGAGATATCAGCTTTAGCCTTTTCTAAATAAGCCTGATTAAGTGCTGGTAATACATTGATTGAAACAAGCGATACCAAAAGCCCCAATATCACAATTACAATAAGCAATTCTAGGAGTGTGAACCCTTTTTTTAATTTTTTCATAAAGTAAATATTAAATTATTCATCTGTAGTAATGGCAACATTATTGCTAGCACTATCAGCATTACAAATACTCCCATAAATAATATTACCAAAGGTTGGAGCAAAGTGAGCATAATATTCCTTTTAGCCTCTACTTCTTCATTAAGAAAAATATTTATATTTTTGAACATTTGTGATATTTGGGTTCCTACATCGCCCGATGATATTAATTGAATGAATACATTTGGAAAAACCCTTGATTTAGAGAATGCATAGCTTATTGATGAACCAGAAAGGACTCGTTTAATAATAAATTCGATTTCAGACTTTAAACACTTATTTGTAAATGTATCTTTTGCGATTTGTAGGCTATCAACAGTATTAAGTCCTGCACTTGTCATTAAGTGCATAGAGGAGCAAAATCTAGCAGTTTGATTAAACAAAACCAAAGATCCAAAAAGTGGAATCCTTAACAAAAGAGAGGAAATTCTAATTTTTACGGATTCCGAAATTAAGGTAGATCTATAAAAAAATATAGATGTAATAATCATAAAGATTGTCGTGAATAAAATAGTTGGAAAAATACTAGATAAACTTAACAATATTTTTGTTAACAGGGGAAGCTCTACATTTGTAGACATAAATTGTTCAACCACTTGTGGAAGAACAACAGAAACTAGTGCATATATTACTAATAGTGATACCCCCAAAAGTAAAATGGGATAGATAAGTGCACTTGTAATCTGAGATTTAATTTTTTCTTGTTTATCTATGAATTCGGAAAGATCAGAAAAAATACTTGGCAGTGAAGCTGAAGTTTCGCCTGCTAAGATTGCAGATGTGTAAATATTGTTAAAAACTTTAGGATACTTAGACATGGCAAAACTTAAAGTTTGACCACTTTTAATATCCTCTAAAAGAAGTGTCGTGAGTTGAGAAATTTTCCTATCATTGGTTTGACTAGAGAGGATTTGAAGAGTTTTTTCAAGAGGTGTGCCAGCAGACAATAATGAAGCTATTTGTTTAGTAAAAACAGAAAGTTGTCTGGAATTTACTTTAAAGTTTAAAATATTTTTTGTAGAGACCTCAATTTTCAATGGAGTTAAGTCTCTTTTTTCTAAGATATCCTGAGCTTCTCTACTATTTTCAGCAGATAAGATTCCTCTTGTCTTTTTTTCATTATTATCAAATGCTATATATTCAAATGTTTTCATTCAGATTGGGATATTCTTAATAATTCTGAATATGATGTATCCCCATTTTCAATAGCCTCTAGACCATTTTCGAAGATATTTTTTGAGTGTTTATAAACATATTCACTAATTTCATTTTCTGAAGCTGAGGAATGGATGAGTTCTCTTAGTTTTTTATCTATTGATATCGATTCCCCTATACTTATTCTGCCATGATAGCCTGTATGATCACATTGATCACATCCCTTTGATTTATATGGAATATTAGAAAGTTTATACTTTGCAAGAAGTGGATTATTTTTATCATGAACTTTGCATTTAGCGCAAAGTCTTCTCACGAGTCTTTGTGATAATACAAAAACTAAACTTGATGAAAGAAGGTACGGTTCAATTCCCATGTCTCGTAATCTTGTAATTGCGCTAACTGCAGAATTTGTATGTACTGTGGAAAGAACTAAATGACCTGTTAAACTTGCTTGAGTAGCTATTTCAGCAGTTTCTTTATCTCTTATCTCCCCAACCATAACAATATCTGGGTCCTGCCGTAAGATGGCCCTTAAACCTTTTGCAAAAGTTAATCCAGTTTTTGTGTTTACTTGAGTTTGACCAACACCATCAAGTGCATATTCTACAGGATCTTCAATTGTTAAAATATTTTGTGATCTGTCTGAAATTTCTTTAAGACCCGCATATAGAGTAGTTGTTTTGCCTGATCCCGTGGGACCTGTAACCAATATTATTCCCTCAGTTTTTTTCATGGATGACCTTATTAAATCTAAGGTATTTGTATTAAAACCAAGATCATTCAATCCAATATCTGAATCATCTTTTTCAAGAATTCTAAGTACTACTCTTTCTCCAAAAGATGATGGTAAAGTTGATACTCTTAAATCGATATTTCTTTGACCAATGGATATTGAAATTCTACCGTCTTGAGGCAACCTTCTTTCAGATATATCTAACTTCGACATAATTTTGATCCTACTTATAACCATCTGAGAAATATTAGTTTTGTATTGAAGAATCTCTCTTAGAACGCCATCAATTCTAAAACGGATGGACAATTTGTTTTCAAATGGCTCTATATGAATATCAGATGCTCTTGAATTGATTGCTTTTGTAATTGTTGCATTAATTAATTTTATTATTGGACCCTCATTTTTATCATCTAAAAGATCCTCTGAAGGAGAAATAGAGCTTGCAATATCTTCTAAATCTATATTATCAATACGTTCGAGATCATAATTTTGGTTATTCTCAGTATAAAGTTCTGTAAGTAGATTATTGAAATCCTCTTCTGAATAGTCTTTTCTTTCGACATTAGTAAGCAATAAGTCTTGTATTTCAGACAATGTTGAGAGATTCAAATTTCCACAAACATGAAGGACGGATGAGCTTTTATTATTTGTGAGTGTAAATTTGTTATGTTTGCTAAAACTATATGAAAGAGGTAACTCCATATCAATCTTGTTGTTCAAGAATAAAGTCAGATTCTAATATTTGTCTTGCTCTAATCAGATTAAATTTCTCCTCCGATAGATCTTTAGTAGTGATTGCGTCTCTTAGGATTGTAGGACGAAGAAAGACCATTAAATTTCTTTTATCTATAGATTCAGCAGAGGATCGAAACAGACGTCCTAGTATTGGTATATCGCCGAGGATTGGCACCTTATTAATAGATTCTTCAATTTCTTCTTTAATTAAACCTCCTAAAACAATAATTTCTTTATCATCTGCTAAAACTGTACTTTGTATTTCACTTTTATTTGTAATTAGATCATTCGAGTTTGGTAACTGTGCTCCAGCAATACTTGAGACTTCAACTCTAATTGATAAGGCAACAGAATCTTGTTCATTGATTTGAGGTTTAAATTCTAGGGTTATACCTACTTCCTCTCTTGAAGTTGTTCGAAAAGGAGTAATATTGTTAGCGCCGAGTGATTCTCCTGTCGTTATTGGAATTACCTGACCAACTAATAAAGTAGCTTCTTCATTATCTAAGGCAACTCCAGACGGAGTAGATAGGATGTCAGAATCCTGATCTGCTTTAAGAAGGTTTAATAGTAATGCAAAGTTATCATCACCATCTGTAAGATTACCTATTCCCGCAACCAATCCAGTAGAATTTAGCAAAGAATTGGATGCTGCTGCAGAGGTTGATATATTGGAACTATCATCCATGCTACCGATTATTGAAAGTAAATCCGGCGATGTTGATGAAGGAAATCTTGTTATTGCAATTGGCTGATCATCATTAGAATTGCCGGAAAAAACAGTATCAACTCCTAATGATTTTGCACTAAGTTCTGAAATTTCAACAATAATAGCCTCTACTAGAACTTGAGGTCTTCTGATATCTAGTTGAGAAACAATATTGATTAGTGATTTAATCTTTTGTGGGTTAGACCGTATTATTATTGAGTTAGTTTCTTCGTGTGATGTAATGACTGTTTTAAAATCTTCATTTTGTTCTTGATTAAATGAACCGGATATATCAGATAGAATTTTTAAAATATCCTCTGCTTTTGAATAATTTAGGTAAATAACCTTTGTATTCTCAGAAGTATTATTATTTTGATCAAGCTTAGAAAGAAGCAGCTTAGCTTTATTAACTATTTCTCTTGGACCACTAAAAATTATCTTATTTGCACCTTGAAAAGTAGCAAGTCCCAATTTTTCAAATCTGGTATTTGGATCTGATTTTAGGGAATTTAGAATTCTTAATGCCTCAATGGATGATAGGTTAATCAAATTAAAATCTGATATGACTGTGTCAAGTTCAGAATCTAATTTCCTTATAATTTCACTAATTCTTGATACGTTATCTCGATCATCAGAAATAAGAACTTCAATATCATTCTTCAATGCAGCCACATATGATCTTACTCCTACTAGGGGTTTGACGGCTGTAACAATGTCGTTTGCTGATGAAAATCTTAGTCTTACAACTTCAGTAGCTATGGATCCATTAAGCTGGCCCTGTTCAGAGAAGTTTTTTATTCCCTCTTGAGATGGAATTACAGTGTAAATATCACCATTTTTTAAAACATTAAATCCTTGAACTTCCATTGTTGTTATAAAAACTTCCCATATGGAATCACTATCAAGGTCATCATCTGAAAACACAGAAATAATGCCTTTAACTCTTGGATCGAGAATGATTGTTTTATCTGATAGTAAAGCTATATCTTCAGCAAATGTTTTTATATCAGCATCTTTATAGAAAATATTCTGCTCCTGACTTACTAAAGTCAGTGATAGAAAGAAGGTTGTAATTATCCTTATCATTTTTTAATTACTTATTTATCCTAGTAGAATCAAAAGATCTTTCAGTACCAATGATATCCAAGAATGTATAATCTTGTCCATCAAAAAAATAAGCTCTTGATTCATCTACATGTGAAAAAAGAAGTCGACCTTTAACAGAATCACCTTGTTCGATTAATCTATATTGGTCTCTTTCTAAGATAATAATAGTGCTTGAGGGATTATTTCCTCTTATACCAACAAGTTCAAATCCCAAATTTAATTCTTCTGCTTGTGAAATATTATTAGTAATAGAAGTAGGATTTTGCTCTTTGTTTAAGACCTTTGGCTCTGGAAGCACTTTATTTATATTTGTAGTTGAAAATGAAAGTAAACCAGAATTTAAATAGAAATACATCACGAAGATTAGGAAAAGCGAAAAAATGATTAATCGTAATAGGTCTGATCTGTTCATAGAGCTATTTTACAGTTTTAAAAGGAAAATCTACAAAAAATGAAGTTCCCTTACCAATTTTTGAATCAACAGATATTTTTCCACCTATCCTTTTAACAAGTTGATTAACAAGGGTGAGTCCAAGTCCAGTACCTTTAGTGTTAGCTCTTGCTTTTGCAGTTCTATAAAATCTATCAAATATCCTTTTTATATTCATCTTCTCAATTCCATATCCAAAATCTTGAATCTTAAGAGTTAAATAATCCTTTGACAGCTCTGAAGACAAAATAATTTTTCCATTGGCTTTGGAATATTTAACAGCATTATTTAATAAGTTAATAAGGATATCTCTTAAGGATTGTCTATCAATTTTGAATTTATGGTTAGAGCTAACTCTATTTTCTAGAAGTAGATTTTTTTCGACTATAAGTGTCGAAAGACTATCAATTACTAAATCTATTTCATCCTTTAATTTAATTTTCTCATTTTTTAGAAATATTTGTCCAACCTCAATCTTTTCCAACTCTAATAAATCATCAATCATATCAGCAAGTCGCTCTGAGTTAGAATTTATTGAATTTAAAAACTTTTCGGCAGCTTCTGGGTCATGGATTGCACCGTTTTGAAGAGTCTCAGAACCAGCTCTAATCACTGATATTGGTGTTTTAATTTCATGAGATATATCAGATATTAAATTTTTTCTACGATCCTCAAGTTTTTTTAATGATGATATATTGTTGATTAAGAGAATTAATTCGTCAGTTGAATCCATACTGGATGCAGACAACAAGAAATGCTGCTCTTTATTTTTAATACTTGTTGTAAATTCTCTTTCCGAGTTAGAAAATTTTTTTGCTTCTTTAATAGTTTTATTTAGTAATGAAAGTTTTTTCGAAGTAATTTTTTCACCTAGAAAAAATTGATGTTTACCAAACATCTCTAATGCAATATCGTTGGCAAATTTTACTTTATAGTTTTTACCAAAGATGATGATTCCTTGATTAATACTATCTAAAACTGATCCAAATTTTGTGCGCTGCTCTAATGTTTGCTCAATTTCATTAGTTAGTCGTTGTGACATCTCCTCAATTACATTAGATATGGATTTCACCTGAGTATCTGAACTATTAGATGTTTTAAATTTTTTTCCCTTTAATGCCCTTTGAGTATTTTTAAAAAGTAAAGTCAAATCATTTCGAAACGTATTCTCAACGTTTGAACTGATAAAGATTGATGATGCAATTACCACTACAAAGATAATGGCAAATGGATAGACAAAGAAATTAAAAAAAGAACTATAAATATCAAAAGGCAGTGATAATCGTATCATGCCCTCCTTAGGATCATTTTTATCACGCATAATTGCAACATAGATAAGTTCACTGTTAATAGTTTCACTATTTCTAGTTGCAGAACCAAAATCGTTAGTGAGAGCATTAAAGATTTCAATTCTGTTATCAGGTGAATGCTTCTCTACAGAGGAAAGATCTTTTTTATCAACCTCAGAGTCACCTATGACATTCCAATTATCATCAATTAGGGTAATTCGTAATTTATTAGTTCTTGTATCTTCAACAGCCAACGAATCAGCAATAAGATCAAAATCAATATTTCCTGCATTAAGAGATGGTAAAATTTTATTTATCGATTGAGCTTGAAGATATAAAGATTCTGTAAGCTGGATACGAGAGTTGTTGTAAACAAAGGATGAGAATATTGTGCTGACAATTATGATTATTAGAATTATTAATGACAGTGATAGAAAAAATATTCTGGAGACCCTAAAGTCAAGGAATTGCAAGTTCATTAGTTAGAAATATTAAATCTATACCCAACGCCACGTATAGTCTGTATATAACAACAAGCACTGCCTAATTTTTCTCTAAGTCGTTTAATGTGGGTATCAACAGTTCGGGTAGTTACTTCTGCACTGTATCCCCAAACATCTCCCAGCAGCTGATCCCTCGTTTGAACTCTGCCTTTCCTTTGTGCAAGGTGTTTAAGCAGTTTAAATTCGAGTGCGGTGAGAGTAACCTGTTTTTTATCGATTGATACAGAGTGAGCATCGAGATCCATTGAAATCATTCCAATCTCTAAAAGCTTATCTGAATCAACACTACCATTTTGTTTTTTTTGTAAGACTTTTACTCTAAGAATGAGCTCTCTAATACTAAAAGGTTTCGTAACATAATCGTCAGCTCCTAATTCAAAGCCAACAATTCTATCTACTTCATCTCCTTTCGCAGTGAGCATAATTATGGATATATTTTTTAATAGATCGTCATTTTTAAGCATTCGGCAAATTTCTAGCCCAGAAATATCAGGCAACATTAGATCAAGGATTACTACATCAGGTTTGTTTTTTTTTATTTCTTCAAAACCTTCAAGACCTTTACCAGAGGAATTAACCAAAAAATGTTCTTGTTCAAAGTTATAGACCAAAGTATCCCTAATATCAGGCTCATCCTCTATTATGTAGATTTTATTATTCACTTCGCTAATCTATAATAAAATCAATCAGGATGAAAGCATATTCTTGATGCCAACACGGTCAATTTTTTCAGAAGCTATCCTCTGCAGAGGTTTATTTGTGAACTTTATTATTTCTGGGATTTTATAGGCTGCTAGATTTTGAGACAGAAAAGTTTTTATTTCATTCTCTTCAATTTTTTTAGCTGTATAAATAAGAACTCCTACGATCTCTCCAAATTTTTCATCAGGTATGCCACAGACACATGATTCGAGGACATCATCATGTTTATCAAGACTATTCTCAATCTCAAGAGTTGAAATATTCTCACCGCCTCTGATAATCAACGCCTTCTTTCTATCTACAATAAAAAGATATCCATCATCGTCTATGTAACCAAGATCTCCTGTTTTTAGCCAACCGTCTTTAATAGTTTTTTGTGTCTCCTCATGGTTCTTTAAGTAACCTTTCATATTTGTAGGGGACTTAAAAACAATTTCTCCAATTTCATCTGATTTAAGGAAATTCCAATTATCATCAATAATTGATAATTCAGTTAAATGAGGTACGTTTAATCCACAACTTGTTGGCCTTTTAAGATAATCATCACCTCTATGAATTGTTCCAATAGCTGAAGTCTCTGTCATTCCCCAACCAAATGTAAGAGGAATATTAAATTTCTTATTGAGTTCATTGACTTGTTCTTCAGGTCTGGCTGCACCGCCAGCTCCAATATCAATTAATGATGAAAGGTCATAGTTATCGACATCTGGATGATTCAAAATATCCCAGCTCTGTGTTGGAACACCACTTATGTTCGTTACTTTAAATTTTTCTATTATTTTTAGTGCTTCTTTTGTATCCCACTTACTCATGAGGATCATATTTCTCTTAGCTAACATAGAAAGTAAAAATTGTGTAATTAATCCTGTGACATGAAAAAGTGGCACATTTATTATCACACTTGCATTTTCTACCTGAAGCAGTGTTTCTTGGTGGACATGTTGTCTAAGCTCTCCTAGCGTATAAAATCCAAGCAAAGCGTTTATTAATGAGAGATGAGATAACATTACTCCTTTTGGAAGACCTGTGCTTCCTGAGGTATATAGAAGCACTGAAATATCTAATTCTGTAGAATTTTCTGATGGCCAATCATCAGAATGATTTGAAACAATTTCATTAAAATTAATAGCCCCCCTTGTATTTTCATTTGTTACAACTTCAATAGAAAGATCTTTAACTTTTTTATATCTTTTTTCATCTACAAATAATAATTTCACATCACTATGATTTATGCCGTACTCTAATTCTTTTGAAGTCCACCAGGAATTGAAAGGCACACATGTAGCCCCATGAGCTGTTATTCCCAGAAAGGCAATAATCCAATGTGAAGAATTTTGCATACAAATACCTACACTATCTTCTGGCTTTAGACCCTTTTTGGACAAAAAGTTTGCGAGGTTTTTTGATTTTTGAATGATGTCAGAAAAAGATTCTTGTTTATTATTTTCGTTAACAAATGGAAAATCACCATGTAATAGCTGAATTAAACTGTATAGATCTCTAAACGTCTTAGGAGCATTTTTGAATACTTTATAATCTACATTATCGACTTTTCGGGTCTCCAATTCTAACAATGGATTTATTGTTTTAAGCTCATCAAAGGCAATTTTCAGATCATCGAGAGTCGTAATTTTTTGTTGTGCCATATGTTTCTACTATTACAAATTTCATAAAAACTTTAAACTAAGTTCATGGAAGAACAAAATTTCTTAGCAAATAAGTTTCTTTTTTTTCAAGAAAAATCACAAGATGATTATTTTTATAATGCATTAATATATATTTTTGAACACAATGAAAATGGAGCTCTAGGCCTAATAATTAATAAATCGTTGCCAATTGATGAAGACAAAATTTTTTCATCCATTGGTTTAAAGAATATTCCATCAAAAAAATCTATTTTAAATGGTGGCCCTGTTGAAGTTACGAAGTTATTTATACTTCATGATGATGGGTCTCAGAAAGAGTCTATATCAAATATGAATGGATTATGTTTGACTTCGAGTGTTGATTTTTTGAAAGATATAGGAAGCGGAAAAAACACATGCAATTACAAACTTGCATTAGGATATTGCGGTTGGGATGCAGGACAATTGGATTATGAGATTAGAAAAAATAGTTGGCATATCATTGATTTTAATCCTCTTGAAATATTTAAGTCAGAACCAGAAGAATTAATATCTATTATTTCAAAGACAAACGGTTTCGACATTGATAAGATTCAAAATACCGATATTATTACAAAACATTAAATGAGTATTTTCCTTTCAATTTCTTCTTATAAAGATCCACTATTATCGAATACGCTTCAGTCTGCTTATAAAAATGCGCATCAAAAAAACAATATAGTTTTTGCTGTAGTTGACCAGAATGAAGAAAAACTAGATTTAGAGCAATTTGATTTTCATGATCAGATTAGATACTTCTTCCTTGAGGCAAAATTTGCACGTGGTTGTGCATGGGCAAGATCATTAGCCCAAAGTCTTTATATGGGAGAGGATTACTTTTTTCAGGTTGATTCGCATACGATCTTCGAAGACGGGTGGGATCAATATTTTATTAAATTCTATAAAGATATTTCTAAGAAGTTTCATAGACCTGTTATTAGTAATTATCCTAGAAATTTTGAGGTTATTGATTTAGAAAATGAGTCATACAACAAATATCAACAGGATGATAAAAGTACTCATGTGATGGTGATTGATAAAGAACACATATTTAAAGATGGATACTTTTCAATGAAAAAAGGCATTCCAAGTGGTGATAACAATATCAAAAAAGGATTTTTAATTGCTGGTGGGTGCATTTTTTCAGCAGGTTCAATTATTAATGAGGTGCCATATGATCCATTCCTTTATTTTGATGGTGAAGAGGATTCTTTAGCATGGAGATTATTCACCAATGGCTACAACATATTTCATACCCCAGACACACCCCTTTATCACTACTATGTGAACCCCTCAAACTCGATTAAAAGACCCTTTCATTGGGATCAAACTGAAAATATTGATAGACCTACGAACTGGCATGATTTAAAACAAATTGGACGTCAGCGTTTAGATATGATTGTGGAGGGGTATATAAATCCTCCATATGGAATTGGGAACATTAGAACATTTGAAGATTATGCAGTCTTTTCTGGTCTTAATATTCCAAAAAAAGAAGTATTAGATCCAAATAATGTTTTTTCTTTTGAGAAGTTAAATTCTACAAAATGGACAGCCAATTCAGAAAAATTTAGCATTTTATGAAAAGACTTTTAATTTTAATTGCTTTCACAATTTCTACAGTTTTTGGAGAAACAATCCACAGAGGTAAAGTTGTAGAGGCTAAAGATTCAATGGTGGTAACACGACATTTTCTTGCAACGGAAATTGGAAATAATGTTCTTAAAAATGGTGGTAACGCAATTGATGCATCCGTTGCAATATCGTTTGCTTTAGCCGTTGTTCTTCCACAAGCTGGCAATATTGGTGGTGGAGGTTTTATGGTTATACATAATCAAAATTCCAATTTTACAATCGATTATCGAGAACAAGCGCCTTTACTAGCCACAGAGAAAATGTTTATTACCAAAGGAGAATATAATCCAGAATTAGCACTTGAATCATATCAAAGCTCTGGAACCCCTGGTGCTGTTGCTGGAATGTATTTAGCACATCAAAAATTCGGTTCAATTGAATGGAGAGATTTAATTCAACCCTCAATAGATTTAGCTCGAAATGGTTTTATAGTTACAGAAACACTTGAACATGCTCTTGAAAACAATATCGATAAATTAAAAAAATTTGAGGCTACAAAAAAGATATTTTTTAAACATGGAATGACTTTGAGAGCTGGTGATAAGTTAATCCAAAAGGATCTTGCAAATACACTTGAATTAATTGCTGAAAATGGTCAGGAAGGTTTTTATAAAGGTCGAACTGCACAATTAATTGAACAAGATATGTTAAAAAATGATGGCCTAATGACCTCAGAAGACTTATCCCTATATCAAGCTAAATTAAGAGAGCCAATTAAATTTAGATACAAAAATGTAGACGTAGTTACTATGCCGCCAGCCTCATCTGGGGGATTAATGTTGGCTCTTATGCTTAATATGATCGAAAACTTAGAATTAGATAAAGAATCTCAATCTCCTCAAAATATTTTAAAAATCACTGAAGTTATGCAAATTGCATATTCACTAAGGTCCATATATTTAGGTGATTCTGATTTTTATGATGTGCCATTCACTGAATTCTTAAGCAAAGACAAAGCAAAAGAGTTGCTATCAAATGTCAATTTAAAAAGCTCTACTAGAAAGAGTGATTTTGAACCAGAAAAATTTAAATTTAAGGAAAATACTACTCATTATTCCGTAATTGATAAATTTGGGAATGCAGTGAGTAATACAACTACACTAAATACTGCTTTTGGTTCTGGTGTTGTAATTGATGGTACAGGAGTACTGATGAATAATGAGATGGATGATTTCTCCTCATCACCAGGAATTGAAAATTACTTTTTACTTCTTGGTAATGAAGCTAATAAGATTGAACCTCTTAAGAGACCCTTAAGTTCAATGACACCAACAATAGTTTTTAAAGATAATAAGCCCTTAATTATTACTGGAGCACAAGGCGGATCCAGAATCATAACAGCTGTTTTGCATATCATCCTTAATTATTATGATTTTAATATGTCAGCCAAGGATGCAGTTTTTGCTAATAGATATCACCATCAATGGAATCCAGATATTTTAATGTATGAATACATGACCGATAATTTGCAAAATGAACTTGAAAAACTTGGTTTCAAACTTTTCTTAAGGCCAGCAAATTATGACTATAGTAACGGAATCACTTCTTCTATAATGATTGAAGATGATAAAATTATAGGAGTGAGTGATCCTAGATCTGAAGATTATTTAGCTATTGGAATTACCAACGATTAACATGGATGAATATATAAACTCTGAATCTTTTTTAGTAAATGCTGGTTTAGTCATTTTATTTACCTTCATTTCCGTAATATTGTTTAGAACACTTATATTCAAATCCTTAATGAAATTCGCTGCTTCAAGTAGCTCCAAGCACGATGATGAATTAATCAGAGTGTTAAAAAAACCACTAACTCTAATACCTCTAGGAATTGGTTTATATGCATTCGTGCACACATTACCACTTCAAGATATTTATAAAACATATGCAGATTTACTTATTAAAAGTTATTTTTACATAGCCATCTTTTGGTCAATAGCTAGTGCAATGGATCCTCTTAGAGATTATGTTGGTGATGCATATAATTTTCTCTCCCCCACTCTACGATCATGGATATTTAGAGCATTTAAATTTATAGCTTATTTAATAGGTGCTGTAAGTGTACTTGAAATTTGGGGTGTAGATGCTGCCTCTATCATTGCTGGGCTAGGATTATTCTCGGTTGCTCTTGCTTTAGGAGCACAAAACTTTTTCAAAAATTTGATTGGTGGTCTTTTAATTATTGGTGAAAAACGATTTAAACAAGGTGATTGGATAAATGTTGAAGGTGTTGCTGAAGGAGAAGTTGAAAAGATTGATTTTAGATCAACACTTATAAGAAGATTTGATAAAGCACCAATATACGTTCCTAATTCAGTATTAAGCGATTCAGAAATAATTAACTTTTCAGCAATGCCATATAGAAGAATTAGATTTCATGTTGGATTAATTTATAGCACTTCACCAGAAACAATTATGAAAATTAGAAAAGACATTGAATCCTACATTGAAAAAAATAAAAACTTAGTAAATTCAGATCAAATAAGTTCAACTATAAGAGTTACAAAATTTAATGATTCAAGTATAGATATGTTGGTTAATTGTTTTACTAAATCGATAAAATGGCATGATTTTTGTGTAGCTAGAGAAGAACTAATACTTGAAATTATGAGGATAGTTCAAAAAAATGGATCAGATTTTGCGTTTCCTACTCGAACAATTCACCTAGAAAAAGATTAATCTGCAGGTACTGCAGATTTTAGAAATTTCCCTGCTGGAATCTCTTTAATTGGAAACAACTCAATATTGTATTCCTCTCTTAATTCTCGTAGAGATTTTTTTAAGTCTTGCTTAGAAATGTCATGGTAATTCCATCGTTTTGTCATTTTCATGCATCTTTTGATAACTCTAAGTTTTAATGGCATTAGTGATAGGTATATTCTCAGAATCGATAACCACCCACCATACTTACTGATAATGTCATCCACAACTGTTTTATATTCAGGATCTTTATAAAAGCCCCACATTTTTGACCAGCTCCAATGTGTCCCCCAAATGGCATAACTATCTAAAAGGCTTTCCTCTTCAATCGAAGTTCCTAAACCAAATAAGACATGAGTATAATCATGTTCCTTAAAGACCTTTGAATGGGGGTTATCTCTTTTTTCCGCAAGTTCTTTAAAATTGGAATTTATTGAGTAAAATTCCTGTAAACCCTCTTCAAGGGTTTGGGTTGAATCTTGTTTTTGAAAGTTATACATGTTTGTATTATATAAAAAAACAAATATGTGTGGTAGATATGTCATTTCTGGAGATCCCTTTGATTTGGGCTTTCAGGATAATTATAACGTTTCTCCTGGATCAATAATCCCAATGAAAACAATTAACTGTGATGGCCAATTGGTAAAGTGGTCATTTTCTCCGTCTTGGAAACAAAATATGAATCTAATTAATTGTAGAAATGAATCAATGTACGATAAGCCATCATTTAAAGGTGCCAAAAGATGTATTATCCCCTTTTCTGGTTGGTATGAATGGAAAAAGGTAAATGATCTCAAGATTCCATATTATTTTTACTCAGAAGCTCAATATTTTGCTGGTTTATACAATGATTCAGGCTGTTTAATTGTCACAGAGGAGGCATCTGGTATCAATGCAACTATACACCATAGACAGCCAGTACAGCTATCTCATGCAAATATTTCAGACTGGTTTATGGGCTTAAAATTAGATGAAATAAAAAGAGATAATGATATTAGGTTTTATGAAGTAAGCAGGGATGTAAATGATCCAAGGAATAATAATCCAACTTTAACAAAATCTTTATGAATTGGAGCGACTGACGGGATTCGAACCCGTACCAAAAGCTTGGAAGGCTTTTGTGCTAGCCATTAACACCACAGTCGCAGGAATTAACATTATAGTGTCAAAATAATTTGTAGGGAAAATTTTTGTTATTTTTAACTGACGAGGAGAGAATAACGTGTTTTAATAGATTTAGGGCAGTTATTTTATATGAAAAAAACAATCGCATTAATACTTTTATCTGCATATGTAAGCAGTGAAGTTCTTATTCACACATCGAACTATATTGATGGCGTAAACGACAAGGTTTTAAAAAAAGCATCTATTATTGTTGGAGATGATGGCAGGATTAAATCAATATCTTCAGGTTATAAAAATTCAAATGGTTATGAATATGTTGACTTAAGAGATTATGTAGTAATGCCAGGTTTAATGGACATGCATGTTCATTTTGGTCAGCAAAATACATCTAAAGCAAAAAAACCGGAAAAGGTTGAAAAAGAGTATAGTGCGATAGCAGCAGTGAAACATGCAAGGATGACTCTAGATGGTGGATTTACTACTGTTCGCCAAGTCGGAGATAGTGGATTTATCGCAATCTCTTTAAGAGATGCAATTAAAAATGGTGACGCAGTTGGACCAAGAATTTTTGCAGCAGGCAAAAGTTTGGCCACAACAGGAGGTCATGCAGACCCTACAAATGGAAGAGCGTTTGGTGATTATGTCTACCCTGATCCAGAAAGCGGTGTTGTAAATGGACCATACGAAGTATTTACAGGCGTAAGACAACGATATAAAGATGGTGCAGATGGAATTAAAATTACTGTAACAGGTGGAGTAATGAGTCTTGCTAAATCTGGTGATAATCCACAATTCACGCAAGAAGAAGCTAATGCGGTGGTTCAAGCAGCAAAAGACTATGGTTTCTGGGTGGCTGTTCATGCGCATGGAGCTGAGGGTATGAAAAGAGCCATTCGTGCTGGTGTTGATTCTATTGAGCATGGTACCTATATGGATGATGAAGCAATGGATCTTATGATTGAAAACGGAACATATCTCGTGCCTACAATCTCCGCTGGTGAGTATGTAGCAGAGATGTCATTAATTGATGGGTTCTTTCCGGAAATTGTTCGTCCTAAAGCAAGAGCAGTTGGTCCTCAAATAGGTGGAACTTTTGGCAAAGCTTATAACAGAGGAGTAAAGATTGCATTCGGAACAGATGTTGGTGTGCAAGCACATGGAACTAATTGGAAAGAATTTGTATATATGGTTCAATATGGAATGCCCATGATGAAAGCAATTCAATCAGCAACAATGGAAACGGCAAAACTACTAAGGATTGAAGAAGAACTTGGTTCTTTAGAAGTTGGAAAGATAGCTGATATCATTGCGGTTGATGGTAATCCGCTCGATAATCCAGCAGATATGAAAAATGTTGTCTTTGTTATGAAGGAAGGCAAAGTTTATAAACAAAATTGAGTAAGTTAACACTCATTCTCGGGAATCAACTTTTCCCACTAGAAAATATAAATTTAAATAAGGATTCTACCATCTTCATGTGTGAAGATTTTGGTTTATGTACATATGAAAAACATCACAAATCTAAAATATCATTGTTTTTCCATGCAATGAGATCCTATAGAGACAAACTAGTTGATAGTGGATATAAAGTACATTACCAGGACTTCAATAATAATTTTAAAGTTCCATACACCGAGAAACTTCAGGATTTTATTGACAAAAATAATATTACAGAACTTATTTATTATGAAATACCTGATAAATCTTTTGAGATGCAGATCAATAAGTTAATTGATTCAAATGGTTTAAACACCATTCTTTGCAAATCCCCTATGTTTATGGATTCTAGAGAATCTTTTCATAAATATGTAGATGGGAAGAAAATGATTCTACATGCAAATTATTATAAGAAGCGTCGGAAAGAGTTAGATATTTTGTTAGATGGATCTAATCCAATTGGTGGAAAATGGAGTTTTGATGACGAAAACAGAAAAAAACTACCAAATGGTTATGATGTTCCTAAACCACCTTCAATACCACAACGACCGGATACAAAAGAAATAGTTGATTTTATAAATAAGAATTTTCATGATCATCCTGGGGAAATAACTTTATTCTTCCCCTATACAAACGAGCAATGTAAAGCTTGGCTTGAAAATTTCTTTACTTTTAGATTTCACGATTTTGGTCCTTATGAAGATGCAATTTCAACTGAAGAAAATTTGATGCTTCATAGTGGTTTAAGTTCTTCAATGAATATGGGTTTAATATTGCCAAAAGGAGTAATAGATAGTTCTCTAGCCTATGCCCAAAATAACAATATCCCGATTAATAGTTTAGAGGGTTTCATCAGACAAATTATTGGCTGGAGAGAGTTTATCAATGGAATCTATCAAAATTTTTCTGAATCAATGATATCAAGGAATTATTGGAATCATAAAAATAAAATGTGTGATTCTTGGTATGATGGTACCACAGGAATAACTCCTTTGGATGATGCTATTAGATTATCAAAAGATACAGGCTATACCCATCACATAAACAGATTAATGGTTTTATCGAATATTATGAATATGTGTAGAATTGATCCTGATGATATTTATCGATGGTTCATGGAAATGTTTATAGATTCATCAGAATGGGTAATGGTGCCAAATGTTTATGGCATGGGCACTTTTGCTGATGGAGGAATATTCTCCACGAAACCATATATTTGTGGGTCAAGCTATATCTTAAGAATGTCAAACTATAAGAAAGATAAATGGTGCGATACGGTTGACGGCCTATATTGGAAATTTATAAATGATAATCAAAAGTTTTTTTCATCAAATCCGAGGTTGGGATTGATGTTGAATTCACTCAACAAAATGAAATCTGAACGAAGGGATTATCTATTTTCGTTAGCAAATTCATTTATATCCAAGAATACTGTTTCATGATTGAACAAAGAACAGAGGGCTTGTTCTGTAAGCCAGGTGATTTTTACATTGATCCTATCAAGTCTTGCAAAAATGCATTTATTACACATGCTCATGCGGATCATGCTAGGCCAGGTATGGACAACTATTTTTGCACGCCCGAAACTGCAGAAATTATGAGACATAGAATAGATAGAAATTTATCGATAAAAGAGGTCAAGTATTATCAAAGATTAAAGTTTAATCAGGTCTTTGTAACTCTCTATCCAGCAGGACATGTTTTAGGTTCTGCTCAAATATTAATTGAATATGAAAACAAAAGAACAGTAGTTACAGGTGATTATAAAAGAGAATATGATGCTACTTGTAAAATTTTTGAACCAGTTGAATGCAATACATTTATAAGTGAGGCTACTTTTGCAAATCCTAAATTTAACTGGGGATCATTTGATGAAGAAATTAAAAATATTTATAGGTGGTTTTCTAAAAACAAAATAAAAAGAATCAACTCTATTTTGTTTGGTTACTCTCTTGGAAAATCACAACGAATTATAAATGCGCTTAAGAAAAAATATAATATTACTATTTTTGCTCATAATGCTATCAGAGGAATTAATAAAATATATGCCAAATTTGGGATACCTAACTTAGAAACCAAAACTATTTCAACAAAAGGTGGTTTTTATGATGGAATTATAATGATGCCTCCTGGCGCAAGAAAATCAAAAATATTGTCAAATATTCATCCTTACAAAACTGCATTTTGTAGCGGTTGGATATCTGGAAAGCACAAAGATTATGACGATGGTTTTAAAATTTCAGATCATGCTGATTGGGATGATTTAATAAAAACTATTGAGCAATCTAAAGCAAGAGAAGTAATTTTAATTCATGGTGCTGGGCCCATTTTAAGGAAGTATCTCAATTCTAAAGGTATAATAGTCTCTAACTATACTAAGACTAATCAAGAAGATAAATCGCTCCAATTATCAATGTTCAATGAATAAAAAAGTTTCAGATAAAGCAATGCAACTCACTTACTCGTTAGGCATGCTTGCTTTAATCATTATTTGTATTATTGGATTTTTATATTTAGTTCAAAAGATATTTATACAGAATTAATGTATTTCTTAAAGTCCTTATCATCTACATTTCCACCAGATATAGTAACTAATACATTTTTATGTGAAACATCAATCTTATTAAATAGTACCGCTGCTAATCCAACACATCCACTAGGTTCGCTTATGATATTGAATTCTTCATGTAAATATTTCATTGCAAAACAAACTTCTTTATCAGACACAGCTAAACCTTTTTCACAATTCATTAAGTTTATCGGAAATGTTATTTGCCCGGGTATTTCAACTTCCAAAGCATCGCATATAGTGGGTTGGTGATTCTTTAATTTTGTTCTTGTTTTATTTTTTAAAGAAATTTGAGTGTCATTACAAGTTACTGGCTCTACGGGATAAATTTTAGCTTCAGGGAAATAATGTTTTACAGCAATACTTGTACCAGCAACCAATCCTCCCCCTGATGTACAAGATAGAATAATATCAGGCATCAAATCATTAGATAAAAAATATTTACATGCTTCAAGACCAAATGTTCCCTGCCCTGCAATAATATGTTCATTGTCAAAGGGTTTTACAAGTGGGTACCCTCTTTCTTCAGAAATCTTTTGAGCAATGTCTTCCCTACTTTGAATGTGCCTTTTATAAAGAACTACTTCTGCACCATTATCTTTAGTTTTCTTTATTTTATTTGAAGGCGCGTCCTTGGGCATAACTATAATTGATTTCATATCAAAAATTTGTGCAGCTTTAGATACTCCTTGAGCATGATTCCCAGAGGAAAAAGCAACAACACCCTCTATACCGTCTTGCTTAAGAGAACTTAAAGCGGATAATGCTCCTCTAATTTTAAAAGAACCTGTAAGTTGTTCGACTTCATTTTTAAGAAATATATTGGCTTTATATTTTTTGTTTAGTTTTTCGTTGGAATAAATAGTTGTTTCAACTATGTACGGATTTATTCTGTTGTATGCTAATTTAATATCTTCAATTGTTACCATTGTTTTATTTTAAACTAATAGAACAGACTATATAATGGCAAAATGAATTCTAGACAGGCATTACAAACTTTTGGAAGATCAGGAAATCCTATGTTTTCTGATAAAACATTCAATGAAACCATAATTGATGTAAGTGTTCCTAAAATGACACTGCAGGGCACAGTAAATAAAGTAGGCATAAGTTTAATTTTAGTATTAATTTCAGCAGCATATACTTGGAATCAATATTTTACATATGGAGCATCTTCAATTACCGGAATAACAATTGCAGGCTCATTAATTGGTTTAATATTTGCTTTAATTACTATTTTTAAAAAAACATGGGCACCTATCACAGCCCCTCTCTATGCGCTTGCAAAAGGTTTTGCTTTGGGAGGAATATCAGCAATGTATGAAGCTCAATTTGGTGGTATCACCATACAAGCTGTAACTTTAACTTTTGCAACTATGTTCGGTCTGTTAGTTGCCTATAAGACAGGCATTATCAAACCAGATAGAAATTTTATGCTGATGGTATTTGCTGGGACTTTTGCAATATTTGCTTTGTATTTAGTTAATTTCATAATGATGTTTTTTGGTGCATCAATTGGCTTTATACATTCTAATGGTCTATTTGGAATTGGTTTTTCCTTGTTAGTTGTTTGTATAGCGGCGTTGAATCTAGTTCTTGATTTTGATTACATTGAGCAAGGTGCTGAAAATAATGCACCAAAGTATCTTGAATGGTACGGAGCATTTTCTTTAATGGTAACGCTTATATGGCTGTATCTAGAAATCTTGCGACTATTATCAAAATTACGAAGCAGATAAATGGAATATATACTGATATTCATCTTAATTTTACTAATTATTTCTTCTTACTTTCTATTCAATCTCAAGGCAAGTAAGAAGCAATCACATAGATCAAATAGAATAAAATGGCGACATAAATAACTAATTATTTCGAGTTCTTATTTTTGCACATTTTATTACATCACAGCTTGATCTTTCCCATCTCTCAAATTGGATATATTCTGTGAAATCAATTTTTTTATAAAAAGAATTCTTGTCTCCCATAAAATTTGGCATGTATGAATAACTATCGCCAACAATAGATTCACTACTGCTAGATTCAATTGTTTCAGTCATAACCCCATCATTTAATGTATATGAGCCCTTGTTAAAGTGCATACTATTTTCTAGATAATAAATAACGATAAATTCGCCATTCATATACATTTTAATTGGTGTAGGATTAGGTACATCTGAATATTGTTCATCTATTGCGTATTCAACCAGTCTCCAGGTACCGTTGAAATCTCCTTTAGAAGCACCATGTGAAAATGCAATAGAAGTTAAGAAGAAAAATAATAATAAAAAAATTTTCATAAAGACTCCTATAGATAATATACATAAAAAGAAAGATTCTTTACAAATTAAAAATATGGAGCGAGTGACGGGGTTCGAACCCGTGACCTCAACCTTGGCAAGGTTGCGCACTACCAACTGTGCTACACTCGCATAATTGAAATAAAATGTTAACCTTGTTATATCTTGCATTCAAGAAAAATTATTTATGAAAAAATCATCTTTATTTTTATTAATACTAATTTCCGTTAATATTTTTTATGCAGAAAGTCCTTATAAACTCGGCTTAGGATCCTGCAATGATCAAGATTTTCCTACACCTGCTTGGTCGGCACTTGAGCAAGAAAATATTAATTCATTCTTTTTTTTAGGAGATAACGTGTATGGAGATTTACCAAATGGTGAATTAGATAGATTAATCAGCGCATATAAGACTTTCAACAAAAATATGCCTAAATGGCTGAAACAAACAGAAATTTTTACTATCTGGGATGACCATGATTATGGATTGAATGATGGCGGTTCTGAATACATATACAAAAAACAATCACAAAAATTATTTAATGATTTTTGGAAACTAAAGAAAAATGACCTACGTCGTTCAAGAGATGGGATATATTTTAGTGAATCTAAATTAATTAAGAATAAAAAAGTCTTATTCATTGGCCTCGATACAAGGTTTTTTAGAAGTGAGTTAAATAAAGTTAATGGTGTTTATATACAAAATAATGATTCTAATTCAACAATTCTAGGTGATGATCAATGGGTTTGGTTGGAGGATGAGCTATCTAAACCTCATGATATATTGATTTTAGCCTCTTCTATCCAGATTTTAGCTACAGAACATAGATTTGAAAAATGGAACAATTTCCCACTTGAAAGAGAAAAACTTTTATCCCTCTTAGAGAATCTAAACTCCCAGATAATTCTTATAACTGGAGATAGGCATAGAGGTGGCATATATCAATATAAGGATATTATAGAAATAACGGCATCATCCTTAAATAAAGGGATCTTTCCTTCATATGAAACAGATAATCTGTTGGTTGGAGAAACACATACTCAAAATAATTATGGCTTGATTGAAATTGATAACAATAACCTTTCAATTTTCCTTAAAGATGAAAATATGAAAGAACTCGAATCTTTCATTATCCCTATAAAATAATTAGTTAAAAGTACTTTGAATAGTTATAATAAAATCCGTTATGAGTAAACCAACTAGAGAAGAAGCAGAAAAAGCCGTAAGAGTATTACTTGAGTGGACAGGAGATAATCCAGATAGAGAGGGATTAATTGAAACTCCTAAAAGAGTCGTCAAAGCTTATGAACAGTTTTTTGAAGGATACAATCAAGACCCTGAAGAAGTTTTAAGAAAAACATTTGAAGAGGTCGAAGGTTATGATGAAATGGTCATAGTAAAAGACATTAGACTTGAATCACATTGTGAGCATCATATGGTTCCAATTTTAGGTGTAGCACATGTAGGTTATATTCCGAATAAAAGGGTTGTTGGGATCAGTAAGTTAGCACGAATAGTTGATATTTTTGGTAAGAGATTGCAAACCCAAGAGACTATGACTTCTCAGATAGCTAGTACAATTGAAAAAGTATTAAACCCGAAGGGCGTTGCTGTAGTAATAGATGCAAATCATCAGTGCATGTCTACAAGAGGAGTTCATAAAACAACTTCATCTACAGTGACTAGTGCAATGAAGGGTGTATTTAAAGAAAACTCTGTGACAAGAAATGAATTTCTTTCCTTTATAAACTTACCTAAAAAGTAATTGGAAAAAGTACGTCTAGTTTTAGCCTCATCGTCTAAAATTAGAAGAGATATAATCAATCAATATGGTTATAAGTGCATCTTCAAAGATCATAATTTTGATGAGGAAGGTAAGAAAAAGTCGTTAAAGATGAAACCCATCGACTTAAGCCTTCATTTGGCTAAACAAAAAGCTTTAAGTCTATGTGTTGAGTTTAAAGACCATATCATATTAGGATGTGATCAAATATGTTTAATGGGTGAAAGGGTCTTAAGCAAACCAGCTACAATTGAAAACGCAATAAAAAATTTAACATTACTCTCAGGAAAGACTCATAAACTAATTGGCTCCTACGTATTTGTTAAAAATGGATCACTTATTTTCCATGAAACGATAATATCTACTCTAACAATGCGAAAATTGAGTCAAACTGAAATATCAGATTATGTATTACTAGATAAACCACTTCAATCATGTGGTTCTTATATGTTTGAAAAGAATGGTTATAAACTGTTTTCAAAAGTTAGGGGGAGCCTTGAAGAAATAAATGGTTTACCATTTAAACATTTAATGAACCAATTAGGATCTTATGTATAAAGTAATAAAAACATATGGACATGAGAGAGGTTACTCATGCGCATTCAGACAATGGTCAGCTAAATCAGAGTGTAGATATCTTCATGGATATAGTCTTGGTTTTAAAATAACACTTCAGTCACCTACTCTTGACGAAAATAATTGGGTTTATGATTTTGGTAATTTTTCATTTCTTGAAGATTGGCTCACCAAAAACTTTGATCATACTCTTTTGGTTGCACAAAATGACCCTGAAAAAGAAATGTTAAAGTTACTAAATACAAAAGTAGCGAGGGTTATAGAATTTGAGAAAATTAGTTGTGAGTATTTTGCAGAAATGACATTTAGATATATTGATAAACAATTATCAAACAGTGACGTTGAGGTTATTTCAGTAGAAGTTTCGGAACATGGCAGTAATGCTGCCATTTACACAAACCAAGATGCTAAAGATCTATAACAGCCTTTCGAAGACTAAAGAGGATTTTGTTCCAATAAATAAAGACAATGTAAAGTTTTATTCATGTGGACCAACGGTATACAACAGAATACATATTGGTAATGCTAGAGCTTTTATATGTGCAGATCTTTTATCAAAGGTTTTAAAAGGCATATATCCTAAGGTAACTTATGTATCAAATATCACAGATATCGATGACAAAATAATTAACGCAGCTAAAGACGAAAACAAAACAATTAAAGAAATATCCAATAAATATTTCAACATTTATTTAAAAGACTTAGAGAGTTTAGGTATCAATAAACCAGATATTCAGCCTTTTGCAACAGATTATATAAACGAAATGATCCAATATATAGAAAAGCTTATTGATTCAGGCAATGCTTACGCAATTAAGGGAAATGTATTATTTGATGTAACAAAGTTTAAGAATTACGGATGTTTATCAGGCAGAAATCTCGATGAACAGAAAGCAGGAAAAAGGGTTAACGTTGAAACATACAAAAAAAATGTTAATGATTTTACGCTCTGGAAGCCCTCAACAAATGATGAGCCTGGATGGGAATCGCCTTGGGGTTATGGCAGGCCGGGATGGCACTTAGAATGCTCAGTTATGTCTGAATTAACACTAGATATTCCATTTGATATCCATGGAGGTGGTAACGATCTTAAGTTCCCTCATCACGATAACGAAATTGCTCAAACTTGTGCATATCATCAAAGTAGTGAACCACAAGACTTTGCAAAATACTGGTTTCATAATGGATTTCTAAATTTAGAGAACGAAAAAATGTCTAAATCGCTAGGAAATGTAGTTTACCTTGAGGATCTTTTAAATGATTATGATGGAAACCATATTAGGCTAGCATTGCTATCAACTCACTATAGACAACCAATACCTTGGAACAAAACTCTTTTAGATCAAGCAAAGACTATATCTAAAAAAATAAATAACTTTGTAAAAGATATAAATCTAGAACCTAAATTTAATACAAATACTTTAATAGCTAATGATTTGTTAGATGATCTTAATACACCAAAAGCTATTGCTACTATTCAAAAACTTATCCAGACACCGTCAGATAACATAAAAGATGAATTAGCTACATTTAAATATATATTTGAAGGTTCATCACATAAAATTACTTTAGATAATAATAAGTTGGCTGAAATAAATAAATTAATCTCACAACGAGATAATGCAAGAAAAGTTGGTAATTATGATCTTGCTGACGAAATAAGGGATAAACTTACTAAAATGAACGTTACCATAGAAGACGTTAATGGAAAAACAAAATGGAAATTATAAGATTAACTTTGCCCGACGGATCACAAAAAGAACTTCCTCGAGACAGTTCTGGTTATGATCTAGCTAAATCAATTGGGCCAGGGCTAGCAAAAGACGCTATTGCAATAACAATTAATGGAGAGCAAAAGGATTTGATGGACACTCTCCCAGATAATGCATCTGTGTCAATAATCACTATAAAATCTGAAGAAGGTCTCGAAATTATGAGACATACATTAACTGCACAAGTTCTTGCTCAGGCTATTAAAAACCTTTATCCAGACGCAAAGTTAGCAATAGGGCCTACGATCGAAGATGGTTTTTATTATGACACTTTATTCTCAAAACCAATTTCTTCTGATGATTTACCTAAAATTGAAAATGAAATGCGAAAAATAATTTCTTCTAAAAGTGAAATTAATAAAACGCTTCATTCGAAAAAAGATGCAATTGCAAAATTTGAAGAAATTAATGAATACTTCAAAGCAGAAATTGTTAATGAATCTGAACAAAAAAGGACTTTCAAATATACGAACAATCTAAGTCAGGTTTCATAGACTTATGTAGAGGCCCTCACCTACCCTCATTAGATTTTATTGGCGTGTTTAAACTAACAAAAATTTCTGGTGCTTATTGGAAAGGTGACGCTGAGAACCAAATGCTTACGCGTATTTATGGGACAGCATGGAGAACGCAAAAGGAATTAGATCAACATCTGTTACTAATTGAAGAAGCTGAAAAAAGAGATCATCGAAAGTTAGGTAAGGAAATGAATCTATTTCATTTTCAGGATGATGCTCCCGGAATGGTATTCTGGCATCCTTCAGGATGGACTATCTATACGCAACTAAAAGCTTTTATGAGAAAAAAACTTTCTAATGCTGGTTATAAGGAAGTAAGTACACCATTAGTTGTTGACAGAACTTTATGGGAGAAATCGGGACATTGGGATAAATATAGAGAAAATATGTTTATTACTGAGATAGACCAAGAACATGCTAATGATAAAAGAGTAAATGCACTCAAACCAATGAATTGTCCCTGTCATGTACAGATTTTTAATAAAAATATTAAATCATATCGTGATTTACCCTATAGAATTTCTGAATTTGGGTCTTGTCATAGATATGAACCATCTGGAACACTTCACGGACTCATGAGAGTAAGGGGATTTGTTCAAGATGACGCCCATATATTTTGTACTGAAGATCAAATAGAAAATGAAACAAAATTATTTATTGAGTTACTATCTGATGTTTATAAAGATCTTGGTTTTGAATCATTTAAAATCAAATTATCTACTAGACCTGAAAAAAGAGTTGGGTCAGATGAAATCTGGGATAAGTCTGAATTAGCTCTTAAGAGCGCTATAGATAAACTAGATTTTGATTACGAAATTGATGAAGGAGATGGAGCATTTTACGGACCAAAATTAGATTTCGTACTTACTGATGCAATTGGAAGAAATTGGCAATGTGGAACTTTGCAGGCAGACTTTAATCTACCTGGAAGACTTGATTCTAAATATGTTGGTGAAGATGGTAAAAAATATACTCCAGTGCTATTACATAGAGCTGTTTTAGGATCATTTGAACGTTTTATAGGGATATTGGTTGAAAGTTATGGCGGCAATCTGCCAATTTGGCTTGCTCCGACTCAAGTTACCTTAGCTACAATTACAAATGATGCAAATGATTATGCAGATAAAATACATGCAAAATTAAGATCTCTGGGTATAAGATCAGAGATTGATAAAAGAAATGAGCAAATAAGCTATAAGGTTCGAGAACATAGCAAAGCTAAATGTTCTATTATTCTCGCAATAGGAAAAAAGGAAGTTGAAGAAAGTACAGTATCAGTTAGAAGATTAGGTAGTGATAAGAACTCAGTGCAAAAGCTAGAAAATTTTATTAAATCATTAAAAGAAGAAGTTAAAATTCCTTAAAGAGAGATGATTAAGGTCTTAAATTATCTTCTCATTATCCCTATTAAACTTTATCAGATACTCTTATCACCATTAATTGGTCCAAGCTGTAGATTTACTCCAACATGTTCAAATTATGCAGTGGAAGCTATCAATAAGCATGGGCCTTTCAAAGGTTTTTGGTTAGGCATTAAGAGAATTTCAAAATGCCACCCCTGGGGTGATTCAGGACATGATCCTGTACCATAAATCTAGTTAAGATTAAATTGAATTTCTTCACCTGTGTGGTGAGATAAAAGCTCCCCATCTTGCATTATTTTATTACCTCTAATAATTGTCATTACAGGGAAACCTTTTACTTTTTTATTATCATATGGAGTCCAACCTGATTTGGAAGCTTGTTCACTGTTAGTGATAATATGAGTCATATTTGGATCAACAATTGTAAAATCACCATCGTTTCCAACTTTTATTTCACATTTATTTTTTATTTTGTGAATCTTTAGAGGACCATAAGCTAACAGGTCAACTATTTTTTCATATGATAATTTTCCTTCCGAAACATGATTTAGCATTATAGGTAACATTGTTTGAACTCCAGGTGTACCGCTGGGTGTATCTGGATAAATGCCCCCCTTTTCCTCAAGTGTATGTGGCGCATGATCGGAACCTAAAATATCAATTGTTCCATCATTTATAGCTTTCCAAAGAGAATCTTGATGATGTTTTTCCCTAATTGGGGGATTTTGCTGCGCAAGTGTACCAAGTTTTTCATAACATTCAGGTGCACTTAAAGTTAAATGATTAGGTAGGACCTCTAAACTTGCAACATCTTTGTGATGTCGTAAAAATTCTATCTCTTGTGCTGTAGTTAAATGAAGAATGTGAACTTTTCGATTATATTTTTTTGCAATTTTTACAACTCTTTTTGTAGCATTAAAACAACTTTCTTCACTTCTCCATAAATGATGCATTGCAACATCATTACTTTTGCCCAAAATTGATATTTTATTCTCATTCATCATGGCTTCATCTTCTGCATGAACTGCAACAACTCTGTTCCCATTTGCTAAAATTTTGTCTATTTCTTCATCTGTTGATGAAAGTAAACTTCCATTACTTGAGCCCATGAATATTTTTATTCCGCATACACCTTTAAGATTTTCCCACTCATTCAGATTAGAGGAATTCTGTGCTGTACCTCCAAAATAAAAGGCATAGTCAACATATGATGTCTGATTTGCTCTTTCTAATTTAAATGTCATTGCTTCAGGTGTAACAGTAAGAGGATTAGTGTTAGGCATTTCAAAGATACCAACAATTCCGCCTAGTGCAGCCGCTTTTGTGCCAGTTTCTAGAGTTTCCTTATGTTCACCGCCTGGCTCTCTAAAATGACATTGTGTGTCTATTAAACCAGGAAAAATAAATAAATTAGAACAATCGATGATTTCATTTGCGGCATTGAGATTACCAATGTCTGTTATTTTTCCATTTTTAACACCAATGTCAGTAATTTCTTGTTTTGATTTAAAAAATACTGTTCCGTTTTTAAGGACAAGGTCCAGATTAGACATTTATATATTATAGCTGTTGATTTCTTTTTATCTTGAAAAAGTCTTGCATTAATTGAGTTGTTTTATCGTTAAAACAATGAGAGACAAATTCAATCTTTTTAAGATTCTTAAAATTAAGCATTCTTGGGCCATTTATTACTCCCCCACCCTTTTTATCTTCACAACCAAAATAGAGCCTACCAATTTGGGTTTTTGCTATCGCATAGGCACACATTGGACATGGTTCGATAGTTACGTACATATGTGTATTATCTAATCTGTTGGTATGAAGTAATTCCAGTGCTTTTTTTATAACTATAATTTCTGCATGTCCTATTGGTGAATCCTCATTTTGTGCTTCAGCTATGGTTTTATTTGTATCTTTGTCTATTATTATTGCTGCAATTGGTATACGTCCCTCTTTAAAATTCAATTCTGAGAGGGTTATTACTCTCTGCATATGTTTCTGTGACTTTTTATTAAGCATCCACTAAAAATGGATTTGTAGATCTTTCATGACCTATATTTGTTTTGTTTCCATGTCCACTATAGATTAGGTAATCATCTTCAAGTGATAAAACATGGTTTTTTATTGAATTAATTAAATCTTGATGATTTCCTAATGGCAAATCAGTTCTACCTATTGATCCACGAAAAATTACATCTCCAGCAATAATTATTTTTGATTGATCATTGATAAAAATTACATGTCCTGGAGTGTGCCCTGGGCAATGAGAGACTCTTAGAATTTCATTACCAAACGTAACCACATCATTATGATTGAGCCACCGTGAAGGACTAAAGACCCTTGCCTCTATTCCATACATATTTCCTTGAATTTCCAACGTATCTAATAAAAACTTATCATTTGGATGAGGTCCTATAATAGGTAAATCAAGCTCTTTAGAAAGTTTCAATGCTGCTCCGGCATGATCAATATGACCGTGAGTTAAGCAAATATATTTTGGTATTAGAGAATAATTGGATGAGGATTGAAGTAATTTATCTATCTCATCACCAGGGTCAATGAAAATCGATTCTCTGGTTTCTTCACAATAAGCAATTGGTGCATTTTGCAAAAATGGTGATATTGGTGTTTCAATAACTTTCATTATGTTCTAAAAATAACTCTTTCATCATCGAACATAATGTAAGTCACATAAATTGAAATTAAAGAATAAAGAACTGTAGATCCAATAGTTACTCCAAATAAAAATATATCTAAGTTCCCAGAAATCAAAGCATTTGTATGAAGAGCTAGACTAAAACATGGAATTAATGCCCCAATAAAATCAATTTCTAAACCAGGATTTATTAATGGTAGATATGCAGGAGCAAAAAAGAAAATCATTAGATTCCCCAGTAATAAACCTGCCTCTTTAGGGTTTTTAGAATATACAGAAACAGCAAGCATAAGTGCACCCATGAATATGCTCAAAGGTACAAGCATTGTAAAAATTCCAAGTATTGCGAAAGGATTAACTATTGCTGCAACGATATTAAAGAAAGTATCTGGTATGGAGTCACCAAAATATAGGAACACTATTATTAGAGGAATTATAAATCCTAACGTTGAAAATATTGCTGTAATAACAGCAGATAGAGTTATTGAAAACATTTTGCCAATTATGATTTCCACAGAGGTAATATTTGTAGAAATTAAGGTCTCCATAGTACCTCTTTCTTTCTCTCCGGCACCCATTTCAATAGCTGGATACATTGATCCCTGAAGTACATATGCAATAAAGAGAAAAGCAATTAAAGCACCTATAAATGTACCGGCAAATTCTTTATCTGTAGTTAAATCCTCTTCTTTTAGACTGATAGGATCTAAAACTGTCTCACTAATATTTAATTGAAGAAGTCTTTCAGAGATAATATTTTTTTCATAATCATTAATTATTTTTAATAAAACATCTTTTGCTTGTGAAAAAGTATCAAGATCTTTATAAAAAATACTTACTGTTCCTGAAGAATATAAAGACGATTCTATATCTAAGCCATCTTCAAGATGAATCCCTATATCTGTTGAATCATTTTCAACTGACGTTTTTAATTCATCAAAACTTGAAATTAACTTAATAGTAAATCTATCTGAATTATCAATATCATCATAGATTTGATGTTCAATTTGACCACTAAAACCAATATCATATGTTTTAATAGTCTCCTCCTGAGCAATTGACGAAATATACCAAAAAATAGCACCTATTAGTACAGGCGTTATAAATGTTGGCACAACAATAGTTTGCACAATTGTTTTTGTGTCTCTAAATAGATGTCTTATTTCTTTATTTATAAGAATCTGCCACTTATTCATTCACCATATCCATAAATATTTCATTAAATGTTTGTTTAGGATTTACTCTTTGGAATTCATCTTTGTCTCCATCAAAAATTTTTTTACCAGAATCCATTACGATAATTTTGTCGGCTATATCTTTCACTTCTCCAAGTTGGTGAGTAGAGAAGATAATTGTTTTATTTTGATTTTTTATATGTCTTATAAGATCCATAATTATTGATTGTCCTGTAACATCTACTCCTGTGGTAGGCTCATCTAAAATTACAATTTTAGGATCATGTATCAAAGTTCTAACAATTGATGTTTTTTGTTTCATCCCAGTACTTAGGTCTGATATTTTCTTGTCTAAATATTTTTCCATATCTAGTTGTTTAAAAAGGTTGGATGCTCTTTCTTGATAATCAGAAGCTTCTATTTGATTTAATTCAGCAAAAAACTTTACTGTTTCAAGTACTGTCAATCTGTCATAAAGAGAAGTGTTATTTGTCATATATCCAATTAAAGATTTAATCTTTTGCTTATGAATTCTGACATCCATTCCATCAATGTATGCAGTTCCTTTAGCTGGTTCTAACATACCCGCAATCATTCTTAATGTGGTTGTCTTACCGCAGCCATTTGGACCTAACAGACTTAAAACTTGTCCTTCCTGTACTTCTAGATTTAAATCTTTAACTGCATGAAAATTAATTTTTTTCTTTCCAAATAATCCTTTTTCATCAGATGTAGTTTTAAATGTTTTATGAAGATTTTCTACTTTAATCATGATTAAAAGTTTAAATAAACGTCTAGTATCGTCGCAATTAAATTATATTGCTAGAGAAAAAGGGTTAAATTTTTAATTTTAGCAAATATGATCTTTTGTCAACTTTAGATGACTCAATTGCAAGTAGATTTTTTTTAATTAATTTTCTTATTGTTTTGTAAACAGTTGATCTTGATTTGCCACAAACCTCTACAGCTTTCAACATAGAGCAAATATTCTTAGTCTCTAGCTGATAAACAATATCAATAAAAATTGATAATTCTGTGGCATTGAAATCATCTAAAGAAAGCTTGTTAACCATTTCTAGAACTTCAGTTTTTAATGAGGATATTTTTTTAGTTAATTTAGTCACTATGTAAATTTTTACATATATATGTGTATTTAATACATTTATTTGAGTTCAAAATGAAATGTTGCATAAATGTAACTTTTTCTAATCAAAGTTAAATAAATATTGTAGCTTCATGTATATTTGAGAACCCTCTTGTTGCCAAGTTCCCTCAATATCTTCTTGATTAAAAGTTCCTCCAATATAGAAGATCGTTGCAGAATCAGGTTGCCATTGAAATAATGCTTGTGTATAAGAATCATTATTAAAATCATTATATTCATGAATGACCCTCAACCTCGAGTTCTTATCGAATTGGTAAGTTCCTCTAATGGAAGAAATATAACCAGCAAAGTAGTCTTCTTTAGACACTGGATCAATGAGCTCTTGGTATCGGTATTGAATTCGAACATTAAATTCATTTGTAAATTGATATCTAGACGAAATATTGTAATTAAATGAATCACCAACCACTGGTTGTGCAAGTCTTCTTGCTATTGATTCACCTCTGTTAAAGCCAGCCCTAACGTAAAAATTTCCAGATGGGGAATATGTTGAGGAAAAATTTGTGTTTGTTACATTAGAGAAAGAATTACCTTCAAAGAATAATTTTCTGTTATTTTTAAACCCTCCTCTGAATTCAAATTGATTTGAGAGATTAATTTCACCATTAAGCTCATACTCTTGTTGTAGCAGAACATTATCATAATTATTAATTAATTTTGCAGAGATCCCTATTTCCCCTGATCTAATCAATCCATTTGATCTAAACCTATATTCATGGCGTAAATTATTAGATTTCCAGTTATTTTCAGTTGTAAATCCTAGATCTGTTCTAAAATTGGGTGATTTTGTTCCAACCCATAAATATGTAAACCAGTTTTCAGTACTGCGTGATAATGCCAACATTCCAGAGTAACCGTCAAATTTTTCTCCATCTAGCCGATATGAATAATCATCGCTTTTATCATCAGTGGATATTAAATTACTTACAGGTTCAACTGTTTTACTTTCAGCTAATTCAAATCTTAAAGCATATTTATCATCTAAAATAAATAAACCTCTTGATAAATATAAAAAGCCATTTCCACCTTCTTCATATGATCTATTAGTTGATAAAAACGAGATATATTGACCATTATCTATATTGTATTGATAAGAAAATATATTCGCATGACTTTTTCCAAGTGTTGCTGAATAGCTTCTTTGATCACCTGGTACAATTAATGGAGTAATTTCATCCTCTGCATCAAGAAAATAATAGCTATGTTTATTCCCTCTCTTAAATACCTTAAGTGCATAGTTTGGCGAATTTATAGCTCTCGTGTAGACAGCTGATGAATCGGTACTTAAAAAATCAGCTCCCTCATTAAAAAATATTCTTCTTTCTGGATAACGTAAGGCTGTAGTAGAGTTTACGTCAATTTGAGTTTCATCAGCTTCAACCTGGGAAAAATCTGGATTAATTGTAAACTCAAAGTTATTGCCCTCTATTTCATACACTCCATTCAAAGAAAATTCTAAATTTGTAGCATCGGTTTTAAGGTTATTATTAATATCTCTATAAGTATTAGAGTTTGCAGTTACTGTTGGTATTAATCGTTTTTTAGATTTCTGGCTGACTGAACCTGGCAAATAATAAAATTGTGATTGACAAATGTTACACCCTGCCCCAGCTATAACTTTATTACTTGAGTATCTTGATTCAACACCTTTGTTATAGAGTTTCCTTTCAAATAAAACTTTCCATTTATTAACTTCTTTGGCTGGATAGTTTAAAGAAGAAAAAGGTATTTTAATTTCAACATCATATCCGTAGTCTTTAAGCATAGATTTTGCTTCAAATTCTACATTGTATGAACGTTCTGGTTCTCCTCTAGAACCTTCTTTATAATCAAGTATGCTCCCTAATGGATTTGCACCAAATCCAATATAATATCTACCATCCCCATACGTATCAACACCAAAAATAACATGGTCATTTGTATAAAATATACCATCTCTAGATCTTACTTGAGCCCTAATAAAATCTTTATTTCCATAAACTTTAAAACCTACATAAAGAAAAAATTTATCATTCTTAACAAATGAGATAGTTTGGTGCTCAGCAGCACCGTTATAACTTGGACTGGTTTCGTATAAAAGCTCAAATTTTTTTCCATCTGACCATTCTGTTAAGTCCACATTGCCATCGAATTTAATTTCAGATGACAATATCAATGGCATGAGCAGGAAAATTAATAATTTCTTCATGATTTAACGGTTTAGCAGATTATATTGTAATGATTTTGGATTTGTTGAATAGTTCAAAAATATTTAAATTTTTTGTTCTATGCTTTTTTGAACAATATCTAAGATTTTTTTATTTTCTTCACTATCTTCATTTTCCATTAGTGTTTTAATGCGTTTAAGATTTGATTGTGCATTAGGCCACGGACCATCTGTACAGAATCTTTCATTAACTAAATTTTTGCATTCATTTAAATAATCATCTGGAACCTCGTCTGGATATTGAAGTGCGCAGATTCGTTTTGCGAACACCTTATATTTGAAATCATCAATTTTATTGATCAAATCAATCATCTCAGTTGCAGATTTTGATGCATGAAAACTTTCAAACTTATCCTTTAGAATCTGATCAGGAAATCCATCTGCATAAATTCTCTCCTCAGGATATTCACATGCATATGCAATAGGATCTTTACTTAAATCTATGTCAATAATTCTTTCTAGTAAATTTGGCATTAATTTAAGCTTCTCTGCTCTTGATTGAAAAATTTCTATATTTTCTATGTCTATATTATCTTTCATTAAAGTGCTTAATGAGATTGAAGATAAGGTTTTACTAGGGCTAATAAATTTTATTGAGGAATTTGAGGAATTAATGTGTTTTTCCAAGTCTTTGTAACTTAGTTGTTCTATTATTTCTGGATCATGATTTAAATTAAACAATATTAATTTTGTATTTTTTCTATCTGCATTCAAACATATATAAGGAAAGAAATTACCATATCTAGTTACAAGAAAATGGATTTTATTGTCTTCTAATGAAGAAATTAGATTTTGTTTATGAGTGGTGTTGGTAATTTCATTATAATAATTTGGAGCAACTTTAGATATTTCACATAGTAATGCTTTTAAGAAATAACAATCAGCTAAAGCATCATGTGCGTCTGTTGTGTCAATTTGAAGTGTCTTTGCAAAGTTTTCAAGTTTAAAATTTTGTTTACCGTCTATAGAGGGAATTGTGATGTGGTCACTATAAAATTTTGCTATTACATACATTTTCGGTAATAAGTCTAGTCTTGAATTTCCGTTTGTATTGGTAAAAAAAGGATTGAACAGATTCCAGTAAAATTGTCGTCTTAAAATTTCTTCATCAAAAAACATACCATTATAAGTAACAAAAATAGCACTATTATTGGCTAACCATTTTGACCACTTATTAAATAAATCTTTAATGAATTCATAATGATTCATATTTTCATTGAATATATTAAATTTACGATTAACAAGAATAGAATCTGGTGTAACTAATGTCCAAGGTAAAGGTCTACATGAAATATTATGAACATCTAATTCATTTAAGTTTTCGTCTAGTAGGATTGATCCAATTTGTATAGCTTGGATAAAGTTTCTTTCATCTTTGCCTGTAGTTTCTAGATCATAAATAATGAAATTATTCATTTAGAAAATTAATTAATTCATGATATCCACCAACTAGCTGGTCGTCACATAAAATCACGGGTAAAGTTCGCATATTTGGTGCTTTATTTTTCATTTCATTAAAATCAACTTCTGATTCATCAACCATTTTCTCAATAAATTTTATGTTTTTACTGTTAAGCAACGATTTAGCAGCTACACAATAAGAACATCTTTTTTTTGAATAAATTATAAATTTATTCATTTTCTAGTTTTTCTGGGACCTCTTTTTCTTTCTCCTCATCAACAACTAGATCAATCTCTTTTTTCTTAATGCGTGTTGCATTACTTTTGTGACATATAAAGATTTCCTGTCCTTGAATATAATCGGTTGTTACAAAATCGCATTCGGCTTTTAACTGAGCAAGTTTTTGTTTTCGCTCTGTTTCTAAAGATGATTCTCCAGTTGAAGAACATGAAATTATTAAGAGTGATAAAATAAGAAGGTATATTAATTTTTGGTTTTTCATAAATGAGTACTAAGATTTTAACAATTGATCAAGGGACTACAAGCTCCCGAACTGTATTATTTAATGAAAATTTAAAAGTTCTTAATCAATCCCAGTTAGAGTATCCCTTAATTTATCCTGCTGATGGATGGGTAGAAATTGACCCTAGTATATTGCTAAATTCAATTCATGAAACGTTGTCCAGTTTTAAGAATGAAAAGATAAATAACGTTGCTATAACAAATCAGAGAGAAACAACTATTGTTTGGGATAGAAAAACTGGTATCCCTGTCTACAATGCAATCGTATGGCAGGATAGAAGAACCAGCGATTATTGTGAGTCTTTAAGAACACAACACATAAAGACAATGGTGCTAGACAAAACTGGATTAGTTCTTGATCCTTATTTTTCTGCTACAAAAATAAAATGGATTCTTGATAACGTTGATGGAGCAAGAGACAAAGCCATAAGGGGTGATTTATGTTTTGGTACGGTAGATACCTTTCTTATGTTTAAACTTTCTAGTGGAAAAATATTTAAAACTGACTTCACAAATGCTTCTAGAACAATGTTATTTAACATCAATACACTTTCCTGGGATAAAGATTTATTGAAACTTTTTGATATTCCTGAATCAATGTTACCAGAACCTGTAGCCTGCGACTCAAATTTTGGAGAGATTGAGTTTGCAAATAATCCATGCATAAATGCAGTGCTTGGAGATCAACATGCAGCATTATTTGGTCAAAATTGTCTGGATAAAGGTCAAATGAAAAGCACTTATGGCACAGGTTGTTTTTTGATGGTAAATACAGGTTTAAAACCAGTAACATCTAAGGATGGTCTTTTAACAACATTAGCATTTCATTGGCAAGGTAAGTGTCACTACGCTTTGGAGGGGAGTATTTACTCTGCTGGTACTGTTGTTCAATGGTTACGAGACGGACTAATGCTCTTTAAAGAATCAAAAGATTGTGAGAAATATTTAGATGAGAACTTTAAAACAAATAATCTTATCTTTGTGCCAGCATTTAATGGTCTAGGCACACCATTTTGGAATTCCGATATTAGAAGTTCATTTCACGGCATTACAAGAGATACTTCAAAAAGTAACATTGTAACTGCAGCTCTAGCATCTATTAGTTATCAAACAAATGAAATAGTAACTTGTCTATCAAAGGCAGGCGTCGAAATTGATGAATTGAAAATTGATGGAGGAATGACAATAAATAAATGGTTTCGAAGACATTTAGCAACTACTTTAGATATTGATATTTTGACTCCAGAAAATCCAGAGTCTACAGCATTAGGTGTGACAATAATGTCATTAATTAATTCAAACGTAGTTGATAAGGGTATATTTAAGCTATTAAATTTTTCTAGAACGACAGCAACTAAATCATTGGTAAATGATGTTCAAAAGGACAATATTAAATGGCGCAAACATATCGAAAAGGAAATTAAATCCATCTCCTAGTTGAAGACTTATATTCATTCCATTCTTTATTAAATTTTTCACTTAATTTTTCCTCTTCATGTTTGATCCAAGTTGCTTCAATGATGAAATAGAATACAACTGGCACTATGAAAGTTGAAAGTGATTGTGAGAAGAAACTTACTGAAATTAGAATGCCAAGCATTCCTAGATAAATAGGATTCCTAGAATATCTAAATGGTCCTGATTTTACCAGTTTCTCTGGGTTTCCATCTGGCACATAAGTAGTATCAAATTTGTTTAATTCAAGAAATGAAAAAATTATTAAAGCTAACGATGACGCCAATACTAAAAGTCCTAATACTAGGTGGATTGCAACTGGAATAGGTATAGTAGCAAGCAAGATGAATTGGGCTATTAAACAAAGTAGAGTAATAACTGGAGGAAAGCTGAATTTCATCAGTATATTTTAAGTACTTTTATAAATAAGGAAACCCCATTTAAGGGGTTTCTCATCCTTCTAATTTAAAAAAGGGCAATTATTAGAAAGATCTCAAGTTAGTAGCTTTGGCAAGATAAATCACTAAAAGATTCTCATACTCTGCAAGGGTTGAAAAGACATACAACTTCTAGTTTTCTACCTTGCCATCCACTACACATGACTAAAATCGTCTTGTAACAGAAAATCTTGCATTCACAGATTCACCAACTGTAACCTGGTGTGAGCTGTGAGAATGAGGGAAATATACCTCATCTCCAACATTTTCTATATTCATTCTGATACTTACGTCATCTGATACATCGTAATAAGCTGAGAAATCAATCCTTGTGTATTCAGGTAGAACTTTACTTGTGTCATCATTTTTTATGTATGATTCACCTTGTTGAGTAAAGCCTATTCCCCAACCAAAATTCTCATTTACAACATACTGTGCAAAAGCATTAAAAGTATGTGTTGGAATTTCTCTTGGTTCTCCGCCTTTTGCTGTAACACCGTCAAGCGAGCTATATCCAGCATGTACACTCAAGTTATCTGATAGTTGTCCTTTTAATTCAACTTCAAATCCTTCAACTGTAAGCCCAATAACTTCTGATGTTTCGCCAGTATCGCTATCTCTTGCAGCTCTTACTTGCTCACTTTCAAATAAACTTGCTGTTAGACTTAGATTGTCACTTAAGCTCCATTTCAAGCCAAACTCAGTGCTTTCAAATACATCTGCATCCAGTCTAGAATCACTTTCTTTAAGCTTCTTGAATTGCTCTCCTGATCTAGGAAGAAAACTTTCACTGTAGCTATAGTACACGGACATATCTTCCATTGGTTTATAAACCAATCCCAATCTTGGAGATACATTCTCATCAACTTTTGATGTAGTATTGCTGGCAAGAACATCTGTTACAGAAATATCAAAATTATCGAATCTAGCTCCCAACATAACTTTAAGATTATCTGTAACATCTATTTGATCTTGGACAAAAACAGATGTAACACTTATAGCTGATGTAGTAGAGTTATTTAGATCAGCAGTAAAATCATTGGTTGTTGCAACTCCATCTGAATTAACTGAAAAATTCATTGGATTAGTCACATTGAAAACTTCATTGTCATCCAATGTAGTAGACCAAAATGTATTGTATCTAAAATTCTTATTATCAGTATTTATCGCTTCAGCACCTACCATTAATGTATGTTTTGCTGAGCCATTTAAAAATGGCACGTCAAATTCACTAATGAGGTTTGCAGAGAACATAGTGTTATCTCTCTCAGTTGGATCGGAATAACCATCCATCGTAACAAGTGTTCCATCATATCCCGATGCATAATAGTTTTGATAGAATTTTTCGAAACTGCTGGATTGAAATGAAACAATAGCCTTTTGATTACTATTGATTTTATGTTCAAGATTTCCTCTAAAGATACTTGCCTCAAGAGTTTGGATATTTACTCCCTCTTCTCCGAATACTATATCTTTCAGTCCTTCTGCTGGAACACCATTTAGTGTTGGGATTCCTCTATCAATAAATCTTTCGTGATCTGCATACTCATAGGAAAGATCAACAGTTGTTTGATCATCTAGAACTACTCTAAGCGTTGGATTAATACCAAAACGTTCACCTTCGTAAAAATCTCTATGGTTTGCAAGAGAATCAGTATGTAGATTTAATCTTATTGCTGAATTAGTTCCAGTTGAAAGGTTCACATCAGCTGCTAAGTCAAATGCACCAAATGTATCAGTCCCTAAGTCAAGGTTTCTGAAATCTTCACCAACAACTGCTTTTTTTGAAACTCTATTAATGATTCCGCCAGTTCCACCTCTACCAAAAAGTAGCGCATTAGGTCCTCTAAGAATTTCAACTTGTTCTACGTTGTAGAGAGATCTGTAGTATTGAACATCATCTCTTAACCCATCTTGGTAAAAATCTGCTGTTGATCTTACACCTCTAAATACAACTGCATCTCTGTGGCCTTCACCTTGAGATGTATTTACACCAGGCGTATACCTAACGAGGTCACCTAGTTGTCTGAAGCCCTGTCTCTTGATGTCATCATCAGTAAATATAGATACTGTTTGAGGAACATCTATTACTGGAACAGGTGTTTTAAGTGCTGCGACTTGATCTGCTTGGAGCACATTACCTTTAATAACAAGCTCTTCAACCTCATCTTCACTTTCTTGTGTGAAAGCATTAAATGAAATCATAGTCAAAGCAACGATAATTGCCGTTAATTTATATAAATTCATAAAGATATCCTTATTGAGAGTTATTCTCATTTGCGTATGATAATGAGAATGATTCTCATTTGCAATAAGAAATATAAAAAAACCTAGCTTTTTTCTATACAATATATCCATGGGTAAAAAGGTAGATTTTGGATTAACCAAAAGAGGGTTCTTACCTGCAACAACACCTATTAAAAAAATAGAATCTCAAAATGCATCTGTAAAAAATATAGGTATGCTTAGCCAAGATTTGCCAAAGCTCATGTTAACAAATCAGCTTCGTATTCAAATTGATAAACTTCAACCAAATGAACTAAATATAAAATTAGATGATTACTCAACGAATGAGCTATCTCTATTATTTTCTCAATTATCATTCATATCTCATGCATATGTATTGGGAGATACCAAGCCATCGCCATTACTTCCAGAAGTTCTATCCAAACCATGGGTAACAATCGCTAAGAAATTTGGTAGGCCCCCTGTTCTTAGTTATGCATCATATTGCTTACACAATTGGTTTAAGATCAATGAAGAGGAAAAGATAAGCTTAAATAATGTTGCACTGATAAATAATTTTCTTGGTGGCATTGATGAAGATTGGTTTGTAACTGTGCACGTATGCATAGAGGATGCTGCAGGCCCAGCATTAAATGCTGCTCTTGAAATTGTTGAACATGATTTGTTTGAGGATGAAGAAAAATTTACTGCAAAACTTCATCAAATTTATGAATCACTTCTTGAGGTAAATAGAATTTTTCGGCTAATGCCTGAAAAATGCGATCCATATATCTATTATCATAGAGTCAGGCCTTATATTTTTGGTTGGAAAAATAATCCAGATTTACCCAATGGTCTAGTTTATGAGGGTGAATTTAATGACAAACCACAATTTTTTCGTGGAGAAACTGGAGCTCAAAGTTCAATTGTACCTACCCTGGATGCGTTGTTTAATGTAGTGCATGAAAAAGATGAATTAAGAGATTATTTAGATGAAATGAAATTTTATATGCCTGTTAAACACCAATCATTGATTAAATATATTGAACAAAATTCAAAATTTAATAAAAAAGATTTTTCAAATAATATTAATTCGTTGCGTGACCAATGCCTAGAGCAAATAAGTGTATTTAGATCACAACACTTACAATATGCAGCCGACTATATTCATAAGCAAAGTGTAAAGACTACTTTATTTGGTTCTGGTGGTTCTGTTGTTAGAGGTACTGGAGGAACACCATTTATGAAATATCTAAAAAAACACCGTGACGAAACAGACAGCAGTAAAAAAAGTTAGCTAATTTAAAATGTAACAATATAGAAATATCTTTAATGAATTCTTGATTGATATTGATTAATCCCCAAAAATAGTCCTATGAAAATTAAAAACACTCTTTTATCAATCATCTCTTTAATAATTATTACTGCCTGTGGTGGCGGTGGCGGTGGCGGTGGCATGGGCAATAGCTATGGTCCTCAGCCTACACCAGCTCCAACACCAGCTCCAACACCGGCACCTACACCTGCACCAACACCAGCTCCTACTCCCGCACCTACACCTGCACCAAATGTTTATGAAGGTAAGGTAGTTGATGGTTACTTAAGAAACTCCGATGTATTTTTAGATACTAATCAAAATTTACAAAAAGATGATGGTGAACTGTCATTTACTTCAGATAGTGGAGGTGGATTTTCAATTGAATCCGAGGATTCAGGATATCTTGTTGCAATTGGAGGCAAAGATGTAACTACTTCGATAGACTTGCCAGCCGATATGATGTTTGTTCTCAAAGAGCCAACACAACAACAAAACTTAGTAATTTCTCCCCTATCAACCCTACATTATTACTCATCTAGTAGTTATACAGATTTAAAATCAAAACTGGGGATTAGCCCTGGATTTATGATTCGTTTTGATGATCCAGCAGCAGATCTAACATCTTCTGTTAACCAAGAGGTATTTAAAATTAATAATCAAATCACAGCGATTGTTTATTTACTATCAGAGGTGCTTATTAACAATGGCATAAGTAAGACTGACGTATTTACACAATTAGCAGCTGTTGTTGATGCCAGAACAAGCTCAAGTGAAAAAAGTCTTGGCGATACAACAACCATTAAACTTTTAATGGATAAACTCATTGATTTACCAGATACAACAGCCTGGACTGCTCAACAACAATCTGATGTGGTTGGAATTTTGTCATCATATCTCCAAGTCATGTATGTGGATGAGAAACAAGCAACAGCAGACGAATTCTTTGCAGGCATATTTTCAACACAAAACTCTGGAGTTTTGGATTCTCTCAAAACCTGTCTTGCTGGTTGTACAACTGTTGACCTTGTGGAAAGGTTTGTTGAAGATGCAAAATTCTGGGGCACTGAAAACTCAAGTTCTTTACTTGATATAGAGTCTTACCTCAGGGAGACATCATATACAGTAGGCAATTCAGGAAGCGCATACTATACGGTTGATGGTGTAAATGCTGATGATATTGCATTTATCATTTATGCACGCGAAGGAGATGTAATAAAATTTGAGCCTACAAGTAATAGTGTCTTCTCAAATCACCCATTTGAAATCTCTACTTCTCAAGATGATACTCAGGGAAATAATAATATCGGAAGCGGCCAAGGATGGGATCAATCAACTTACACTCTTACCGTTGGCGCCTCAACACCAAGAACACTTTACCCTCACTGTGGAGTACATTCAGGCATGTATAGTAAAGGAATGATACAAATAGTTGAGGAATTTGATATATCTAACATTGATATCACAGAAAAATCAGGTGACCTACAAGTTAAAGGCTCTGTTAATGCTGGACCTTTTAGAGGAGCTTCAGGTTATACTCACAAGGTTTATTTGAAATCTCAAGGAAGTGATGAACATACTCATAAATTTATTGAGTATCCTAATTTAACTTTTTACATGCCAGGAGGACAAGGCTACCATGGCTCCTCAACTGCAGTGTCAGATTTAGAGATGTTTAAACCTAAATCACACTATGTAGAGGCTGATGAAGGTGGTGGAATTCCTTATAACGAAGAATAGATTATTCTACAATTACAGTTATTTCTTCAGAGTATAGTGGTTCAGAGTGAGGTATATGTACATAGTTGCCTAAAAGTAGTCGAAGAGTATGTTTGCCTACAGGAAGCTTTATTACAGCTTCTGTTTGCCCTAAACCAAAGTGAACATAATTAGCATCAGCTGGTATCGGCAAGGTTAGATTAGGTAATGGCGCGTCAATTATTAAATGATGATGTCCTGTGTTTGGAATATCATAACCTGCTGGGGCAACACCAAAATTACTTAAACCAAATTTCACAACAAATTCGGAACTTACAGTTTCACCATCAGATGGAGAAATAAAATACAGTTTAGGCTCTGATTGAAGCCCAAAAACAATTAAATATATTAAAGCAATGTATCTCTTAATAATCCTTCTCCAATTAAAAATTTATTTACGCCGATATTAACATAATTATCTAGTTGAGTTTTATCTGTAAAGCCAGATTCAGCAATAATGTTTTGTGGTTTTAATATTTGATGGTGTGTATTTAGAAGATTTTCACAGTGAGAAATATTTGTTTCTATATTCCTTAGATTACGATTATTGATGCCAATTAAGTCAAAACCACTATTGAGCACTTTGTCTATTTGTTCCTCGTTATGAAATTCCAATAACACATCAAGGTTTAATTCATTTGCAATATTTGAAAAATGAGAAATATCTTTTTTGCTAAGACTTTCCGCAATTAGAAGAATGCAATCTGCACCATATGCTTTAGATTCATATATTTGCCACTCATCAATAATAAAATCCTTTCTTAAAATCTTTAAATCTAATTTAGATTTAATAGATTTAATGTGTTCAACACTTCCATTAAAATAGTGCTCTTCTGTTAAAACAGATATGACTTCAAAGCCCTCATCTCTATATGTTAATGCCTTTTTTACTGGGTCATATTCTTTAACTATAATGCCCGCAGATGGTGAAGATTTTTTAGTTTCAGGAATAATATGATACTGATTATCATTATTGGTTAAGGTTTTAAAAAATTCCCCTTTTTGATTAGAGTTAATTTGTTTTAGAAACTGATCAACAGAAATTAGTTCTTTTGCTTTTTTTAGATCAAATTTCTTACGGTTAACAATTTCTTCTAATACATTCATGATTTAGATAATGTTGCGTATTGATTAAGCAGTAATAAGGTTCTGCCAGAATTTAAGATCGACTTGGCCTTTGATATTCCGTCATGAATGGTTTCAACCTGGTTTAACATATATAGTCCTATTCCTGAATTAATAGCCACCATATCAGTTGCAGCACATCTTTTCCCATTTAAAACCTCCACACCCATTAAATATGCTTCTTCATTGGTATTTGTCTGAATCTCAGAGATACTTGTATATTCGAATCCATAATCCTTTGGATCAAAAATCCATTTATTAATTGTTCCATTTTTAATCTCTGTTACTTTAGAGGGAGAAGTTATTGAAAATTCATCTATACCATCTTCTGAGGTCACAACGATTCCGTGTTTGATATTTTTTTGTTGAAGCATCTTACTAATAGGATCATGCAATTCTGAAGTCGAAGTGCCAATAATTTGAAAATCTGGATTTGTTGGATTAACTAGTGGACCTATAACATTGAATATTGTTCTCTTGCCAATATTTTTTCTTGCTTTTGCAACATACCTTATCGATTTGTGAAAGTTTGGTGCAAATAGGAACCCAATATTTAATGAATCATAAATAGATACAATTTTTTTGAAATCTATATTTAAGTTGATGCCAGATCTTTCAAGGAAGTCAGCACTACCAGATTTACTTGTGATAGCTTTATTACCATGCTTGAATACCCTTCCCCCAGCTTGGGCAATTACAAAGCTTGATAATGTCGAACAATTAAAGATATTTAAATTTGAGCCTCCCGTTCCACATGTATCTATAAAATCTCCAGATATATTCTCAAGAATTTCCAATCTATTTATTAATACCTTTGATAATGAACTTAAGAAGGATTCATTTATGCCCTTCTTATTAATTTTTCTTAGAAAATCTTCCTGTTCTTCAATCGCAATATCTTCACTTAATAGATGTTCAAAATAGAAAGTCAATTCATTCATGTTGTCCTCAGGATTATTGATTATGTTTGTGAGTTCTTTCATATCAAATCGATGAAATTTTGTATTAATTTAGTACCCTGTTCAGTAAAAATCGATTCTGGATGAAATTGGATACCTATTAGAGGATAATTTTTATGTTTCACACCCATGATTGTTTTATTTGAATCATCATTCACCCATGCAATAACATCGAGTTCTTTTGGCAGTGATTGATGATCTATAACAAGACTGTGGTATCGCATTACATGGTAAGGATCTTTTATATTGTAAAAAATTGATGATTTATTGTGATTAATTAAGCAAGTTTTACCATGCATTATTTTATTTGCTACTATAATTTTTCCACCAAAAGCTTGTCCTATAGCCTGATGTCCGAGACATATACCTAGGATTGGTTTAGTTTTATAAAAATGCTTTATAACATCTAAGCTAATTCCTGCATTTGTTGGATTTGATGGTCCAGGGCCAATAATAAAGGCATCAAAGTTTTTTTCTTCTAATTCATCCAAAGAAGCAGCATTGTTTCTGATAACCTCAACATTCTGTTCAAGCATCTGTAATTGATGTTCAATATTGAAAGTAAAAGAATCGTAATTATCAATTAAACAAATATTCATTCGTATTTTAATGCCTCAAGAAATACAGCTAATTTAGACTCGGTTTCATTCCATTCATTTTCAGGTATTGAATCATGTACAATTCCTCCACCCACACCAACTGTCAAAGATTTATCTGTATGCAGTGCTGTTCTAATCACAATAGCGGTGTCTAGAGAACCATTAAAACCAAAATATCCTACAGATCCCCCATATATTCCTCTATTACGATTCTCAATTTCATGAAGGATTTCCATCGCTCTTATCTTTGGAGCACCACTTAACGTTCCTGCAGGTAATGCAGCAGTCATACAATCAACAGAAGATACACCCTCTTTTTTCTGACCAATAATATTGGAGGTCATATGCATAACATGTGAATATTTTTCTACGATCATCATTTCATCAACCTGAACTGATCCAGGATTACAGACTTTTGACAGGTCATTTCTTGCTAAATCGACCAACATCATGTGTTCAGATTTCTCTTTTACATCCTCAATTAAGTCAATTTTATTCTCTAAATCACCTGAAGCATCTTTACCACGCTTCCTAGTTCCAGCTATTGGCCTAATAGTTACCTTATTATTTTGATTTTGTACAAGAATCTCAGGAGAAGAACCAATAATACGAAATTCTGGAAAATTCATGTAAAACATATAAGGAGACGGATTTATTAACCTTAAAGCTCTGTACAGAGTAAATGGATCAAAATTACCCTCAAATGAGACATCCTTTGAGAGCACCGCCTGCATAATCTCTCCACTAACTATTAACTTTTTAATTTTTTCTATTTGCTTTAGATATGATGATTTATCAACATTTGATTTATATTTAATCTTTTTATCAGTTTTGGTAATTTTATGTTTAATAGATGGTTGTAAGCTGTATATAGCATTTTCTATTTCACTGATTCTTTTTGAAGCCTTATTAAAACCCTCCTCAGATAAATTCGTGCTGGTAACAACGATATAGAAAGATCCTTTAAAGTTATCAAATACAATTATTTCATCACAGTATAATAAGGAAATAAGGGGTTTATTTGATTCCGAAAAGTTAAAATGTGGCTCAATATGTTCAAAAGATTCATAAGCAAAATATCCTACTAAGCCACCCAAGAAACTGGGCATACCTTCTAGGTCTGGCGCATGGAATTTCTGAGTTAACTTTTTAATGTATTCATATGCATTGGGTACTTTTTCTTTACTCTTTTCTGATTTATTAGATATCACCAATTCGTTTTTATAGAAATCATATCTTTTTGTAGTAGGTAAACTCATTATTGAATATCTACCTTTCTTCTCATCTGTCTTAGCAGATTCAAATAAAACCGTATTTTCCATGTTTTGAAAATTTGAATATACATATAAAGGGCTAATTAAGTCTGCGATAATCTCTTTATACACAGGTATATGTGTATACCCTTTCCCAATTAATTTTAAAAATGTTGATTTATCCATTTTTAATAGCCTTAATTATAGGTTCTAGATAAGTTTGCAAATTATCTATTGGATCTGGCTCTGAGAGTTTTTCAACTATTGCGCTTCCAATCACAATTCCTTCAGAATAATGCTTAAAATGTTGTACCTGAGTTTCAGATTTGATTCCAAATCCAGTAATAATTGGGGTATTAGTTATTGCACGCAATTCATCAATTTTTGTTTTAACTTCTGACATATTAATATTTGATAATCCTGTTACTCCTCTTTGAGTAATGTAGTAAATTAATGAAGGATTATTAGATAATCCTAATTCTATATTTTCTTTAGTAGAGGTGGGTGCAATCAACTGGATTGTTTCAAGATTATGTTTGTGAATAGAGGCAATTATTTCTGTTTCACTATAGGGAAGATCAACAATTAAAAAACCATTAACACCTACATCTTTCGCATTCTTACAGAAATTATCTATTGATGGTTGGATAAATGAATTTGTATAGCCCATCAGAATAATTGGGGTTTCTGAATATTTTCTAAAATTTTGAATAATTGAGAGCAGTTCATCGATTTTAAAATTATTTTGGAGCGAATAATGATGTGCTTGTTCTATTGTTTTTCCTTCTGCAATAGGATCACTAAATGGAACTCCAACTTCAATCATATCTGCACCCATTTGATCTAAGAGGCTTAAAGATTGCAAAAATGTAGAATTATCAGGATGTCCACCCACAATATAGGGGATAAAACCTGTAGATTTATTTTGCTGAAAGTTTCTAAATATATTATTTATCATGGTTCATTATTGAATAAAGATCTTTATCACCCCTGCCAGACAGATTTATGACAATATTTTCTTTTGGACCAAGCTCTTTTAATTTATGAAGATATGCAATTGCATGAGCAGTTTCAAGAGCGGGTATAATGCCTTCAATTCTTGAACATTCATAGAATGCATTTAAAGCCTCATCATCATAAACCTTCACATATTTTGCTCTTTTTAAATCTGATAAATAAGAATGTTCAGGTCCGACTCCAGGGTAATCCAAACCAGCAGAAATTGAACTTGTTTCTAGTATTTCACCAGATGTATTTTGAAGGATATATGTTTTTGATCCATGTAAGACCCCTATTGTACCGTCATTTATAGATGCACTGCCTACGTCATTTTTATCTTTGCCACCAGCTTCAACACCAATTAATTCAACATCTTCATTTTCTATAAATGGGTAAAATACTCCCATTGCATTTGAACCACCCCCAACACATGCAATAATTTTACTAGGAAGACTGTTAAATTGACTAATGCATTGATCTTTTAGTTCTTTTCCTGCAATTGCGTTAAAGTCTCTAACAATTTGAGGATATGGATGAGGACCTGTTACGCTACCTATAATATAATGTGTATCATCTACATTAGTTACCCAGTCTCTAATTGACTCATTTAATGCATCTTTAAGTGTCGCTGTACCAGATGTTACTGGTATAACCTTTGCTCCAAGAACTCCAATTTTAAAAACATTAAGCTCTTGTCTTTTAATATCTGTTTCGCCCATGTAGATTGTACAATCAAGACCTAATTTCGCACATATAGTTGCAGTAGCAACTCCATGTTGGCCTGCTCCGGTTTCAGCAATAATTCTTTTTTTACCTAGTTTTTTTGCTAGTAACGCTTGTCCAACAGTATTATTTATTTTATGAGCACCTGTATGATTTAAATCCTCTCGCTTAAACCAAACCTTTGCTTTGACTAAATCAGAATATTTTTCAGCAAAATATAAAGGTGATGGTCTACCTACATAGTGTTTATATATAGTTGTAAGTTCTTCTTGAAAACTAACATTATTTTTAATATGTAGATATAGACTATCCAATTCATTCAATGCATGAGATAAGGTTTCTGGAATAAATAGACCTCCATAATCTCCAAAATAACCTTTATTTTTCAATGAGGTCTCCTAAAATTTTTATCATGTCTTGATTTTTAACGCCTGGACTATGTTCTATCTTTGAGTTGATATCAACTCCCCAAAAATTTAAGTTATGGAGGTTGTTTATATCTTTTATACCAATTCCGCCCGCAATCATAATTGTGGGAAATAAATTTTTATCTATTGAGTTTAAATCCACTTTTTTACCCGTTCCGCCTAAATTGTTTACCATATTGTCGACCAAGTATTTATGTTTATTCGGATTTAATAAATCTTGATAAGTGTTTTGTTTCAAAGTTGTTACAGACACAGGTATTAGTAATTTATGTGAAAAATGATCTTTCTTTAAATTTCCATATATTTGCAATGTCGATTCTGGCGAGTAAGTTTTTATATTATTCAATATATCAGCTCTATCAGACTTAAAGAGGGCCACAAATTTTTCTCCTAGATCGTATTTGTGATACATCTCAAATGCCCATTTTTGCTTAACATATCTAGGGCTCTCTTCAATAAAATTAAATCCAAAATAATCAATATTTGAGTTTAATAAACTCACAATATCTTCCTCTCGGGTTAACCCGCAAACTTTTATTTTCATATTAATTATTTCTTAGATTGAGGGTCTTTGTCTGATTCAGCAGATCTGCCTCGCCAACCTGCTTTATCAAATAATCTTAAATAGACCAATTGATCATGGTCGCTCTCATTTATTACTTTTACGTAGTCGCCTTCTTCTGCGAGGATTACATCTCCAGCTGCTAATGCATATTCATCTTTGTGCATTATCCCATGCGATGGATCGTGTCCATGGCCATCCTGAGTATTTGCGTATTCTACAACTTCCATAAGTCCACGACCTGAAACAATTACATATATAACTTCGCTTTCAAGAAGCCTATGTCCATAAGTAGACATATTCGGTTCTATCACAGTTTTACTTGCGATTAATTTATTTAATAAATCATTTGTCCAAACTGTATAACTGTCATCCTTTCTCTCTGGGACGCCACCTACTCGGAAATTTACATATTTTTTAGCCATAAGTGATGTTAATTTTAAATAGAAAATGAAAGATTACAAATCCTTAACGCCAAATTTGAGGATTAGTTAAATGTTTTTCCATTTCTTGTTGGATAACTTGCAAGCTTTTTTGTGGCCTTAGATACACTTTCATTTCAGTAAATTTCATTTCATCATTCCATTTAAAGGTATCAATTCCATTTACCTGAATACCATCAATCTCACAATTAAACTCAAGCATAGCATTGTGTTTTGATTTAATTTCTCTGACATATCTAAAATTTTCTGCATTCAAAAATGCCTTACTGGCTGCAATCAAATAAATAAAACCCATATGTTTATCCTTAGGCCTATGAACTACTGGAGAAAAAAAAGTAAATTCTTCATCTAATAGCTCATAAAGCAGGTTATAGTCAGAATCCTCTAGGGATCTATGCCAATTGATAACAGGATCAATTAATTCTTGCGTATTCATCTACTTCTCTCCAAACTCTAATTGTGTTGCCACCAAGTACTTTTCTTATTTCAGAGATAGAATAACCCCTTTTTAGCATCTCGTTAATTAAATTAGGAAAATTTGATACATCTTTTAGTCCAATTGGTAAAGTGTCGCCAACCCCATCAAAATCTGAGCCAATGCCAATATGATCAATCCCAACAATTTCCTTTGCTCTATCAATATGATCAACAACCTGTTCTACTGTGGCAAAGACATTATCCTCTGTAGGGTTCACATCATTTGATCTAAGTTTATCGATAACAAATGATGACCCAAAATTAATATGCAGAACTCCTCCATTTTTTGCTAACTCAATTAGCATTTTGTCAGAGACATTTCTCTCCCATCCAGGTGTAAAATGTCGTAACGACGAATGACTTGCAATAACTGGTGCTTTCGATAATTCTAACACTTGAAAAAAAGCGTCATCAGAAACGTGTGATATATCAATCATCATTCCAACTTCATTCATCTTTTGTATTAATTTTTTTCCAAATGGACTCAATCCCTTCCATTTCTTGTTTTCGTCGTACGATGAATCACTAATGTGATTGCTCTTAGAATGTGTAAGTGTGATATACCTAATACCTCGCTCATAGAAATATTTAACTCGTTCAAGTTTTCCCTCAAGCGGAGCTCCATTCTCTATACCAAGAGCTATGCCAATTAGATTTTGGCCCGGTAAGTTGCCAACATAGACATGATCTTTGAGAATAAAAAATTTATTAGGTGAATTGTTAACTATGGACTCAACCATATCAATTAATTCATTAGCTAAGATAAAGCTAGTTCCATTGATTTCTGAATCTGCGGGTAGATAAATTGAAAAAAATGGAATGTTTAAACCTCCCTCCATAGCTTTAATGTAGTCAAAATTTAAGGACGTAAAATCGGATATATCCTCAAATGTCCCAGTTTGATCAAATTGAGTTCGTAATTGATAAGGAACATCGATATGCGCATCAATGATTAGAGATTCTTTAGCAAGATCCTTTGGATCTATTTTCGTATTACATGCACTGAGATAAAGCAAAATCGTAAAGATTAAAAATCTACTCAAACCTTCCTCCTGCAACCTTATTGCCAATAAATTTTACAAATCCAGTGGGCATAAAACGTAATATATTAACTAAGATCTTATAAATAAGTCCTGGTATAACAATTTCTTTATTTCTAAATAAACCATCTATACCATACTCTGCAACATCATCCGCAGACATTTTCATAAATGCTGGAACTTTATCCATTTGTTTTTGTGTTCCACTAACAGTATGAAATTCAGTGATTGTAAAACCAGGACATAAGGCAGTCGCACTTATATTATTTCTATTATAGGCAGCATTTATTGCTTCTACGAATCTATTCATAAAGGTTTTTACAGGTCCATAAAGAACAGCATATCTTGGTGATGCTGGTGCAAACCCTGCAACTGATGAAACTACTAATACCTTTCCACCTCCTCTATTAATAAAATCTTTAAGATATAGTTTTGTTTGCATTATTACTGATATGCCTAAGACACGAATACAATCTTCTTCATCTTCCAATGAAACCTCATGAAGTGTTTTGTTATGTTGATATCCTGCATTAAGAACTAATATTTCAATATCTAATTTTTTCTCTTTTGTATAACTATATATTTCTTTGGGTGAATTTTTATCTTTCAAATCAGATTGAAAAATATGAACATTGACGTTAAATTTCTTTTCTATATCCGATGCAATTTCTTTGAGTCTACCTAACCTTCTAGCTACAAGACATAAATCATATCCTCTACTTGCAAATTTGTAGGCAATTGATTTTCCTATACCTGCAGTTGGACCAGTTATTAATACTACTGACATATTTTATTCTCCTAATTTGTTCATTATATCTGATAATAAAATTAAATTATTGATTACTATTTAAACAGGTTGATCATTTTTTAACCAATTTTTTCCTAGTTAAAGCTATTGTCAAAAAAATTAGTAATTTTTTTATTTCTCCAATCCCAGTAAAAATAATGTTTTACAAAGACGATAAAAAAAACTTATATTTTTTTTCACCAGACGCTTGCAAATATAATTTCGCTTTATTAAAGTAGATATTACCTCAAGATAACCAGATCAGAAAGGGAACTGCAGAACCCAGAATGAAAAAGTTACTTAGGAAGAGAACAGAAAGGTGAAAGTTCTAGAAAGCTTAGCTAGCAAAAAAGCGAACTAGACCACCGAGGATAAAAGAGATCTTATCCAAGGATGCAGAAGGTAATCTCACTTTTGACACCTACTGATCTCGACTAAAAAAGACTGAGCTTGCTCAGTTTTTTTTTGTCCGAAATAACCTTAATACCCAAAAACTTATATTAATTATTCAATGATTTAAGATGATAATTTGAATCTAAATGATTAATTATTTCAATATTAAATTTGTCCAACGATTTTTTAGTTAGCAGGTGGCCCATATCTTTAACTGGAATAAAAGTGCTAGACTTTATCAATTCGTGAGTATTTAAACCTTCTTCGAATGGGATTAATGGATCCAATTCACCATGAATAATTAATGTTGGAAGTGTGATGTTTTTTACAGATTCTTCTCTTGTCCTATCTGCTAGGATTGCTAGTAGTTGTCTTGAAAATCCAGAATCCTCTTTACTACGATTGATATTATCAATTACACCTTGTTTAAATTCCTTAGTATCAAAATTGGTATTACCTGCATCTAATATTGAATATATTTCAATTGCTCTTTCTATTCTTTTTTCAATCGTTTTTTGACTTCTTGATCTGTCATTAAGTAATTTAGCAAGGCGCCCTTTTGGTGCAGTTGAAGCATCAGGTGTTTTAGCCATAGATGCAATGAGTGTAAGTGTGTAAAATCGATTTGAATTATTCGATGCTAGATGCTGAGAAATCATTCCTCCCATAGACATACCAACTAAATGTGATTTATCAATATCAAGATGATCTAATACTGCTAAACCGTCATTTGCCATATCTTCAAGTGAATAAGTTGAAATGATTGGTAATCCTGTATAAAACTTTACATAGTTCCAAATAAAATTTGGTCTACCAGAATCCTTGAAGCTTGTTGACAAGCCGACGTCCCTATTGTCATAAACAATAGGTCTGTAGCCATTTTCTATTAAGAAGTCTATGAAAAAATCTGGCCAATACGTAAGCTGACCACCTAATCCCATAATAAGGAGAATTGGAGTATTAGTTACAGGGCCAAAATCTTTGTAGTAAATTTTAACATCACCATTTGTGGCATATCCTTCATCTTCAGAAAATATAAAAAATGAAAAGATGACTATTAAAATGAATCTCATAAAAAATTATTTTTTATTAAACTTATCAGTTGAAAAAAAAGTAAAGTCATATTCTCTTAAACTTCCATACAGACTTATTATTCCAAAAGATATAAGTATTGGATAAAGGTAAAATTCGATAAATTTTAATGGGTTCAAGATAATTAAATAAAAATTCTGTAACAACGAAAAGACTACTTCGTGGTAATAAGCACCAAAAATTGTAAATATACAGAAAAAAGTAATATCTATAGGTTTAATAGAAATAGATTTGGAATTACTTGCTAGAATCATTACGTATTTAGTAAAAAGGTTAGGGTTTTGTAATTTATACAAACGCTTCTTTTCGTTATTAATTATTTTGTTGAATTTACTCATTTTAATTTAACTAAAGCTCTTTTGATTATTGACTTAATTGTATTTATATTTATCGATAAAGATTTTGCAATATCTTCGTTTTTATAATCATAAACATATTTCAATGTAAAAATTATTCTCTCTGTAGTTGAAAGTGGCTTAATCATGTTAAAGAAATCATCATCTTTTTTTTCATATACCTGTTGGTTTGAAAAATCTTCCACGTTTACATATTTGTTGTTCGTTCTAAGCTCGTTTTTGAAACAATTAATTGCTATCTGAACAAGCCATGTTTTAATTTCTTTTGATGAGTCATATGAATCTAAGTATTTCATTGCTCTTAAAAATGCCATTTGAGTAAGATCTTCAGAGAAATGTACATTTCCAGCTGTTATTCTCATCATTACACCAAAAACATAGTTGTTATAAGATTTAATAATTTTTTCAAAATGATGGATTCCTTCATTTAGGCAAAGATCAACAATCTCTTTATCTGATTGCATTTAAGCATTCTTAATTTGAAATGCTTTTCGGTAAAAACCATAGCCAATCTGGCCTAATCCAATACAAAATATCAAGGCCCCAAGACCTGATATAACGTTAAACACATATTGTGTTATGAATATTCCCAAGAAAAATAAGCCTAATCCTACCCCTAATTGAATAAAACCTGACTGAACTGGAGATCTATTTTTGTCTTTTTCATCGTATCCTGGCATTGATTTTATAATCTCTACAGATAGTTCTTGACCATTTTGTAGTGCAACTTGTAAAGTTTTATGTAAGTTTTCAGCTCTTTTATTTTTATAGTAGTTAACTATTAAAATTATCCAAATAGGTAAGCCAAAAAATATAATCACAAATAACAAACCAATAATAAAACCAAAACCACCATCTGAAGATGCAGTGTTAAATACAAATTCGCTAATAACACCATTATCCTCATCAGAGGTTATATGCATAAAGTATTTTGCTAAATAGTTTATTAATCCTAATAAATAACTTGCTAATTTATTAATGAATTCGCCAATTAAAAATATTAGATCCATAAATTTCTCCTTATATATATACTTAAACAAATGGTAAAAAGTTTCAATTTAGTAGAATTCTATATAAAGGATGTTAATTTTCCAAATGTAAGGCCAGACGATGCCCATAAATATAATTTTGGAACATTATTTGTCTGTGGAGGTGAAGAGAATTATAGAGGTGCTGCCCTATTATCGATTGAAACAGCATTAAAAACTGGTATAGGTGTAATTTATGGTCTTTTTAACGGATCAATTAGTGATGAGGTTTTAAAGAATTTTCCTGAAGTTATATGTCTAGATTCCGTTAATCAAATGAAGAATATCATTAACAATGAATCCACAATAGTAGCTGGACCAGGCACATCAAAACTCTTCAAAAATAAAGACTTAATAAACATAATTTCTTCTCATAAAAAGACGTCAGTTTTAGATGCTGCTTTTATTCAAGCAGTTAAAGAAAGGAAATTTATTACTCCGCCAATAATTACACCCCATGAGGGAGAAGCAGCAAAATTATTAGGATGCACTCCCAAGGAAATTAAAAATAATAGAGAAAGATCTATTAGAAAAATTTCTGAATCCTTTTCGACAATAACAGTATTAAAAGGAAAAGATACACTTATTTGCGATTGTAATACAATTTTTAAATGCAAACATGGCTCAAATAATCTGGCTAAAGCAGGAAGTGGAGACATACTTGCAGGTCTAATTGGAAGCCTTTTAGCGCAGGGATTATCTTCTGTTGAAAGTTGCAAAACTGCTGTTGCTTTACATGGATTTTGTGGTGAACAATTTCAAAATCGCAATTATGTAGCTAAAAATTTAATTGAACAAATAGCAAAACAAAGATTTTCATTATCTACTATCTAGTATCGTAAGATAGCCTAATGAATCAAGTGGTATAACTTCTCCAGGTCTAGAGGTAGAAAAGATTTGTCCTGTTTTAAAATTTTGATATTGTTTTATTAATTCTGGTGGTTCGTAAAGGGACTCTGTAGATAAAAAGAATGTTCCCCAATGAATGCCAAAACTGTATGATATATCAAGGTCCTGGGCTATTTTGATTGCTTCTTGTGGATTCACATGATGGTCTTTTTCAATTTCTCGTGGCGCATATGACCCAATAGGAATGAATGCAACGTCAATTTGGCCAAATTTTTCTTTTTCTAGATAAAATAAGGGGTCATAGCCAGTATCTCCAAAGTGTGCAATTGAATAATCTAAGCTTTCTATTTTCCACCCTCCCCAAAGACTATTATTTCTATCAAAAAATGTTCTCGCTGACCAATGCTTAACAGGAAAAAAGGTAATAACTTTTTCATCCATAGATATAGTCTCCCACCAATCAAATCCTCTGACATTTAAAAGTTTATTATTCATAAGTAATTGTTCATCGCCCTTAGGTACGAAAAATACAATATTTTTATTTTTATTTTGAAGTTGAATTAATGTTGGTATGTCTAAGTGATCGTAGTGATTATGAGAAATAAGTACTTTTGAAATGCTCGGAAGTTTATTGATTGGTATTGACGGTTTAATTAGTCTTTTAGGGCCAATAAATGAAAATGGGGAGGCTCTTTCAGAGAAAATTGGATCGATTAATATATTTTCACCACTAAGATTTAATAGTATTGTCGCATGGCCAATCCAAACAAAACTGTTTTCTAAAGGAATAACATCTTGCCAAGATTCTGACATTGGAATTTGCCCTGCTTTGTAATTAGTATCCAGTGTATTAAATAAAGATTTAAAGTTGTTAAATATATAAATTGAAAGAATAATAAAAATAACTAATATTAAAATGACTGTGTTTTTTGCAAGATGTCGTAGCTTTATCATCAATTAAACAGGATGGATTAAAATATTATAAATTAATAATTCTTATTCATTATGAGCACAATAAAACTTTGTCATTTAATTAAAATATTTTTTTTAATTGTTACTATTATTTCATGCTCAAATACAAGGTTTATTAACGTTGAATCGGAAAATTATGATACAAGAATCAAATACATAATTTTACACTTCACATCAGAAGATTTTGATGAATCATTAAGATTATTGACAACTAGATCGGCAAGACCTGTTAGTTCACACTATCTAATTTCAAATAAAAATTTAAATCAAAATGATATCAAAATTAATATATATCAACTTGTAGATGAAGAATATAGAGCTTGGCATGCAGGTGTAAGTTACTGGAATGGTGAGAGGGGCTTAAATGATATTTCCATTGGAATAGAAATAGTAAATCAATCCAGATGCAGTCAATCCATTTCTGTTTTAAAGAGTTACTCTAAACTTCTTGAGAAATGTATTTTTGAAGATTATCCAAAAGAACAAATAGATAAAGTTATTTATCTTATAAATGATATTGTCTCAAGAAATCCACGAATAAAGTCAAAAAATATCATAGGACATTCCGATATTGCACCAGATAGAAAAATTGATCCTGGACCTTTATTTCCCTGGAAAAAATTATATGAAAATGGAATAGGTGCCTGGTATGAAGATGATGATTTTAATTATTATTTTGATCAATTTTTAAATAATATGCCCACAACTAAGACCGTTCAAAGTGAATTATTAGATTATGGTTATGATATAGAGCTAACTGGCGTTGTAGATGAACAAACATTTGAAGTTGTAAGAGCTTTTCAGCTTCATTTCAGACCACAAAAATTTGATGGTGTTATTGATAGAGAAACTGCGGCAATTATTTTTGCATTGAATAAAAAGTACTAATTCTGTGTCTACTTCATGCCAAAATGGCATCCCCAAGGGGATTCGAACCCCTGTTGCCGGGATGAAAACCCGGTGTCCTAGGCCTCTAGACGATGGGGACACATTGGTAATTATATAAACAAAAAGTTATTTTTAAAGCTTTATAAGCTAACTTAATTTTTTTTCAATCTCTGCAAGGAAACCTCTTAGAAAATTGACTTCCATTTCATCTAAACCAATTCTTGTAAACATTCTTTTAATTCTTGCACCAATTTGTCTAGGGTTACCTTTGTTATAAACCTCTAATTGCTCAGCCACCTCAATAAAATGATTAATTAGATTCTGGACGTGTTGAGATTTTGCCTTTGGAATATCCCAGATATCACTTTTTTTAAATGGTTTATTTAGGTGGTTATCAAGGTAAAGTTGATAGCACACTACTTGTACAGACATAGCTAAATTGAGAACAGGATAATTTTCATTAGCTGGAATTTGTATATGGAGATTCGATTTTTGAAGTTCTTTATTCGTCAGACCCCTATCCTCTCTACCAAATAGGATTCCAACAGATTTGTGTGAAGATAAATGAACAATTTTAGGAGATGCTATGTGTAAATCTTCACTTGGCCAGGGAACTTTTCTTTGTCTTGAGGATGTTGCAACTACAAAATCAATATCATCAAGAGCTTGATCAAGATTTTGTACCACTTTTATATTTTTAATAAGGTCTTTTGCATTAGATGCGAGTGTAGAAACTTCTTTATTTGGAAAATTTTTTGGATTTACAAGAATAAGATCAGTGAATGCCATAGTTTTCATGGCTCGTAAAGTTGATCCTATATTAGCAGGACTTGTTGTCTCAAGAAGTATTATTTTGACATGTGTATTTAAATTCATAATATAGTCTCTATGCCACTTCCACCAATTTTAAATAGAGCATTAAAAGCATCCTATGAAGGTGCAAATGAAATTATTCATTTTAGTAAAAGAATAGACAATCTTGAAGTAATAAAGAAAGAAGGCAATGACCTTACAACAAATTTAGATAAGATAGTTGAAGATAAAGTTTTTGAAAACCTCAAACAATATTATCCAGATTTTGATTATTTTGGTGAGGAATCTAGCACCCAAAAACTTAACGAAGATAAATCAACATGGGTTTTAGACCCTATTGATGGTACAAGAAATTATGTATATCAATATCCACACTATGCTCTATCTCTAGCTTGCTTCTCTGAAGGCAAAGTGATCTGTGCTGTAATAATTGATCCCAATAGAGATGATGTATTTTGTGCTGGTGAGGGAACCGGTGCATTGCTCAACAATAAGAGAATCAGGTGCAATAAAAAGCAAAATCTTCAAAACTCTATGTTATCAAATGTTGGACACTCATCAGATGAGCAAATGTATACCTATGACATACGTAAAACTCTTGAAAAAATGTACTCATATAATTTAACTTTAAGGCGAAGTGGTTGCACTTCTCTTGATTTAGCCTATGTAGCTGCAGGAAAACTTGATGGATTCTGGGGCCATGGTCTTAAACCTTGGGATAGATTAGCAGGGCAATTCATCGCTCAAAATGCAGGAGCCTTGATTAGTTCTTTTGATGGAGTGCCTGATTCGTTTAAAAGTGATAATCTAATTGTTTCGACACCTAAGTGTTTTAAAGATTTGTCTGTTTGTGTTAAAGCAGGATATCAATCTAAGGAATAGGATTCTTCAGGTTCATTTTTTGGTTTTTCCATATCTTTGTTGCTTAAGTTTAATTTAAGCAAAACACCAACTACTATTACAATCGACGAATAAGAACCAACTACTACTCCCAAAGAAAGAGCAAGACTAAAGTTATATAGTGCAGCACCACCAGCGATTAATAGTGCCATCAAAACAAGTAGGGTTGTAAAGGAAGTGATAATAGTTCGAGCAAAAACCTGATTTAATGACTTATTAATTAATACATCTGGGCTTCCCTTTGAGTTAGGATCAAGAAAATTTTCTCTTATTCTGTCTGATACCACTATTGAATCATTCAAAGAATATCCAACTATCGCTAAAATTGCAGCAAGAACAGAGAGGTCAAAGGTAAGGTTAAATAACGAGAATATACCTAGTATGATCAATACATCGTGTATGAGTGCTGCTATTGCACCGTAACCAAATTTAATTTGGAATCTAAAAATTATGTATATTAAAATTGCAAATATTGCTACAAGAACAGCTATGCCTCCCTTATCTCTAAGTTCTTCACCTATTTGAGGAAAGATAGTCTCACTTTTAATAACTTCACCGAGGTATGAATCCTCTTCCAGCACCTCAATAACAGAATCTGCATTTATATTTAGCTCTTCATCACTTTGAAATTTAATTAGAACATTCTCATCACTTCCAAAATTGAGTACTTGAAAAGTAGCATCTTCAATTTTAGAGATGCTGTTTCTGATTCTCTCTAGATCTGCTCTCTCCTCATATTGAACTTCAATAGATACACCTCCAGTAAAATCTAAACCATAATTTAAACCTTTGAAAAAAATTGAGATGATCGAAGTAACTAGAATAAATGAGGATACAACTAACCCTAAATTATTATATTTTGTAAAAGGTATATTCATCATATTTTTAACTCATTAATGTCTCTGTAGCCGTAAATAAAGTTGACCAATGACCTAGTCACTAAAATAGCTGTAAATATTGATGTCACGATTCCAATGCTTAAAGTTACAGCAAAACCTTTTATTGGTCCTGTTCCAATAGCATATAAAATTAAAGCAACAATTAATGTTGTGATATTTGCATCCATAATCGTACTAAAGGCCTTAGAAAAACCATTTTTAATTGCACTTTGAGGTTCCACATTATTCTTAAGCTCCTCAGATATTCGTGCAAAAATCAATACATTTGCATCTACAGCCATTCCAACCGTTAAAACTATTCCAGCAATACCAGGTAAAGTTAGAGTTCCTCCCACAGCTGACATAATTGAGGTGACCAAAATTAGATTACATATCAAAGCAAAATTAGCTGATAATCCAAAAAGCCTATATCTGATTAGCATGAAAATAAAAACTAAAACAAATCCAATAATTATTGATGTTACACCTTTGTCTATATTATCTTTTCCTAATGTTGGGCCAATTGTTTGTTCCTCTACGAATTTCATTGGAGCAGCTAATGCACCTGCACGTAACAATAGAGCTAATTCACTAGCCTCATTTGGTCCAGTAAGGCCAGTTATTCTAAAACTTGTACCTAAGACAGCTTGTATGGTGGCATTACTAATTATGCTTTTTTCTAAAAAGGATTCTTGAACAACATCATTATTTTCATCGAAAAAAGTTTTTGTTTTTTCTTCAACAAGAACAACGCCTAATCTTCTTCCAATATTCCCAGTAGTAGCTTTTTGCATTGCTCTGCCCCCATCTATATCCAGGCTAATATTTACTTGAGGTCTGCCATTTTCATCAAAACTACTTTGTGCGTTTGTTACGTTATCTCCTGATAGAACAATAACTTTTTCAAGGAATGCGCTTCCTTGTAAAGGATTTTTGTATTGAAACTTTTCTTTTCTTAAAAAGGAGTCGCTTCCTCTTGCTTCAAGTCTAAATTCTAAGTTTGCAGTTTTTCCAATTATTTTTTTAGCAGAGGTAGAATCTTGTACTCCAGGAAGTTCTACAACAATACGGCCTTTTCCTTCTCTTTGAACGATTGGCTCTGAAACTCCTAATTCATTTACCCGGTTTCTTAAAGCAACTAAATTTTGCTCTACAGCATAATCTACAATTTCTGAAAGATAATTATCGGTATATTGAAGTTTTAAGTTTGTACCCTCAACAATTACATTATATTTACTTCCAGAAGTAGTAAAATTATTTTCGTTTACATATTCTATTGCAGTCTCAATATCAGCCTCAGAATTGAAAGACAAGTCAACGGTATTACCTGTGCTTTGATATGATGAGAAAAAGCCTTGTTTAGTAAATTCTTCAACTAGTGATGCTCCTTCTGAGGACAGCCTTTCTTCAGAATATCTATCTGTGTCTACTTCAAGAAGAAAATGTATACCACCAGCTAAATCTAATCCAAGATTTAGAGGTTTAGCACCTACCTCTCTAAGCCATTTAGGAGTAGAGGGTTCACTTTTTAATGCAATAATGTAGTCTCCATCAGAAAAATTTGAAAGAATTCTTCTCGATGAAAGCTGGTCATCAACTGACTCTAAAACGATAGTCAATGCGTTGTCATTCAATTCTAAGGAATCTACTAAAATATCCTCTTGTTTTAATGTTTCTTCAATGTTTTTAATTAAACTTGAATTCATCTCATCACTGCTATTCCCAAGAGCAATTTGGAGAGCCGGTTTAGAGGGAAAGATATTTGGCAAAGCAAAAATAATACCAATAACAAGAACAAATGCTATTAATGAATATTGCCAAACCTTAAACTGATTCACTGCGATTCTATGCTGTTTATCGTGCCTTTTGGCAGTTGAGAAGATATAAATTCTTTTTGCATATTAATCGTTACGTTCTCGTTAAGTTTAACTGAGATGAATCTATCTTTTATATTTTCAACTTTTCCAACCAAACCAGATGAAGTCATAACTTCATCACCTTTTTGCAGACTTGATACCAATGTTTCATGTTCTTTTTTTCTTTTTTGTTGTGGCCTGATAGTCACAAAATAGACAAAAAGAAAAAAAACTAAAAGCATAATAAAAGGGAAAAATGTTGGTGCTGCTGCTTCGTTCATAAGACTCCTATAGTTCTGGCTTTTTTAAGCTCCTCATATCGTAAAAGTATTCGACAAATTCTTCAAATTTATTTTCTTCAATGGATTCTCTAATGCGCCTCATTAAAGCATGAAAATGTGAAAGATTACAAATTGACATGAGAGTGCTTGCTAACATTTCATTACAACGATCAAGATGATGTATATAGCCTCTAGTAAAGTTTTTACAGGTATAGCATTCACAATTTTCATCAAGCGGTCTATCAGAGTTTTTATGTTCAGTATTTCTTATTTTTAATATGCCTGTATCTGTGTAAATATATCCATTTCGACCATTTCTTGTAGGAATAACACAATCAAACATATCAATGCCATACCTTACACCTTCAATAAGCTCTTCTGGAGTTCCAACACCCATAACGTAATGGGGAATATTAGATGGTAGTTCTGGGGCAAGTGTTTGAAGGATCTTAGTCTTTTTTTCTCTTGGCTCTCCAACACTCAAACCGCCAATTGCAATTCCATCAAAATTGAGTGAATTCAAGTATTTTAACGATTTAAGTCTTAATTCCGGAAATTCACCACCCTGTACAATTCCAAATAAAAGGTGTTTCTTGCCGTATTGGTCAAAATAATTTTTTGACTCTAGTGCCCATTTGTGTGTCAACTCCATGGACTTTTTGGTATCATCAAAAGTTGATGGATAGTCTGTACAGTCATCAAATACCATAACTATATCTGAATTTAAATTGAGTTGAATTTGTATTGAATCTGATGGATGCATAACAATCTTTTTACCGTCATGCGGTGACTTAAATTCAACTCTATCTTTAAATACCTTTCGTAAATCACCTAAACTCCAAACTTGAAAGCCCCCTGAATCTGTAAGAATTGAACCATCCCAATTCATGAAGTTATGCAATCCATCAAATTTTTTAATTAATTCTGATCCAGGGCGTAACTCTAAATGAAATGCATTCCCTAAAATAATTTCAAAGCCAATATCTTTAAGCTGATCCGGTGTTAATCCCTTTACTGCACCATACGTTCCTACAGGCATAAAGACAGGGGTATTTATCGAGGAAGTTTTCGTTGTAAGTACGCCTCTTCGAGCGAAACCTTCTTGATTTAAAACTTTGAAAGACATTTTTCTATTATCATTGCATCTCCATAACTATAAAACCTTAGGTGGTTTTTTATGGCATATTTATATGCATTTAAGATGTTCGATTTACCTCCAAATGCACATACCAACATTAGTAGGCTAGATTCAGGTAAATGGAAATTAGTTATAAGTTTATCAACAACTCTAAATTTGTAGCCTTCCTTTATAAATATATCAGTAGATTGATGGCCTGTTTTAATTTCTTTTTCATTGAAATCATAAGCAGACTCTAGAGCTCGTAAAGTTGTAGTACCTAACGCTATAATTTTACCGCCTCTAACTTTACAGTCTTTAATCTCATTCTTTAAAGTATCTGGTATAAAAAATTTTTCCTTATGAAGGGTTGCACTTGTTGGCACTAAATCTTCTTTAATTGGTTGAAATGTACCATATCCAACGTTTAAACATAATGAAGATACATATGAATTTTTCTTAATTCTATCTAATAAAGTGCTGTCAAAATGTAATGAGGCAGTAGGAGCGGCGATGGAATTATTAAATTTGTCGTTGGCAAATACACTCTGATATCTCTCTTTATCTATATTCTGCTCACTACGTTTTAAGTACGGGGGAATTGGCATTGATCCAATTGTCGAACATATTTGATCTATCGGTTGTAAAAATTTAATTTTAAGAAAATTATCACTTTCATTTGGTAGAATTTTTATATCAAGTGGATATCGGTCAGAAAAAAGCTTTTGTTTAATTATTTTTTTGTTTATTCCTTTAGTTAAACAGTTTGCAGTGTATTTATTAATTTTGTCCATTATTAATATCTCTACTCTCCCCCCTGTTTGTTTCATTAATTCAAGGCGAGCTTGAAAGACTTTTGTTTCATTTAGAATTAGTAAATCATTTTTATTAATTTTGTTTTCTATTTCTGGAAATTGCGAAATGTGAAAGTCTTGGTCATTAACACTTAACAATTTTGATTGTACGCGGTTCTCTAACGGAAATTTTGCGACTAGCTCATCTGGGAGCTCATAAAAATAATCAGATTTATAGATGTCGCTATTCATTGAATGTATCATATCAATTTATGGGGATGTGGTGGAATTGGTAGACACGTGCGACTCAAACTCGCATGCTGAAAGGCGTAACGGTTCAAGTCCGTTCATCCCTACCATATTAAAGCTAAAAAATAAGTGCAAACCCCTTAAAATAAACTATAATTTAAATGTTTATGAACAAATTTTTCTTTTTCTTATTTATCTATATATCTATTCCTATGATATTAAGCATTGAAGTCGTAAGGGGCAATGCAGCTTATTCAGATAAAGTAAACGTAGAAAAAAGTGCATAAAATATCATTTCTTTTAGTTATATTTCCTTTCTTGATATTTAGTAATTGTGAAGATGAATATATTGATGGTGTTGGTTGGAAAAAAATTTATTACCCATCTGATGGTCCGCCAAGAGAAGCTGTTGGAAGGTGTAAAAGTGAAGAAGACCAAATATTAACAGTATTAGCTATAGGCGTGGTCGGTTGGATTATCTATGAAAGGGTTGATTTCGAGTTATCTCTTTATGCAAACGATAACCTTGTTATATTACCACTTGATTCAGTACAAATTAATAATTCACATTACCCTGAAATAAACGTTCCCTTATTTAATTTTAGGTATTAAATAATTTCAATATCCTCCCCAAAACCATGATTATCTCTAGAAATTACCTTAACTTTTTCTCCATTATCAAAGAAATTAATTTCTCTTGCATGCAACATCATCCTGGATTTGGGATTTACAAATTTTTTTAATCTGTATTTCTGATCTCCAACAATTGGGAAACCTAAAGAGCTGCAGTGAAATCTGATTTGATGTGTCCTGCCTGTGATAGGTATTGCAATGATATGAGAATATAAATCTGTATGTTTTAAGTAAGTAAATTTGGTCAATGATTTTTTGCCAGTTTTTGTTTGAACAGCAATTCTTTCAGAATTAATTTCTTTTGTATCAATATTTGATTCAATTTTTTTTAAGTCTTTTGGCCACTTACCATGAACAATGCATTCGTATATTTTTTTGACTTCTCTATTTCTAAATTGTTTGTGTATTTCCCGTAATGAAGATATTTTTTTAGCTATTATCAAACAACCACTTGTTAATTTATCTATGCGATGTGCTAATTTAAAATCGTCAGAGTTTTTATATATGTGTTTAATTAATTCTATAACTCCAAAATTTAAGCCAGATCCACCGTGTACTGCGAAGTTGGGTGGTTTGTTAAGAACTATATAATTTTTTGAATCGTAAATGATACAATTTTCGATTATTTTTATATGATTGGATAAATTTGGTGATGCAATGACATTTTCCTTTTCGGTAAAGACTGGGCAAGTTACCTTATCATGGATTGATAATTTATAATCTGGTTTTGATTTCCTATTATTAACTTTTATCTTTGCTTTTCTAATTGAACTATATATCTTTGATTTTGGGACTTTTCTATATTTAGAAAATAAAAAATTATCAAGTCGTCTTCCTGAATTTTCTTCATCTACAATTAAAAATTCAATTTCTATCATTATGCTGTAGAATATATCACGAGCTTACTTACTTAAATAATTACAAATTTCAAAGTAAGCGAAGAAAATTAATAAATTTAACAGATAAGAACAATGGTAAGAGAATTTAATCAAACAAGTTTTAATGTAATAGTTTTGAAAATTCCAATATAAAACACATAAACAGTCCTTGTTCTTATCCTTTTAACAAGGGATAAAATGAAAAAAATACTTATTGATACTAATTCGATTAATGGTAGAAGAAGCGCATTAATTGACGGTGAAAAGTTAATTGATTTTGATTTAGAGTTTGAAAGTAATAACTTTCAAAAAGGAAGTATACATAAAGGTAAAATTACAAAAATTGAAGCCAGCCTTGAAGCAATTTTTATAGAGCTTGGCTCATCAAGACATGGTTTTTTACCTTTTAAGGAATTATCTCCTGAATATTTTGATTCATCAAAAACTGGCAATGATAGGTTCAAAATTAAAGAAGGTGATGAGATAGTTGTTCAAATTGAGAAAGAGGAGCGCGTTAATAAAGGTGCTGCCCTATCTACTTATATCTCGCTGGCAAGCAGATATATTGTATTGATGGCAAACCATCCATCTGGTGGGGGTATATCTAGAAGGATAAGTGGTGAAGATAGAGATAAAGTCAAAACACTTATGGATAACCTTAATGTTCCTGAAAATATGAGCGTAATCATAAGAACAGCAGGTATAGATAGACAAATTGAGGAGCTAAATTGGGATTTGGATTATCTAAAAAAGCTTTGGGTTGAAGTTGAGGGTGCAATTTCGAAATCTAGGGCTGCACAGTTAATTTATGCTGATCAAAGTTTAATCCAAAAAACTATTAGAGACTATTTCAAAGAGGACATTGGTGAATTGATTGTTGATAATGCAAATGATTTCGACAATGCTAAAACTTATGCTAAAAAAATTGTTCCAGAATTTGTAGAAAAAATTAAACTCTATGAAGAAGAAATACCACTATTTGCTAGTTATGGTATTGAATCAAAAATTGAATCAGCATTTTCAAGGGAGGTAAAACTTCCATCAGGAGGCTCACTAGTCATCGACTCTGGTGAAGCTTTGACATCTATTGATATAAATTCCGCAAGATCAACTAAAGGAACAGATATTGAGGAAACTGCTCTCAAGACTAATATGGAGGCAGCAAAAGAAATAGGAAGACAAGTCAAACTTAGAGATCTAGGTGGACTTATAGTAATCGATTTTATTGACATGGAAAATGAAGATAGTAATGGAAAAGTTGAGAAAGCCATGTACGAATCAACTAAACATGATCATGCAAGAATACAATTAGACAAAATTTCAAGATTCGGATTAATGGAAATGTCACGCCAAAGAATTAAGCCAGCACTTAACGACTTAATGGGGAAAACTATTTGGGTGCGATCAGTTGCGAGCGTTTGTGAATCAATTTTTAGACTGGTTACCGAGAAATCCATCAATAATAGGTCAAGCGTACTTTTATTAAAAGTATCGCCAAACGTAGCTAATGAATTATTAAATAAATATCGTTCAAATATGGCTGAAATTGAAAATAAATTTGGTACAAAAATTATGACTTTTATTGATCCTTATAAACAAAATGATAGTTATACAATTGAAATTAAAAAGAATGCATTTTTTGACTATGAACAGAATATGGAGGAGTCTTCACAAGGATTTCAAAATAAGTCAAGTTATAATCTTAAAGTACCTAAAAAGAAAACTCAGGCCTTGGTTGAGGATGTAGATTTTAGAAATAAACCAAAAGTTGATGCCAATAAAAAAGGATTCTTGGATTCATTATTTGGATTTTTCAAAACAGATGAAGATAAACCAAAAAAACCTAAAAAGAAATTTAATCCAAGAAATCGCTACGGAAAACCTTCTACAAAATCAAGAAATACTAAAAGCTTTAAAGGAAAAGGAAGGTCGACACAAAGCAGGTCTATAAGAAAACCTGAAAAATCTCATAAACCAAAAAAACCAGTAAATGGTAATTTAAAATCATCTCCAGTTAATACTCCAGCACCTCTTCCTGCTGATGATATCGGAAATAGAATTGAACCCAAGAAAAAAAGAACTGTGAGACGGGCAAAGAATGATCCTAGGGCAAAAGGCTAATTGCTTTGTCTATTAGGCTTCTAGAAAGAGATAGTTTTGGTGGAATGTTTGGTAGGTTCGTTTTATCAAACCATTCTGCTGATTCTATTTCATTTTCATCAAGCTTAAGCTCTTTTTCATTTGCTTTAGCAATGAAACCAACCATTAATTGATTTGGAAAGGGCCATGTTTGGCTGCCATAATATTCTAGATCATAAACATTAATACCAACTTCCTCATTTACCTCTCTCATTACGCATTGTTCCAAGGTTTCTCCATATTCAACAAATCCTGCTAAAACAGTAAAAAATGGAGTATTAATGTGTTTTGCAAGTAATATTTTTTTATCAGACAAAATTGCAACTAATATACATGGAGAAATTTTTGGAAAAAAACTTTTTTGGCAAGTGAGGCAAGCTTTAGAAAGATCTGAGTTTATATCACTTAACTTGCCACCATCATTTGTGCAATAATTATTAAAATTAATCCAATTAAATAATTGGGATGCTCTTGAGTACAGCATTAGATCAAATTCGTCAGTTATATATTTAAAAATCTCTCTTTGCTTAACACGAATAAAATTTGTTTCCACCTCATCCTTTTTAGAGATAAATATTGAAGATGTATTGGACTTATAGATCTTATATGCGTTATTGTTTAAGGCTATATCTTCGGAAACAAAGGTCTTTGTCTGACTTTCAAGAAGTATATTACCCTTATCATCAAAAAAAATTTGTTTACCTTTATTTTTTTGATTTAGACAAATCTCAAAACAAGCATTAAAATCACGCATAATTAAAATAAATATTTGTAATGAATAATTCAAACATAGTTATTAGTAGTTTCCTTGGTACAGCTCCGTTGTGGTATAAGGCCTCAATTGCAAGTTTTTTAATTGTAAACCCTATTCTTTACTTTTGCCTACAATTTGTCGGTATGGATGCTGGATTTATTTTAGGTTGGGTATTATTGATTCAATTTATTTTTACTCTGATATTTTCGATACAGTGCTACCCTCTCCAGCCTGGTGGGCTTATAGCTTTACAATCACTATTTCTAGGGTTGACTGATCCTTATCATGTTTATCATGAGATTGAATCAAATTTAGAGGTTCTATTACTCTTAATCTTCATGGTATCTGCAATCTTTTTCATGAAAGATTTATTGCTAGTAATATTTACTCAGTTAATAAAATCATTTAGAAGCAAAATTTCATTATCACTATTATTTGTTGTGTCTGCCGCTTTTCTTTCAGCTTTCCTTGATGCATTAACGGTTACAGCAGTTCTTATATCTGTATCTATTGGTTTTTTTAAGATCTTTGAGGAGAACCATAACAAAAACAAAATTTCTAGTGAAGAATTCAAAAGAGGTAAATTGTTTCTTGCAGACATAGTAATGCATGGTGCCGTCGGAACTGCACTAGGGGGTGTATGTACAATAGTCGGTGAACCGCAGAATTTATTAATCGCTACAAAAGCAGGATGGGAGTTTAATGAATTCTTTTTGAGAATGGCTCCTGTAACTATTCCTGTACTTATTTGTGGTTTAATAACTTGTTTTTTTATAGAAAGATTTAACCTAGCTACATATGGAGAGAATTTACCAGAATCACTTAGATTAAAAATTATTGAAGATGCAGATGCAAAAGCACTGAAGAGAACAAATTTACAAACTTTACACTTAAAGATTGAAGCAATTTTAGGTCTTTGCCTAATAGCAGCACTAGGATTACATTTAGCTCCTGTTGGTGTGATTGGTTTATTTCTACTTGTAGGATTAACTTCAATGAAAGGAATCATTTCTGAACATTATTTGGGAGATGCTTTTAAAGAGTCCCTTCCCTTCACAGCTCTTTTAGTTGTATTTTTTGTTATTGTAGCTGTGATAAATGACCAAAATTTGTTTACACCAATAATTAATCAAGTTTTTATGTCGCCACAAGCACTTCAAGTCCCATTGTTTTATATAGCAAATGGTGTTCTATCTGCTATTAGCGACAATGTATTCGTGGCGACTGTTTATATGAATGAAATTGTACTGGCATTAGAAAATGAAGTGATATCACGTGCTCAATTTGATAAATTGGCTATTGCTATCAACACTGGTACAAATCTACCTAGTGTCGCTACACCTAATGGACAAGCGGCATTCCTATTTTTGCTTACTTCTTCATTAGCACCACTGATTGGTTTGTCTTATCTAAGAATGGTTATTAAAGCTTTGCCTTACACAATAGTGTTAACGGTAGTTGGATTAGCCTGTGTAATTCTATTTATTTCATAAATGAAAAGATTATTCTGTGTTGCTCCAATGATGAAAAAAACTGATAAACATTTCAGGTTTCTATGTAGGAATTTGTCTAAAAAGAGCTATCTTTATACAGAGATGATTCATTGTAATGCAATATTGAAAGGAGATTCTCATAAGCTTCTATCATATGGCGAATGTGAACATCCAATTGCTCTGCAACTTGGAGGATCAAACCCTAAGGACCTCGGAGAGGCGGCAAAAATTGCCTCTGAATATAACTATGATGAAATTAATTTAAACGTTGGATGTCCTTCAAAAAAAGTAAAATCAGGTAATTTTGGAGTATTTCTGATGAAGGATTTACCACTTCTTCAGAAATGTCTGTCTGAAATAAAAAATAATTCTTCTGTCCCGGTTACTGTTAAATGTAGAATCGGTGTAGATGAACTGGAAGGAAATGTGTTTTTAGATAACTTCATTAGAAGGCTAAAAGATACAGGAATTAAAACTTTTATAGTGCATGCAAGAAAAGCCATAAGTGGTTTAGATACAAAACGAAATAGGTCAATACCTCCATTGTTATATAAAGAGGTGTACAACATCAAACAAAACCATTCTGATACCGAAATTATCTTAAATGGGGGCATAACTTCACATGATGAAATTAACCACCATATTGCTTACGTTGATGGAGTTATGCTTGGTAGGAAAATTTATTCTGATCCATCATTTCTTCTTTCTGTAGATAATAAAATTTTTAATGTACAAACAAGCTTTTCCGTTGATCAAGCTCTGATAAACTTTATGAAATATATTTTGAAGCTTGATAATAGAAAAGATGCCAACAGAGCAATAAATCATTTGATGCAATTTATTAAATCTTTAACAATTGAAAAAAATAAGAGGAAAGCACTTCTTGAAGAACTAAATAATAAAAATGTTGAACTATCAAATGTTTTTGAAAACTTTACTCGGGATCGTCAAAAAAATCTATCTCTAAATCTGTAAGAAAATCATCTTCAATTTCTCCATCAAGAACTAAATAATCTCTTGATTGCAAATATGCATCTCTTACAAAATCATATTTATCACCTATGATTAAATTTTCTGCTATTAGTAACCTCTCTCTTGTTTCTACAACATCAAATACATTTAATATTAATGAGGCTTCATCGTCAGAAACAGAGAGATTACCTGATAGAAACCAACTGGTAGGTTTAGATAAAATATCCCTTAAGGTTGTTGGGCCAACAAAAGGTACAAATAAGTAAACTCCTGAAGGAACTCCCCAATATCCTAATGTCTGTCCAAAATCTTCATCGTGTCTTTCCAATCCAATCTCGGAAGCAATATCAAAAATTCCGACAACGCCGATAGTACTATTCAGTAAAAATCGTGCTGAGTCTTGGGCAGCCAAACCTAATTTTCCTTGTAGAAGCTGATTTACAGCAGTATCTACTTCTGAAAGATTGCTGAAAAAGTTTGTAATGCCGTCTTTGATTATTTGTGGTGTATAGTTACTGTATGCCTCTGCAGCAGGCCGCAACAAGTACCTATCAAGATCATCAGAAACTTCAAAAACAGTTCTGTTTATTTCTTCGAAAGGATCTCTATTAAGATTATCTTCACCACATATAAAAAGCGTTTGTGTAAACAATACGCAAAATATGAATCGTTTAAATCTCATTTAACTTAGATCGGGTAAGTATTTATATATATCAATTGTATTATTATAAACATTCTTGATTTCTTTTTTACTCAACCTGGGAAGAACTCCTACAATTTCAATTTCATGAAAATGAATTTTGAGGTTTTTAGATTCAACAATACTTTGCCCAAGCTTAAAATTTTCCGACATGTTTTCAATCAAACCTATAATATTTTTATTGAACCTATTAAGTAATTGGACAGTTTTCTTAGTATCTTCGATGGACATTAATTCATCACTACACACCAATAAAGACTCATTGATATCAAGGTCATTAAAAATTGTTAAATAAGGATCTCCAGTTCCAGGTGGCATATCTATAATCAAGACTTCAACATCTTTCCAATTCACATTTAAAAACATGCCTTTAAGGACCTTGCTCATCATTGGACCTCTCCAAAAAAGTGTTTCTTGTTTTTTTAAAACTAAATCAACTGATGCAACTTGTATTCCATTAACCAATAGTGGTTCTATCAATTTTTTATCATTGCTTGAGACAATGTTTTGTGCTTGTATATTAAAGAGGTTAAGTATATTTGGACCGTACAAATCTGCATCAAACAGTCCAACATTTAAACCCTCATCTTTAAGCTTATTTGCAATAAGATAAGAAATTGTTGTTTTGCCAACTCCCCCTTTAGCTGAAGAGATTGCAATTTTTTTCATAGTTGTAAAAGTAACATATAATTTGAGAACATACATGAGATATATAGTTACAAGTGCCTTACCTTACGCAAATGCTTCCCTGCATTTAGGACATATGCTTGAAGCAATACAAACAGATATATGGGTAAGAAGTCTTACCCTAAATTCTCATGAAGCCTACTACTTTTGTGCAAGTGATACCCATGGAACACCAGTTATGCTTAAAGCTAAAGAATTAAATGTATCACCAGAAGGTCTCGTAACAAAAATGAAAATTGAACATCAAAAAACTTTTGAAGACTTCAATATAAATTTGGCAAATTTCTATACAACTCACAGTAAAGAAAGTGAGGGCCTTACACTTAACATTTTTAATGAGCTAATTAAAAATAAAAACATATATACCAGAGAGATAATTCAGCTATTTGATGAACAGGAGAATATCTTTCTTTCTGACAGGTTCGTGAAAGGCAAATGTCCTTCATGTGAAGCTGAAGACCAATATGGTGATGCATGTGAGGTGTGTGGTAAAACATATGATGCCTTGGATTTACTTAATCCTGTTTCAACATTATCTAATACAGCTCCTATTAAAAAGAAATCATTTCATTATTTTTTCTCTTTATCAAAATTTAAAGATTTCTTGAAAAAAAGAGTGCCTCAACTATCAAATCAAAAAGCGGTAATCAACAAAATTAATGAGTGGCTAAATGATGATTTGAAGGATTGGGATGTTTCAAGAGATGAACCTTACTTTGGATTCAAAGTTCCTGGAGAAGAAAGTAAATTTATATATGTCTGGTTAGATGCCCCTATTGGTTATCTTGCATCAATCAAAAACTGGTGTGATCAAAATGATAGAAAATATGAAGATTTTTTGACAAAAGATTCGAAACTTATTCACTTCATAGGGAAAGATATTATGTATTTTCACCTTCTTTTTTGGCCTGCAACACTGCAAGCAGCAAAAGAAAAACAACCTGATGAAGTATTTGTTCATGGTTTTATGACAATTGAAGGCAATAAGATGTCAAAATCACGAGGGAACTATATTACAGCAAATGAAGCTCTGAAATTTGCAGATGCAGATTTTTATAGGTATTACATAGCTTCAAAATTGAGCAATGATATATCTGACTTAGATTTCAGTATTCAAGATTTCATCCAGAAAATTAATAGTGACTTAGTTGGGAAATTTATTAATATTCCAAGCCGCACATCAAAATTTATTCAGAAATATGGAAATTCAAAAATTTTACCAAATTCTCTAGAGTTAAATGATAAATATAAAGATGAATTTAAACGGACCATATCATTAATTGAATCAAGGAACTTTTCACAAGCATTAAAACTTATTATGTCTATTGCCGACGAAGTGAATACTTATATTTCAAATAAAGAACCATGGACATTGGCAAAAAACGATAATATTGAAGAATGTTTACAAGTTTGCTCAAATGCTTTAGTTATATTTTGCAGCTTAAATACACTTTTAACGCCTTTTATTCCCGAAATAGCAAATAAAATTTCTGCATTCTTAAAAGTTAATAATTCAAAATTTAGTGATATACATATGCAATTAGTGCATGAAATAAATGAATATGACCATATTATTAAAAGATTGGAAGAAAAAAATTTTGAAGGGATGCTAATAAAATGAGTGAAGAAATAAATATAAACGATTTTATTAAAATCGACCTGAGGGTTGCCAAAGTTAAAGAGGCTATTGAAATCCCTGAAGCTGATAAACTTGTGAAACTCATTTTAGATGTAGGAGAATTAGGTGAAAAAACAGTTTTTGCAGGTATAAAATCTGCCTATTCCCTCGAGGATCTTCATAATAAATACGTTGTTGTGGTAAGTAATTTGAAACCAAGAGAAATGAGGTTTGGATTGTCAGAAGGAATGATATTGGCAGCAGGTCCGGGAGGATCTGAAATATTCATGATTACGCCTGATGAAGGTGCATATCCAGGTATGAGAGTTAAATGAAAACAGATATTATTGTTGTTGGCGCTGGTCCGGTAGGTCTATTCACTGTTTTCGAAGCAGGCATCTTAGGACTTAATTGTATTTTAATCGATAATCTTGATAAGCCAGGAGGACAATGTGCTGAACTTTATCCAGATAAGCCCATTTATGATATTCCAGGTGTTCCATATCAAACTGGTCAAGAACATGTTGACGCGCTTCTAAAACAAATAGAACCCTTTAACTATAAATTGTTGCTGAATCAAAGAGTGGATGAGATTTCAAAAGATGGGAAGAATTGGGTTGTAAAAACAAGTGCAAATGAAGAAGTCACTGCCCCAAATATTTTTATTGCAGCAGGGGCTGGATCTTTTGAACCAATTAAACCAAATATATCATCTGATTATTCTTCTCTTGAAGACAAAAAAGTTTTTTATGCAATTAAAGATAAGAAAAAATTTGTTGGTAAAAAAGTGGCTATATTTGGTGGTGGAGACAGTGCTCTTGACTGGACAGTAGAATTATCAAGTTTAGGTTCAGATATATCGCTTATACATAGGAGAGATGCATTTAGAGGTGCCCCAGATACGGAACAAAAAGTAAGAGAATTAGCTTCAAAAAATAAAATTAAATTATTAACCCCATTCATTCTAAATGATCTTAAATCTGAAAATGATATGTGCAATATCGAAATAATAAACACAGAAACCAAAAATTTGTCGTCACATTTATTTGATTACATAATTTTTTTCTATGGTTTAAACAAAAGGTTAGGCCCAATTTTGGATTGGGATCTAGATCATGATGGAAAAAAGATTCTAGTTGATACAGAAGCTTACGAAACAAACCAAGAAGGAATTTTCGCCGTTGGTGATATTAATCATTATCCTGGCAAATTAAATTTAATTTTATCTGGTTTTCATGAAACAACCCTTGCGGTACAGAAAGCGTATAAGAGAGTTTATCCAGAGGAACGTGTTCCTTTTGGATATACGACTTCTAATACCAAGATTCATGAGCGTCTTGGTATTAAACCTGAATAAATTCCACAATTTTTAGAAGGATATTGAAAATGATAACCATTCTCATTATCATTTATTAATGTACATCTGTGTTTGCAAGAAAATTACTGAAGGCCAATTAAAAGATTCATTCATAAAGACTGATTGTAATTTTCAGGAATCTCAAAAAAATTTAGGATTCTCCTCTAAATGCGGAAAATGCAAAAGCTCTGTAGAGTCCCTTATTAAGACCATTCAGTTTAAAAAATAGATCTAAATAAGAATGAGTATCATTAGCAAAATGATCTTATCTCTTGATTTTTATAGTTATTAACAATATAAATTCATTATGCAAGGTAATGATAAAGTCATCGAACATTTAAATAGAATTTTATACAACGAATTAAGAGCAATTAACCAATATTTCCTGCACTCCAGAATGCTATCTGATTGGGGTTTAGAAAAGTTTGCTCAATATGAGTATTCCGAATCAATGGATGAGATGAAACATGCTGATAAACTTATTCAAAGAATTTTATTTTTAGAGGGATTGCCGAATTTACAAGATTTAGGTCAAATTTATATTGCTGAGGAACCAATTGAAGTTCTTAGTAATGACCTTAAACTTGAAAACGAAGCAATACCTGATTTAAGAGAAGCTATAAAGCACTGCGAAGATGTGAGGGATTTTGTATCAAAAGATTTGTTGCAGCAGATTCTTGAAAGCGAAGAGGAGCATGTTGATCATCTTGAAACTCAACTTACATTACTTGAGAAAGTGGGCAAACTAAACTTCCTGCAAAGCCAAGTAAAAGTTTAATTACTTAAGTGTTTTTTCGAGTTCCTTACTTTCATGAAGCTCAGTAACAATATCACACCCACCAACAAGATCACCATCAACAAATAGTTGTGGAAATGTGGGCCAATTTGAAATAGAAGGAAGTGTGGTTCTAACTTCAGGAAATTCTAAAACATCAATATAGCTAAATTCAACATCATAAGAAAGCAGAATTTGGGCTACTTTCATTGAGAAACCACATTGAGGCTGATAGGGAGAACCTTTCATGAACAATAAAATTTTATTGTCTTTAATTTGTTCGTTAATGTCGTTTATTACTTTATTATCCATTTATTATCTTAATGTAATCATCTATTGTTCTTTTAAATCCCTTTACTAGAGACTCAGATATTATTGCATGTCCTATAGATACTTCATCAATTATATCTAATTCGACAAGCTTTGATAGATTTGATGTATTTAAGTCGTGGCCAGCATGTACTCTTAGACCTAAACTTTTTGCCTCTTTTGAAATCCTTTTTATATTCTCAATTTCTTGGTCAATGATAAATTCATTGGCTTTAGAAAATGCGTTTGCATAAGGCCCAGTATAGATTTCAATTGCATTTATATTTTCAGATATTAATTCCTTTAAATTCGCCTCGTCACTATTGACAAAGATGCTACAAACTTGATTATACGAGCTTAGGGATTTTGTACAGGCATCAAGATATTCTTTATCTTCTAAAGACCATCCATGGTCGGATGTAATTTGATTAGATTCATCAGGAACCAATGTGATTTGATGAGGATTTATATCCTTTATAATTTCGTTGAATCCTTTGTACACAGAATTCTTTTGTTCTTTTGGGTTGCCTTCAATATTAAGAAATTTCTTTGCTTTAGTGCACAGTTGACTCAAAAGTATTAAATCATCGTAATTAATATGTCGTGCATCTGGTCTTGGATGAACAGTTATACCAATGCAAGCTTGATCAAGAACATAGTCGGCAAAATAACGTATATCTGGTTCCCCTCCTCCACGGGAGTTTCTCAGCAGGGCAATTTTATTTAAATTAACGCTTAAGTCCATGATCACTATTGTAAAGCCATTTATAATTTGGTTTATATAGGTTTAAAAACAAATTTCTAAAGCTGCTTAATGTTGGATTTAATTGAAAAATTATCTTGTTCATTTCAGTATTACGAATAATTCGTTTCAGAAGCTTATTCCTTCTGCATAATATTTTTCTTATTTCGTTAAAAGAGTGTTGCTGAAATGATTGAGCAACAATATCTGCATCGATAAGGGCTTGAGAAGCACCTTGAGCTAGATGAGGCAACATCAAGTGTGCTGCATCGCCTATATTTATTTGATTAAATTTTCCCCAATTAATTGACTTTGAATATTTGAGTTTTCTAACAATGGGGTCTTTTGAATGGAGAAGTAGATTTTTAATATTATTTGGCAGTTTTTGAAGGAATGATTTATGGAACTTATTATTTGAAATAATACTATCTATGCCTTTTGATACACTTATTGTAAAAGCAATGCGATTGTTTTTCAGTGGATATGTTACTAAGTGGAAGTTATGGTTCATAAATAGATTTAATTTTTGAAAAACTTCGTGTTCATAAGTGCTAATACTCCAGATCGCAAAAGCATTTATCTCAGAAAAATTATTTGATTCATGAAGGCCTAAGGAGTTGAAGAAATATTTACATACAAATCTTTTATGATTGGTTTCAAGTTCTATTTCATTACTAGAGCAACTTATCTCTTTAACGTCAACATTATTTAGAATTCTATCTGTAGGAATCTTATTTCTTAAAGCATTTATTAATGTTTTTCTTTCTATAAATAATGGAGCTTCCCCATTTTCATTCGTAACATCTAATGAATTGATATGCTTTGCTACATTATCATAGAGAAATAGTTTTGAGGAAGATTTTGAATTATTTTTGATATCTTTGAGTACATTTAATTTCTTTAAAACATAGTGTGAATTTGGAGCTATCTGTATACCAGTAGCTTGATTATCTAACTTGGTTCTTTTATCTAAGATTAAATAATCTATAGATTTTTTTTCAAAGAAATTTGCTAACGATAAACCAGCTATTCCTGCACCACCAATAATAATTTTCATAAGTTCGCGAATTTTACTTTTATAATTATAATTTAATTGTGCGCTTGTAGCTCAGCTGGATAGAGCGCTTGGCTACGGACCAAGAGGTCGGGAGTTCGAATCTTCCCAGGCGCGCCACATATAAGGCAATATTATGAAAAAATTTTTTTTATTAATTATATTCTGTGCACATTGTTTCTTTGGATATGACAGATTAACAGGTCTACCTTTTGCTTCAAGATCTGAAGTTATAGGTCAATACGGGATGGCTGCTACAAGTCATCCACTTGCTACCCAGACAGCAATAGATATATTGAAGTCTGGTGGAAATGCCATAGATGCAGCAATAGCTGCAAATGCTGTATTAGGTCTTACTGAACCTACAGGTTGCGGAATTGGTGGTGATTTATTTGCCATTGTTTGGGACTCAAAAACTGAACAATTATATGGTCTTAACTCTTCAGGGCCTGCCTCAAGGAATTTAAGTATTGAATATGTAAGAAATCAAGGCTATGAAAAAATACCTGCATATGGTGCTCTACCAGTAACAGTGCCTGGAGCAGTAGCTGGATGGACAGCGCTTCATAAGAAATTTGGGAAATTAAGCTTTGAATCATTATTTGAAAATGCTATCAATTATGCAGAGAAAGGATTTCCAGTTACTGAGTTAATTGCATACTACCTTGAGAGAAGTAGTAAAAATTTTCAAAACTACGAAAATTTTAGTGATGTATGGATGCCCGATGGCTCATCACCAAAGAAAGGAGAAATTTTTAAAAATCCATACTTAGCAAAAACCTATAAATTAATTGCTAAGTCTTATGGAAAGTCATTTTATGAAGGTGTAACAGCATCCTCAATAATAGATATTTTGAATAAAAATGGTAATCCTATGATGATTGCCGATTTAAAGGAATTTACACCAGAATGGATTGATCCAGTTTCAACAAATTACAGAGGTTATGATGTATGGGAATTACCTCCGAACGGACAAGGAATTGCTGCTTTGCAAATTTTAAATATTCTAGAAAACTTTGATGTAAGAAAAATGGGATTCGATTCATCCGAGTACATACATTTATTTACAGAAGCCAAAAAATTAGCTTTTGAAGACAGAGCAAAATATTATGCAGATCCAAATTTTTCAAAAATTCCTACTCAAAAACTAATTTCTAAAGATTATGCTAAGGAAAGACTGGAATTAATTGATTTAAAAGCCTCTGGAAAGTCATACGGTGCTGGTTTAGAACATGGTGACACAATATACCTTACTGTAGCTGACAAGGATGGAAACATGGTTTCACTAATCCAAAGCAACTATAGAGGTATGGGATCAGGTATTGTCCCAAAAAATTCTGGATTCATGTTACAGGATAGAGGAGAGATGTTCAGTATGGATCCTAATCACATGAATTCATTGGTTGGAGGTAAAAGACCTTTTCATACTATAATTCCGGCATTCATTACTAAAAACGGCAATCCATTTATAAGTTTTGGTTTAATGGGTGGTGCAATGCAACCTCAAGGACATGCTCAAATAGTTGTGAATATGATTGATTTCGATATGAACCTGCAGGAAGCCGGAGACGCGCCACGAATTAGACACATGGGATCTTCTGAACCTACAGGAGAAATAATGTCTGATGGAGGTTATTTAACGCTAGAATCAGGATTTTCACAAACAACAATAGAGGAATTACAAAAACTAGGCCACATAATAAAAGATGAAAAAGGTGGTTTTGGTGGCTATCAAGCTATTATGTTTAGTAATGGTGTTTACTTTGGAGCCTCAGAAAGTAGGAAAGATGGACAAGCATCTGGATATTAGCGCTTGTAGCTCAGCTGGATAGAGCATCTGGCTTCGAACCAGAGGGTCGGGAGTTCGAATCTTCCCAGGCGCACCAAAAAAAAGGGCCCGTTTGGGCCCTTTTATAAGAATGTCGTACGATCAGAACGAGTAGTTGAAACCGAAGGATAGCCTCTGAGCTATAACTCCACCTTCACCACTAGCACTACCGTAGTTAGCACCAGTTCCACCATCTCTAAGTTGGTTTCTGTGCCATACGTCAGTTGCTTCCCAATCTAGAAGGTTGTTAACTCTAAATCTTAGAATTAATCCATCTAAACCAAGATCTGATGCATCATAATTAACACCAGCATTTACCATGTACCATCCTTCGATGTGATTAGGTAGGTAAGTACCATTTCTAGTATCAACATACTTATCTGGTTGCTCATTGTAATCCCAATCGTTATCGAATTTTCCTTCACCATAGTAGAAAACATCTACATATGACATGAAAGGTCCATAAAAATGCTGTAACTGAGTATAAAATTGGTTTCTAGCATTTGTACCAAATTCACCAGTATTATCATTTATATCTGTACCAGTTGCAGAAAATAAGTCTTTTTCATTATAAATGTGCTTAACATTTAAGTTGAAATCACCCCACTTATCTTCTACGTCTGCTCCCAGCCATCCGAATGCAAAGTTTGCAAAATCTGCAACCGAATTGAAGTAACTCAATTCAGATATTGTTGCTTCGTATTCGAATATAGCTGCGTTAACCTGTCCAGCTATATATGCGACCTCTCCTGCTCCTCTAAGAAGTTGGAAATCATCTCCTCTGAAGAACTGATCACAAAATGGGTTATTAGGATAGCTAGTTGAGTCATAACACGCGTTCATAATTTGAGTTGGTGTATATGATGTAATTGCATCCGAAATATCGATTACAATTTTATCAATAGCTATTTGCAGTTCGCCTGGAACAAAGCTTGGCTGATAAATTAAACCATAACCTTGAGCTTCTGCAGTTTCGTTAGCTAAGTTAATGTTTCCACCACTTCTTCCTTGAACGGATGCATTTTTTGCAAATGATTCCCAGTTTGTGATATCAATACCATAACGTGCAGCATCTGCTTCACAGTTAGCTCTCCTCACTGCTGGGTTAGGTCCAGCGTCTATGAAACTCTGGTCACAAGGGTCATTAACAAATGCTCCTGTGGCAACAACAGGCTGGAATAGCTCACCCATTGAAGGTGCTCTAACAGCATTTTGTTGGTTAAGTCTAAGTCTTAAATCGTCATTTATTCTCAAATTAAGACCAACATTATCCGCTTCATCAACTCCAGCAAGAGAATTGTCTAACTCTCTATAGGAATATTCTAAATCTACTCCTTTAAGCAAGCTTACACCACCTAAGGATAGTTCACCAAAACCGTTACCTAACACAGGAACAAACAGCTCAAAATAGACGTCTGATGTTGAGAAAGCTCCGCTAACATCTGCTGAATATCCAGCTCTGTATACGTTAGCTTTTGATCCTCCGTCAACTTTATAATCAACGCTTTCTTTTCTTGATTCAAAACCTACTAAACCAAGAACATCTCCAGCTGGCAAGCCAAACAGAGCTCCTTGGATGTTACCAAATCTTACAATTTGATTTATTTCATTATTTGAAAAAATATTAGCAGTTACATAATCAAGTTGCTCTTGCGAAGGAGTGTAATAACCAAAAGGTTGGACAGGAACACAATCACCTGGTGATCCTAATAGAAGATCTCCAGAAACTGCTATATTGCCATAAACTGTTGGCATAATTCTGCTTGCATAACCTGGTTCATAGTTAAACTTACAATCTATTAAACCTGTATCTGGGTTAATTCCAACGTCAATTGCAGCAAAAAATCTTCCATCCAGATAATCTACCTCAGTTGCAAGAACTCTACTTTTACCAAATGAGTAGCCAGCTTCCCAGTCAAATTCACTTCCAAGCAGTGGCAATGAACCTTCGAAAGAAAAGTTAAAACTTGTAGTTGCACTATCATTTGTTGGTCTTGGTACCCAACTCAATGGAGCCCACTGCAGGTAAACTCCTGTAATTGGTTCTCCTCCAACAGTCAAACCTGCAAGCAAATCTCTAGCTTGTTGTGAGAAATATGGGTAATCAAGTGGCAAAAATGGAGGTTGTGCGGTACCACCAAATAATCCTGATTGGTATTGAGGCTGTGTAACAGTAGGAAAAGTTTGAAATTGTGATGAATAAATCTCTGTTTTAAATTTCACAAGATCGCTAAGTTGATAGGTATAAAAAGATGAAACATTGTATCTATCATAAGCATTTGAGAAAGAACCATATTGATCCAGATAAAGTCCATCACCACCAACTGACCAAACTGCATTACCAGTTCTCTCACCTGGTACAGCTTGTCTAAGGTTTCCTTGGTTATCGAATTCATATGCAAAACCATCATCACATAATCCAGCGCCAAGGTTATAAAGTACAGTTGATCCGCAAGTTGCGAATCCAAACTTACTTAATCCATAAAGAGTATAGTTAGGATAGAAACCACTTTGTCCAGCATATGCTGCGTCCAAAAGCGTTGTTCTATAAAGATAGTTTTTTCTATAAGGAAGCATTGTCTCATCAATTCTTGGAGTCTTTGTCATTTCAAGAGAAAGTACAAAGTTACCCTTGCCATCGGCTGAATTAAATCCCATTAAAGATCTAAATGCTTCTTCAGCACCTTCAAAATCAGCTAATAAAGAATTGTAATCATATGAAAACTCAAGGCCTTCATAGTCTTCTTTTAGAATAAAGTTGATAACACCAGCAACGGCGTCAGCACCGTATACAGCTGCTCCACCAACAGATTTAACTTCAACTCTATCGATTAATGCGTTAGGAATGTTATTTGTATCTACAGCAGAACCTAAACTTCCAATAGCTGAGTTTCCAGAAACAAATCTCTTACCATTTACAAGTGTTAAAGTTCTTTGAGCGCCAAGACCAAAGCTATCACCAATATTTTGACCAATATCTTCTGATCCATCGTAAGCACTATCACCAAAGTTACTTGCTCCGATTCCTACAAAAGGTAATGCAAAAAGTGCTTCAGCAGCTTTTGTATAACCTCTATTCTCAATGTCTTCAGCAGTAATAACTGTAACTGGAGCATTGGTTTCAAAATTGGATCTCTTGATACGAGAACCAGTAACGACAACTTCTTCTACATCTTCGGCTGATTCATCTGCATCAGTTTCTTGTGCAAATAAATACGGAGATGATAATAGAAGCAAAAATAAGGCACTTATAAGTGCATTTTTATAAAACATCGACATCCTCCTGTGTTCCCCTTGCATTTTTGTCTACAGGAACAACTAAATTAAACGTTTATATTTCGATAGTGTCACACTTAAGCAACATTCACAATGTATTTCTACATATTTATGCTTTTTTTTCATTATTTGCAAAGAAAACGCCCAAAAATATCAATAACCCGCCTAAAGTCATTACAAAAGTGAGACTTTCATCTAAAAAAATAATTCCCAAGCTTATACTAGAAAGTGGCACTAAATAAGTGACAAATGATGCATTTATTGGCCCTATTCGTTTAATTAACTTAATAAAGACAACGTAAGCAAGTGATGTATTTACAACACCTAATAAAAATAAATAAAGCCAAGATTGGCTGCTTATGGCCATAATCGAATTTGTCCCAGTAAATATAAATGGAAGCATAATAATAGCGCCTACTATTATTGAGCCCATACCAATCAAAGAGTTATTCATCTTGTCAGGTGTCTTGGCTAAGTAAATTCCAGCTACGGAGTAAGATAACGAGGCAATAACACATAGAATACCCGAAAACGTATCTAGGCTACTATTTGGTCCTACAAGGATAAATAGACCGGCAAAACCAATGAGCACACCGATTAATTTCATAAACGAATATTCCCCTTTATACAAAGTAAAAAGAATAAGTGCTGTAAAGATGGGTACAGTTGCTTGAAGAATTGATAATGTGCCTGCGCCTAGTTGCACAGATGCATATGAAAAAAGAGTAAATGGTAATGCCGTATTTAAAATCCCTATCAAAAGAAATGGAAACCCATGATAATAAAATGAATGTTTTTTCAACTTATTAAGGAAAAAGGGGATGATGAAGATTGCAGCTAGAAACATTCTTATTGATACAATCTGCAAGGGCTCAAGACCTTCCATTATGAGAAGTCTTAAAAACAGAAATGAACCACCCCAAAGAATGGCGACCATAAGAAGGATTAAAAAGTTTTTTATGCTCATAAAAAAAAAGCCTCAATTAAGAGGCTATTCCATAAGTAAAACTTACAGTCGGATTAGGGTTAAACTGTTGTCAGCAGTTACCTCCTGATAATCCTGAGTTCTTGTTAATACTAATTTGGATCACCTCCTTATACAGAGAATTCATCTATCATGTCGTATCTCTCTGATTTGATAGGACATGGGACACTTAATGAAATGATAATTCAATAAAATTAATTAGAAAAGTTATTTACTGCAAGAAAGTGAACTTTCTTTATCATTTAGAGAATTTATAAATAGCTTCGCAGCTGCCATATCATTAGAGAAGTATTGAAATGCTACTTTTCTTAGAAAATATTCATCTTCTTTGTTCTTCAAAAAATAATTTTTAATTTCTTCCATACTGTATAAGTATACAGTATTATTAAATAAAAAAAAGGGGAGGTTTCCCTCCCCTTTCATATCGACTAAATTATTAGAATCTCCAGTTAAATCCTGCTGTAACTGTTCTACCAACACTTACGATGTCAGCTTCTCTAGTAAAGACATCTTCTGTACCGTCATAATCCATAACGTTGTTGAAGATAAGTCTTAGAGAAAGACCATCATTAACTTGGTAGCCAAAACCAGCATTCCAGAATGTATATCCTTTGAATTCTGATATTGGGTTTCCATCAAGATCTAAATACTGATCATCATATTGTTGGAAAACATTGATTTTTCCGCCTGATCTTGAGTTACCTACAAGATATGCATAGAAATCATTGTAACGATATTCTACTGTAGTGTCGTAGAACCACTCATCATTTCCAAATTCACCAGTTGTATCTTCTAGATCATTCGGATCTCCACTTGCAGCATTTTTAAAGTATACCTGTTGGTAAGCTCTCCATCTGACTGCAATTGATCCTAGATCAGTAGCTACATTGTTTCTTGAAACAAAACTTACAAGCTCTGAAGCATCAACTAAGTAATCTGCATTCCAAACATAGGTTGCGAACTCAATTAAACCTGCGTTTACAAGTCCAGCTTCCCAATAAACAATCTGACCATCAGCGTCTCTTCTAAAGTTATCGCAATATCTATTTGGATAATCTTCGAAGTCATAACATGCAATTAAGTTCTGGCCTAATGTGAATGACGTAATATAGTCATCAAGGTTAATCTTAATATAGTCTGCACTAAAGCTTAGATCACCAACTAAAACGTCAGCAAACCAAGATGGCTGATAAATAAGACCTATAGATTCTGTTTCAGCAAGCTCATTTTCAAGATTTGGATTACCACCACTTAAACCTTGAACAGACGCGTTCACAGCTTGGCTGACAAAGTCAGGTGCTAAGCCTTCTGCTAAACAGTTTCTCTCTCTAACATCTGGAGCTCTTCCAGTACCTCTATATCTAAAGTCACATGGATCAGGTCTAGCAAATGCATATGATGTAAGTTGAGGCTGGAATAATTGACCAATATCAGGAGCTTTAACAGCTGTTTGCTCACTAGCTCTTATGCTAATGTCATCTGATATTCTCCAAGACAATGATGTTGCATCAACATCGTATGTACCTGCAAGATTATTATCAATATTTCTGCCAGAGAAGTCTAATACTAGAGAGTCCACGAATGGTAAAGTCAGACTTCCACCCAATAGAGGTATCGAAACCTCATAGTAGGTTGCGTCCACTTCATAAGTACCGCCTAAATCTCCAACAAAGCTTCCTCTTGTAAGTGAGTTAGGAGCTGAACCAGAAAGATAATCTATTGGGGATGATAAGTAATCACCTCTTTCTGTACGTCCTTCCCAACCAATAGCCATACCAACGGAACCAGCTGGTAGTTCATAAACTTGACCAGAGAGGTTTGCGAAGGTTACTTCTTGCTCGATAAGACCTTGTGTTCTTACATTAACACCAATGTAGTCTCTAGCTTCCTGTGAAGGAGCTCCTCTTCCCATTACGTTCAAAGGTCTACACTGTCCAGCTTCACCAAGAACACTACCACCATACAATCTATCTCCGAATAATGGTGTTGGAGGTCCATAGTAATAGTAGTAATTTGATGGATCATAGTCAGGATCGTAATTCATCTTACAATCAATTTCACCTGTGGTTGGGTTAATACCAACATCAAGAGCTGCCGCATATCTAGCACCTAAAACTGCTGGTGCGTCAGCTTGAATGTTTGTTGCACCATATGAATAACCTGCTGACCATAGGAATTCTCCATCATTAAGAGCAAAATCCCCTTCAAGTCCCATTGAGAAGAACTCGAGGTCGTTTGTATTTTCAATGGTATAACCACCATCACCTTTCTCTAGAAGGTCAACGTGTGATTTTGATACATACATAGCATCTAAACCATTTGCTGCCATAATATTTCTAGAATTTGCAGTTAAGTATGGGTTATCAATACCGATGTATATCGGTGTATCTTGGCCAGGTGCAAATACATATGTTGAGTATGGATATCCTGACTGGTTTCCGAAGTCTGATGCGTAGAAACCGTTTTTGTAAACATCTAAGTACATTCTGACACTATCTGTAATGTCGTAAGTAGAGAAGATACTAAAGTTTAATCTTTCAAAACCTGCTCTATAAGTATTGTAGTCTCCTCTAAATCCATCATCACTTTCAAAAGCGAAGAAAGCGTTTCCATAAGGAATACCAACATCATAAACGCCTAGGTCACCTGAACCAACAAAATGGTAGTGATTACCATCAGGCCAGATACCATAAAATGGATTTGTTGCAAATGTTGCACTTAGAGCTGTCTCGTAAGGAGTTGCTCTACCTGTTTCAGGAAGTGTTGATAGTGTAATACAACCTGTTTTATCAATTTTTGTTCTTCCATTGAAGCTGCCATTCCTTACGGCGTAAGGAACCTCACTACCAAAACCAATATACTGGCTTTGATAAGCTGCGTCTGGGTTATAAGCATTTGCTCTGAATAAATCTCCACATCTTCCAGTTTTTCTGTTGTAAAGTCTTGGAACATCACCTGTAAACACTGTGCCAACTTCATCGTATTGGAAGTTTAGAACAACGTTACCAGCTCCACCAGCGAAATTACCACCTAGTGCAAACTGAAAACTAAGATCTGAAGATAAGCCTGCATAATCATCGTAAAGAAGTGTTGCATTTGCTCCTTCGAAGTCGTCTTTTAAGATGTAGTTAATAACACCTGCAATAGCATCTGATCCATATACAGCAGAACCACCAGCGTTAACCACTTCAACTCTTTCAATCATAATTGATGGAATGTTGTTAAGGTCAACTGCTCCACCACCTTGTGGTGTACCAAAAGGCGCAGCAGAACTGACATATCTTTTACCATTAACAAGAACCAATGTTCTACCTGATCCTAGACCAAAGTTATTTGCAATTGCTTGACCAACACTAAGTTGACTTTGGTTACCAAAACCGTTTCCACCGGTTCCAGACGTTAATGAGTTAGATACTCCTACCCCAGGCAAATCAAACAATGCGTCAGCAGCGTTTGTATAACCTCTATTTTCATACTCCTCACCGTAAATAATTTGGATAGGTTGTGAAACTTCGTATTGGCTTCTAGCAATTCTAGAACCCGTCACAACTACCTCTTCCGGTTCAGCTTCATCATCATCAGCGGACAATTCAACCACTTCTTCAGATGCAGAACCTGCATCCTCTTGGGCGATTGTAAAGCCAAAGAATCCGAGGGAAATCAAAAGAAATAATAATCTTTTAGTCATAATAATCCCCAATAATTAAAATTTATGTTCTATTTATCGCTTTTTAACTAAATTTTGTCAAGTTTTTTTAGTAAAAAAAAATATATGAAAAGCCCATAGTTAAAGGACTTTTTTTAAATTGATATGGCGGAGAGAGAGGGATTCGAACCCTCGGAACGCTATTAACGCTCACTACCTTTCCAAGATAGCGCGATCGACCACTCTGCCATCTCTCCGAAAAGCTTATTATAACAGGATTTTTTATGCCTTTTGGCGTACAGGAATAATTGAAATACCACCTCTCCTTTCGAAATGGCCCTCAACCGCCTCTATCTGAAATCCTTTAGTATCGAGTTCTTGGAAGATCTGCTCAATACACTTCTCATGATAAGAATTAAAACTAAAGAAGCTGCCAAGATAATTAGATATATGGTTTTTGTCTTCGGTAGATAGACTACCTTTGATAATTATTTTCGCTAAATCAGGCTGGCCTGTGACGGGGCAGAGTGATCTGAAAGGAGAAAATGAAAGAAGTTTATTTTCTTTAACTCCATTTTTACAAAAGGTTAAGCTTTCATCAGTTTTTTTTACAGGGAAGTGTTCAGCTGTTTTACAAATAAATTCTTCATTTTGAATTCTCACATTTGTTTTTAGTGCATCATCCAAGGTCTCTGAAATTAGTTTAAGGACTTCATGCTGATTAGAGAATCTTTCGTAAATTATTGATCCTATAAATAATTTCATGGATTTAGATTCAACTATAAATTCTGAATCATAATCAATGGCTATGGTTATGGTTTCTTGATGCATAACTTCATTTAAGTCTAACCATAAAAGTTCATAAATATTCCATGCATCAAATCCCTTAAAGCTTATGTTTTTAAGGTTTTCCCTTTGTTCATCACGGGATATTAGATGTAGCAAGCTTTTTGAAAATTTCTTTGGAAAATTAACTTTTTTACCTAATGGGTTCCCACCGCTCATTCTTTGATTCCTGCTCCTTTATGAATTAGAAAGTAACAAATGCCAAAAAATAAAAGTGTAAATAAAACTATCAATGAAAATCCAAATAATGGTTCAATCTCAGATTGTCCTAACATTGCAAACCTGAAAAAATTTACGATATAAAGTATTGGGTTCAACTGTGAAACTAATTGCCATTCAGGTGAAAGAATATTTATTGAATAAAATATACCGCCCAAATAAATTAAGGGAGTAAGAACAAATGTAGGCACTATACTTACATCATCAAAATTTTTTGCGTAAATTCCATTAACTAAACCTAAAAGAGAGAACAATAATGATGTAATAACAATTGAGAAACTCGTAAGGAAAATGTTATTTATAGAAATATCAACAAATATTAAACTTGTAAGCACAACCACAATCCCAACAATCAATCCTCTTACAATTCCTCCAACAAGGAAACCAAATAATATTACCCAAGCTGGCATAGGAGAAACAGTAATTTCCTCAATGGATTTTTGGAATTTAGCACCGTAAAATGCTGAAGCAACGTTGGCATATGAGTTTGTAATAACTGAAAGCATGATTAAACCAGGAACCATAAACTCAATGTATGAAAGGCCATCATATCCTGGCATGCTACCTATTCTACTTCCTATCAAAGAACCAAATATTAAAAAATATAAAGCCGTAGTAATTGCCGGCGGTAGAATTGTTTGAATCCAAATTCTTAAAATTCTCCTTACATTCGCATATGATAAGGTTTTTAATGCTTGAAAATTATTCATCTTTACTTGTTAACTTTATGAAAAGCTCTTCTAGCCTATTTGTTTGATTTCTAATGTTCTTGATTTTTAGCTTTGAAATTTCCTCATCTGAAAAAAAATCATTCATAAAAGATTCTTTCGGCAAGGTTAGTGAGAATTTATTTTCATCGATAACGCTTATTTGATAATTTTTTGAATTAAAGTTTTTAGGTAGACAATCTGCAACTTCTACAACAAAATTTTGATCATCAATCTGCTTCAATAATTCATTCATTGTTGTATTTTTAATTATCTCACCATTATCAATAATAGCGATATTTCTGCAGAGATTTTCAGCTTCTTCTAAGTAGTGCGTTGTCAAAACAATGGTTGTACCTTTTTTATTTATGTCAAGGAGGAAGTCCCATAGACTTCTCCTTAATTCAATATCTACGCCTGCCGTTGGTTCATCCAATATTAATAAATCAGGTTGGTGTATAAGTGCTTTTATTATCATTATTCTTCTTTTTTGACCTCCTGACAGCATACGAGCTTGGTCATTTCTCTTTTCCCATAATCCTAATCTTTTCAAGTAAATATTTGCCCTCTCTACGGCAGTTTTATAATCGACCCCATAATATCCAGCCTGTGTCACGATAATATCAATGACAGATTCAAATTGAGGAAAATTGAACTCTTGGTTTACAACTCCAAGTTTAGTTTTTGCCTCAGAGAAATTTTCATCGCAGTCAATGCCACAAATTTCTACAGTTCCTGAATCTTTATTGACCAAAGATGAAATTATTCCAATTATTGTAGATTTTCCTGCTCCATTTGGTCCCAATAATGCAAAAAAGTCTCCTCTCTCAACACTTAAATCTATCCCTTTGAGAGCTATAACATTATTAGAGTATGTTTTTTTTAGTGATTTTAATGTAATTGCATTCATTTAGTTTTTCTTTGATAGGTATCCCATTGCATCGGAGATACCGCCTATAGTTAATGGGAACATATTTTTATCCATCAAGGTTGAAATCATTTTTATTGTTGATGTGTAATCCCAGTGATCCTCATGCACAGGATTAAGCCAAGCTGATTTATAAAAGTATGAGTTAATTTTTTTTATCCATTCTTCTCCTGATTCATTATTCCAGTGCTCGATACTTCCGCCTGGATTCGTAAGCTCATAAGGTGCCATGCTGGCATCGCCAACTATTAAAATTTTATGGTTTTTATTAAATTTATTTAGAATTTCTTGAGTTTTAATTCTTTCATCATTTCTTCTTAGATTATCTTTCCAAACTGACTCATAAATACAATTATGAAAATAATAATATTCAAGATTTTTAAATTCTGATTTTGCTGCTGAGAATAATTCTTCGCAAACTTTCACGAAAGGATCCATAGATCCTCCAACATCAAAAAAAACAATAAGATTGATATCATTCAATTTTTCTCTTATGAAGTTTAGCTCCAAATATCCCGCATTCTTTGCAGTCTCCTTAATAGTTCCATCCAAATCGAATTCCCAATTCTCGCCTTTTCTTGTCATTTTTCTAAGCTTTCTAAGCGCGAGTTTAATGTTTCTGGTTCCTAGTTGTAATGAATCGTCTAAGTTCTGAAATTGTCTTTCCTCCCAGACCTTGCTAGCCATGCCTTTGTTTGATTTTCCTCCTACTCTTATACCATTAGGATGTTGTCCATCATTTCCAAATGGCGAAGTACCAGCAGTTCCAATCCACTTGTTGCCTCCATGATGTTCCTTATCTTGTTCCTCTAGTCTTTTCTTAAATTCTTCCATAAGCTTTTCTAACCCGCCCAAGTCCTTAATTCTTTTTAAATCCTCGGGGGATAGTTCTTTTTCAAATTCTTTTCTTAGCCAATCTTCAGGAATAAAAAGCTTGAGAACGTCATCTAAATTTTCTATTCCCTTGAAATATATATCAAAAGCTCTGTCAAACTTATCAAAGTATTTTTCATCCTTTACCATTATGGATCTTGATAGGTAGTAGAATTCTTCCCAATTAGCAAATACCAATTTTTTTTCTAAAGCACTTAGAAGATCTAAAAATTCCCTCAAAGTTACTGGTACGCCATATCCTTTAACAGCAGTGAATAGATTGACGAGCATTAACTTTCTCTTCTAGACATGAATGCTAACCTTTGAAGGAGCTCAACGTCTTGTTCGTTTTTAAGAAGAGCACCATAGAGAGGCGGTATTAGATTGGACTGTTTAGATGAAATAGCTTCCTGCGCAAGGTCATCTGACACTAGAAGCTTCAACCAGTCTATAAGTTCAGAAGTTGTAGGCTTTTTCTTAATTCCAGGCACTTTTCTAATCTCAAAAAACGTGTCTAAGGAGTCTTTTAAAAGTTTTTTCTTTAACTTTGGTATGTGAACATTGACTATTTTCTCAAGAACATCTCGGTCTGGAAAAGCAATATAATGAAAAAAACATCTTCTTAAGAAAGCATCTGGAAGGTCTTTCTCATTGTTAGACGTAATTATAACTAGAGGTCGTTTTTTTGCTCTAATAGTTTTATCAAGCTCGTAGCAATAAAATTCCATTCGATCTAGCTCTTGTAGCAAATCATTTGGAAATTCAATATCGGCTTTATCAATTTCATCCACGAGCAGCACTACCCTCTCATTAGATTGAAAAGCGTCCCAAAGCTTTCCTTGCTTGATATAGTTTGCAATGTCTGTAACTTTTTTATTTCCAAGTTGAGAATCTCTCAACCTAGATACAGCGTCATATTCATATAAACCTTGAGAGGCTTTTGTTGTAGATTTAACATGCCACTCAACTAGTCTCATTCCCATTGCTTCCGCGACTTCTAGTGCAAGCATTGTTTTACCGGTACCAGGTTCGCCTTTAATCAATAGTGGTTTCTCAAGTGTCAGAGACGCATTAACAGCAAGCTTCAAGTCTTCGGTTGCAATATATTTATTTGTTCCTTGGAATTTCATTTTGACTAGGGTAGAGTGTATCAAAATTTAGCTTAAATGGTACTTGCAGATTCTTGTTTTAATTTGACTCACGAGAGTTTTGAGAAAGATTTTGATCAAGTATTGAATAATGCTAGAACAAATAGTGTGCATTATCTTTTTTCGCCGTCTTCAAAGGAAAGCGAAATTGAAACTTTACTGAAATATTCAGAGACTATAAATAACCTTTATGTTGGTATCGGTATTCATCCTCACAACGCCTCAGAATTAAAACCAAAAACATTTGATAGATTAAAAGAGTATTCTAAACACCCAAGCGTTAGAGCTATAGGCGAAATTGGACTTGATTATTATAGAAATTTTCAAAGCCCAAGTGCGCAAAAGAAATGTTTTGAAATGCACTTAGAGCTCGCTTTAGAACTAAAACTTCCTGTATTTTTACATCACAGGGATTCATTTCATGACTTTTACCCAATACTTAAAAACTATATAGATAAAATTCCGCAAAGTATTGTTCATTGTTTTACTGGTACAGAGAGAGAGCTTAAATCTTTTTTAGAGTTGGATTTATGCATCGGTGTTACAGGATGGATTTGTGATCTAAAAAGAGGTAAAGAGTTAAGAGAGCTAATTAAATATATTCCTGATAACAGACTATTGGTTGAAACAGATGCTCCTTACCTTATTCCAAAAAACCTTGATCCTAAGCCAAAATCAAATAGAAATGAACCTATGTACCTAAAAAACATATTAGTAGACATCGCTGAATTAAGAATGCAGGATGTTGACTCGCTTGCGAGCATAACAACTAAAAACTTTACTAGATTATTTAATTGTTAAGTCAAGCATTTTAGGCATAGCAATAAACGTCATAATCATCGACAAAAATATAGCTAGAGCTGAAAGTACACCAAAAAGAATTGTTGGATTAAAGTTTGATAAAACTAATATTAAGAATCCTAAAATGATGGTAGATCCTGTAATAAAAATCGCCTTACCCGTTAAATTAAATGTGTTGATTTCACTAATTGTATATTCTGAATTTTCTATATTCTTATTTTGATTTTCTGTGCTCTCTTTTACATATCTCCAAGCAAAATGTATTGAATAATCAACAGACATTCCTACTGAAATAGAGGCTATAGTAATAGTCATTACATCTAGTGGGATTTTTGTTATAGACATAATTGCAAGGATAGATCCAACCGCAAATGCAGGGATTAAAAGTATAAAGAACGATCTAAGTATATTTTTAAATAGTATAAGTAACATTATGAAAATTGAGGCAAAAACAAAAACCAAAGATTTGATTTGCGATGTGAATAGGCTCTGCAATAAATTGTTGTAAAGTACGCCCAACCCAGTCAACTGATACGTAAAATTTTGGGTTTTGATAGCATTTTTTACAGTCTTATGGATTTCATCAATCAAGTCATTTCTATTTAAATCTGGAGTTGAATCTTTGATTCTAATTCCAATTCTAACTTCTCTATCATCCTCTGTAATATAGCTATCGATAAGTTCACTTGCTGTATCACTTTCAAGTAGTGTGTTCTTAATAAATACCAATTCTAAATCACCTAGCTCGTTAGAGTTATTCAAAATCTCAGCTAGCTCGATACCGTTTGCAATGCTTAAAACCTTTCCAATTCCATCTAATCTTGAAAGATCATCGTGAATAGCTTTAAGAACATCCATATTATTTTTTTTCCACCAATATTCAGGAACTTCTGATCCCTCACTAAAAAATAAATCAAGTTCATCAATACTATTCTCCTCTTCTGGAATGGTTAATGTAATGTCAATTGGACTTGTACCACCGAGCTCTTCATCAATAAGAGACATTCCTTTGTAGATCTCAGTATTTGATTGAAAGTAATCAATAAATTTATTTTCAACCTTGAGGCTTGAGGAAAGATACAAAAAAATTGGGAGCGATAAAAGTATCAGATAGATTGGGTTTATAGCTCTAAATTTTTTTATTTTTAAATAGGACTGAAAAATAATCTTCTCTATCCCAAAATTTGTAGTTTCTTTCAGCGGTTTGTAATAAACACATATAGGAATAAAAATGAATGAAATAAGAAAATTAATTGCTACTCCAAGCATCATCATTTTTCCAAAATCAATTACTGGTTTAATGCCACTGAACATTAGTGCTCCAAAACCAACTATTGTTGTAAGAGCAGTATATAGACAAGGAATGATAATTTCTGAAAAAGCAGAATTATAGTTAGTGCGAGTATTTGTGACACTTTGCAGTTTAACAATAATATGAACTGAGACTGCGATTGACGTGATCAGCAATAATGCAAGAAAGTTTGAGGAGACAATACTTATTGGCCAATCAAAGATTCCTAAAAATCCAATAGATAATAACATTACGCAAGAAGAGTTTGCCATAACAATAAATGTTGCCCAGTAATCTTTCAAAAACAAAATAAGAAGAGTGGTAAAAATCAAGAATGTGGCCAACCCAAAAATTACTACATCTCTTTTAATAAAACTTATAGTATCTTCAACTATCATGGCTGGGCCAGCTAAATAAGCATCCCCATCCCAATCTTCTAGTGTCGATCTTATGCCGTCAACTGCGTTTGCAAAAGCATAGTTTTCATCTAAATCAAGCTGAATAGCAAATATCGTCCCTTGCTGGTTCACGATAAGATTATTAAATATTGGACTGTCAATAATCTCTTTAAGGCCACTTAAAGGATCTATATCGTCTTTCAAAAAATATTTAATATTGCTATCGGTTTGCAGTAGAGGAACTTTTGGTTGTTCAAGCAGTGGTGCGTCTAATATTGATAAAACACTACTTACTCCTTCTAGTAATTTTAAACTTTCTTGCAAATTCTTTAATTCTTTTAGAAAGATCTCATCAAACTTGCCTTGACTATTATCGATTGCTACAACAAGAAATTCACTATCTCCAAATTTCTCACTTGTCTGTTCATATTGTTCAAAATAAGTGTCGTTCTCCAAGACGAGAGTATCTGATGAGGCATCAAACTTAAAATTTTGTATTCCAATTGAAATTACCAGGATCAAACCAATGAGAAAAAAGATAATAAAATTTTTATATTTTTCTAAAAAGTGAAAAACAAAATTCAAGATCTCTTCCCACACGGAGGTGATTGTTGGTATTCTTTGGATTCAAGCCATTCCTCGTTTGTCTTTGCAACAATTGAAATAGCATGAATTTCACTCACTAAACTTCCCAAAGCCTTGTAGACTAACTTATGCCGATCTATGATTTTATTATCTTCGAAATCATCTGAAATTATGATCAATTTTACATGAGATACTGTGCCATCATATCCTCCGTGATTTGGGCTTTCATCCAGTATATCGAGCTTTGAAATTTTTAACCCTTTGGAAAGGTTTTCTTTGATCCTATCAATCATTATTTTTTTTTAGACCCTGAGATTTATTTTTTCTTGATATTGGAATATCCCTTTCAGAGACTTCTTCATAATCAACGTAGGTTTTTGATGACAAATTATACTTGGTAAAAATATATTTTATCCCGATGAAACCGAAAATAAACCCTCCAATATGTGCAAAATATGCAACTCCATCATAGGAATTCCCCGCTGCACTTATTAGCTGACCAATAATCCAAAACCCAATTACAATATTTGCTGGAACTCTCATGATTTGAACAAATATTAGAAACCAAACGAAGACTTTTACCTTAGCAGCAGGATAAAGTACAAAATAGGCACCCATTATTGCAGCAATACAGCCACTTGCTCCTATCATTGGAATATCTAACCTGCCTGCAAATAAAGATTGGAAGTATGCTGCAAATAATCCACCAAGAAAATAGAAAATTAGAAAATTCTTCCTACCCAAATGTGATTCCACGTTATCGCCATATATATATAACACAACCATATTTGATATTAAGTGCATAAAACCACCATGCAGAAATGCTGATGTAATAATTGTGTGCAAGTCTGTAAAATCTGAGAATGTTGAGGGCCTTACCCCAAATTCATTAATAAGCATTTGATTAGATGGACCTAATGATAATTGGAATAAAAATACTAAAACATTTATTGCTATTAGCAGCCAGGTTAAGACTGGAGTTCTTGAAGATGGATTTTCATCGGCAAATGGAAAAAAAATCATTTGACAGGCACCAATGAACTAATGAATTGATCTGTAACTTTTTCCCAAGTGTATTCTGTAGAGGTTTCATGAACAGCATCTCTGTTGCATTTTAACGCATTATTTACTGCGTCCAATAGGTTGTCATCGGTAAGAGAGCCATTTACTCCGTCAACTACAATATCTTTTGGACCTGTAACGTTGAATCCTGCAAGAGGTGTTCCACATGCCAAAGCTTCAATTAAGACAATTCCAAAAGTATCTGTCTTCGATGGGAAAACAAAACATGCTGCATCTCGGTAAATATCAGCTAACTCTTTTCCCTGTTTGTATCCAAGAAAGTCAACATCCTTATATTTCTTTTTATATGAATTTAGCTTAGGGCCTCCACCTACAACGACTTTTTTCATATCCGTATTTAATTGAAGAAACTCTTCAATATTCTTCTCTATGGCTACCCTTCCAACGTAAAGTAAAAAGTTGCCTTTTCCTCCGTCTTCGGTTGGAAAAAAAACATCACTATCAAATCCTCTACTCCATAAGACAAGATCCGTAAAACCATCATCAACTAATTCTTTTTGATGGCTTTTTGTATTTACTAAAGTTTTTGCAGCTGAATTATGGAACCATTTAAGTAAGCCTTTTGTTACATCCAAACCAATACCAAATCGCTCGTAAACATATTCAGGAAATTTTGTATGTATTGCAGAAGTATAAGGAATATTGTGCTCAAGGCAAAAATGTCTTCCAGTAATTCCTAATGGTCCCTCTACAGAAATATGAATAAAGTCTGGCTTTATTTTTTTGATCTTATTTTTTAATTCCCAAAAATTCCAAGCAATAGAAATTTCAGGATAGTTAGGTAAAGGAAATGTATGAAAATGCCCAGGATGTAAGACTTCCACCTTAAAGTTTTTTTTCATTAGATGCTTAACAACTGTAGTCATAGTTGTCACCACACCATTTACCTGTGGCTCCCATGCATCTGTTATAATTAGGATCTTTTTCATAAGCTATTTATGATTTTAACTTCGTTATTTTTATCGAATTCAATAAGTGAAAGTGTATCATCATTATCTTCAACAATAGCGGTACAACTCTCAATCCAATCTCCAGTATTCAAATACAAGTAATCATCAAAACGTATAATTTCTGGCCTATGATTATGTCCACACATCAAACCATTGTAACCACCATTCAAACACTCATTTTTAACTGATTTCTGAAAATTCCCTGCTTTATTTACAATGTTCTTTGTAATTCTTTTAAGATACTTTGAAAGAGGCCTATTTACTTTAATTAATAAATCATAAATAGTGCCTCCAAGTTTTGAAATCCATTTTGCATTTGATGTAACTACATCATATTGATCGCCATGAATTATTAAAATATTTCCATATTTTTTGCTTTGCAAAATATCAGATTCTGTTGGGTTAAAGGATTTTAATGTCGAGATAATCCCTTTATATGGGTATTTTTTTTCACCAAGAGATTTTGTAAGTTTTTTATCGCGAAGAGGATCATCATGATTTCCAGATATGTATTTAATTTGAGTGCCATTATTTTGTAAGGCATTTAATTTATTTATAACTCGTTGATGAGATTCTGGCCAGTAAAATTTTTCTTTCATTGACCATAAATCGACAATATCGCCTACCAAGAAAATTTTATCAGCCTCTACAGATTCAAGGAAGCTCTCTAATCTCTCACTTTGACAGCCATTAAATCCCAAATGAATATCAGATAGAAAGAGTGTCTTGTATTTATTAGTATTAACCATGTAGGATTATTTTAATCTATGTCACTCAAACAAAAAGAAGAAATTACTATTTGGGCCTTTAAAGATGGAAAAAAAGGTCATGAAAATCAAATTGATGCTCTAATTCATGAACTAAAATTAAGAAAGAAGGTACATGTATCTGAGATTGACTGCTCCAGAAGCTTCAAAAATTGGCCCAAAAATTCCAAAAAATCACCAGATATTTTAATAGGTGCAGGTAATAAGACCCACCATTTTATGCTTCAGGTTAAAAATAAACTTAAAGCACCAAAAACAATTGTTTTAATGCGCCCATCATTTAAACCGACACAATTATTTAATATTGCAATCGTACCTGAAATGGATAGATATATACTATATACACCCAAGAATGTTTTGAGAACTAAGGGTGTTTTATGCAGATATTATAAAAAAAAACCAGCTCCTGGCACTGGAATAATTGTAATTGGCGGTAACAGCAAACATTACTCATTTAGCAAAAAGTTGATTTCTTACCAACTTAAAATGGTTCTTGAAAAATTTTCAGACATTCAATGGAAAGTTACCACTTCTCCTAGATCGCCAAATTTTGATATTCCAGAACATACTGGAAACGCAGAATTTTTCAATTGGAAAGATGTGGATAAAGGTTGGTTGACAAATGCGATGTCAAATTCAGAATATGCAATAGTTACTCCAGACAGCGTTTCATCAGTGTACGAAGCACTTTCTACAAATTCAAAGACCATATTATTTCAGTTAGATTTACATCACAACCAACATGGTCAAATAAATACGAAGGTCACTAAAAATATTGATCTATTAAAAAATAAACAAGAAGTTGGTTATGTTAATGTACTAAGAAATGGTATTTTTGGAAAAATGCAAGGCATTAAAATTAATTTGCCTAAAGAAAGAGTTCCTCTGGAAGAATCAAAAAGAGTTGTAGATTTACTGATGGATATGTTGTGAGAGTCTTACATCTATTTTCTAGTAAAGTTTATGCAGGCCTAGAGAGGCATATAGAAGAATTATCTTACATGCAATCTTTACATATTGAATCAACTGTAGTTGGACCAAAGAGATTTAAGGGAGATTTCAGAGCGCCCTTCGTTGAACTAAATACAAACCAATGGAGATGCTCTCCAATTTTAAAAAGTGGAGTAAAAAAAATAATTAATAAATTAAACCCTAATATCGTTCATACCCATGGAAGCAAAATGACAGAATTGATATCAAAAGATATTAATAAGAAGTACATACATTGCTCAACAGTACACGGTACTAAAAAAGACTTGCGGCCATTCCAAAAGACAGACTTCATATTTGGAGCAAGCCACCAATCATTGAGAGCTGATATGAAAGACTCAATGGTATTAGAAAATTGGGTTGATGAGAAAAGATTTAATAACTTTAAGAAGAAAAAACCTTCAAACTATATCTTCATTGGACGATTGGAAGAGGTTAAAAATCCTCTAAGGCTTCTTAAGTCATGGATTAATTGTGATGAAATTTTATGCATTTATGGGGATGGGCCCCTCAAAGACAAAATGATGAAATTTATAAAACAGCACAAAATGGATCAAAGAGTTTTCATGATGGGACAAATTGAAGATATAAGAAAAGCTTTTGAGAATGCAATTGCATTATTAATATCATCAGATAGAGAAGGTTCACCCAAAGTTTTATATGAATCTTTATATTGCGAAGTACCAGTTATCTCGACAAAAGTTGGGGTAATGGATAACTTTCTACCTTCTTCATGTGTGTCTGAAGGCGAGGACAGTCAATTTTCTGAATTAGTAGGCAAATGGGTGGGCAAAAACGATGAATTAATGAACACTCAAAAATATTTATTTAAAAAAGTGCGAAACGAAAATATTCTAACAATACAAGAAAAGAAAGTTAGGGAAACTTATCAATCCTTACTATCTAAAGCATCTAAGTAAAATGAAATCGTTTTCTCATGCATAAGTTCTGAAGTTAAATGTACAGTAGAAGGAGTTTTATTTGAGTTTGCAATTTCTTTCACCCTTAAACCTAATTGCTCAAAATTCTTGAAATTCACTTGTCCAATAGGATAAAAAAGCTCTAGCACCTCTCCAGCACCACCTCTATTCCAGCCGCATATTTTTTTGCCCATCATTGCAGCCTCAAGCAGTGTTCTTCCAAATGGTTCAGGTTTTGTTGATAAGTTAAATATTATTTCTGAGAGGGAGTAAATTTCTCTAATATCATCAATGGCATTATAGAAAAATACCCTTTTTTCAAGATTATAATTTGATATTAAAAGATCTAGCTTACTTTTAAATTTTGGCTTTGCATTTTCATAAGGTCCAACAATTAACCCAGCGTAATCTTGAGGAAGATCAGATATCATTTTCAAAAATGATTCTTGCCCCTTCCAAGAAGATAACCTTCCAGGGAAAGTAAGAAGAATCTTATTATTTAGATTTGGAAATAATTTATAAAATTTTTCTTTGAATGATTCTGAAGCACTAAAAGTACTAGAAAAATATTCTTTGTCTGAACCCCTGTATATGAGTTTTGGTGGTAATTTTAAATGTCTCTGATAATTGTCATTAATATAATCTTCAACTGTTTTTGAAATAGCAATAACCCTATCAAAACTTGCCATTATTCGGCTATAAAATGGCGTACTGTAGAGCCCATGGAATGTTGAAAAAATTATAGGTCTAGGATTTTTTATAAAAAGCTTTGATAGTTGAAGAACCCATGCTGGAACACGTGATCTAATATGAATGATATCAGGTGAAATTTTGTTAATAATATTTGCAAGTTCCTTCGCCTTTAAAAGTGTTAAAAGACTTTTTTTTGCGACTTGAAGATGGATATGCTCCCCACCGTCCTCCACTAAATTTTTTACCTGTCTTCCACCATCAGAAATTACATAAGAGGAATGTCCTTTTTCTACTAAATACTTGTTAAAATCTAAGACTCCCCTCTCAACACCGCCAGTATTAAGTGATGGTAAAATTTGTATGACTTTTAGTTTACGCATGTATTGAGTTTACTCTGATTCTGCCATAGGTTGTGTTTTCAAAATTTACATTTAGTAAATTTAGAGTCTCAGAAACTAATGAGATCATTTTTGCTGAATTTCCACAGATTATAATTAATGGTATTTTTTCTTGGTTTATTAATACAAAATCTTCAACAATTTCTTTTACTTCAAAATGTCTCACACCATGAAGGTCTAGCGTAAGTATTTGATTTTCTAGAAAAGTCTTCAAGTGCAAATTTGATTATTTGTAAATAGAAACTTCTTCGTCTCCACTTGAATTTTTATAAGCTCTTGCCATTGCAGGAGTATTAAAGACCATTGCTGCATTCCCATTTTCGTTCAAAACAATGACACCAGCATCTGCATCAATCAATTTTAATTCATTTATAACAGAATTAGCTGCATCAAAAACTGAAAGCTGTCCTGTTAAAACTCGGGTGCAGATTTCTTTCGCTACGTTGTATCTTATAAAAAATTCTCCATGTCCAGTACCGGAAACACCGCAACCCGTAGTAGCCCACGTGCCAGCTCCAATTATAGGAGAATCTCCAATTCGGCCCTTGAGTTTGTTTGACATGCCTCCTGTTGACGTTCCTGCAACAATAATTCCTTTTTTATCAATTGCAACCACTCCAACGGTTCCTAACTTATTGTCATTACCTTGTTGATTCTTTAAACGTTTAAGATTTTTTTCTGAGTAAAAATAAGATGCGTCTACAAGATCCAATTTAGCATCTTTTGCGATAATTTCCGCACCATTTCCACTAAACATGACATGTTTAGTGTTTTCCATAACATACCTTGCTAGGCTTATTGGGTTTTTTACTGTAGTTACTCCCGTAATAGCGCCAGCATTATGATCACTACTTTGCATAATTGAAGCATCGAGTTCCTGAACACCCTCAGCATTATATACAGCACCCCTACCTGCGTTAAAAAGAGGGTTGTCTTCAAGCATTTTTATAGCTTCTTCAACTGCATCTATGCTAGATCCATCTTTATCTAGAATTTCGTATCCAGTATCTAGTGCTTGTTTTAAACCTTTTTTAATTCCCATAATTTCCTCTTCTGGCATACTTGAAAACCATCCTGCACCACCGTGAATTACAATGGCATAATCATTGTTGGTGTTACCTGAACTTAAGCTTAAAAAATAAAAGAGTAGAAATAAGGGAAAGTAGTTAATTTGCGCTTTCATAATAAGCAATATAATCGATAATCAATTTTTTTACATCTGGGCAATTCAATCTTGAGGCACAATATTCATCTTTATTTGCATTGCCTGGAAAATTACCTCCAACTGCCACGTTTATTAGACTATGAAATTCTTCAATGAAGGGATTGGGCTCTAGGGCATCCATGTCATTAAATTTAATTTTGTAAATAGAAGAATTATTTAGAAGCCATTCAATGGATTCCACATTCCACACAATGCTAATTACATTGTGATCGTCTGGATTGGCAAGTTTTGAAAGTTGAGTTAAATATGTTGTTTTGCCAATTAATCTGTGGAAATCATGCCCATAGTGAATAGTAGTTACAAGCTCGTCTGAAGATTTATTCTTTGTTTCCATTAAATCTATCTCACCACTAGCTGGCCAGTTTCCATACATTTCGTATTCGGGTAGCATCCAGATGGCAGGCCAAACTCCAGTAAGCTCTGGAACAGAAAACGCAACATCAATTCTACCAAATTGAAAGCTATGTTTTTGGGATGAATTTATCCTTGCACTTTCAAATCCAACATCCTCATTGAAGGTGGGAATTATATATAAACATCCATTATAGGTGTATATATTTTCTTCACTATCAACATAATTTTGATCTTCGTTATTACCCCATCCAGGTATGCCATATAATGAACCATCTCCGTACATATAATTCCAATTAGCGATATCGAGAGTATTAGAATTAAAATTATCTGACCAAACAAGTTCGTAACCTGGATGTCTTTTTGGCTGATTATTTGGGCAATAATCAAAGGTTTGAGGGATTTCAGTTGTATTGATCTCATTGTGGTTTTCAACAAAATTTCCATTTGAGCAACTCAACAAGAAAGTGAAAAGAATTATGTAAACTGAATATCTTAAACCTATTGATTTTAAAAGCTTTTGGTTGAATGTTTGTGTTTGATAATTTATTGACATTTCAATTTGTCAAAATTATAGTTTCTATATCTCATATTAACAACAGTGGGGACTTTATGAAAATAATTGAAAAATTATTCCAAATGCTGATGCTGATTGCATTAGCTTTACCTATTTATGCCCAAGAATCAGACGATGATGAAGGGATTGAAGTAGTAATAACTACAGCAACAAAAACAGAGAAAGATATCCTTGATACATCTCAAGCTGTTAGTGCATTATCTGGCGATGAAATTGTTCAACTAGGCCTTACAAGTATTAAAGATCTGAACAATATGGTACCGGGTTTATATGTTCAAGGAGCAGTTGGTCCTGCAGGAGAACATAATGCGCCAGTTTTAACACTGAGAGGTGTAAGAACATCCAATGTTACCGAACTTGGAGATCCAGCGGTAGGTACACACGTTGATGGAATATATGTTACTAGGGGACAAGCCGCAAATGCTTTGATGTTTGATGTGGAGAGAGTTGAACTTTCAAGAGGCCCACAAGGAACATTGTTTGGAGCAAATTCAGTTGTAGGAACTCTTAATATTGTTACAGCTAAACCAAACTTTGAGATTCAAGGTGGATCTTTAACTTTAAACGCTGGTAGATATAATGAAGCAGGTGTTCAAGCTCATTACAATCTTCCTGTAACTGATAATCTTGCTTTAAGGTTTGCATACGCAGAAAACAGAAAGGATTCTTACCTTACAGGATACTATTCAGGTTCTCAGTTGGATTGGAGAGCTTTGCCTCAAAATATTAGAGATCAATTTCAACCAATATCAAGTCAATCTGAAAAAACATTTCTAGATGACTATGCGTGGTATCTGGGTTGCCAAGTATGGCAAACAGATTGCTGGGCTGATCCAGGCTGGCAGTTCTCAGTTCCTTACAATGAGGTATTAGCCGATCCTAAAGACTTCTACAATAATGTTGATAATATGGCTTGGAGAGTAAGTGCTACTTACAAATTTGATGATGACGTATCAACATTAAATGTACAGTATGAGCAATATCAAGACAGTGGTGCAGGCTCAGTAGGAGCTCCAGCATGTGAGTTGATGAAAAACAGAACTGGAACATTAGTAGGTGATCCGGCGGTTTATCCAAAAAATACATGTACAGACATTCTTGGTTCCGAAAATAGATACCAAGCATTTGTTAACGTTCCAGGAGAAGCAAACTTAGATATTGAATCATTTAGAGCAGTATTTAAATCCAAACTGGGTGACCTAGACCTCACTGTTAATTATGGTTACCAAGGTTTAAAACAGTCTTCTCAATACGATATCGATCAAGGCTATAACTACGCATATGGCATGTCCTTTAATTGGAATGATTTAGATGTGAAAACAAATGTAGTTGATGCTTTTGTAAACGGTTCTACAGATAAAATGGCTTATGTTGTAGGAGCATTTATTTTCAATGAGGATATGTATGCTCTAGCAAACTTCCATGCTGACTTGCAAGGAACAACTTATTTCTGGCAACCAGAAAGAGTCAAAGATCACTTAGCTCTTTATGGTCAAGGAACTTACCAGCTGAGTGATGACCTTTTCTTTACCTTTGGTGGTAGATTCAACTATGACGAAAGATATGATGAAGGCGGCAGAAACTTAGACTGCTCACAATGGGTAGGATGTCATCCATACATAGACAAGTTTGGTGACAGATTTAATGTTTGGAATGCTGGAAGTAATATCAATTCTTATGCATATGACTTCTGGGTACAATATGGTAAGCAGGTTGATGGTGTTGACTGTGTAGCTCCAGCAATTGGATGTGCAACAGTTCAAACAGAAAATGATGTTTCCGAGTCATGGGAGAATTTCTCCTGGAGAATTGGGCTTGATTGGGATATGAGTGACTTAGCTTTCATGTATACATACCTTGCTACTGCCTACAAGACAGGGAGTTTAGGTGATGTCTACGTTAGACCTTCAAACTCAATAGGAACGCCAGGTGAAAGAATTTCTTTAGCTTATGATCCTGAATATGTAACAACATTTGAATGGGGTATTAAGGGCAAGAATGAAGCTAATACTGTAAATGCTTCTTTTAACATTTTCTTTACAGAATACGATGGAAAACAATTTACAGGTAACTTACCAGTAGATACAGTTTTAGTAGAGCGTTACATAGGAAATCCAAGTGACCCTAACTTCGGCCAAACTATTCTTGAAGAGCAAGGAGTAACTGTATGGGCCACAGAAAATTTTGGAGTTCAAGAAATCTTTGGAGCTGAGTTTGAATATACTTGGTTGCCTTATGATGGAGGAAGAATTTCTGGTTTTGTAACTAGCTACCATTCAGAGATAACAGAAGATTTTGTGACTATGTGGAGATATGGTCAGGATTATTTGTTTGCTAGAGATTACGCAGCATCAATTGATCCAAGAAATCCTAATAACTTTGTTAACCTTAGAGGTAATGAGGCTCCATATACACCGAGACTTTCATTATCAATACGTGGTGAACATACCTACAGATTTGCTAATGGTATGGAGTTAAAGCCAGGATTTAGTTACAGATGGGAAGACTCATCATACACCTCCATTTGGAATGCTGATAAGCATATCAATGATGCTGGTGGTTTTGATGGACCAGGATACTTCTCACAACCAATCGAAACATTTACTGATAGAAGACCTGCTTGGGAAATGTGGGATTACTTCCTAACGCTGGATTCCAAACAAGGTTGGTACCTTCAAGGGTATTCATATAATGCGCACAGTGAAATTGTTCCTTACGCACTATGGATAGAAGCAGGATTCCCTAGAGGAGCTTACTCAGCGCCTGCACAGAAAGGTATTAGATTTGGATACTATTGGTAAACAATAAATTCCTGTAAAATAAAAGGAGGGTTCGCCCTCCTTTTTTTATGAATACACCAGATATATCAGATCAATATCCTGAAATTCCTTTTTTACATGGTTTCAAATCATTCGGTAAATTCCATTCATTAATGGGTCAGATTGAAACTATCTTATGTCCAGATGATAATTCCTTAGTAAGACCTTTATTAAGTTCCGAGGGAAAAGGAAAAATTCTTTTTATTGATGGTCAAGAATCACAAAATGTTGCACTGCTTGGAGATAATCTTGCTGAAGCTGCTATAAGCAATAATTGGGGTGGGATTATTGTTAATGGTTTTGTAAGAGATGTACAAATCTTAAAAGATCTTCCCATTGCTGTATTCGCTCTTGGTGCTTGTCCAAAGAAAAGTAAGAAAAACCAGCTAGGTGAAGTTGGAGTTAAACTTAAAGTACAAGGTTTTGAAATCCGAAAAGGGTTTTGGGCTTATGCTGACCTAAACGGCATCCTAATATCCGAACATCAGCTAAAAATTTAGTTGCAATCTAAAGCCTTGCCCTTCTTGTTATTTGTAAAATCAATCCTTTTGAAGTCAATCTCCAACGGTCCCTCGCCCATAAGAATAAATGGTATATTTACTTTTGAGAGATCTACACCTTGATTAATTAAACATTTAAGAGGGATGCTGTAGTCTTTAAAACTTTGGGATTGTTCTATAAAGTCTGAAAAGTCCAATGTTCCCATACAGTCAAAACCACACATTAATATAAAGTAAAGTGGCTTATTCTTTTCTAATGTTCTCATTTTCAAATTGAGATAACCGTTCTCCAAGTTATTTAAATTAAGAATGGATTTCGAAATGATTATGAAACTATTAGGTGAACCTGAATCATCAAAGACAAGTTTCAATGCATCATCTTGTCTATCTATGTCGATAAGTTCAGTCTTGACAACACCAGTTTGAGACTGAGTCGTTCCAGAGAGCACTTGAATCTGTTGAAGATTATTCTCCTGTATATAACCTTCAAGCCTTTGGGCAATACTCCCATTAAGTAAAGTTAATTCTTTTAATTCAAATTGTGATTCATCAAGATCATCCTCAAATAAACCTAAGTTTTCTGTACTTTGAAAATTAAGCCCATAATCATATGGGAATAAGGGGTCACTTGCAGGATCATAGTAATTCAGATTTGCCTGAAATGGAGTTTTTGGCCAACTAAAAGGTAACTTTCCAATAAAATCATAGTTAATTTCATTATCACTTTTTCTAAAAATTACATCTGTCATTCCCCTTGATTCAGTTCCTGGCAACCATGCTGCTATGAATGCATCTGATAAATTGATTTCCTTTGTCATCCAAAGGGGTCTTCCTGAAAAGAAAACTGAAACTATAGGAATGTCTTTAAGTGATAACTTTTGCAAATAAATTTGTTGCCGAGTTTGAGCAAATCTTAAATTTCTTCTATCCCCTACTCCCTCTGCATATGGTTGCTCTCCATAAACTACAATTGCAACATCATATGGCTCATTAATCTCTCCAATACTATTAACAAAAGTCACATTTTCTGCAGGCACAATTTCCTTTATTGCTTGTAAGAATGTGATTGATCCGGGGAAATCACTATTCTCGTTATTAGTGCCTTGCCAATCTAATGTCCAACCGCCTGTTTGAGTTCTTAAAGAATTTGCGTCTTTTCCCACTACTAATAATTTCATATCTCTAGAAAGAGGTAATAATTTGTTGTTATTTTTTAAAAGAACTAAAGATTCCCTTACAGCCTGTCTGGCAATATCTCTATTTTTTTGAGTACCAACTTTAGTGAATGGAGTATTATTTGGTTGCTTACCGTCAAACATACCTAATCGCTCTTTCACTAATAAAATTCTTTTTACTGCATCGTCTAATCTCTCCAAAGATATATCTCCTGATTTAACTTGTCTTAAGGTGTTTCTATACAAATCTTTCCAATTTTCAGGAACCATGAACATATCTACTCCTGCATTAAGCGATTGAGCACAACTTGCATTTGAGCAACCTGGTACTTGCCCATGTCCATTCCAATCACCTACTACAAAACCATCGAAATTCATTTGATTCTTTAAAACCTCTGTAAGCAGATATTCATTACCATGTAGCTTAGAGCCATTCCACGAATTAAAACTAGCCATCACTGTTTGAATACAACTATCAAGTGCTCCGAAGTAAGAGGTACCATGAATTTGTTTTAAAGCATCTTCTGTTGTCTTAGTATCGCCTTGGTCTCTACCTAAAAATGTACCTCCATCACCTAAAAAATGTTTTGCAGTTCCAATAATTTTTTTATCAGATAGAAAGTCATCCTCTGTACCTTGAAGTCCCTCAATGAATGCTTGACCAAGAATATTCACAAGCTCAGGGCTTTCAGAGTATCCTTCATATGTTCTGCCCCACCTATAATCTTGAGGGACGGTCACTGTTGGAGCAAAGGTCCAAAAAAGTCCAGTTGCAAGAACTTCTTCAGCGACTGCAGAGCCAATTTTTCTCAAAAGATTTCTATTTTGTGTTGCTCCAAGGCCTATGTTGTGAGGATAGATAGTTGCACCAAAAACATTGCTATGTCCATGAACTGCATCAGTCCCCCATAGAACAGGAATGTTTGCTCCTCCTCTTCTTATTGAATTATCATGAAATTCCTGAGCCAAAGCACGCCACTCCTGTGGAGTAGATCTTAACTTACCGTTCGGAGAGGTATTTCCTCCATTAAGTATTCCGCCTAAAGGATATTTTTTTAGATCAGAAGGTTTGACAAAATCTAGGTCAGCCATAATTACTTGTCCTACTTTTTCTTCGACAGTCATTGTTGAGATAATTTTAAGAACTCGTTCTACATCCCCTGTTGGGCAAAAGTTCTCTCTACTCCAGTCAATTGCAAAGACTGAGGAATTTAACGTAAAAAGTGCAATAAAAAAAAGTCTTCTCATAATTTTCTCCAAGGCCCATACAGTGTTATAAATAATTATATTTGATCACTGTAATAATTAGATTTTATTAAAAACTCCCATCAAAATAAATATATATCGACGCGATAACAGCCAAGATTGTTACGGAACCAAAGTTGAATAGTTTGGAGGTTTTAAAATCACTTGCATCTATTTCAAATATTTTTGAGCTGTCAGTCTTTGGCGAAAGAATGGCGCTAGTTAAGAATGCTAAAACGAACGATATTACCATTTGATGCATAAATGGCTCTATTAGAGATTCGCTTGTATTTGCTACGTATAGTTTCATTATCACTCCAGCAACTAATGCAACCAATGATCCCCATAGTACTGATTTTGAGTTTGATTGTTTAAAAAATATCGCTGAAAGAAATACAAATAAAATTACAGGACTAAACAAACCCATATACTCTTGTACATACTGGAATGCTGAATCTAAACTTCCAAGGAAAATTGGAGCTACAATAATTGAAACAACTAATCCTACAAAGCTCACTACTCGCCCGACTGAAACTAATTTATCATCAGCTACGTTATAATAATTTCTGTAAATATCCATAGTAAAAATTGTGCTTAAGCTATTAGATAGGGAAGCCAATGATGAAACAATAGCTGCAACTAATGCTGCAAATGTAAGTCCTAATATTCCATTGGGTAATAAAGAAAGCATTGTTGGATATGCTTTAGACCTATCTCCGCCCAATGAATCAATAACACTACCTTCTAGAGCAACAGCAATAAGGCCTGGCAAAACAACAACAACTGGCATTAGGAGCTTTAAAAAACCTGCAAACATTAAGCCATTTTGTGCCTCATTCAAACTTTTTCCTCCAAGAGCCCTTTGGGTAATGTATTGATTTGTGCCCCAATAATAAAAGTGTGCAATCCACATTCCTCCTATTAGAACCCAAATTCCAGGAAGTTTTACATAATTACCATAGGCCTCTGGATCCTCTACTTTTGAAACATAAGGCAACAATGCATCAAATTTTTGTGGGTAATCATTTATTAAAATTGAAAAACCTTCCACAACTCCATTTCCATCAGAAATTGCATTTAAGCCAACATATGAGACAAATAATCCCGCAAATATCAAAAGTGTTACTTGAATAATATCAGTAAAAGCAACTGCCTTTAATCCACCATATAGTGAATATGCTAATGACAGAGCGCCCAAGAGAATCATTGATAAAATTAAATCTAGGCCAGTTAGATTATTTACTGCTTTAGCTCCCAGCCATAATATCGTAGGCAAAATTACCATCACATACATTATTAACATAAGTGTAGCGAGCAAAGTGCTGACGTTTTGGTCATATCTCTGAGAGAGCAGTTGAGGCATAGTAAAGACTTTTTGTTTTAAATAAACAGGAAGTAAAAATTTACCTACCACTATCAATGCAATCGCAGCTGTCCATTCATAAGTTGCAATTGCAATCCCCATTGCATAAGCATCACCATTCATTCCGATAATTTGGTCTGCAGCAATATTTGCAGCAATTAAAGAAGTGCCAATGGCCCACCATGGTAAAGAACGTCCAGCGAGAAAATAATCCTCCGCGGTCTTCTTTTCACCTTTTTTTGTTCGTGAAATATATGTTGCTATACCAATAAGCATTACTGCGTAAAAACCAATAATAGTGTAGTCGAGACTATTCATGCATCCTCCTTACAATTGAATAATTTAGATTTCCATACAAAGGTGTATGTTCTTTTGTTATTAGATTTATAGACGTATTTATTAATAAATCTTTATGATGTCTAGAATTATGGCTATCGAATTCTTCAAAGAGATACTCCATAGCTTCAAGTTTGTGAATTCGTCTCATTAAACTACCCGCAAAATAAACTCCACCATTTGCTAAGATAGTCAGATTAATATCCGCAAGAATTCGACCAAAAGCTTTACAAAAATTATTTAAAAGCTCAGTTGCTAGTTTGTTGTCCCCATAAGAATCAACTATGTCCTCAGTAGGCATACTCTCTCCAGAGATAGATTTATATATTTTCTGAATACCTGTACCAGATAAGAAACTTTCCAATACAGAAAAATCATTACAAGGCTTCAACTTGAATATGTTAAGTAAATAGTCGTTAAAGCTTTTCGTATTTCCAAGCTCAGTGGCAAAAACATATGGAATATCATTAACGTATCTTAAGATTGAGAAACCAAGTCCAGTGCCTGGTCCTATTGCAACGCTTGTCTCTTTAGGATTCCTTTGACCACCTTTGAGTTGGATAAAATCTTCATCTTTTAACAATGGAAGACAATAACCTATTGATTCCCAATCGTTGAGTATATCGCATCGGGACACATTAAACTCATCCTCTATATGTGTTCCATTTATTTCAAGCGATCTATTTGTCATTGAAACTTTATTAATGCTTCTCGGACCAGCAGCTGAAAATATTATCTCCTTGATATTATTTTTTTCTACATAACTCCTAATCACTTTAAAAATTTCTTCATCCTTATCGACTTTCGTTTTAGAAATATCGTCAATAAGGAGCGTATCAAGGCTTCCAAGACCAGCTCTTAAATTTGTTCCCCCAAGATCTAAAAGAAGTTTTCTATCAGACAATTTTTCTACCTTTATTGAGTTAGAATTATATTAAATTAATTGTTACAACCATAGTAAATACACTAATTAAGGAAGATCAATTAAAAAATTCTCTTCATTAACTATACTAGATACGTTTATAGTTTTATTCTTAAGTTAAAAATTACTAGTAGTGAAAATTTGAAACAAAATTGGAAAAATAAAGTCATTTATCAGATATACCCAAGAAGCTTTTATGATTCAAGCGGGAATGGAATTGGAGACCTTAATGGTATTGCAAAAAAAATAGACTACCTCAAGAGTTTGGGAGTTGAATATATCTGGATTTCACCTTTCTTTAGGTCTCCACAAAAAGATTTTGGATATGATGTGTCAAATTATAGAGAAGTTGATCCAATTTTTGGTACAAACCGTGATTTTGAGGTCCTGATTGAATTATTCCATAAAAATAATCTCAAAGTAATTATTGATCTAGTGTTAAGTCACACCTCTGATCAACACCCTTGGTTTAAGAAAAGCCTATCGGGAGACGAGGTGTTTGAGGATTGGTATGTGTGGGTAAAGGGTAGAAGAGATGAGTTGCCAAACAACTGGCTTTCTGTTTTTGGTGGCCCTTCTTGGAAATGGTCAGAGAAAAGAGATGCATTCTACCTCCATAATTTTTTGGAATCACAACCAGATTTAAACTTCCATAATCTTGAAGTGCAGAATCAAATGCTAGATGAAATTAAGTTCTGGCTCGAATTTGGAATTGATGGATTTCGATTTGATGTTGTAAATTTTTTATTTCACGATAAAAATTTAAGAAATAATCCTTATAAAGATCCGTCCGAAATACGTCCACTTGGATTTAATAAAGATAATCCTTATGGAGCTCAAATTCACAAATTCGACAATACTCAACCTGAAACTGAAATGTTTTTAATAAAAATACGTTCTCTACTAGATAAATACAATGCAATCTCTATTGGAGAGATAGTTGCAGATAACCCAATGGAAGTAATTGCAAAATACACCTCAAAAAATAAGTTACACATGGCGTATTGTTTCGAATTTTTATCAGATGAATTCAAATTTGATAACGTAGATTGTGTCGTTGACGATTTTTTTAAAAATAATAAAGATTCATGGCCTTGTTGGGCTTTTTGTAATCACGATGCAAAAAGGATTGTCTCAAGATCTTCAAAAGAACCTAAAGAACTTATGAAAAAGTTATTGTCTTTAAAGGGAAACATTTGTATTTATCAGGGTGAGGAACTTGGATTACATGAAACAGATGTTGATTTTATTGATATCCAAGACCCTTTTGGTAAAACATTTTGGCCAGAATATAAAGGGCGTGATGGGTGTAGAACTCCTATGCCTTGGAATAAAAATCAAAAAAATTTAGGCTTTTCAAAAGCTGTTCCTTGGCTCAAAGCAAATGAAAGTTATAAAAAATATGCGGTCGATTCTCAAGAGAGTGATCCTAACTCGATGTTAAATTTTACAAGAAAACTGCTACTAGAAAGAAAAATCGCTACCTAAATCAAACAGAATGGAAGTTGGGCCAGGCATTCTGAGGGAGTAGACTCAAGTAGCGATATCTTTCGTTTAAACTAAGTTTGTTATAGCTTTTGAACCAACCATGCTTGCATAATTCATTTTTGATATTGTATGCCCAAAAACTTAAAAATCTACCTTTTTTATGTAAAAACATAATTTATGTAAACTTTTTTAAAATTTTTACATATTAAATTCTTAATTTATTTTACTTTTACGTCTATTTGTAGATTTTTTTAAATATATTTCTTGCCTTATAATGTCTTCATGTCAATTTGGTTTAAAGATTATAAGATTGAAGACTTTAAAGATTCTTCTATAAATATTGATGAACACCTGGGAATTGAATTTCTTGAAATTGGTAAAGATTTTTTTAGAGCTAAAATGCCAGTTGATCAAAGAACCAAGCAACCACTTGGACTTCTACATGGTGGAGCATCCTGTGTTCTTGCGGAAAGCACAGCAAGTTTTGCTGCTTTTCTAACTATTGATCCAAGAAAAAAAACAGTTGTAGGACTTAATCTAAATGCTAACCATGTTAAAACAGCGACCTCGGGTTATGTATTTGCCTGCGCGAAGCCCCTTCACATAGGCAAATCAACTTCAATTTGGGATGTAAAAATTACAAATGATGAAGACGAATTAGTTTCTAATATAACTTTCACTGCAATGCATAAAGATCTGTTAAAAAAAAATAACCCTAAAAGGTAGAAAAAATAAGAAAAAAGTGCTAATTTCAAGGGCATGAAGAGACTAATTTTTGCATTTCTCATTACATTTGCATTCTTTTTTAACGCACAAGAGGAGAGTGACTACGAAGAAGTAGTTGTGACCGCGAATAAGAAAGAAGAAACGGTACAAGAAATTCCTATGAATATTTCGGTAATATCTGAGGGGGATATCGAAGAAAGAGGAATTACTACACCTGAAGACTTCCTAAGAACACTTGCAGGAGTAACCACTCCTGGTGGATCAAGATTCTTTACTTTTAGAGGACTAAACACCAGTTCTGCTCAAAGATCACCTGGCACATCGACAACCTATGTCGATGAGATCAAAGGAATAAATATGAATATCTTTGACATTGAAAGAATTGAGGTGCTAAGAGGTCCTCAAGGTACTCTTTATGGTTCAAATGCTATTGGCGGAACCATTAGATACATTACCAAAAAACCTAATCCAGATGCATTCGAATCAAGCTTCTCAGTAGAACATGGTTCGAAAGTTTATGCTGAAGAAGATATCAGTAATTACAACGCCATGGTAAATGTACCACTAATGGATGGTGTTGCAGTAAGAGCTGTATTTTCTTCTCAAGTTGATCCAGGAATTTACCAAAACGTAATGACTGGAAAAAAAGGTGTTGGTACACAAAATGATGATCTAATGAGAATTACCCTAGGCTTTAACTTTGATAAAGTCAGTGGATTTTTAAGGTATAACCTTGTTGACAGAGTTGATGTTGGTATGAAAGAAAAGGGTAACGGAGACAAACCTGGTAACGCTGACTTAGTTGTCTCAGGCTGTAATACAGCTGGAGCCGGATGGTGGTATAATTGGGATGGCTATGAGAACTGTGCTAGAGTTGCGGGTCTTGCTGCCGAGCTTTCTGACTATACTGATCTACCAGGACTTTCAAACTATAACCCAATGCTTGCTTTTGCAGACTTTTCAGATGAAATACACAGAGTAAGAACAAAAGTAATTAGCTCAATGGTTAATTACTCAGGTGATGCTTTTAACATTACAGCAGTTGCGGCAAAGTATGAAACAAGAGAAGATTCTGACACAGAGTGGAGCCGTATTGATATGGATGATATCTATGCAGCACCATTGGTTGTTACTTCTGATTCTGAAGAAACCAGTTTTGAATTTAGAGTGTCCTCAAATCCTGGTGCACTAGAATGGACGGTGGGTTACTACTACGAGGATTTTAGTGGCAAACCAAACCAGATAGTCGAAAATCAATATGGATCAAGTGCAGATGCTTTTGATTACATTGTAGGCATTATTGGGGTACCTGGTTATGATGGAAGCGTGTATTGCCCTCCTTACTGTAATGATCTAGACGGTTACCCATATATGTATTATGGAAGCTGGAGATACCACAGCAATTCAAGAGAAGAATCTTTCTTCGGACAAGTTGCTTACAATTGGAATGACTTTACATTTACATATGGTCTAAGAAGATACATGTTAGATGATAGCTTCAAAGGCTCTGAATTTGGGGTATTCTATGTTGGTGACAGCTTTGGTTGTGACAATGATGGTGATGGTCGTGGAGATTTTGCAGATGGAGTAACTTGTAACGAATTAGCTGGTGCTGAGGCAGATACAAGACCAAAATTTACTGCTACTTATACACCTAATGACAACCTTACAGTGTTTGCAGTGCAATCTGCAGGATATAGACCTGGCGGCAACAATGCTGCATTACCATATTTCTGTGAAAATGATCCTGAAGCAGCTTCTTTTGAAAGAAGATATACTTCTGATAATGCACAGAATACCGAGTTTGGATTTAAATACAGACAACAAGGTTTGTCTTTGAACGCTACCTACTTCAATATTGACTGGCAGGATATTCAAATTGGTATCGCACCTGCATGTGGGTGGTCATTTACTTACAATGGCGGTCAAGCTGAAACTTCGGGGATGGAGATTGACCTTAGTTATGATTTAGGGAATAACCTGTATCTAGATTTTGCTGGAGCATTCATGAGTGCTGAAACAACAGTTCCACTTCCAAGTTTTGGTGCGGAAGCTGGTGACAGACTACCTGGTACAGTTGAATCACAATTTAATGTTGGTCTTGCATATGAGACATCTGTAATGAATTATCCAGCTTTTGCGAGAGTAGATCTTTTATCTTACGGTGAAAGTTATGCTACATTCGCAGAGTCAGAAAATATGATGGCTCCAGATTACAGTAAGCTGAATTTCAATGCAGGAGTTAATTTTGGTCAATCAGCAATTGGATTGTCTGTTGATAACCTTACTGACGAGAGAACAGAAGCGTTTAGATATGCTGTTGATTCTCCAAGCTGGAGACCAAGAGATTATGTTCAATGGATACCACCGAGATCTATTAGCATAAAATACTCATATAAATTCTAGTCTTATTAGGGCGGGTAACCCCGCCCTTTTTTTATGCGATTAAGTTTCTTTTTATTATTTACTTCTTTGCCAATACTCTCTGATTCCCTCTGTGAATATCACTCAGTTGAAGAAGAGGTATCAAAAGTTCAAACTGTTGGCGAAGACCTACCTGATATTGAATCTGTTGTATCTGTAACATCTTATGAGGAGAGATTAGAATTTGAAGGCTTACCTGGAGAGCCAGCGTATCATGAAGGAATTGACTATATTCATGAAAACGAATCAGTATCTGATATACCAATCCTTTCAGCATTTGATGGTGAAGTTGTATACGTAAGATCAGGTTGTCCAGAGACTGGTCAGTTTGAGAGAAATGAAGCCCAAAGAGAATGTGGTGCAGGCTGGGGTAACCATATCGTTATTAAACATGAAAACTTCTTTACAAGGTATGCCCATCTTAGGGCAGATTCTATTGCAGTTAATGTTGGTGAGAAAGTTAAATCTGCTGACTTAATTGGTTTAATGGGAAATTCTGGCAGAAGCAATAAGAGACATTTGCATTTTGAAGTCGGTGTTTACGATGGTGACTTTAAATCATGCAAGCCATCTCAATCATTTGATTATGTAGTGGATCCTCTGAAGTTAGGTTTTTAGTCTAAATCTAATCAAATAAGATTGATAAACAATCAAGCAAAAATATAAAAACGTTAATATTAAAAATGTTTTCTGAAGTATTGGGTCGAAAATACTTTGTGCGATCGGGTTGCCAGGCGGCAATCTTGTAAAAACCTCAGACACTCCAGGGATCAAACTAAAAAGCAAGGTTACAGAATATGAAAATGCTTGCAAATACCTAGATAGTCCAAAAAATTGTTTATTTTCAAAAATAAACCCACTTAACAAAGCTGATAATGTAAATATGCCCAACAGGTGAGCAAGGTTAAATTCATCATTATTAAAAATGAATAGTGATGTTATGGCGGAAATTCCTGTTAATAAGATATATAACTTCCCTAAGTAAAGACTAAATGCAATTAACTTGTGCTTACATAGTATGTAAACACCAATGAAAATTCCCAAAGAACCTGAAATAGTATGAATCCAGCCGATTATTGATAAACCTAAGATAGTAGTCAAATTTTTCTCCGAAAATCAGTTTTAAGTTTATCTTAAGATTAAATAATGGTGGAGCCAAGGGGGATCGAACCCCTGACCTCAACACTGCCAGTGTTGCGCTCTCCCAGCTGAGCTATGGCCCCAAAATGTGTTAATTTTATCCGATCTTTATCAAAAGCCAAAACATGTCTAAAAACTTGAAAAATAGACGTTTTTCTAGTTAAATAACTTTAATAATGAGGGGGATCTCAAAATGATTTCAAAATTAAAGTATTTAATTTTATTACTCGCTGTTTCTTTTGTGTTTAATGCACAGGAATCAGGGAGCAACGACGTAGAGGAAGTAGTAACAGTTGGTACACAAATAAAAGGTGCCAAAATTAATGAAGCTCTTCCTGTAACAGTCATCAGTGCTCAAGACATTGAAGATCTAGGTGTTGATTCTGGTGATGATTTACTTTCAAGCTTACCTGAACAAGGTATTAACCAGTTTGGTGAAACCGGCGATACAGGTGGTATCAATGGTGCTCGAGGTGATGTAGGGTCTTTTGATATTAGATCACTTGGTACAGGTAATACACTTGTATTACTAAATGGTCGAAGAATGGTAGCAGGAGCAAGTTATCAGACAGAAGAGATCGGTGGTAGCTTTGTACCAGTCGAAAGTCCAAATACCCAGGTACTTCCTTTAGGGTTAATCGAAAGGGTTGAAATTCTAAGAGATGGTGCTGCTGCTCTTTACGGTTCAGATGCTGTTGCAGCTGTTGTAAATAATGTCTTAGATGCAAGCTACCAAGGGTTTGAAATGAGAGTAAGATATAAAAATTTCGAACATTATGACAGAGATGATCACACCGTAACTATTAAATGGGGTGACAGCTTTAACAGTGGTAGAACTCTGGTCTCCACATATGCCTCATTCTATGACAGAGACCGAATAAGATCTGTAGAAGATGAAGTGATGGGTTTTTGTGACAGAAACGTATTTGATGCTTCACTTGGTGGTAGAACAGACTGTTCAGGAAACTCAGCATGGGGACAATTCGATATGTCAGGAAGAGCAAGCTATACAGATAGTTCTGGTGAATTTTTAATCTATCCTGCAACTGACCCACGATGTTTACTACAACTCGGTGATGGGGTTTGTGCTGCAAGTGATTCTGCAGGAAACATTAACTTTAACTGGTATGCAGACAAAGACTATCTTGGTGCACTGGAAAGAAGAAATGTATTCACATTTGTGAACCATGACTTAGGAAATTCTAACGAAATGTATATGGAGTTCGGATACTATGACTCTGATTATTCAGCAAGAAGAGAGCAAGCAAGTGCTTTGTCTGCTCAAAAATTTATTGTTCCAGCAAGTCACCCTAATAACTTCACTGGTAAAACTTTGCAGATGGATAATTATAGATTTAACGACTTTGGTCCGAGAGAGACTACATCTCAGAAAACAAATATTAGAATGCTCATTGGATTTAGAGGTGAGTTAACAAATGGATGGGACTGGGATTCTGCTTATGTGTTTAATGAAGAATTATCAGATAATACAATTTTTAACAGAATAAATGCCACAGTTATGGACGAATTGCTTCAAGCAGGACTTTATAACCCGTTTAATGGTGGTGGATTACTAGGAAGACTTGATTCAGATGGAGATCCAACAGCATGGGGAGACTGGACTCCAGGAGCCCCTGAAAGCATTATGGATCTTGCTAGAATTGATGTTATAAGAAATAACGGAAGAACACTTCAAACATTTGATTTTAAACTTTCAAAACCTGATCTTTTCAGCCTTCCTGGTGGAGACGTTAGTGCATTAATTGGTTTTGAATGGAGAGGTGATAGCTTCTTTGATGATCGTGATGATAATCTTGATGGAACAAATGTGTATGTTAGAAGAGCATCAAATGGAAATTTGAGTTCAAATCCTTCATATACTTATCCATATATATCTAATGTTGTTGGGTCCTCCCCTACTCCTGATAACAGCGGTGATAGAACTGTTAATTCAGTATTTGTAGAGGTGGGTGTACCTGTCGTTGGCCCAGAAATGAATGTACCTTTAGTACAAGCATTTGACTTACAAGTTGCTTGGAGAAATGAAGCGTACTCAGACTTTGAAGGTGAGGATGTTTCAAGATATGCATTCGGTTGGAGAGTTTCAGACGGAATCTTGTTTAGAGGATCCTCACAAGAAACCTTTAGAGCTCCAAACCTCTATACCATGAACGAATTAACTGTCTCACGTGTGAATACTAGATGGGACTGGGCTGCAAAATACGTCGATCTTGCTGCGACGGCAGCTGGACTAGGAAGTTCAACACTTTGGGATTCTGATGGAAGATATGGAGTAATAAGAAATACAATTGGAAGTAGAGATTTGCTAGCTGAATTAGCTACAAACGAAACAGTTGGTGTTGTCTTAGAATATGACAACTTTGTAATTACTTATGACCTTTGGGAAGTTTCTTCAGACAGAACAGTCGGTCTTCTTGGGGAAGAGAATTCAATGCTTATTGACCTTGTTAGAAGATTACAAGGAAACTGCGATGGGTTTGCAGGTGTAAATAGGGTTGACCCTGACCCAGGAGAACTTGCAACAATGGAAGCAATAGGTTTCCCATGTCCATTTGGTCAAGCAGAAAGTGTCTTTAACCAATATGTAAACCTTGGACCTAGAAGTGTTGCAGGTTGGGATGGAGCATTTATATATGACCTTGACTTTGATTGGGGTTCTATGGAAGTTAAACATCTTGTATCTTTCACAAGAGAAAAGGAGCAAGCTAAGGGTGGACTTGTTGATGAAGTTGATGCTGCATATGCGTCAGGTTTAATTGATCAGACCGTTTATCCATTGGTTGGTCTCGGTAATCTCTTGAAGATTGAACAAGCTCCAAAAAGGAAAACTAAATCAACCGTAAGATTTAGATGGAATTCCTACGCACTTGGATTTACTCATACAACTAGATCAGAGGTATTGGAACCTGATGTGGGCCTACGACCAGTTGGCGCTGCATCTAGAACTAATGCATACTTTGATTACAACTTTAGTTTAAATGATAACGATGCAAGAATGCGTTTTGGGGTTAACAACCTTCATGATAGAAGACCTCCATTAGCTGACTATAGATATGGTTTCCTTGGAGACCTTGATATAGGTACTAGAAGAGACTTCTATTTCGATTTTAGAGTTAGATATTAATCTAGCTTAGATGTCTTTAACCAGCCCAAAATCTATTGGTTTTTGGGCTGGTTTTTTTTTATTTCTTTTTATTTGCACAATTCCTGGAAGTGAATCACTTTCAAAGGAAGCTATTTATGTAACAGCTGTCGTTGTTCTGATGGCTACATGGTGGGCTACAGAAGCAATCCCCCTTCCAGCAACAGCTCTCTTGCCCTTGGCATTATTTCCGATGCTTGGTATTTTTGGGGATATCCCCTCAAAAGATGCATTTCAACTCTCAGCTAATCCATATGCACACAACAATGTTTTTTTATTTTTAGGTGGTTTTATACTTGCATTAGCAATTGAGAAAGTAAATCTTCATAAAAGAATGGCTTTAAAAATGCTTTTACTTGTTGGAACGGACTCAAAGTATTTAATCGGTGGCTTTATGCTTGTCAGTGGGCTCCTGAGTATGTGGATCTTTAATACTTCAACCACGCTTATGCTTTTACCTGTTGGTCTAGCTG